>Ga0105047_10000018_pt1 | contig 180225 bp, 170 predicted proteins | sample MAT04_FD_78384 | JGI IMG/M metagenome (GOLD analysis project Ga0105047, IMG submission 78384) | Freshwater microbial communities from Lake Fryxell liftoff mats and glacier meltwater in Antarctica - MAT-04 (megahit assembly) | ecosystem: Environmental > Aquatic > Freshwater > Ice > Liftoff...
GGGAATCGCCGCCCAGTACAGTGCCGTCTGTCCTTCCGAAAGCTGAAGGTATCGGTTCTCGAACGCCAGGGGCACGTCGCCCCGGTGGACAAACACCAGCTCCATGCCATCGTGCATCCGAAATCGCTCCCCATCTCCCAACCGGATGGACTGGGCACGAAAAGGACTGGTCAAGGGCATGGTGCTAGGATCTCGCGGTTTCTGGTCCCTAAGTTAGCAGAACTGTACGATTCGGTATCAGATACGCTCTTGAGCATCATGCTTGAGTTCGATCGACTTGCCATCAATACCCCCGAAGATCTCATCTTTGGTCGCACGCCGAACCCCGTGACTACCCGTCGCGGGCTGGTCATCGGCGGCGGCCTGGTTTATCCTGAAATCAACTTCACGCTCCCGCCGATGCTGGTGACCGCCGAAACCATGCCCAAGGTGGAAGAGCAGTATCGGGCGATGATTTACGGCACGCTCCAGCGCGCGGTAGACCTCGAAGTTCCGGGCGTCGTCGTGGAACTCGAGACCCTCCCTCCGATGACGGAGAATCCCGACTGGGGCATGGCAGTGGTGACGATCTTGCTGGACGCCATTGAGGAGTACCACGCGCGCTACGGACTACTCGGCGCGTTGCGCGTGACCCCCAACGACACGCGCGAAATGACCCGCCCGCCCGCTATGCGCGCCGGCGAACTGTACGACGGCATGATCGAACTGTTTGAGCGATCGGCGGCGGCCGGCGCTGACCTGTTGAGTATCGAAAGCGTCGGCGGCAAGGAAGTCCACGACGATGCCCTGATGGCTTGCGACCTCAGCCAAGTGGTCTTTAGTCTGTGCGTGATGGGCGACCGCGACATGCGGTTCCTGTGGTCCCAGATCGTTGAGATTGCCCAACGCCACGGCTCGATTGCGGCGGGTGATACGGCCTGCGGCTTTGCCAATACCGCGATGGTTCTGGCCGAACAAAGCATGATCCCGCGCACGTTTGCGGCGGTCGTGCGGGCCGTCAGTGCGGTGCGGTCGCTCGCCGCCTATGCCGTCGGAGCGGTCGGCCCGGGCAAGGACTGCGGCTACGAAAACGTCATCCTCAAAGCCATTACCGGGTTCCCCATGGCGATGGAGGGGCGGATGTCGGCTGGGGCGCACCTTTCTCGGGTGGGCAACGTGGCGGGTGCAACTTGCGACCTGTGGAGTAACGAGTCGATCCAAAACGTGAAGCTGCTCAGTGCGATGGCCCCGGTGGTGGGCATGGAACAACTCGCCTACGATTGCCGCCTGTTCAACACGGCGAGCGCCGAGAGCGAGGCGAGTGCACTCTCCCTGCAGCGCTGGATGGTGGAGTCGGACTCTCACCTGGACCCGCAAGCGTTTATCCTCCGGCCAGACGTCGCCATCAAGGTGGGCCGCGCCATCGTGGAGGCTCGAACCCCCTACTCGGCGGGCGTCGCGGCGGCCCGGTCCGCCGTCCAGCAGATTACGGACGCCGTGCGCGGCGGCCAGTTGGCGATCCCCGCGCGTGAAGTGGTCTGGCTGGACATCCTGGATGGAGCCATCGAGGACCTCCCGAGCGACGAGGCTACGCTGATCTCGAAGGTGATGGACGAGGTGGACCAAACGAAGTTTGTGGCCGCCGACTACCAGTTGGCGTAGGCTACCGCCGTTGATCCCGGGCGCGGGGGCAAGGTTTCGGTCGGTTAGCGTCCCCCGCCTTGCCCTGCATCGCTCGTTGAGGTCCCCAATGTCGCTCAAACCGGGCGGTGATGGTCCCGAAATTCGCCCCAACCCCTGCAAATAGAGTAGCCTAAGGTATGGAACGCCCGAACCGTAAGGACATAAAAGCCGCCATTGACCGGCTGAAGGAGCAGGCTACCGCGAAAACCGGGACGTTTGAAACCAACGGCGCGAAGCTTGAACCCAAGAAGAATAGTCAACGGATTCGTAAGCAGGGAGTCTAACCCCCCATGGGTGATAAAAAACCGAAAAAGAACTCATCTGGCACCGGTGACGCTTACAAAGCGAAACAGGCCAAGAACGTCTCCGAACGCCCCATCATTGCGGCACCTGGCACGGAAAAGCCTAAGAACAAGCCAAAGTAGTTAAAACTGGTCTAGAAAGACACTGGCGGTTGGTCGGCGTTGCCGGTGAGCTCCGCTTTACGGAATTACGTCAATTGGTTTAACGTTAGGCCAAAATACCGCACAATCGGCACAGAGATTAAGGGAGTCGGCGTTGACAATGAAGCCTTGATGCTTCACCTTCGCCGCAACCCTTCCCTTGCTCTCTCGCTCCTCGGGTCCGTGTCCGCCTTCCCGGGTCATTCCACGGAGTTGTGGGTGGGAACCTACTCGCAAAACTCCATTGCGCGTTTCGACCTCGGCACCGCCGATGTACGAGGCACGCCAAGCGGGGGAATCTCAAATCCGTAGGGAATGGCTGTCCGGGGCGGTGAGGTTTATGCCACGTCGGAAGTGCCGAATCAAATTCGAACGTACGACGCCGCTACCGGCGCGCCCATCGGCACGTTTATCAGCGCAAACGTAAATGCACCGACCGCGATCGCGTTCGATCCCGCCGGTCGCGCCTACGTCGCCAATTTTAACGATAACTCCGTGAGTCGATTCCCGGCGTCCGGCGATTACCCGGGCCGCTTCATTACGCCGGGGCTAGGAGGGCTGAACGGGCCAGATTTAGGCATGGCCTTCGGCCCGAATGGTCACCTTTACGTGCCTAGCTACAACAACCACAAAGTTGCGAGGTACGACGGCGTCACGGGTGCCTACCTCGGTGACTTCAGCGCCTCCCGCGCTGGGGGACTCACCCCACCGCGACTGCGCCTCTGGCGGGGAGATGAGTTCTTCATTAGTAGTGACTCTGGGAATAAAGTCCTACGCTGTCACGCAAAAAGCGGACCATTCATTGAAAATTATGTCCATCCCGGAAGTGGGTCTTTATTCGGGGCTACAGGTATGAAATTTGCCAACAACGCCCACTACGTGGCCAGCTCTCGCAACGGCAAAGTCCTAAAGTATGACGAGATTACCGGACAATACTTAGGGGAGTTCGCGACTGGACTCGGGAGCCCCGTTTCGTTACAGGTGGTACACGAGCCGGCGTTGCTTGCGGGCTGCGCTTTGGGGATGTTGATGAGTTTGAGAAGGAATCGGAACCCGTGACCGTGGACCGAGGCAGAAGTGCGATTGAGCGACTGGTGGGCAACGTTGTGCACGAGGTGTTGCGCCATCCGGAATCGGCCGAGTCCGTCGGGTTTTCTCGGGCTCATTGGTCACGCTTGTTTGCCCACTACGTCGGCGAGCCCCCCGCCACCTTCGTACGCCGCATCCGAATTGAGAAGTCCTGTGAGCTCCTCCGAACCACCACCACTCCCACTCAAGATATTGCCGAGAACTGTCGCTGCCGCGACCCATCGGCGTTTAGCCGGGTGTTCCATCGCGAAATCGGGCGGACCCCGATCCAGTACCGCGCACAACCGTGCCCGGTCCCGAACCAGGTTCATGGAATCCACTGGGTGCCCATGTGGGATGAACTCGGGCAGGTAGAGGTCGTTCGGATGTGTCGTCGCTTCCCCCTAATGCTTCGGCTTCGACCCAGTGTCGAGCTGATCGTCCAAGAACGGTTTGGCTCTTACTCCAACATCGGGGACTACCTGGGCGAACTCATCTATCAGATGAAACGATCGGGCTTGGAACCCCATTCCCGGTCGTTCCATACGATCTATTACGACAGCATCTGGACCCATCCATCTAGTCAAGGCATGCGCTCCCACATCGGATTTCGCCGCGTGAAGCAGGAAGACATCCCACCCGGATTCGGCCTCGTGACGTTGCCAGGTGGCACCTTTGCAACGTTGGAGCACGCCGTGGATCGCCCAGACCGTAACGACGCCTGGGCCTGGATGGATCGGCACCACTTTGGCAAAGGCATCTCATTCGATGAGTACGAGGGCTTTCCCCTGCCGTGGGAACATTCTCAAACCCGACTCTGGGTTCAGGTGCGGTAGCTCCCGCCAATCGATGCATGTTCCTGCGCGCGGTGCATCAAATGACGTCACCCGTGTATTGGCTGGGCTATGCTCGCGGTATGAGCGTTTGGATAACTCGATTCGTGGCGTTGGCACTGGTTGCGGGGGGGCCGGTCTCGGCCCTGGCCGAGGTACCGAAGGGTGAAACGGCGGTTCGCCTGGGCTTTTACACCAGCGACCGATTCACTTACGCACCCACGGGGCAGCGCAAGACCTTGGAAGGGCCTCAGATCGGCCTGGATTGGCCGCTTAGCGTGTCTCGGAGTGGGGACCAGATCCTCCGGCTGTCGCCGACCGTCGTGTTCGGTGGAGCGGGGCGTAAGGGGGGCGACCTTGATGCGATGATCTACCGCCTGATGGTCACCGCCCGCCTGCGCACAGCGAACAAGCCCTTCTTTACGGTCGTTGGCGCGGGTGTGGGCATCACGCAAGGCCGGGACGGTACGACTTTCAGCAAGGCAGCTCGTCTGACGGGCTACCTGGGTCTGGGATATGACCTCGGCCGAGCCAACGCGGCCTCCATCCCGTTTGTCCAACTCGGCTACCAAATCTGCCAAAAGCAGAGCCGTGGTTGGCAACTGGAAGCCGGCGTTCGGTTCTAAACGAGATCGCCAGGCACCCCTAGGCGCGGACGCGATGCGTCCGCGCCTCAATTCTCATCTCTCCAAATATACGGCGGGATTGAACGATAAATCGTGCTAATCTAACGCCTATGATGTTGGTAACCGCATGGGCAATGACGCTTGCGTTGACGATGGCTCCGATGGCGACTCCCATGGCATCAATCGGACAAGGAAAGCCCGCTCCAGCGGCGCTCTCCCGTCTCCGCGTGGAAGGGGCGAATCTCGTTGACCCCACGGGCAAAGTGGTCCGCCTCGAAGGCCCGAACCTGGGCAATTGGTTTACCATGGAGATGTGGATGATGGGCCTGACGGAAGGGGCCGCCGGAATCCGCGATCAACTTGACTTTGAAACCATCCTCACCGAGCGCTTTGGCGAGGCCGAACGCGCGCGATTGATGGACGAATTCCGAGAGAGTTGGATCCAAGACCAGGACTTCGCCATTATTCGATCCTTTGGTTTTAACGCCGTCCGGTTGCCCATGAACTACCGCCAGTTCGAGGACGATGCCCGGCCCATGAAGCTACGGCCCGATGCCTGGAAGTGGGTCGATCGAGCGGTTTCGATGGCCGGACGCCACCGGCTGTACGTGATTCTCGACCTCCACGGGGTGCAAGGGGGCCAGAGCGTGTTCGACCACACCGGCCACGCGGGCCAAAACAATCTTTGGACGTCTCCGGCGAACCGCGAGCGCTTCACATGGCTCTGGGGGCAGATTGCCCGCCGGTTCCGCAACAACCCCACCGTGGCGGCCTACGATGTGGTGAACGAGCCGTTCGGCGGGACACACGAACAACAACTGGCCGTGTTCAAAGAGATCTACCCGGCCATTCGCGCCGTGGATCCGGACAAGCTGATGTACATCCCCGGCCATTACGATGGGTTTGCCCACTACGGCGATCCCAAAACACAGGGTTGGAAAAACGTGGGGGTGACGATGCACTATTACCCTGGGCTTTTCGGGAACGGTAATCCGACGCCCCTCACCCACGCCCGTCACCTGCGCTCGCTGGAGAACACGGCCGAGGCCATGCGCAAGCTCAACGTGCCGTTCCTGGTCGGCGAGATGAACGTGGTCTTTGATGCGGCAGGCGGGGCCGACATGATGCGCCGCACGTTTGATACCCACCGAAAATTCGGGTGGTCCACCACTCTGTGGTCGTACCGTGTAGCCAGTACTGACGGCGGCCACGGTGCCGCCAGCTGGGGCATGGTCACGAACCCCGGTCCGATTCAGCGGATTGACTTGCGTAAGCAAACCATTCGCGAAATCGAAGCCTGGATGCGCCACCTCGCCACCGAAGAGCGTGTGCTCAACGCCCCCCTAAAGGCGCGGATGACCGCGACGAACCCCATCCTGACCCCGCTTCCCGAAGTTCCGGCCCGCATCACCACCGCTCCCGCGAACCAACCGGTGCCGGGATGGACGGCGACCGATATCGGGGGAGCCCTCGCTGGCGGACAACAACCCGTGGGCGCTAACGGCATTGACCTGTGGGGGGGTGGGGCTGATATCTGGGGCAAACGGGACCAGTTCCGATTCCTCTACCAGCGCCTGAGTCAGGACTTCACCCTGGAAGCCACCATCGTGGAGTTGGCCGACATCGCCGCTTACACCAAAGCCGGCCTAATGTTAAGGGGGCACGAGGCCCCCGATGCCGCTGCGTTGCTGTGGTCATCGTTCCCCGGCGGCACGCTACAGCTGGCCTTCCGGCCGACCGACGGTGGCGAGATGGGCGGAAAAGCCGACGCGGAATCGGCTTGGCCTAACGCGCGGCTTCGGCTTCAACGGCGAGGGGAGACATTCATGGTTTCCTACCAGGTAAAGGGAGCTTGGCGGGAAGTGGCGAAACTAACGTGGTCCAATGCCCCCGCAAAATTGGACGTTGGCCTCGTGGTCAGCTCCCATGACAACGGGACCCTGGCGACCGTCAAGTACCGCGACGTGGTTCTCTCCATGCCCTAAGAAAAGAGGACAAGCGATTTTGCGGGTTTAGGGCTCAATCCAGCGCGAGATGCGCCGAAACGCATCCGGCATGACCGGAAGCCGGACTTGGGCGAACAGGAAGTCCGGCCATCCAGTCATGTAGTCCAGCTCAACTTCAGATGGCGGCGCCAAAAGGACCACGGGGATGCTCTGGGCTACGGGGTGATCCATCTTGGCAAGGGCAAATCGTTCGTAGCCGGCGATGCGGCCCGGTTCGTCCAGCGTGGCCAGGAGGTCAACCACCATCAAGTCAACCCCGGCGGATTGATCTAAGGCCGTTGTCCAGTCGTCAAAAACGGTGACACAATTTTCACCGAGGCCCGCCCGAGCCGCCGCGATGACGGAGGCATCACGACTGATCAGCACCGTTCGCATCATTTGATCAGCATATCCGATAGAACCCAGTTGGATTTCTGAATATGAAACGTTGAAAGATGATGGAACCACCGCCACTATCATCACCGTTGAGTAATATGTAGCCACAGGATTGCGATGAACAGCCAGATCTTAACGCGCCCGTTGAACCCCGTCAACCGATCCGAGGTTGAAAGCAATCGCTTTGAAACGATGATTGCCGATAGTCGTCGTCGTGCCCAACGCATGGCGCTGCAACTCACCCGAAATCCCAGTGAGGCCGAGGACTTGATGCAGGACACCCTCGTCAAGGCTTGGCGCGGATTCGACAGCTACGTTCCGGGGAGACCTTTCCTGAACTGGCTCCTGCGTATCATGCAACGTGCTCACTTGGACACGTTGCGTCGTGACAATCCCATTCGCCGCGCGGAATCGCTGAATTCAATGGTAAGCCCCTCCGATGGGGATGTGCAGGAAGTCCCGATTCCGGATCCCTCGCCTTCGCCGGACGACGAAGTGCTGTACGCTGAGTTCAGCCAAGAACTCCGCGCTGCGCTCTTTGAGTTGCCAGATGTCTATCGCTCGGCCATCGTGATGTGCGATCTGGAAAGTCTCAGCTACAGCGAGATCGCCGACAAGCAGCGCACGACCATTGGCACCGTGCGGAGTCGCATCCACCGAGGGCGACGGCTTCTCCGAGAGATCATCCAGCGCCGGGGCCTAGACATCCCCGATAGCTTCTAAGCTTTTAACCTATGCGTTACAATCCCCCAACGCGCTCGGAATTCGGTCCGGGCGCGTTCGCTTTTTAGGGTTGGCGTAGCTCGCATCAGCGGTGACGCCAAATATCGCCGACCCGGGATGTCCTGCGCTCAGTAGCCAGCGCAGGTGCTCGCCCCAGCGGATGCCCGCCGAATCCCTTTCGCATCAGCGCAATCGCCCGAGCCCAGGGCCGCTCGTCGTCACGACTGGCAAAGAGTTGCTGAACCGATTGCGCGATCACCGGAATCGGCACTTCCATTTCTAGCGCGTCGGCCACCAGCCAGTTCACTTCGCCGGTGTCCTCAATCACGCCGGGGACCGTCTGCATGTCGGGCGTTTCGGTATAGGCCTCGGCCATCAAGTCAACGAGCCAAGAACGGACAACCGTCCCGTGTCGCCAGGCTTCCAGTACCTCGGGCAACGGCAACGGCGTATCAAAGGCTTCCATGAGGTGTACTCCCTCGCCGATAGCCTGGAGCATCCCAAACTCGATCCCGTTGTGTACGAGCTTCACAAAGTGCCCGGCTCCACTGGGGCCGGTGTAAACATAGCCCCCGGGAACCGCCAAATCGGTGAGCAGAGGCCGCAATCGTGCTTCCGCCGCCGGATCTCCCCCCACCATAAAGCATGCGCCGTTCTTGGCCCCCGATAGGCCTCCGCTGGTGCCAACGTCGGCCAGGTGCCAGCCTTGAGGTAACCACTGCGCCGCGCGCCGCCTTGAGTCGCCCCAATAGCTGTTCCCGCCGTCCGCCACCACGTCTCCCGGCGTAAGGTGCGGGGCCAGTTCGGTCAGCAAGTCATCGACCGTTGAGCCAGCATGAACGTAAAGTAGGATTTGGCGTGTGACGGGCAGTCGTTGCGCGAGGTCCGCCAAGGAGGTGGCGCGTTCAACCCCGGCCGCCGCTAGCTCAGGATCGAATGCGGGGTCCAGCCCAACCACCCGCCAGCCTTTCGCTCGCGCCTGCAGCGCCAACCCGCCCCCAATTCGCCCAAGTCCCACAATGCCGACGGCACGATCCGCACTCATGCCTTCAGTTGTACCGGTTTCGGCCCAACCGTAATTGGCCCGTTTCAAAGGGGCCGGTGACCACTCGCCCAAGATTGACGCTGATCCGTTAAAATGGGTGAATGCTGGCTTACGAGCCTATCCGGCGATTGCCGGTGTTTGTGGCGGGATCCCACACGGAAGGTCCGGACTATCGGGTGGTGCGACCGCACGGCGCTTCGGACTATCTGCTGTTTGTCACCCAATCCGGTCAGGGAAGGCTACGGCTTGGGGGGCGCGACATCCCCATCGACCATGACACGGCCGTGCTACTTCGTCCGGAATCCGCGCACGACTACGGCACCTCCCGGCAAGGAGACCACTGGAGTTTTCACTGGGTGCACTTTATGCCGCGCGTGGCTTGGGTGGATTGGCTCAAGTGGCCCGAGATTGGCCCAGGAGCCAGCCAGCTTCAGATTGGGAGCGATACCACGCCCGTCGTGGTTCAAGCCCTCGCCCGCGTGCAACAGCATACGAATACGGCTGGCCGGTTCGCGCGCGACCTCGGGCTGAACGCCCTTGAACAGGCCATTCTGGAATTAAATGCCGGTCGCGTTGACCAAGAGTCTGGTCGAGCCGATGCGCGGATCCGGCGGTTGCTGCGCTACATCGCCACCGACTTGACGGCTCCGCATTCGGTCGAATCTCTCGCCCATGGGCTAGGACTGTCGACTTCGCGCTTCACCACGTTGTTCCGCCAAGAGGTGGGCCTCTCCCCGCAGCGGTACCTCGAAGAACTCCGCCTCGAACGGGCCCGGCAACTTCTCGAAGTCACCGATCTGCCCGTCCGGAGGGTGGCCGAGGATGTCGGTTTCCCCGACCCCAACTACTTCAGCACGCGGTTTCGGCGCCGGTACGGCACCAGTCCCCGGGCTTTTCGATCCTTGCCGCCCGCGCTATAGCCGTCGGCGCAGCGAACTGCGTTTACTCGGTCTGCCAGCCTCCCTCCGCCCGGCGACGCAGCGAGTAGCGGTGCGGTTTGCCCCGGAAGGTGCGGTTGAGGTTCACCGAGTCCCAATCCGCCGGGAGGCACGGACGAAGTTCTAGGCCGGTGAGGGTCGGGCGAAGGCCCAGCAGGTACTGCGTCAGGCCGATGTGCATCCACGCCGCCGCTCCGGTGACTTGGGCCACGTTGGCCCACCCGAACTTATCGTTTTCCGGGCCGACGATGTTGCTGACATAGGCGTAGGGCTCGGCCTGGTACCGGTCCAGTCCTGCCCGCGCCATCGCCGCCTCGGGCAGAATCATGCGCCAATACTCCCATGCGCGATCCGCGTGGCCCATCTCGGCCTCGGCCAGGATCGACCAGGCGTGGGCGTGGCAAAATATGGCCCCGTTCTCGCCGCAACCGGGTGAGTAGCCGCTGAAGGGGTCGCTTATCTCGGGATAGGTCTTGAATCCGGGCCACAGTTTCCGAAGGCCCATCGGTGTCACCAAGTGTCGATAGACCGCCTCCATCGCCGACTCACGCTGCGCTTCTGTACCCACTCTCGCCAACACCGACCACGTCTGCGAGTTCAGCCACAGCTTGCCAAACTGGCAATTCCGGCTTCCCACTGGGTTCCCGTCGTCATCAAATGCCCGAATCCACCACTCGCCGTCCCAGGCCACGTCCTCAATAGTGCGGCGTAGTTGCTCGCCGATGGCGCGGACCTTGGATCCATCCTGGCCCGCCCAGTCCAGCAGGTCGGCGGTCCGGTCGGCCGAAACGATCGCTTGCATCGCCGCCATTACCGACTCGCCTTTCCCGCCCACACTAAACTTGCCGATGATATCGTTCCAGTCGCTCCGGTAGATCAGGGGCAGACCGTGCGCGCCAAGGTTGGCCATCGTCCAGTCCAGCGCGCGCTCTAGGTGCCCCAACAGGGTGGAGGCGCCGTCCGAATGGGTCAAGTCGTGGGCCAAGAACGGAATTGGCTCATTCAGCCACTCCCCCGGCCCGCGCTCGGCGGCGATCGCGTACGCGGCAATGCCCAGCCAAAGGTGGTTGTCGCAATGCACCGAGGTCGTCGGCGGTTTCTTCTCCTCGGGGTAGAGGTAATGCACCGAGTGCCCGTCGGCAAATTGGTGCCGCATCAGCAACTGTAACCCCGACCAGGCCCAGTCGGCGTCCATCGGGGCCAGCGCCGTCATGTCCTGAGCGGTATCGCGGAACCCCACCCCGCGAATGCCCGGGGCTAGGGTGTTCACCGCGCGCGAGTACCGTCCGGTCTGCAGGACCTGCACCGCGCCCCACGTGTTCGCCATGCGGTCCGCCGACGGGTCAGGTGTCGCCGCGTGGAACCGGTCGATCCGGTCTGCCCACCACTCGGTCACAAGGGCACGTTGCGTCGCCCGGTAGTCAGGGTTGCGGTACAGATTGACCAAATCGCGGAGCCGCGCTTGGGCCAAGGGGTAGTCGGTCAAAGCGTCCGGCGCGACAACCAGGAAGTGGTGGAGATTGACGGCACCGTCGGCTGGGACCATCACGTGGTGGTGCAAGGCCAAGCAGGCTTCGCCAGTGGGCATGGCGTGGCCGCCGCAGTGCCCGGCCTCGACGGCGACGGGGAGGGCTTCGCTGCGGTACGGCCCGATGAACAGGTCGCGGTCGCCATCCCAACTTGTTGGGGCTACGTCTGAAGCCAGCCCCAACAGAGGCAACTCCAGAATCTGTGGGTGCGTGGTGTGAGCCAAATAGACCGGGCCCCCGAAGGCTTCGTCAAACCGGACCTCTTGCTGATGTCGCGTGTAATAGCCCCAGCCCGATTCCCCTTCCCAACCGGGCTGAGATACCTCCACGTAGGCAAAGACATCGACTTCCACCGCCGCCGCCGTTGACGTGCGCAGGTTGAGCTCCCACACCAGCACGTCATCCGGCGCGACCCACAGCGTGAGTTCCGCGGTCAGCGCTCCGTGCGAGGCCTGGAACGTCGCGAATCCCGGCCGGAACTCGGCGCAGAACCTCTCCACCGGCGTGGTGGCCGGCCGCCACGCCGGCGACCACACCGACCCATCGGCCTCCCTGATCCAAAGATAGAATCCGGGAGAGTCCAACGGCAGATTGAACTGCCGGTACCGGGTGAGTCGCTTGGCCACCGGCGACCGATACCACGCGAAGCCCCCGCTAGCCTGGGAGATCATCGCGTGAAGGCGATCGTTGCTCAAGTAGTGGATCCAAGGCGTCGGAAGGTCCGGGCGCGTGATCCGAATCGCGTGGCGGGCGTCGTCGAACGTGAAGGGCAGGGGAGCGGAGGGGTTCATGTGGGGTTTAGCGGGAGAAGGCCAGCACTTGGTGACCGACCAGTCCCGCCGGGATCTGGGCCGAAACCACACCATCGTCGAACGTCGAAGGGACCGGGTCGCCTTGCGGGACCAAGGTCACCGTGCGAGGGCCGTCGGTGCGCAGTCGCATCATGCCGGTGCCCAACGGTAAACCGTCCTCCACCACGTCGAAGTTCAGGCCGCGACGCTCCGAGATGTAGTGCAGCAAGTGCACGCGCTCGTTGCCGTCTTGCACCGTCACCGTTGCCTGCAGCGAGGTCGGACCATCCACCGTGAGGAGCGGGTCCGGCAGCAGGTGAGCCAGCGCCGCCAGCACGATATCGCGGTGGAAACTCATGCTGTGGATCGCGTACGTGGTGAAAATCGGATGCGCAAGTGCACGATCCGACCCTTGGCCACCACGGCCGGGGCATCGGTTGGCCCGACGGCGGGCGTGTGGGCGTGAGAACAGAACTTGTCCCAGCTCCGCGCGAAGTAGGGCACGGTGTAGGTTGCCCAAACCTCACTTCCCGCTTCCGGCAAGACCTGCATGCCGCGCTCGTACATCACGAAGTCGGAGTCTGTGTCCGCCGCCAGGGTTGCGCTCGGTCGGAGGAACTCCGTGGGATCGGCCCTTGGGCCAGCAAACTGAACGGGGAAGCCGTTCAACGGGCTGGTGGTGGCGTCGGGAGTGGCCAGACCGCTCGTTCCGCTGGTCAGCAAGGCACCGCCCCCGGCCAGGAACGCGTTTAATCGCTCGGTGAACGTCGGGCTGACGGGAATGACGTCGGGCAGAATCACGACCCGGTAATTGCTGAGGTCCGCGAGTTCGTCGATGATGTCGAACTGGTGTCGGCCCTCCATCAGCATTCGGGTTGCGCCGAGGTTGCGCGGATCCATGCGCTCCGCGCTGTGGTCGTAGGTTTCGGCGTTGACGATCGCGATCTCGGTCTTCACGCGGGCATTGCTGCACCACGGCTCCACGTCCCGAATCTGGCGGTACACGCCGCCGATCAGTTCGTAGGTTTTGCGGTCCAGCACGCCCGTTGGGTGAAGCTGATCGCCCACCGAGCACTTACCGCCCTGCGCCAACGCGCTAAAGCACTCGAACTCAAGCGCGGCGGGATTCTTGTAGCTATTGAAGTGTCCCCACGTTTCGCTGAACTTGCCCGTCATGCCCATGAAGTCCGGGTTGAGGGTTCGCGAGTAGCGGGCCGTAATGGGGAAGTGCATATAGCCCCAGCCGCCGGTGGGCAGAGACTCCACCTCGAGGTGGCTGTAGCATTTCAAGCGATCGCGGAACGCGGGGCCGACGTGTCCGCCGTTAAAGAACACCGCGCAGCGGTCGTTCTTTGCGCGGACCCCGGCGTAGATCCGCTCCACGCACTCGCCCACCACCAACTCTCGCATCCGTTCCTGGTGGTCCTTGTTCGCTGCGTCCCAGCCCTTCTGGCGATAGCGCTCCAGGCACCACGCGCTGTGTACGCCCGTCTGGAAAATAATGTCGAAGAAGAACCCGTCCACTTCGTCGCCGAAGATATCGCAGACTTCCTGGGTTTGCTCAATCACAAAATCTACGTAGGGCGAGGCGAAGTCCATGTTTTTCCACCCGCCCTGGGCGCACAGGGGCCCGCGTCCAACTTGGTGGCCCTCAGCGTCAATCTCCACCCATTCGGGATGGAGCCGCGCCATCAAGTCGTCCCAACCCACCGTGATGTAAATTGGCACCCGGATATCGGCGGCGTGGCACGCCCGGATCTGTTGCTCCAAAAGGTTGGTCTTCAGGTTCGGGTGCCGGTACGGGAACTTGGTGTCATGGTAGATCCACCCGTGGTGGCACCGGCTGAAGCACGTCACGCTATCGACGGCGGCGTCCTTCAGGGTTGCAACGAAACGGTCAGGATCGAACTCAGCGCCGATGCCGGGAATCGCTTCGGACGTGTGAAAGTCAAGGTGAATTTGGCGAAATCGAAGTTCGTGGCTCATGAGGTTTCGGGATTTATTGCTGGCCGCGAACGTGCGCGGCGACATGGGCATCAAAGAACGCTCTCCAGGTCTGGTGCAGACCGGCGGGCAGCGGGGCGAGGTTAGGAGCCGTGGCGTTGCGCACCACTTGGTCGGGGCGCGTAGCTCCTGGAATCACGGTGGTCACGCCAGGGTGGTCAAGGATCCACCGCAGGGCGGCGTCGGCCATGCTCATGCCGTTAGTTAAGTCGGCCTTGAGGTGGTCCACCGCGTCCACGCCAATCTCAAACGGGATTCCGTTGAACGTCTCGCCCACGTGGAAGCCCTGGCCGTCCCGGTTGAATGTGCGATGGTCGCCCGCCGGGAACGTCGTCTCCTTGGTGTACCGGCCTGAAAGCAGACCGCTGGCCAGCGGCAACCGGACCAAGATGGCGACCCCGAGTTGCTGCGCACGGGGGATCAGCAAGTCGCCCGGCCGGGGCCGGAGCACGTTGAAGATCACCTGAAGCGACGCACAACCGGGCTGAGTGAGGCAGAGCAAGCCTTCCTCGACCGACTCCACGCTGGCCCCCCAGCTTCGAACGACCCCCTCCTGCTGTAACTCGCGAAGCCATTCGAAAATCGTGCCCTCGCCCAGAACGGCGGTGGGGACGCAGTGGAGCTGGATGAGGTCAATCGCCTCCACGCCCAAGCGCTCGCGCGAGGCCAACACGTGTGCACGCACGGCCTCGCGGGTGCAGTTGGGACCTCCCCCTAGTACGCCAGCGCGGCCAACCTTGGTCGCGATCCGCACGTTTGGCTTGGTTTCACGGAGGAACTTGCCGATGCGCCGCTCGCTCAGCCCATCGCCGTAGACATCCGCCGTGTCGAATAATGTGATGCCCGCGCCTACGGCGGCCTGGAGGATGGCCTCGGCCTGGGCGTCATCAATCTGGCCCCAGCAGTCGCCTCCGAGCTGCCAGGCGCCGAGTCCGATCTCGGAAACTGTTGTGTGAAGGGCGGGGAATGAGCGTGATTGCATCGGTTAGTTGATCTCCAAAGCATCCCTCGAAGGAAACTCGGGGAACGGAGCGGTGGGCAAAGTTTGGTACCAGTACGCCACGCTGGCAAGGTCGTCTTGCAAGGGCAGGTACCGCCCCCCGCTACGCCAACCCAGCGCCTGAATCGTGACGCGTAAATCGGTCGCGAATCGAACCGGATCGGTGATGTGCCAACGGTACAGCGTGAACCGGGTTTGGGAGGAGTACAGCCCATCGGGTCGGCCGACGTAGGGCATTCCCGTGTACGGGGTGGTGAATTCCTGGTAGCGCCCGCCAGTATCAAAGTTGTAGGACCCGCCGAAGTAGTCTTCGGTGCCGGTGCCACAGATCGTCGGGAACTCGCCGTCGCCGTCCAGGAAGAACTTGATCTCGCCCTCGCCCCACCAACCGGCGTTGTTCGATCCCCAGGCCATCGCCGTGCCCACGAACTGACCCTGTCCGCGCACGCCCTCTAGAATCGTAAAATCCGTGGCGTAGGGAAGGGGATTGGCGCGCCGGAACTGGGCGTGGAAGTACGCCGCACCCTCCGGCACCTCGGTAAGGACGTAGTTGATTTGGTAGTACAGCACCATCAAGTCCGGGGCGAGGTTCTCAATCTCGATTCGGCACCGGCATCGGAAGGGCATCTCCCAGTAGCAGTTGAAAGCGCTACCGGGGTTGACGCACACGGCCAACGACGTGATGGGCGCGTACTTGCCCCACCCGCTGGCAAAGAAATCGGCGATTGGGCACTCCACGCTCGGTGTCGTTTGATCGTCCCAATAAATTCGCAAAATGGTGGTGCGCCAGTTGCCGGTCGGCGTCATCCAAATCTGCTGGATGGCTCCCGGGCCCTCAATGTCGGCGATCACGCGCCGCTCACCAGCGGCGACGCCGATACTCGGCGAAAGCTTCCAACCGACGCCTAAGTCGCGGGATGCGTGACTCCCGGAGCCCTCGGTGGCGCGCCCGCCGCCGCCTTTGGCACCGTCAAAATTCTCCGGACTTATAGATCGGGACTGTGCGGGACTGATAAGGAACAGGTTACCCAACCGATTGCCGAGGCCGTTAAACGACATAGCGCTAGGTTATCAGGAATGGTCGGGCCATGACCGAACTGGACGACATCAAAAACGAGCCGGCGACCCTATGGGTCACCGGCTCGCTCAGGCACTACGCCATCCGTTAGTTGGGGCGCGAGGCCAGGCCCCCGGGGGGGACTAACGCGGGCACCAGCACCGGATTGCTCCGGGTGCGGGTCGCTTCGTTCGCGTCCACGGGCACGCCGAGCCACTGGGCTGCCGCAACCGGATCGCGGTCGAACCACTGTGCGAACGTCGGGTTACCGCGGCACCAAAAACGAATGGCTTCAGTCGCCTGAGCTTCGAGCGCTCGACGAGATTCAACCACCTGCTCGATAAAAGCTGGTTCGGTGGCCTGCCTCGCGGCTAAGTCTAGCGACCACGCCGCCCCTACCAAGTCGCCCATGTGAATAGCGGCCAGCGCGTCCAACAGGCGATAACCCGGTTCGTGCGGATTCAACCGCGTCAATCGACGAATCGTGCGGCGCGTGGCCGCGTAATCCGCCCGGTACCAATCGATGCGGGCGAGAACCTCAAGCGCGGGCACAAAATCTGGCGCGGCCCGCAGAACACGCTGAACCCCGATTCGAGCCTCCTTCAAGCGTCCCTCGCGAGCTCGTAGGCCCGCTTCTAGCGTCGTCGCCTCCCACTCCTTCAGTACGCTTTCCATCATCTCACTTCTAAGACTCCAATCGCGAACGACAGAATCATCCAAGCCAAACCGCCCACCGGATCTCATTGTGACCCCATCCGATCAACCGGTCGAAGGCTGATCACTCGGTGTTGACTATAGACTAGACAGTTTTTAGGGACAACAACCATCGTATAAATTCGGGGGTTCATCTTTTAGTTCACCGCCACGTCAGGAACCTGGTTCGAATACGGAGTCTTTGCGGCCACCCGAGCCCGTAACCCTAGCGGGACTCGGCTGCGTCCGTCGGGCGAGCCAACGCCGATCATGGAGGCGAGAGTCGCAACTTCGTTGGCCCACTGCCGGGCAAAGGGCTCCGCGCATCCCGGCAAAAAGGCCACGAGGTCCCCTTCGGTGCGACGGCAGAGGAACGCGTGCGCCGGCAACCGTCCGCGCACTCGGCGAGATAGGGTGCGTAATGCCGTCTCGACCACCGGCGCGCCGTACTGCTCGGTCAGCTCCATCCGGCGGAGGGGCTCCAGTACCACGAGACAGCCATCGCCAGCCTCGGCCACGGCAGCCTGAAATTCGGTCGGGGTGGCCAAGCCACCTCGGTCCACGCCCTGAAGTCGGGCCAGCGCTTGGCCCATCTCGGCCGCGAGGGTCCGAAGCAACTCTAGGACGCCGAGGTCCAGTCCGCCCGCGCGGTGCGTGGCCGCGGTCAAGTAACCAAACGGTACTTCGTCAAACGAAATCGGGATCGCGAGGAAGCTGCCGGTACGGCGCTTTACGGCCTCGGCGCGCGGGCACCGCGCGTCGTCGCCGGTGTCGAACAACCACAGCTCGGGCATCCCCACGCCGTACCAACCCACCAGCCCCGGGCCAGCGGCAAAGCTCATCGCGTCCAGTAAGGCGCAGCGGGCTCCCGAGGACGCCAACGGTACGGCCGAGTCACCGTCGCGCATCCAGACGCCCAAGTGGTCCACCTCGGCCAGTTCGCCCAGTTCACGGACCACTCGGCTGGCCAACGATGCGGGGGTAGCTGATCCCGCGGTGACCGTGGCGACGGCGTAAAGTAAATCGGCGCACCGCGTGCGGTAGCGGAGAGACTCGCTCTCGAGGTCCTCGAATAGGAGCTTCCCCAGGATGCCGCTGGCCGCTTCCGCGCGCTCCAGGCCCTCGCTGAGGCGCTTCGGGTCATGATCGGTCAGGCACGCCACGCCAATCACGCGGCCGTGGGCTTTCAAGACCACATTGCCGGATTGCGATCGGCCGGTGGCCGAGGGCAACGTTTTCAGCAAGTCGTTCACGGCCTGTCGCACCTGAACCTCCGGCCACGACGTGGGAATCGGGAACTGCACGGTGCGCATGGGGGTGTCCACCTCGCCACTTACGGCCCGAACGACCATGGAATCGGCGGTTTGGGCGGCAGTCGCCAACACCAATCCCTCAACTCCGGCAAGTTCGCGCAGGCGGTGGCTCAGCCGTTGGGGAAGTCGGTCACCGCTAGCGAACATCGCATCGACCAACGAAGCGGTGAGTTGATCTCGCTGAGACCGACGCTCGAGGTTGATGCAGTGGTCGCGCAGCCGGCGAAAGTTCTCGCGGAGCTCTAAGAAACCGCTGGGTTCTGGCTCTAACACGGGGCTTTCCGCCGGGACTTCGGGCGGGCGCTCTATCGTCAGGACAACCCGTCCCTGGTTCAATAGCAAACCGACGGTCAGGATCCCCAGGAACTGTGCCAAGGTGGTCGGCTCCATCGGGGTGCGCTGAAAGAGATTGTGCGCCACCACCAGCAAACTCACCGAAATCGGGGCGAGGAGCGCACTGCTGGCCCCAAACCGCGCGATGGCGTAAGCGCAGGGCACTAGCACCAAGAAGCCAAGCCGATCGATGGCCAGGGCAGAGCCCGTCGCCATGGCGATGAGGCTGGCGTCGACCAGGGCAAAAAGGGTCGCGGTCCCCGAACCCCGGAACCCCCGGCGTTCCAGGAGCATTTGAACCAGCGCGGCGGCGGCGGCAAAGGCGGCAACGCGCCATCCGATGGCCCAAGGCATCGCCCCGAACCAAGCGAGCGCGAGTACGCCCATCGACAATCCCCACCGTAGAATTAGCTCAACCATCGCAACCTACTTGAGGTTTCGGAACGTGGAAAGCTAAACGTTAGGGGAGCCTTCCGCACCTCGCTCGGTATTGTTGCGGGCTTTGACGCGATCACTCGAAACGGCGGGATGCGCACAACCGTCCGCCCTTCCCCGGCATCCGGAGAAGGGCGGTAGGGACTCGCCGCGCGTCACGCTCAGGCTGGCTGGGGGCTGAGGATGCGGGCGGTAGCGGCCCGAAGAATTGCTTCGTCAAGCGGGCGGTTCCCGTCTCGGTCCAAGACGTGCGCGGTGGGCAAGACCTTGCCGAACCCACCGGTCGCCGAGTCGAGGTCGGCCGCAATGTCCAACATGCGCAAGCCGTCGAACAAGACGTCATCTCGCGAGCGTTCTGACCACGGCGGTCCAGACCGGGCGATGTACTCAAAAACGCCCCGAATCCGCTCGGAACCTGACCCCGCGCAGGCGTAGGCGGCGTTTTGGAATCGAGCGCCCGCGCCGTCAAAGAAGAAGACCTCGAACCGATCGTTGGCCCGGTCGTACGCGCTAAGGATCGGCAGGAACAATCCGACTCCGCTCATTGCGGCACTTAGGTTGCCTTGCAACGCGCGCGAAACCTCGTTCAGCTTGCCCTCCAGCGAGAGCTCGTGCAGCTGCGTGCGTGCGTAGTACTTGAACGCGTGCTTCAGCATCCGGCAAACCTCGATGGACCGCGCAAACGACCCGCTGATGGCCACCACTGTATGGTCGTCCAACGCCAAGATCTTATCGGCATGATCGTACATCACGAGGTTGCCCATCGTAGCGCGGCGGTCGGCCAGCGTGAGCACTCCTTCGCGGTAACGCAACGCCAAGACGGTCGTGCCGTGGGTGTCAATGCCCCGCGCGTCTCCCCCCAACGGCATCGCCGCGGGCCGGTAGCCCACCAGGTCGGCAAACGACTTCGGGCGCACGCCCTCCATCATTGGCCCGACCGCTGGCGGTAGCGCTTCGCCTGGTCAGGGTCAACCTTCTTCATGCGGCGCAGTAACTCGTTGGGCCCGTCTGGGCGCTTCAGGTCGGGCTTGTTGGGTCCGCCCCCGTCGTCCAGGCGGCGTTCAGGTTCCGGCGTGCCGGGGCGGGTGAGTCGGTCAGCTTGAATCATCTTCGCAAATCCTCTGGGCAATTCCGGGGACGATCCATTCTACGTCAGTCCGGAACCCAAGTTCGCGGAAATCACCGGCTCGATAAAAACACTGGCCCGCGGAGAGTCAACCACTGGCGCTCGTGTTGCCCGCCACTACCTGTCTCGCCGGCGGGTTAAACTAGGCACTCAAATTGCTTAGCAAAAACTTAGAAAGTGGCCCCGAAACCAGTGCTATTACTGGCTTCGGGGCCTCTCTTGCCATTTCGGCGCGTTAGTCCACGCCGGTCTGGTCGAAGTTCTGGCTTAGGATGTCGTAGTCAAAGACCGTGACCGCGCCGTCGCCGTCGAGGTCGGCTTCGGCGTTCCAGCCCGGCTGACCAGTGAAAGTGTCAAAGGCCAAGCTTAGGGCGTCGTAATCGAACACGGTCACGGCATTGTCGCCGTCGATGTCGCCGTTCACCAGGGTGAAGTGCTGATTGATCACCGTAGCGCCGGTGAGGTTGACGTTGGTACGCCGAGCGCGCAGCCAGTGCGAGGCCTTCGCCGTGAGGTCCACCAGCCCGGTCCGCGTCGTCGAGAAGCTATAGCTCCCATCGACGGCGAGGGTGACGTTCTTCGTCTCAAGTAGGGTGGTGGTGCCCGGAGTGCGCAACTCTAGGGTTGCCGAACGCCCGGCCACGGGGCCGTCGAACTGCCCCAGCGTGAGACGGCCCGAAACGGTCCGCGCCGTGCCCGCAATCGTAAAGGTGCGGTCCACCGAAACGACGCCATTGGTGCGGGAACCGCCGTTCTTATAGGTCGCGCGAAGGTAGTACGTCCCGGGAGCCAAGGACCCAAACCCAGCGAGGCCGAACTCGTGACTATCGATCACCACCTCTTCCTCGGTCAGCACGTCTTGGGCGCCGAGGCTTGTGCCGATCCGGACCTTCAGCCAGTCCATGCCCGTCTCCGGGTCGTAGGCCCAGTGCCGTAGGGTTAAAAGGTTCGGGGTTGCCGAGACCACGTCAAAGTGATCTACCACGGGCGCGGTCGTGTCAAACGTCACGCTTCCCACCCAGAAGTTCACGCCTTCGGTTTCGGCCCCCAGCACCACCCGGACCGACTTGGTTTTCTCAAGCTCCAGCGGGAAAGCGGTGACGGAGTAGACGTCCTCGGGGAGCGCCTCGAATCGGTAGTAGCCGTTGGCGTTGGTGGTAGTGGACGTGCGGAAGCCCAAGTGATCCACCGCCTCCACGGTCACGTTGGCCTGAGCCGTGCGGCCAAGCATCACTTGACCGCTGACCGTGCCGACCTCGGCGTTGCGACCAAGGTTCTCGGTCATCAGGCTAAAGAGGTCGAGGTGCCCGTAGCCACTCACCAGACCCCATGTGCCGTAGGGAGTGGAACCATCGCCGACCGCCGATCGGTAGAGCGCGCGCATCGCATGCACGTTGTTCCAGTTGCCTCGGGTCATCTGCTGCTGAGCCAGGTAGAGGCCCATCGCGCCGGCCACATGGGGCGACGCCATGGAGGTGCCAATGGCGTAAGTGTAATCCTCCGTCCAGGCGGGGATATAGAACGGGTTGTCCATTGCTGGCACGCGCCGATTAGGTGAGGTCGCCCACACGAACTGCAGCCGGGCGTTGCCGTCGAGGAACAGCTCGTAGAAGCTGCCGCCGGGGGCGGCGATGTCAATGTAGCTCCCCGTGCTGGCAATGTAGGAGCGGTCGCGTAACTCACCGGTAGCCGTGACCGCGATTACTCCGGCGCAGGCGGCCGGGTAGATCGGCGGGAGATCGCTGGGGCCAGCGCCCGACTCGTTAGTCGCCGCCACCACAATCACCCCGCGCTGGACCGCATACGTCACCGCGTCCTGAAAGATCTGGCTGTAGTTGGTGGTGCCCAAGCTGAGGTTCGCCACGTCCACGCCGTTATCGGCGGCGTAGTAGAGCGCGGCCGCGGCATCGGCGTCGGTACCGGTGCCGTTGTCATCAAAAACCCGCAGGATAACGCCTTGACACGGGTAGCCAATCCCGATGGTGCCGTGATCGGCGTAGGGGGTGTTGGCGCCCGCCGCCAAGGCGATGCCCGCCACGTGGGTGCCGTGACCGTTCGTGTCGATGACACTGCCTCCCACCACAGGTCGACCCAGGCGGAACTGCCGAGAGCGGTTCCCGTCGAGTTGCCCTCCCTGGCTGATGTCCGTGCCCATCCCGCCCGCATTACGGAAATCGGGGTGGGTCATCTCGCAGCCGGTGTCGATGATGGCGATCGTCGGCGGGTTGAGGGGCCGCGTCGCGGCGGTGTACCACTGACCGGGGTAGACATCCCAACCGGCCATGGCGTTAATGGTGTCCAAGTTCCAAGTGCGATTGAAGGGCTGCCAGGCTTCCTCTTCAAAAATGAAGTAGCAATCGTCTCGGAGTTCCAGAACGTCGACGTCGGCATCACGGGAGCCGGGCGGATCCATCAGCAGGTGAATGCGGTTCACCGGCTGAGCGGCACTCACGGCGCTATCCTGGGCCAGTCGATTTTTCAGAATGTTCGGGTCCGTGCCCTTGGGCACCGACCACATTGTCCAACCACTCGGTCCGACCCGGCTGAGGAACTGCAGAGGGGTGCCCGCGAAAGTCCGGACGAGGGGAGTTCCTCCCGCGGATTCAACCCGGGTGAAAGCCGCTCGCTCCAGCGCCGCCGCTTCGGTGAGATCAATGCGGAGCAGAATCTGCCCCTCGATGGTTCCACCCTTATCTTCCGGGATTGGCAACCGGAGCTGAGGTCGCGATGGACTTGCAAACCCGGAGAACGAAAAAAGCCCTAAGGCAACGACTAAACCCCACCGTGCAGCCTGGTTCATGTTGATACTTCCCTCCAGTTTAAGCCAACTTGACGCGATCCCCAACGGGGAAGTGTCGGCAATTGCCGATTGGACGACGTTAACCGGCCCGGGGTTCGCCCAAAGCCCAGTAAACAAACCGGAACCCCAACTTTAACGTTAGGGTTCCGGGCGTTGCGGACCGACCGCTGGCATTGGTTAGAAGCCGGCGGTGAAGACCACGCGCATGACCTCGTTCGGGTCGGTCAAACCGGCCAAGACCTTGGTCAGCCCATCCTCGCGAAGCTCTTTCATCCCGTTAGCGCGGCACGCCATCTTCAGGTCGTTCAACGGCGCGCGTCGTACAACCAACTCGGCGATCTCAGCGTTCATGGACATCAGCTCGTGGATGCCCATTCGGCCTCGGTAGCCCGTCAACCGGTTGTCCTCGTGCGGTTGGCCTCGGTAGAGGGTCACGTCGTTGTCGGGGTTGATCACATCCATGCCAAACCGGCGGAGGTCGATCTCCTTAACCGTGTAGGGCTCTTTGTGGTTCTGGTCAATCCGACGGGCAAGCCGCTGGGCAAGAATGCCAATGACCGTCGCGGCGATCAGGTAGGGCTCAACGCCCATGTCGATCATACGAAGGGTGGCCGACGGCGCGTCGTTCGTGTGAAGCGTGGACAAGACCAAGTGACCCGTAAGGGACGACTCAATCGCGATTTCCGCCGTTTCAAGGTCACGCATTTCTCCGACCATGATGATGTCGGGGTCCTGACGAAGGAAGGCGCGGAGGGCGGTGGCGAAGGTGAGACCGGCCTTGCGGTTCACCTGAACCTGCGCGATGCCGGGTAGCTGGTACTCAACCGGGTCTTCGACCGTGACGATGTTCACGCCAATCGTGTTGAGCTTGTTCAACACCGAGTACTGCGTGGTGGTTTTGCCGGAACCCGTCGGTCCCGTACACAGGAACATCCCGTTAGGCTGGCTCACCAGTTCCTCAATGCGGGCCTGGTTTTCTTCGGTAAAGGAGAGTTTCTCGAGGCCGAGCATGACGCTCGACTTGTCGAGAATACGCATAACGATCTTCTCGCCGAACGGGGTCGGGATGGAGCTGACGCGCATGTCGAACTCCTTGCCCTGGTGCCGAACTTCGATACGACCGTCCTGCGGGATTCGACGCTCGGCGATGTTCATGTCCGCCATGATCTTCAGGCGGCTAATCAGCGGGGCCTGGAGGTTTTTGGGGACGTTCATCGCCTCCATCAACACGCCGTCAATTCGGTACCGGACGCGAACGCCGCGCTGCTGGGGCTCGCAGTGGATGTCGCTCGCTCGGTCCAGAATGGCCTGCTGGATGAGGGCGTTAGCGAGTTTGATGATGGGGGCGGCTTCGGCGGCCTTCTCATCGTCGGCGTCCATCGGGCCCGCGTCTTCCAGCGCGCCGCGTCCCGCCGATGCCGTGGCCATCAGCTCGCGCATGCTGGCCTGGGCCGCGCCTGCGGTTTGGGCCGCCGACATCGTGGAGCCCGCGGCGGCCGGAGTGGCCGTGTTAGCGGGGGTCGTGTCGGTCGATCCCGCGTAATACTTTTTGATGGCATCTTCAATCGCCGCGGGCAGGGCGACGACTGGCACCACGCGGCAACCCGACACCATGCGGATGTCGTCCTGCGCTTGGATGTTGTTGAAGTTGGACATCGCGAGCCACAACGTGGTCGCCTCCTTCTTCACCGGAATCACGCCATGGTTTTTGGCGATCCGTTCCGGAACGACGTTGAGCGCACTCGTCTCAATTTGGACCCGGTCCAAATCCACGAATGGATGCCCCGCCTCTTGCGCTTTGGCAAAAAGGACTTCTCGTTCCCCCACGAAGCCCAACTCAACCAACACCCGACCGAGGTCGGATTGTTTGGTCTGCGTTTGGACCTTGAGGGCCTCCTGATGCTGATCGGGCGAGAGATACCCCTTCTGCATCAAAAACTGCGCCATCGGTACGCGCGGCAATGCCATTCTATTGACTCCACCAGCCACGTAAGATTACGAGGCTACAAGGCGAACCCGATCGGCATTGCCGATTTCCCCTGGGTGCGACCTCCATCAAGTAATCCATACGTCGTTGTGATTCTGCCATACCCGGAGGCGTGACGGGTAGCGCAAGGGGGCTCATTCTTAACGTTCGGACGCAAACAATGCGGCGGATCGTTCATAAGAGCGATCCGCCGTAAGTTCACGCCGGGCAAATCTAGGCTGCGCGGGGCAGAGAAGTTTTTTCGAAGATAAATCGAGCGAGGGTCTCGTCTACCTCCGCACTCACGCCCGCTAGCTCGGTTGCCTGCTCCTGAAGGTGCCTTGCGCTGGCGGTTTGCTCCGCCGATTCCTGAGCGAGGTGCTCGGTAGAGGCGGCGATCTGCTGGTTTGCGGCCCCCAGCATCTGCGCACTTGCCGCCGATTCTTGGCTGACCGAGGCGACGGATTCGATGGCGCGAGTTACCGAGTCTGCCATCTTCGTCATCGCCTCAACATGTTGGCGATTCTCTTGGGACAGGGCGGCGACCCGATCGGCGACTTCCGCTAAGGTTTCCAGCGAGGCTTGACTGGCTTGCGTGACCTGAACGTTCTGGGCCACGGACTCGGTACTGGATGCCATCGCGGTGATGCTCGAGTCCACCCCCGCTCGGATTTCGCTGATGAGGGCGCTGATCTGACCCGTGGCTTGGCCGGCCTGCTCCGCGAGCTTTCGGACCTCGTCCGCAACGACGGCAAAGCCGCGCCCCTGTTCGCCGGCACGGGCGGCTTCGATCGCGGCATTCAAGGCAAGAAGGTTCGTTTGGTCCGAGATGCCCCGAATCGTCGAGACGATCGACTCAATCTCACCTTGGCGCTCGTCGAGAATCCTTAACGTGCCCGATGCGGAACCAACCGAATCCTGGAGCCCTTGCATCCCCGTTGCGGCGGCGCGTAAAGTCTTCGCGACCGACTTGAGCTCCTCACGCATGTTCTGCGTTGCCTCGTTCTGGGACTGGCTGACTTGGCCTACTTCCACCACTTCGAGGTGGAGTCGCTCCATCGCTTCTGCGGCGCGTCCCGCGTCCAGCGCCAGTTGCTCGCCCCCAGAGGCCACTTCAGCGCATCCCTCTACCGCGCTTTTCAAGGCCTTAGCGGTATCCCGGAGAACCGCATCCACCCGTTGGGTCCGGTCCGAGGCGGTGCGGGTCGCGGCGTCCAGGTCATGGGCCGTGTTTCCGACATGCTTGGCCCCTTGGGCTACCCCATCAAGCACGCGTGCCAACTCGTGGCGGGCCGTTTCGTAGGCTTGTTGTGAAACCCTTAAGCTGGTCAGCATCCGGTTAAACACGTGGGCCATTTGCCCAAACTCATCTCCACGCCCCACGACGATGAGTTCCGTCTTGCCCTCAACCGGGCGAGTAAGGTCACCGTCGGCGAGGCACTCCAACGCTCCCGTTAAAGAGGCCAGTTCGTTCGTTGCCAGGCTATCCATCCGAGACCCGAGTTCATTCACGGGCTGGCGTACCCCTCGTATGTTCAGCCAGGCTAACAGAAAAGTTGTCAGTGCACTAATAAGTCCCCCCGCAAGCAGTAGCATCGCTAACCGCTGCTGGGTAGAATTGGCGACCGCGATCTGGACGGTGGCTGCGGTGGCCAGTAGCTTGTCCACTTCTTCGAAGGATTTCATGGACGCGGTGTAGTGGGGCCGAGCGACCGTGGCGGTGAAAGCGTAAGCTTTCTGCGGTTGCCCCTCATCCGACAGCTTCAGCGCACTTTCGACGTCGCCATAGTAGATCTCCATCTCTTTGGAGAACGTGTCCCAGCCGGCCTGTTCCTTAGGGTTGAGTCCGGCGCGGACGGTGATCGTGCGCTCGCGAACTTGGTCACGCGCCGCGTAAAAGGCAGTTCGCTTCTTCGCCTTGTTCTCGGTCGTGGTTTCCAGGAAGTGCTCGCGGAGATTACGTCCCCCATCCTTGATCGCCACATGCAGCGCATCTCGCTCGCGAGCTAATCGAAGATCATGCTCAAACAGGCGAGCCGCTATCCGGTTCATCTCAACCGTCGACTTAAAGCCCAACCCGGCAAGTCCGAGGCAGAGCAAAGTCACGCTTGTGTAAGACGCGAGGGTTTTTGTACTAAGTCGCCAATCTCGGATAGGTTTCATGATGTCAAATTTTATAGAGGGACCTTTTCCACCAATTAGAGTGGATTGTCCCTTTGTGATTTTTGGCACCAACGTGGGAATCTTTAGTTTATCGTTCAGGGAGCCTGTAAACAGAGTGTAAAAACCCCACCCGAGCCAAGCGCGTGGGTGGGGTTGGGGATCACTGCGACTACGGGGGGCAGGTCAGCGTCGCTGGGCCAGTTCGGATACGTCTACTGGGGCGCCGTTGCGTTCGGCACTGACCCAGGCGGCCTCGGTGAGTTCAATTACCCGCAAACCGCACTCGAATGGAGCCTGGACTTCCTCTTGCCCTAGCACCGCACGCACGAAGTTACGGTCGGGAGTTCCGAACCCCGCGAGGTTGTCGCAGGTGAACCGGTTACCGTTGTCCTCCTGGATCGTCAGTTTGCCGTGCCGGTAGTAAAACGCCGCCGTATCGCAGTACACCGTGATCTCTTCGTGCCAGGCCGGCGCGTCTCCCGCAATGCAAATGCTGCCGTTCGCGCCGTTGGTGAAGCCGATGGTGAGCGACGAGTTGATGTCCACCGCCGTGCCCCGGAAGTCGCAGATCGCCGAAACCCGCTGGGCCTGCAGGCCGGTCGCCCACAGCAAAATATCCAACATGTGCGAGCCGGAGTCGTTGAGCTGACCGCCGCCCGAGAGCGCCGGGTCCTGCCGCCACGTCCCTTTGGTGCCCTCCTTCCACCCCTGGGCCAGCAGCGCTTGCACCTGCTGTACCTGCCCGTACTCGCCCGAGGCAATCCGCGTTCTCATGTAACGGAATTCGCCCTGCGTGTGGCGCTGATAGCTGATGGCACCCACCAATTTCGTGGCGTCCCGCTTAGCGATCACCTCGATCGCGTCGGGCACGGTCGTCACCATCGGCTTATCCACCAGCACATGCTTTCCCGCATCAAATGCCGCCAGCACCTGCTCCTTATGGGCCGTGTGGGGCGAGGAGATCAGCACCGCGTCGACGTCATCCCGCGTGAGGATCTCGCGCCAATCGGCGGTGGTAGCCGCGTCGGCGTAGCGGGCGTCGACGGCCTTCGATCGCGTCAGCTGATCCGCGCTGGGGTCCGCCATTGCCGTCACACAGGCCTCCGGTACGTCCTTCAAACAATTCAGGTGGTGACGGGCAAATCCGCCGACGCCTATGAAACCAATCCTTACGGTGTCCATGTTGCCGGGTTTACCAGCCTTCAGAACTTTTGGGGTAGGGCAAGTTTAACGCTTTTTGCCGGTGTACATTGCTTCGATCTCGTCCAGGCGTAGCGGCCGGCGTCCCCATTCTCCCGCCGTGCCGCCATAGACGTGCTCCGTGGCCAATCCGGCATGGTACAGCATTGAGACCATCTCGGGCGGAATGAACAGCCGTTCGCGGATGAAAACGTCCTCGGGGCCATCCGGCAAATCAAACCGGTCGGCGTACTGGGCCACCATCGTCGTGGGGTTAAACACCCCTTGATTCACCTGCTCATCCGTCATCCGGCGAATCAGACCGTAGCCGTTGAGCGCGGTGATCGTGAAGGGTGCGCTCGTTGGCAACGCGTTTCCCATCAACCGCAAAATCGCCAAATCGTGCGAGACGGCGTCTTCGTCGTGCCCGATGAGGCCCAACCCCCCCTCGCACAGGCAAATGGCGGCATCATACAAGCCGTCGGTTTGCCATTGGGTGGCGTCGGCATGAACCCAATTGACGTCCACCTCACGCTCGGTGGCTTGGTGTTGCGCAACGCTCAGCATCCCGGCGCTAAAGTCGAGTCCCGTCACCCGAAAGCCCCGGGCGGCGAATTCAATGGCATGACGCCCGGCCCCACATCCAATATCCAGGATGCGGTGACCGGGCGTTAATCCCATGACGTCAATCAGGAACGGCACCTCAACCGCCGTGTTCTGAGTGAAGCCGTTCTGAAGGTACGTCTCGGCATGCCGATCGAAAAACTCCACCCAGCTTCCTGGGTTAAGCGAGGCAGACGCGCTCATGACGTTCTGGATACCTTATTTTTTTTCGACTGACTTTGACGAGGCATCCTCCGGGCTCTCCGCTGGCGCAGGTCCGCCCGCCGGGATCACGTGCGCTGGGTGCTTCGGCGGGAACTTGATGGAAACCACGACGGCAACAATGAGGCTGAGGACGATGATCCCCAGCGATAAGCCCACCGAGATCTTGAATTCCGGCTGGCCGCCCAGCGTGTGCATGTAGTAGGTGAACACCATCTTGCCCCCCACGAACACCAGGATTCCCGCTAGGGCAAACCCGAGGTAGTGGAACAGCTTCATCAGCCCCGCAAGGCAGAAGAAGAGGGCCCGCAGACCAAGGATGGCGAACACGTTGGACGTGAAGACGATGAACGGATCCTTGGTGATGGCAAAGATCGCCGGGATCGAATCGACGGCAAAGATGACATCGGTGACCTCAATGAAGAGGAGACAGATGAACAGGGGCGTGGCCCACAGCCGACCGTCGATCCGCGTGAAGAACCGCTGGCCCACGAAGTCGGGGGTCACCGGTACCAGCTTACGGAACAGCTTGATCAGCGGATTCGAGTCCGGATCGATCTTCTTGTCCTTCATGGTCACCATTTTCACGCCGGTGAGGATGAGGAAGAGGCCGAAGATCACCGTGATCCACGCGAAGTTCTGGATCAGCGCGGCGCCGAGCGCAATGAAGATCGCCCGGAAGATCAACGCACCGACAATGCCCCAGAACAACACCCTGTGCTGGTACTTGCTGGGAACATTAAAGAAGGCGAAGACCATCAGGAAGACAAAGATGTTGTCGACGCTCAGGGCCTTTTCGATCAGGTATCCCGCGAGGAAGCTGGTGGCGGCTTCGGCGTTGGTGTACTGACTTCCGGGCTGCATTTTGTCCCAGAGGAAGTACAACCCCACGTTGAAGAGCAGCGCCAGCGAGATCCAGATGGCGCTCCAGGTGAGGGCTTCTTTGAACTTGACCTCGTGCGCGTCGCGGTGGAAGACGCCTAGGTCAAGGGCCAGCATGGCAAGGACGAATCCGAGGAATGATCCCCAGATCCAGATCGGTATTCCGGCTAGTTCCATAGTTGATCGCAACAGGCGCGAGGCCCGTTAGGTTCGCCATTATGGCGTAGAGAAGCCAAGGTCTCCTGCGCCGTGCCCAATCCGCAATGTACCCAATAAAAGGGACAAACAAAGGGGCGGGCATCGTCCCTGGCATGCGGAGTGACCGATCTCGACCCACCAGCTTCCCACGCTCAACCCCGAAAAAGGGGGGCAAGATTCTTTATAAATTGGTAAAGATTGAGGTGTTGTCCCATCTTTGATTGAGCAGGAAAACCTGGTAACGCATTTGGGCAAAGCATTGGTAAACTTGTTTACTGGTCGGCCGCGGTTTCCTACCGAGGCCGGGAGATTTATAAATGAACTGTTCAATGAAGAGCTTCGGTCGTGGTTTACTCATCGTGAGTGGCCTCGTGGTTGGCTTTGCTGCCCACGCTCAACTTTTAATCACGGACACCACTCTGCGCACCGTCACGTTCGATGAGGGGATCGGACACGACGACGGCGTGGCGGACAACGACGTGATGAAGGGTGCGCTGGCCTTGGACGCGGTCAAGGTCTGTGAAGATAACAGCTGGGACATCAGTCCGTGGAATACCGGCAGTACCGCGCTCTCGGCGCGCGGATTTGCCCTGCAATTCCAGGGTGACAATGATGGTTTCGACGACTTCAACAACGACGGTGACATGGATGACCGGCGGATGAACTTCCAGATGCGTGGCATCGACAGCGCGACCTTGGCCGCGCTCGGGGCCAACAACCGCGCCCTGGCCTTTGACGCCGACACGTGGGACGACAAGTCCGTGACGTTGCGCGTGAAGAACAAGACCGGCGGGACCGTGACGCAGTGGCAACTCGGCCTGGACACGTGGTTCGAGGACACCGCCAAGAACGGGGGGCAGGTACACCTGCAGTACTCAACCGTCCACGGTAGCTACGTTACCGCCGCCACCAGCGTCTCCACCAACGTCAACGCCGGATGGTCTAGCTTAACCAGTCTGAGCCAAATGGTCAGCGCGTCGGTGGCCGATGGCGGTTACCTGTACGTACGCATCAACTACGATCAGGACGGTCGGGGGAACCGCTTTGCGGTGGATAACCTGAGCGTGCAAGCCGTGCCCGAGCCCGCCACGCTCCTCGCCCTCGGCGCCGGCCTGGTCGCCCTCGCTCGCCGTCGACGGGGCTAATCGTGATCTATTAGATCGGCACGTGAACCTTGCCCTTGCCCGAATCCTCGGGCAAGGGCATTTCGCTATGACTTGGGTGACTCCCATGCCGTCACCAAAAAAGTCAGCCTTCGTCATTCCGAATACTTGACAACTAAGTATAGATGTGATAACGTATCGGCAGGGGAGAGATTATTTATAATCTCTTTTTAGATTGAGAGGAATCACATGAAAAACATGAAGACGCGGGCCATCCCGCTTTTCGTTCTCGCCGTCGCCGCGACGTCGGCGCACGCTACGATCGTCTACTCGAACGCTTTGGGCCCGATCGGCGATGTGTTCGTAGACTTGACTTCGACCACCGCTGTCGGCGCTAGCAACTGGCAGTACAACAATATGCGGAACGATTCCATCAACGGAATCCAGACCGTAATCCCTCGCAGCGGGAACGGGTCAGCAACTTTCACGACGACTTCTGCAACGGGCAAGGGCGACATTGAGTTCTTCGGTTTAGAAGCGAGGGGCACCCTCGGCAATCTGAGCACCTTGAAGTATGATTGGTTCCGAGATAGCAGCTCAACCACCGTCCAGCACTATCATCCCGTCGTTCGACTGTTTGTGGATGCTGATGGCAGCGCGAATACGACTTCCGACCGCGGACTCTTGATCTTTGAGCGGGCGTACAATCAAGGGACCGGCGCTGTCCCGACCGGTGCTTGGGTCTCCGAGGATGTCGTCGCAAGCAACTACAACCTCTGGCAGAGAAAGTTCAGCCCGGGAACGAGCTACGACACGGCCGGAAATTGGCAATCGCTGACGACCTGGCAATCGCCCACCGGGTTCACGCCTACGTCCGGTGGCCTGACGTTTAATGCCAACAGTATGATCCTCGGTGCCAATATGGGCGTTGGGTCAGGTTGGAATAACTCATTCATTGGTGCCGTTGACAATTTTGAAATCGGGTTCGTCGGTGGTTCGACTTACTCGGCGAACTTCGAAGTCACGGCCGATCCCGTTCCGGAGCCCTTCACCCTCGCCCTTGGGGCGGCGGGCTTGATCGGCGCGGCGCGACGTCGTCGCAACCGACGCTAAGTCACTTCCGCCAACGGAACCCAGTCTGGCCGCCCACGGATTCGTCCGGGGCGGCCAGATTGTTTCCGACTCATGGATGAGCAGACTCCGTGGGCTCCAGTCCACGGTCCGTAAGCGCCCGGGCAACTTGGTCTCCCAACGCCGCGTTTTATCCGCGGGCTTGGCAACCTGATTGACGTGCCCACTGAGCTTGAGCCCGTTTCACGTGCGGGCTTTCAGGGGCGGTTTCGCCAATGAAATCTCGCGGTGCCACTCACCCTCGCCAACGCGAGGTAGGAGGGGATGATCGCCGGCCGGAGCGCTAACGACTGGGGATGCGGAAGACTTGAGTCGGGGAGCAGAGGCGATAAGTGGGGGTTGTGCCGTACGTCACTTCACCAAAGACGGCCGAATTGGCCGACGGATTAAGGTCGACGGCCACCGAACAGCGACCATCGGGGCCGGGAGTCGAGGTCGAAGCCACCCAACCATACTTCGCGGCGCGGAAGTCGAGGGTGCTTGACTCGGCGACCCAAACGCCAAACTTGGCGATGGGAAGCCCCTTACTTTGGAGGGAGACGGTCAGTCGGCCCTCGGGTCCGCGCTTCATCGCCCATCGCTCCTTTGGCATCGTCAGTTCGCCGGCAATCGAACGGCAAAATGCCGCGAATGTCTCAAGGGCTTCGACACCGTCTCCCAGCCCGTGCCCGGCGTTGGGGACGGTGACGATCCACTTGGGTTGCCTAAGGTCGCCGTAGTACAGACTCGACGCGTCGACGGTCCAATAAGGATCGTTTCCGCCGTTGATGATGAGGGTTGGTATCTTAATCCGAGACCGGTAGGTGTAGGGGTCGACCATTTCGGCAAGATGCTTCCCCTCCTGGCTTACAAACTTCGCCTGCAGGCCAAGCTTCGTATACGCCTCAATCTGGTCAGAGTACTGGCCGTAAACTTCGAGTTGGTGGCTCATCTGGCGGCCCAGGTTTAGGTTGTCGATGACCATCGGAGCGATCGCCCGGACTCGCCGGTCGCCGCTTGCCCCGACCATCCACGTGGTCCAGCCCCGCTTGCTGGCCCCCGAGACGATGAAGTGCGTGATCGGATTGGCCGAACTTTTTGTTTCGGAAACGATTGCATCCATTGCGCGCAATGCCGATTTTGTCATCGGAAAGAGCAGCGGCCAGGTCGCGTCGCCGGTCTCAAGCGTGCGCTGAAAGGTGTAGGCGATGAGGTCATCTTCGACCAAGCCGCCGTATAGCGGCTGGTTCGGTATATCGAACAGGACGGCGGTGGGCAGCTTCGTGCCCTGGGAAATGGCGTTGAGAAGAAACCGATCGCCCGCATTCGGGCCGCTTCCCGTGATGAACAAGATCGCAAGCCCCTTGGCTAGGGGCAGTGGGTTCGGGCGGAACAGAATCTTGTGCTGCCATGGTGCTCCCTGCCACGTTTGGCTCGTAAGGTTGATCAACCGATCCGAACCCTCGTTTGAAGCCCGATAGGAATAGGTTAGGTCGGGTTTTGCCAAGTACCGGTCGAATTCGGGCGGTATCGAACGGTTCAATCCGACGGCGAGGGTGAGGGCAAAGAGGGCGAGTGGCATGAGGGGGTTTAGGGGTCCAGGGGATCGCGGGAGTCGATGGAAAGGGAGATGATGGCCGGAAGGAACTCCAGATCAAACTCCGAGCGACGCGTATACTGCCGTGCGGGCAAGTAGCCAAACTCGTTCATGCATCGATTAGCAAATGCTTTGGACTCGATGTCCCGCGATTGGAAGACGTTCGTGACGATGAGGCCTGGCTTATCGAATGGCATTCCATAGCGGTACAGGATGCGGGCGGCATTTCGGACATTGGTCGTCGTGTGCCTCGCGTGTGGATCCAAGAGGATCGCTCGTTCTGGAATGTGGAATTCATTCATGAGGCAACGCCGCATCTCGATTGCTTCTGAGTAGGGCGTCCTTTCCGGGTGAACATACCCTCCGGAAACGATGAGGAATGGGGCAAGGTGTTCGCGATAGCGCTTAACGGCGAGTTCGAGCCCCAAGCGACCCGCCGGCGAGAGGGGAACCTTTTCCTCTTCGGCTCCGTAGCCCGGCACCAAGATGCAGGAGTATAAATACTTGCTGAAATCCGTCTTCCGAATCGCCCGGTAAGCCGCCGCGTTGACGGAGGATTCCATCGGTTCGTGCCGCCCGGCCTCATCACGCAACTGAACTTGCAGCAGCCTCAGAGCGATGTCAAGTGAAGGGCCAAAAAACGCGGGGTCAGAGGACGACACATCGATCGCCGTCCCGAGTGCGGTTTTGACCAACGCGCCAAAAAGGGGATTGGTGGGCTTGTAGAGGGGCGAATCGATTCCGCTCGAATGCGGGTTCTGATCTTGCAGACCGTACACGTGAAGCACGCGATTTATTCCCAGGGCCACATCGCGCCAAGCCTGCGCCACCAGATCCTCATCGGTCGTGTCGGCAAAGCGTTGGTAGGTTCCGGAGCGCCGAAGCGCCGTCACGAAAGCCGTCAGCTTGCCCGTGCGAACCAAGTCTGAGAGTTCGGAGGCAACCTTGGTGATCTCGTCCTCCGTGAAAAGGAGGCTGGCAAGGACAGAGATTTTACCAAAATCGGTGTTCGCGTTCGACTCCCGAAGTGCCTTGATCTTAGTCTTGGCTACCGCGGAGAGGGGCAAGCTAGATTGAATTTCCCCATACGCGTGCGCATCCCGCTGCAACAGGGAAAGGAAGTAAAAATTCTTGTCCTGAATCGGTGACTTCAAGACTAAGGGGGTGTGGGCGGGCTCATTGCCGGGCAAAACGGCGCGGTTTGCCAGCCCTGCGCCACCGAGATCGAGCAACAGCAACGTGGGCAGAATTAATCGAGCGTAGTTCATTCAACCAAAATAAATGGGGAGGGGCACCCCCTCCCCGGCAGCGCGGAGCGACTAAGGAACGACGACCGTGTCCGACTTCTGGAGTTTGAACTCCGCGAAGTCATTGGCGCGCACCTGACTCCAGGTGCGAGATTTTGCGTGACCGTCTGCATACGCGTAATTGCTGGTCTTGCTCCCATGACCCGGGGATGGCGTGCTCCGCTCGTAGTGGAACGCGGAGGTGCATACGCCCGGAAGTAGATCACCGGCGGCGGTGGAACCGACGGCGCGTCCGGCGAGTTTCCACATATCACAAAGGACGAATGCGGCCGACTGGCCCGACCCAACGTAAGCGGAGTCTGAACCGCTCATTGAGGGTCCCCACACTTCGACAAGGGCAATCGTGTCGGCGGCACTCTGAACCTGCCCGGCATTGCGTCCCACCGGCGTGGACGTCGACGGGAAGGGATACGTGCTAAGCCCTGTGTTGGCATCGATTCCGTAGGGCGGAGAGCCGGCAAGCGTCACGATGTTGCCCACAAACTGGTAGCTGCGGAAAAGTGCTTTGGCCTGATACGCCACATCCCAGAATGATCGGCTGGAGGCGGGGGAACGGTTCGAACCGGAGTCGCTCGGGCAGGCGAAGATTCGATCGTTCTTGACGTACGGCATGATCATCAGGTCGAATGGCATGCGGGTATCGCCTGGAGAGGTGTTCTTCGGATCCGGAACCCACTGGTCGTTGCCCGGATAAGTGTCGTCGTTATCGTTCAGATAGAGGATCATTCCGACGCCGATTTGACGGACGTTGCTCAGACAGGAGCTCTTTTTGGCGGCATCCTTAGCCTGGGCAAACACCGGGAACAGAATGGCCGCGAGGATGGCGATGATCGCGATCACCACAAGAAGCTCAATGAGAGTAAAAGCACGCTTATTCAAAATAACAACTGAGCCTCTGGCCCATACTAAAAAGAATAGCGTTCGTATTTTAAGCCAATGTTAACATGCGCCTAAAAGTTCGTGATGGTTTCGCCTAAAAAGAACGAGATGCCGAGATCAGGACTGCGGAAAGACTATCGCGAGACGCAGATACAAGAAACCTAAGAGCGGCCAAGATGCCTCGCGGCAAACGAGGATCTGGTCTGCTTACGGGAGCTGAAGACGCGGAGTAAGTAGGAAAACCCGGAAGTCGGCGCATGGTTCATCTTGTGGAGGCGCCTAGACGATGGGCCCGCCATGACCGGGCACCCCCGAAGCAAGAGGGCATGCGGGCATTACGCCCGCGTGCCCTCCGAGGCTTCCGCCGAACCCTTAGGTCGGTTGCGCCTGACCTTCGAGCAGGATGGCGAGGATCTCTTGCGCGGCCTTCGGGATGACCGTGCCGGGTCCGAACACGCCCGCCACGCCCGCGTCGTAGAGGAACTGATAGTCCTGCGCCGGCACCACGCCGCCGACGATCACCAAAATGTCCTCTCGGCCCAGCTTACGTAACTCCTCAATCACCTGCGGCACCAGGGTTTTGTGCCCGGCGGCCAGGCTACTCACGCCCAGTATGTGCACGTCCGATTCCACCGCCTGGCGAGCCGCCTCGGCCGGGGTCTGGAACAGCGGACCGATGTCGACGTCGAAGCCGAGGTCGGCAAAGGCGGTCGCAATGACCTTGGCCCCGCGGTCGTGCCCGTCTTGGCCCATCTTGGCGACCATGATACGCGGCGGACGGCCCTCGCGCTCGGTGAACTCGGCCGCCGAGGCCCGCGCCAGAGCAAAGTCCGAATCGCTTGCCACTTCGGCCAGGTAAACCCCCGCGTTGCTTCGCACGGTGGCTTGGTACCGACCAAACACGGCTTCGCACGCCGAGGAGATCTCGCCCAGGGTTGCCCGTAGCCGAGTGGCCTCTACCGCCAAGCTTAGGAGGTTCCCCTCGCCCGATCGGGCGGCTTCCGTAATCTTGCCCAGCGCTTCGCAAACGGCCTCGCCGTCGCGGTTCGCCTTCAACTCGGCCAGTCGCTTCAGCTGGCTTTCGCGCACGGCCGTGTTGTCCACGGTCAGCGTGTCAATCGGGGCCTCTTGCTCCAAGCGGAACTTGTTCACGCCCAGAATCGTGTCGCGACCGCTGTCGATGCGGGCTTGCTTTCGGGCGGCCGCCTCTTCGATGCGCATCTTCGGCACGCCGGTCTCAATCGCCTTCGCCATCCCGCCCAGCTCTTCCACTTCCTCAATCAGGGTCCAGGCGCGGTGGGCCAACTCGTGCGTCAGCCGCTCCACGTAGATCGAACCTCCGTACGGATCGACAATCCGCGTCATGCCGGTTTCCTCTTGAATGTGCAGCTGAGTGTTACGGGCGATGCGCGCCGAGAACTCTGTCGGCAGGGCGATGGCTTCGTCCAGGGCGTTGGTGTGCAGACTCTGGGTGTGCCCCAGGGCTGCGGTCATGGCTTCAATGCAGGTGCGCGCCACGTTGTTGAACGGGTCCTGCTCGGTCAGCGACCACCCCGACGTCTGGCTGTGCGTGCGCAAGGCCAGAGACTTGGGGTTCTTGGGCGAGAACGTCGAGACGATCTTGGCCCACAGCACGCGGGCGGCCCGCATCTTGGCCACTTCCATGAAGTGGTTCATGCCGATATCCCAGAAGAAGCTGATGCGCGGGGCGAACTCGTCCACGTCCAGCCCGGCGGCAATACCGGTGCGCAGGTACTCCCAGCCGTCGGCCAGGGTGTAGGCCAGCTCAATGTCGCTGGTCGCTCCCGCCTCTTGCATGTGGTAGCCCGAGACCGAGATGCAGTTGAACTTGGGCATCTGCTCGGACGAATAGCGGAAGATGTCGCCGATGATCCGCATCGATCCCGCCGGGGGATAGATGTAGGTGTTCCGGACCATGAACTCTTTCAGGATGTCGTTCTGGATCGTGCCGGTCAGCAATTCGGGCTTAACCCCTTGCTCCTCGGCGGCCACGATGTAGAACGCCATAATCGGAAGAACCGCGCCGTTCATCGTCATCGAGACGGACATTTGGTCCAGCGGAATCCGGTCGAAAAGGATCTTCATGTCCTCGACCGAGTCGATTGCGACGCCGGCCTTGCCCACGTCGCCCACCACGCGCTCGTGGTCGCTGTCGTATCCTCGGTGAGTGGCCAGGTCAAACGCAACGCTGAGGCCCTTCTGGCCCGCCGCCAAGTTAGCTCGATAGAAATTGTTCGACTCTTCGGCGGTGGAGAAGCCCGCGTACTGGCGGATCGTCCACGGACGCAGGGTGTACATACTGGCGTACGGGCCCCGCAGGAACGGCTTGACGCCGGCCGCGTAGTCCAGGTGCTCCAGCCCATCCAGGTCGGCGGCCGTGTAGGCCGGCTTTACCGTGATGTGCTCGGCGGTCTCCCATACCGGGCCAGTGACCGCAGGCGCGGCACCCGGAGCCGGGAGGTTGAGGGGCAAATTCTTGAAGTCAGGTTTCATGGGTTGTCGCCTCTCTTAAGGGGGTTAGGCCTCGATGCCGAGCCTCCGGTGGAACGCCGTCAGCGTGTCCACGACGTTCTGACCGAGGTAAACGAATTCGTCGGCGCCCGCCGTGCGCAGCACTTCCAGCAGGTCTTTGGGGTAGCCCGCCACCACGACGGCGACGTCCGCCGCGAGCGATGCGCGGGCAATGGGCACCAGATTGGCGTAGTCATCGTCCGCCGCGCAGACCACTACGATCTTCGCGCCCGTCTCCACGACGGCCGCGGCGAGTCCGTCGAGCTCGTTCAAGTCGCGCTCCACCACGGCGTAGCTTCCGCACCCAAAGTAGCCGGTGCAGAATCCGGCGCGCGCCCGGGCCATCTTGCGGTCTCCCGCGAGGGCCAACAGCACCGTCGGCTGGGGCTCACCAGCCTTCACCGATGCTTCAACGGCCAGCCGGAGTCGCTCGTAGGGAATCGCAAGTCGCGTTGGCGTCAAGTCGTTGCCCGATGGGTCTTCGGCAAGCGGAATGCGAAGGTCTTCTAGCCGCCGATCCTTCGCGTTCGGGTAGGCGTTGGTGCCGATCAGGGCACTTCGCCGCGTGGCGAGGTTCTTCACTCGACCGCTAAGGATCCCTGCGATTGCGCTCGGAATCGTGCCGGCGGTCCAGGCGGCGGCGAATCCGCCCTCGGCGGCGACGCCCTGGAACAGGCTCCAGGCCTTAGTGGCAAGTTCAAAGGTCAGGTTCTCGATGGCGTAGCTGCCGCCGAGTGGGTCGGCCACCCGGTCCAGATAGGCTTCTTCTTGAAGGAGAAGTTGCACGTTCCGGCTGATCCGCTCGCTGAACTCATCGGGGGTACGGAAGGCCGTGTCGTACGGGGCGACGGTCAGGGCTTCCACTCCGCCCAGCGCGGCGGCCATCGCTTCGGTGGTGGCGCGCAGCATGTTCACGTTCGGATCGTAGAGCGTGCGGTTGAGTTCGGTGGTGGTGGCGGTGACGCGGACGCGGACGTCGGCGACGCCATAGGCCGTCAGCACCTGGCCCAGCAAGGCCTTCACCGCGCGGAACTTGGCGATCTCCAGCAGGACGTCGCGCCCGATGCCCAGGCTCAGTTCCACCGCGCCGAGAGTTACCGCGGGGGCGATCCCCCGGTCGTTCAGGCCGTCAACTAATTCCACCAGGGCGGCGAGGCCGTAGGCTAATTCCTGCGCACCGGACGCCCCCGCGGCCTGAAGCCGATCGGCGGCAATCGTCAGCGGACGGAAGTCCGGGCCGAAGGGGTTTGCCTTCAGCAGGTGCGCGGCGGCGTCCAGATTGGCGACCAGGCTGGGGGCCCCGCCGGTGGCGAAGTCCAGCACGGGATCCAGTGCCAGTGCCCCCTTGAGCTCCGTGGCGGGGACACCTTGCGCTTTGGCGACGGCCAACAGGTCTTCAATCCCGGCCGACGTGAGGGGGCCAAGGTCCAGCACCACGCCCGTCGTCCGCAGGTTAAGGCTCGCCAGGGCTCCGGCCACGCCGCCCGGCTTGAGGCCGGTATAGACGATGGCGGCAGCCCCGCGTTCGGCGGCCCGCAAGGCGTGCACGGCGGCGGCGGTCGGGTCACTCACCGCAACGACGCTGCGGATGGCCCAGGCATTGCGTTCGGGGGAGTAGCCCCGGTGCCACGGCGCGGCCCCCGGGGCGGCGCCCGTCCAGGGGCTGGCCGGGAGATCCTCGCGGCGGTAGTAGGGACGTACAGGGATCCCGTCTTCGGTCGGGTGCACCAACTTCTTATCGAAGTCAGCGCCCTTCAAATCCTTTTCAATGGCGGCCCGCCACGCGGCGGACTCCACGGACGGGAACTCGGCGAACAGTTTCTGGCTCATCGCGTTAGTTCGGTGGGTCGTCCACCTCAGGGTCAGACGTTGCCCGGGGCTCGGGCCTTCCGGCGCGGCAACCTTGCCGGCGGCAGGAGGCGGAGAGCCGGCATCGTTGCCGGCTCCACCTCAAGGCGGACCCTCTCGGGCCCATAGGTTTCAGTTCGTCGCGCGATCCCGGCATTCCTGCCGGCCGCGCCAATAAGTTAGTGGGAGTCGCCCGGTTGGACGACTTCGTACAGGACGCCCAGGGCCGCATCGGGATGCGTCTTGGGGTGAACAAAGAACACCGTCGCGCCGCTCCCGCCCTTGCGGGGGGCCGCGTCGATAATGTTGATGCCGGCGGCTTTCAGACCGTCGAAGGCGGCCTGGATGTCATCCACCCGAAACGCCACATGCGCCAGGGCCGCGCGCCCGCCATTCTTTTCTACTTGCTTGGCCACCGGAGACTCGGGGGTCAACGGCTCCAGCAATTGGAGAAAGTTGTCGGAATCACCGACGCGCAACATGACTTCGCGGACCTGGTCGGTGCCTTCCACCCGTTCTTCGTGCTCGATGGTGAAACCCATGGCCAGGTAGACCTTGAGCATTCCATCGAGTTGACCAAGCGGAACGGCGACAGCCACGTGGTCAATCGCGCGCATTACTCGAACTCCACCAAGACTTGGCCCTGCTTGACGGCTTCGCCGACGTTGGCGTGAATCAACTTGACCTTGCCATTGAGGGGCGCGGTGATGGAGGTTTCCATTTTCATGGCCTCAAGGACCATAACGGTGGCGTCGGCCGCCACGTCATCGCCGACCTTGACATCCACCCGGACGACGTTGCCCGCGAGGGGGCTACGACAGGCCTTGGCTTCGTCGGCGACGGCGACGTCACCCGCACCACCGCCCACCGGGGCGGCCGCGACGGGGGCGGCACCGGGACGAACGGCAATTCCCGCCGCCCCGGATCCCCCGCTGATGGGCGGGGCTTCTCGTTCCATAACTTCGACGTCGACCTCGTAGGCCTTGCCGTCGACCGTGATTTTGAGTTTCACCTTGGTTTCGTTCTCCTGGGATACAGCGGATGCTTAGAGCGGGATCAATCCGTGCTTTTTCTGCGGTCGGAAGTCGCGCTTGGTCGAGAGCACCTCAAGGGCGCGTGCGATCGCGGCCCGAGTGGTTGCCGGTTCGATGACGTCATCAACAAGCTGCCGAGCGCCGGCGACGTAGGGGCTTGCGAACGTGTCGCGGTACTCCTTGATCCGGGCGGCGCGCGCGGCGGCCTTGTCTTCGGCCGCTTCGATCTCGCGTTTGAACACGATCTCGGCGGCGCCTTCGGCCCCCATCACCGCGATCTCAGCGGTCGGCCAGGCGAAGCAGCGGTCCGCATGCAGGTCCTTACCGCACATGGCAATGTACGCCCCACCGTAGGCTTTGCGCATTACTACCGTGATCTTAGGCACCGTCGCGGCGGAGTAAGCGAAGAGCATCTTCGCGCCGTGGCGGATGATGCCGCCGTACTCTTGCTTCACGCCCGGCATAAAGCCCGGCGTGTCGACCAGCGTCACGATGGGAATATTGAAGGCGTTGCAGAATCGCACAAAGCGCGCCGACTTGTCACTGCTGTCAATGTCCAACACCCCGGCGTACACCGCGGGTTGGTTGGCCACGATGCCGACGGTGCGGCCGGTGACCCGGCCAAAGCCAATCACGAGATTCTCGGCAAACGTCGACTGAACTTCTAAAAAGTCGCCCGAGTCCACGATGCGACCGATGACTTCCTTGACGTTGTACGGCTTCTTGGGGTCTTCGGGAATGATCGTGTTGAGGGCTTCGTCCGCGTCAACTCGGTAGTCGCCGCCCACGATGGGGGGATCTTCCAGATTATTGGAAGGCAGGAAGCTGAGGAGCTTGCGGCCGATCTCCATAGCGTGGGTGTCGTTCTCCGCCACAAAGTGAACGACGCCGGAGTAGTGCATCTGCGCGTCCGGCCCACCCAATTCCTCGGCGGTCACCACTTCGCCGGTGACCTGCTTGATCACCGACGGTCCCGTGATGAACATCTGGGAGCCCCGCGTTTGGATGATGAAATCGGTGAGGGCCGGACTGTAGGCCGCGCCGCCCGCGCAGGGGCCGCAAATAAGTGAGATCTGGGGCACGACGCCCGAGAGCATCACGTTCTGGTAGAACACTTTCGCGTAACCCGAGAGGCTGTCGATGCCTTCCTGGACGCGGGCGCCGCCCGAGTCATTGATGAACACGAAAGGTGTGCCCGTCTTCAGGGAGGACTGCATTGCTTCCGTGATCTTGTCGCAGTGGATCTCGCCCGCCGAGCCACCCACGACGGTGAAGTCTTGGCTGGCCATGTGGACGATGCGCCCATCAACGCGACCGTTGCCAGTGATCACGCCATCGGCGGGGAACTCCTTGCCTGCCATCCCGAACAGCGTGGCTCGGTGCTGGGCGAAGAGGCCCGACTCTTCAAAGGTTCCGGTGTCGACGAGTTCGTGAACCCGTTCGCGGGCAGTCATCTTGCCGCTGGCGTGCTGCTTCTCGACGCGGTCTTTACCGCCGCCTTCGAGGAGGTGCGCCCGCCGTGCGCGGAGGTCGGCGATTTTGTCCGTTTGGGACGTAGGTTGGTTGGCCGTCGTCATGCATCGCTCCCACGGGGCCGGGCGGGGTCACCTGACCCTTCGCTTCTCTGGCGGTTAAGCCAGAAGCCGCCCCCGAGTGCCGGATTCCCGGCTCATCAAGGTTACCAAACCCGGACCAACTCCCGCTGGAGGGTCCCCCTCACGGAATCGGCCCCCCGGAGGATGTTCCGGGGGGCCGAAGGGATCAGGCCCGCGCGGGGCCAATCGTCCTTAGGTTAGGCGCGTCGGCTTCGGCGACGGCGAACCGCACCGACCAGACCGGCCGCGCCGAGGGCGAGGGTCATCGGCTCAGGCACCGCTTCGGAAGCCAACGACTGGATCGAAGTGATCACCTTGTCGTTGCTGTCAACCGGCTCGTAGAGCCAGAACTCCTTCGCCGTAGAGGTGTTGAGCGTCGTGTACGCGCCACTAGCAACATACGCATTGGCCGGGGTGATTGCGCTAGAAAGGTTGAGCGCGGTTGTGCCATTCCAAACGGAGTAGTCTGCAACGACCTTACCGGCGGCGAGCCACAGGCCTAGCTGGCGGCTGGCGCGGCCAACGTTGCCGGTGGTCGAGAGATTCGCCATCGCGGAGCCCGCGTAAATGGTGCTTGCGCCTTCGGTGTAGGACTTAACCAGTGTCTTCTGGAAGCGTTGAGTGCTGGGCAGGTTAAGGGGTCGGTCAGGCGATAGACAGTAGAACTTGTTGTCCGTTCCGTTGCCGGAGGCGATGATCTCGCCCGCGAACGTGTTGCCGCTTCCCTGCTTGACGAAGAGGCCCTGGCCGAGGCCAGATCCGACCGAGAAGCCGCCAAAAGACAGGGTGACAATGGTGGCTTGCGAGGCCGCCGAAGCCACCACAAGGGCAGTAAGCGCGAGGGCGCGGTGAGTTAATTGCATGTGTATCTCCTTTATCGAAATGCTAGAGCTTCCCAGCTCGGGAAATAAGCCTTAGCGCAGGTGACACTATAGGGCAAAAAATGGGCTAATTGCCCCAAAAATCGCCGTTCGGCGGGGTTTTCGGCCGGATTCTGGCAGAGTTGCCGGGGTAAACGAACTCAACTCCAGGTGCGCGACGTTAACGCAACTAGGACTAGCGCATGAATTCAGCCCTCCGCACCGATCAGAAGTACCTGCTGGGAGCAGGCGCGTTCAGCATTCTCGCGTGGATTTCGGAGCCCCTGCGCTGGGTGATGATCCCGTTCGTCTACCTCAACACGCACTTGCACGAGCTGGCCCACGCGGTCACGGCCGTCGGAACCGGCGGAAGCGTGGGCCATATCCAAGTCTTTCAAAACGGCTCCGGTGTAACTCAGGTGGTTGGCGGAGACCTACTCTTAGTGGGTTCGGCGGGCTACGTTGGGGCCGCCGCCCTGGGTGGCGCGTACATTCTCGCGGCCCGGACGCCGCATGGCGCGCGCCTCGGCTTGCAAATAACGGCGGTCACAATCGCGCTGGCGCTGGTCATTTGGATCCGAGGGGATATCGTGGGCGTGGTGAGTGCCGGGCTTTGGGCGGGATCGCTGGCGGCTTTGGCCAAGTGGGGGACCGATGCGGTGGTGCGGTTCAGCGTTGCCCTGCTCGGGATCTTTCAGGGGCTAACGTCGCTTCAGTCACTGCTCGAACTCCTCCACATTTCCTCGGCGCGCTATGGCGCTACCGATGCCGAATTGCTGGCGCGGATTACGGGGTTACCTCCGTTGGTCTGGGCCATCGGTTGGGCGGTACTCAGCACCGTCATCTTGGGCCTCAGCTTGCGCGCGGCCTGGGGTTCGCCAACCCACCAAAAGCCCAAACCCCGCTAAATCCTCATCCAAAAAACGGGTCAGAGGAACTTGAGCCAAAAACCTTCCGATACACTGTAAGGGAACCGGTGCGGAAACAACGATCAGTTATGGTAGGTGCTTTACTTTTTACAGCCATAGTGGCCTTTGCCCAGTCGGGCCCGATTACCCGTACGTTCTCTGATGAGGACGCGCGGAAGGTCGTGGCGTTTTGGGCCATGCCCGACCGCTACACCGCGGAGACACCCCCTTCGGCGGCCCGAGACGGCAAGTGGGTCGTTCGACTCACGCCACAAGGCTCCACCTGGTTGCACGCCGTAATCAAGGCTCGGGGCGGTCCCAAGGTGCCGCCGGGACAAGTGGCCCCGCCGCTCACGCCGCAACAGCGCATTTGGGAAGAGTGGATCGATCGCCGCGTCGCGCAGGACCGATGGCAGGCCAGCCTCACCGCCCACGAACGCAATTTGAACGACGGCGGTCTCGCCGTACCCGTGATCGACCTCGCCCAGGCTCCTCTGAACGCGGGTCCGTTGCCTGACGATCTCGCCGTCTTAGTCGGGGAACCTCCCGCTCTCGCCGAAGTGGTGTCGCCCCGTCGCCACACCGTCCGATTTGGCGCGGGCGACGAGTACCAGTGCACCGACAATCCGCCGATGCGCGCCCGGTACGCTTACTACCGGTTTGCCGAAGGCGTGATGAGCGGTGGCGAATCGGTCCGGCGGATGCCGGAGAACGACCTTAAGCGGCTGTTTACTCGCGCCGGAATTGAGGGTTCGCTTTACCGAATCCTGCAGTCTGTCTCGGTCCTCGAAGGTGGGTTCGACTCGATCAACACCTACGACACCGGGTACGTCAGTGTCGGCGTCATCCAGTTTGCCGCTCTCTCCGGGGGCGGAGGCTCCCTGGGCCGCGTGCTGCTACGGGCTAAGCGCACCGATCCCAAGGCATTCGCCCGCGATTTCCGGCAGTACGGCGTAGACGTGACCCCCGAGGGTCGTCTGGCCGTGATCGATCCGGCCACGGGCCAGGAGTTCCAGGGCCCCGACGCCAACCTCGCGATCATCCGCGACAAGCGCCTTACCGCCGTATTCCCTCGCGCGGGCAAGAAGTGTGAGCCGTTCCGCGTGGCGCAGCTGCAAGTGGCGGTGGAGGACTACTATCCCGGCAACGATCGCGTGACCGTGTTCGTGGACGGCAATGCGATGACCGCACGGGTCAACGAAATTGTCCGCTCGGAGGCCGGGTTGGCCACGTTGATGGACCGGAAAGTTAACACCGGTAGCCTCGCCCCATTCGCCGATGTCCTCGGCGGCCTCGCCAAGGAACTCGGCGTGCGCTCGCTCTCGGCATTGGCCGATTTTGAGGGGCGCATCGTCACGTTGCTGCGCTATCGCAAAGACTACTTGGCCGATGTCACCTTGCAACAACCGCGCGACCGGGCGACTTTGCCCAGTCGCTCGGGACCGCCACGGGGTTCCACTCGGACGGACGGCACCCCGCCGCCGGTCAATTCTGGCCCGGGCACCGTACTCCCACCGCCGACCACCGAGGAGCCGATTGCCCGGCGCGAGGATGGGAGTCAATTGGGTCAACCGCCGAAGGGCGAACCCCCGCGGCCGACCGTGATGAGCCCGCACCCCAGGGTGGAACCGCCCATCGGAGGGCCGGTTGACAATCCCGGTTTATAGCGAGGGAATTGTTAACGAGGCCTTAACCTTGCGGCAGTACCTTAAAGGAACACCGGAAGCCGGTCGTCGCAGATTGAAAACCCGTTCGAATGCCATGCTAAACTAGCGCCGTTCCCGCTGACATTGTCATCGGGATATCTGGAGGCTCTTAACTTTGGGCAGCGCATACACCCCCGGTCTCACCGTTAGTGCCGACGCGATCGTGCGTCGGATTCGTCGACTGCCGATCAAGGGCGAAGTTTTGGTTACCGTTGGCCAACTCGTCGAGCCCGAAACTCCGGTCGCCCGGGCACTCTTGCCGGGCTTGCTTCAAACCATTAAGTTGGCCGAAAAGCTGGGAGTTGAGGCGAAGGAAACGACGGGCTTCTTCCGTCACAAGGTCGGTGAGAAGGTCGAGAAGGATGAAGTGGTGGCCGAGACGAAGGGCATCTTTGGTCTATTCCGAAGTACCGTCACCAGCGAATACTCGGGCACCGTCGAGTCGATCTCCGAAATCACCGGTCACATCCTGCTCCGTGAGCCCTCCATTCCGGTGGAGATAACGGCTTACTTGGAGGGCCGAGTCGCCGAGATCATGCCGGAAGAGGGCGCGGTTATCGAAACGCGCGGGGCGGTGGTCCAGGGGATCTTTGGCGTTGGTGGTGAGCGCAACGGCCCAATTCGCGTGGCCGTCAGTGACCATCGCGAGCGTTTAGAGGCCCGGCACATCTTGGACTCCGACACCGGCAAAGTGCTGATCGGGGGATCCTCGATCACCAAGGAGGCGATTCATCGCGCCGAAGAGGTCGGGGCGGTCGGTATTGTCGCCGGAGGTATCCGCGACGTTGATTTAATTCAGTACCTGGGTTACGACATTGGAGTCGCCATCACCGGGCAAGAGATGATCCCGCTTTCCATCCTCGTCACCGAGGGATTTGGCGAGCTCGCAATGGCCGAACGGACTTTCAATCTGCTACGAACGGTGGAAGGCAAGTTAGCCAGCGTAAATGGGGCGACTCAGATTCGCGCCGGAGTGATCCGGCCGGAGATTATTGTCCCGCTACCGCTGGAAGGAACGACGACCAGCACTGTTTCTTCGGGCCGCGAACTCGGCGTCGGCACCCCCATTCGGGTGATCCGCGAACCGTATTTCGGTCAGTTGGGCTCCGTCACTGAGCTGCCCGCGCAACTCATGGTGGTGGAATCCGGCACCGAGGTCCGCGTCTTGATTGCCCGGTTGGAGGACGGTGCGGTGGTCTGTGTTCCGAGAGCGAACGTAGAGATCATCGCCACATGAAGGTACTCCTGGTTGACGACGAGCCCGCGATCCTTGAAACCGTGGAGCACAAGCTCCATAAGGAAGGCTACACGGTTTTCACGGCCCCCACGGCGGAAGAGGGCATGCGCCTCTACCGCCATACACGGCCGGATATCCTAATTCTGGATGTCATGTTGCCGAACCGGTCGGGCTTTGATTTGTGCAAGGCCATCCGGCGCGACAGCAAAGTGCCGATCATCTTCCTCACCGCCCGGGCGGGCGATAGCGACCGCGTGTCAGGCCTGGAACTCGGGGCCGACGACTACGTGGTCAAGCCTTTCAACTTGAGTGAGCTCGCGGCGCGCGTGAAGGCCGTGCTACGCCGTGCAACGGGGGAGAACCCGCAGCAAGTCGTGGAAAGCGGGAACCTGCGTATTGATCCGCGCACCCATGAGGCCACCCTTGATGGAAAGTCGCTGAACCTCTCGCCAAAGGAATTCGCCTTGCTTTCCTTCCTGGTTCGTCACGCCGGGCAAGTTTTCTCACGCGATACCCTGTTGGACCGCGTTTGGGGTCAAGATGCGTTCGTTTCAAGCCGCACCGTCGACGTCCACATTCGTTGGCTCCGTGAACGGCTGGAGATCGAGCCGAGTTCGCCCATCCGCCTCGTCACGGTGCGAGGCGTGGGCTACCGGTTTGTCGGCTAGCTCAGTCGTTCGATGGATCGGAAAAGTTGCGCCGGCCGCGCGAGATTCGTACGGTAGGGCCGCCAAACTACCTCCATTCCCCCCGACCCCCAAGTAACATAAGGGGAAAGATATGGGGCGATTTCTCCTGCGATGGGTGATTCTGACGGTCTCGCTGCTCTTGACTGCGCTGATTGGCCGCAATCTCGGACTCCACATCACGGCACCCGTCACCGATGCGGCAAACTTTTTACAGCTGATGATTGGGGTTGGCGTACTCGGTTTCCTCAACGCTACCCTCGGTCGACTGCTGAAGCTACTAACGGCTCCCCTCAACTGCCTCACGCTGGGGCTCTTTTCGGTGCTGATTAACGCCGGTTTGTTTTATCTTGCGGGCACGTTTGGACTGGGCTTTGAGGTGAAGAACTTCATCGCCGCCCTCGCGGGCAGCATCCTCATGGGGCTGATCAACGGCGCTCTGTCCGTAGTGATTCCCGACGACAAACGCGATCGCGAATGATCAACCGCCATCGCATTCGTCGAATGATGGCCCCGGCCGTCGGGTTACGCCGATCCGTTGCCACCTTACTGGCCGGCCTCGCGGCGTTCCTTTTCGGCTTCGCGCTCAGTTTTCGGCTCCTCTTGCTCCCCGCCATCGAGCGCCTTGCCCAATGGTGGACGGCACGCCTTGGCAACGTGATGCCGTCCAGCGATGTCGATCAAACGATTCACTTGGTGGGCGGCGGCATGTTGCTGCTTGGTTTCTACCTTTCGTTTGTTGGGGTGCGCGGTGCCTTGCGCGCCTTTATGGAAACGCTCAACCCGGGGCAGAAAGGTCGGATGGTGAACATCTACGTCCGGCGCCAGCAACTGGCCAACGGCCCCCGCATCGTCGCTCTGGGCGGTGGGACTGGCCTCAGCACTCTCCTCCGGGGCCTCAAGCAGCATTCGTCGAATATCACCGCCATCGTCACCGTGACCGACGACGGCGGGAGCTCTGGCCGGTTGGTCCAAGAGATGGGCATCATCCCCCCCGGCGACATCCGCAACTGCCTCGTCGCCCTTGCCGACGCCGAAAAGCTGATGACCGACGTCTTCCAGCACCGGTTTCGCACGAACCGGGGACCGCTGGCGGGGCACTCGCTGGGCAACCTGCTCATCGCCGGCCTGATGGAACAGTGCGACGGCGACGTGGAACGAGCGCTGGCGATGGCGAGTGCGGTCTTGAACATACGCGGGCGGGTGATTCCGTCCACCCTGGAGCACGTGCACCTGCGCGCCTTGCTGGAGGACGGCGAAGAGCTGTGCGGCGAGACCACCATCGTCGCGGGCGGACGGCGCATACGTCGGCTTTACCTTGAGCCCGAAACCGCAGCGGCGTTCCCCGACGCCATCGCCGCGATCCAGGAGGCCGACCTCATCTGCATTGGGCCGGGCAGCGTCTACACCAGTGTGATCCCCAATCTGTTGGTCGGGGGAATCTCGGAGGCCATCCAGGCCTCGCCCGCCGTCAAGGCCTATATCTGCAACGTGATGACCCAACCCGGTGAGAGTGATTCCTTTACGGCCGCGGAGCACCTTACGGCCATCCAGGCCAACGTTCCGGGCAAGATCGTGGACTGCGTGCTGGTGAACACTGGGGTACCGTCCTCGTTTGCCGTCGATCGCTACGCCGAGTCGGATCAGTTTCTGGTGGAATCGGACGTCGACCGGGTCCGCGCTATGGGGTACCGCGTGGTGGCGGGCAACTTCATGCACGAGCAAGACTACGTGCGCCATGATCCGTTCAAGGTGGCCGCCCGGTTGGTGAGCCTCCTCGAAAAGTAATTTTTTGCCATGAGTGGACGCCTTGTGATTCTGAGTGGCCCCAGCGGAGTGGGCAAGGATACGGTGCTGGATGCTTGGATGGCCCACAACCCCCGGGTGCGTCGAGTGGTGGCGTGCACTACTCGGGCACCGCGTCCCGGCGAGGTCGACGGCGTGGACTACCACTTCCTTTCTGAGGCCGAGTTCCACCGCCGGGCGGAGGCGCAGGCGTTTTTGGAACACAAGGAAGTCCACGGGCGGTGGTACGCCACCCCGAGCACTCAACTGGATCGGATGCTTGAGACCGGTCTCGTCGCCGTCCTCAAAATTGATGTTCAAGGCGCGCTTGAGGTGATGGCGCGACGCGCCGATGCCGTCAGCGTGTTCCTGTTGCCGCCCTCTGACGAAGAGCTTGAACGGCGGATTCGAGACCGTGGGACGGAGGCCGCTGCAGCGATCGCGTTGCGACTCATGAACGCTCGGGAAGAGATCGCCCAAGCACGGTCCTATCGCCATCAGGTCGTGAATGCCGACGTCCGCCTTACGGTCGCCCAGCTGGAGCGGTTGGTCGATGAGCCCTCCAAAGCGTAAAACGACCCGCGCTTTATTCCACGTTTTCGCGCGACTTTGAGCCTGAGTGACCCAAACCTAAAGTTGATTGCGAGGGTTCACCCTCTCTGGTTGATCGGACTACGCCGATGACAGAGACGGGATGAACCGAGGAATCTATACCGCCGCCAACGGGATGAACGCCTGCCAAACGTGGATGGACGTTGTCAGTAACAATCTGGCGAACGCGACGACCACCGGTTTTAAGCGCGATGACCTTGTCTTTCAGGATGCCCTCTTGAGGCAAATGAACGCCAACGGTGGCACCGGTGCCCCGATGGGGACCATGCCCTCGGGCATGTCGGCCCGGAACAGCGCGACGATCTTCACCGTCGGGGATCTCAACGCCACCGACAACCCGCTCGATCTCGCCATCACTACTGACCGGGGCCTGTTTGGAGTTCAAGACGAGTTTGGCAAAAAGTTCTACACCCGGGACGGATCTTTCCGGCTGAACGATCAGCAGCAGTTAACCACTCGTGCCGGACTGTTGGTGCTGGACAACCGCGAGCAGCCCATCCAATTTCCCCCGGACGTCCAACGCATTGTCATCGACGTCCAGGGAAATGTCTCGGTCAACGACCAGGCAATCGCTCAGCTTGGGGTCTTTGACGGCAACTTTACAAAGCACGGCAATCAGCTCTACGTCGCCCAGTCGGCTTCTCTGGTCGGTCAAACCATCCTCGCCCCCAACTCTCTCGAAAGTAGCAATGTGAACATGGTCCAATCGATGATCCAAATGATCGAGCTTCAGCGCTCGTTCGAGATGGGTCAACGCGCGATCCAGAACCAGGACGAAAGCACCGGACAACTTCTCCAAGCCCTCCGCTAACGATACATCCCCGCTGGACCGGCGACGTGAGTCGTCGGAGGCAGGATGCCGTCGGTCCCGATTGGACCGGCACGTGACACGGAAGGCGACGATCTCCCGCCGGGGACCCCCGGCAACGAAACGCCGTCATGATACGATCGCTTACTACCGCCGGCACCGGAATGGTTGCCCAACAATACAACCTTGACGTGATCTCCAATAACTTGGCGAACGTCAACACGAACGCGTTCAAGCAGCAACGCGCGGAGTTCCAGGACCTCATGTACCAGACCTTCCGTGCGGCCGGTGCCACCAATGCGGGAGTTCAACTTCCCCACGCCGTCCAAATTGGTCTCGGTTCTCGATTTAGTGCCAGCAGCACCAGCTTCCGACCGGGTTCCCTGCAGGCCACGGAGAATCCGCTAGACGTGGCGATCATCGGGGACGGGTTCTTTGCCCTCCAACGCCCCGACGGCACCACCGCCTACACCCGTGACGGCTCATTCAAGCGTGACGCGACCGGTTTGCTGGTCACCAGCGACGGCTACACCGTCGAGCCGAACGTGACGATTCCGGCCGACGCCGTGCCATCACCATCTCGCGCAGCGGGGACGTCAGTGCCATCATCGGCAACGATACCAATCCCACCATCCTGGGCAACATGACCATCGCAACTTTTGCGAACCCGGCGGGCCTCACCCGAACGGGCCAGAACCTGTTCTTGTCCAGCGCGGCCAGCGGTAACGCGATCGTCCAAACGCCCGGCGAGAACGGCGCGGGGTACCTCCAGTCCGAGTTTGTGGAAGGTTCGAACGTCCAAGTCGTCGAGGAAATGGTCCGCATGATCCTGGCCCAACGCGCCTACGAGATCAACTCAAAGGCCATCCAAACGGCCGACGACATGCTCGGCATTCTTAACCAGCTCAAGCGATAACTCTCATGACGGCACTTCTACTCACGGCATTGCTCGCGGCTCCCGGCGGACCGCGTATCGAAGTCCGCGTCGATGGCGCGGGGGTGCTGCGCTTCGTGCAGGAAGGCCGGGTCGTTTACTCGAAATCGGCGATGCTTGTGGCCACTCAAGGGCGATTAGCCCATGCCTCCGGTGCGGTCGTGATGCCCACCATCCCCACCCCCGAGGGTATCCAGCGTCTCGCCGTGGATTTGGACGGAACGGTACGGGCCGACGCGAACGGCCGCGCAATGGTCCTCGGCCGCCTCGTGATCGCCGTGTTCCCGGACGAAGCCCGATTGATGGCCATGCCCGGGGGATTGCTAATTGCTGACACGGAGCGCCCTCGCCTGATGGAGCCCGGCGATGGCCTCACCGGTGTCGTACGCACCGTCAGTGCGCCGGTAGCGGTTCCCAAAATCCCGGCTACGGCCCGCCCGAATCCCGCGGTGCCTCGAACCAGCCCCACCGGCGCTACGCCGTCGGGTCGGGCCTTGATCGAGCCTTCCGCTCGCCCGTTGCCCGTCCTGCTCAAGAACGACCTCTCGGTCGTCGTACACCTCACGTCCGACGTAGAGACCTCGCAGTTCACGCTCGGTCAGATCGCCGAGATCAACGCCCCGGAACCCTTGCGTAGTCGACTCGCCAGCTTGGCGGTGGGCGACGTCCCGCCTCTGGGGGTACCGCGGTTGATCGATCAGGCCCGGCTACGCAGCCGACTCCTCGGCAACGGCGTTGATCTGCGCGATTTAGACATCGTCGTACCGGCCGGCGCCCGGGTTCAACGCCCGTTCCAGATCATTGATAGTGCTCAAATACTGGATGCCGCGACCAATGCCGCTCGCAACAAGTTCGGCCTTGCTGGGACCTGGGCCCCCGTGAAGGGCGATGTGCCTAGCCCGAAGGTTGTGCCGGGCGACGTCGTCCTGTCGGCGGTAGACGCAAACGGCTCAGACCTGCAAGCGCGAGTGCTGGTTCACATTCTGGTGAACGGCACGCGGGCGACTTCGGTGACGGTAGAACTCGCGCGTCAAGGCGTGCTGGCATCGCCTCGGCTGGGGTCCGTCATCAAAGTCCGAGTGCGCTCCGGCGGTGCGGTGATCGAGACGTCCGGCACGGTGGCGCGGACCGCCCGCTCCGGCGAGCCCGTGGAAGTGCAACTGGCGAATGGCGAGCGCATGTCCGGCACGTTGGTCGCGGCCGGCACGGTCGAGGTGACCCTATGAAACTGAATTTCTCTGCTACCCATTGGGTGGTGATTATCGCGCTCAGTGCGGTCCTGACGCCATCGGCCTTGGGGCAAATGATCGACAAGAATGAGAGCTCGGGCTCGCTCTGGTCAGACGCTAGCGTCAACCCGTTCGTGGACCGCACGGCCCGCCGCGTGGGCGACCTGCTGACGATCCTGGTGAGTGAAACCTCGGCCTCGACGTTTTCGGCCAAAACGACCCTTTCAAAGTCCGATTCTAACTCTATCAGCACGCTGTTCAACACCATCTTCCTCGATCGGCTCATCCCGTCCATGACCAGTGGGGCCACCAGCTCCAACGGTGGTACCGGCTCTACGGATCAGAACGGTAGCGTGACCGCCCGTATGACGGCCGTGGTCCGCGAGATTCGCCCCGGCGGGGTGCTCTTGGTGGAGGCGGCCCGGTCCGTGATGGTGAACAAAGAGCTTCAGACCTTCCGGATGAGCGGCTTGATTCGACAGGACAACATTCGCGCCGATAACACCGTGTTGAGCGAGACCGTAGCGGATCTCGAACTGCGCATGGAAGGGAAGGGCGCGATTCAGGACCGTCAACGGCGCGGCCTCCTGACCCGCATGCTCGATTGGCTTTTCTAAGGACTTCATGAACATGGGACGCTCGTTGCTTTCTCGTCTTAACCGCGCGGTTCGATCCGCGCCCCAACTGGGGAATGGCCCAGCGCTGACCGATCGGCCCGAGTCAACTCGGTCCGATGCGGTCCCGACATCACCGGCCCGGATGAATCATTCGGTGCCGTCCAAACCCGCCGCGCACCTTAAGGTGTCCTCCCGATGATCACTCTGAAACTCCTCTTCGCGATCGGCTCCAGCCTCGGCTTGGTGGCCCTCGGTATGACACAGGCGATTGTTAGCCAGCCTGCAAGCCCGGGCGTCACGATGAAACCCGCCGCCGTTAAGGAAAACCCGACCGAGCCCCGAACCCGGCTGAGTCAGGACGGAGTGCGCGCTGGGGAAGAAGGGGTTTCGGTCCGCATCAAGGACATCGCGCGATTCCGAGGCGTGCGGGGCAACCAAATCCAGGGTTTTGGCCTCATCGTGGGACTCGAAGGCACGGGCGACAGCAAACGTACTCCGATGACGGCGACGATGCTCGCGAACTTGGTGAAGGCCGCGGGGAATAACATCGACCCGAAGGTTTTGGATGCCAAAAATGTGGCCGTCGTCTCGGTGACGGCCGAACTGCCTCCGTTCGCCAGCCCGGGTAACGCCATTGATGTCACGGTTCAGTCCATTGGCGATGCCAAGAGCCTGCAGGGCGGGTTCTTGCTCCAAGCGCGGCTGTTTGCCGCCAATGACCAAGAGCGAGCCATCGCCGTGGCCATGGGAGCGGTGAGTATCGGTGGCTTTAACGGCGGTGCCAGTGGGAGCAGCGTGCAGAAGAACCACGTGAACGTCGGCCGAATACCTGGCGGCGGTCTGGTGGAGCGCGTGGCTGCCTACCAAATGGTCTTCGAAGACAACCGCCTGTTCCTTGAACTCGACGATGGCGACTTGACGACCGCCGCCCGCATCGTGGAGGAACTGGGGAAGCAGTTCCCGGAATACCTTCCGCGGGCAGTGGACGGTGGCACCATCGAGCTGCATCTGCCCTCGGCGGTCTCCCCGGTCGCGGCGATGAGCCGCATCGAATCCGCCACCGTTCGGGCCGAAATCCCGGCGTCCATCATCGTGAACGAGCGGACCGGTACCATCGTGGCCAGCGGCAACATTAAGTTAGGACCGGCCCTCGTGGTGCAGGGCAGCCTGCAACTGGCCATCGAGACTGAGGCAGTGATTAGTCAACCGGCGCCGTTCAGCAACGGTAGCACCGTCGTGACGAGTGAGTCTCGGGTGACCGTGGAAGATAATCCGGCCCGAGCCTCGACGATCAAATCCGGGGCGACGATTGACGACCTGGCTCGCTTGTTCAAAGTCCTCAAATTGACCTCCCGCGAAGTGATCAGCATCCTCCAGGCTCTGCGCGACCAGGGCGCTCTGAAGGCAAGGATTCGATTGCAATGAGCTCCCTCCCCTCCAGCATTGGGCACGTGAGTCCCCGCGACGTTACCCGCGCGTTTGAACGCCTGCGCCGCAGCGCGCCGCACGGTTCGCCCGACGTCGTCTTCCGACTGAAGAGCCCCGAAGGTGGACCTGGTCTGACGATCAGAGCCGGCGACCTAGATGCCAAAGTCCGGCGCGATCTGGCCAGCTTGAGCAAGGCCGCGGACCAGTTCGAAGCGACCATGACCAAACAACTCTTGGAGACGATGGACAAGGCGATGCCTAAGAGTGAGACCAGTGGGCCGATGGGCGACATGGCAAAGGGCTTTTTGAACCAAGCCGTCGCCGAGTCAGTCTCGGGCAACGGTCGCGGCATGGGTCTCGCCGAGGACCTGTTCCGTCAACTCGCCAAGGTCATGCTCTCGCAAGAGGCGGGTCGCCAGCTCAAGACTGCCCCCCCAACCGCTTCCACTCCCGTCCCGGCCACGGAATCGACCGGAAAAGTAAACCCATGAAAACTCGTGAACTCCAAACCCTATGGTGGGACTGGCTCTCGACCGCCGAACGGCTTCTCCGTTCGCTTAACGAGCAGACTGTCGCCCTGACCGTGCGTGACGTGGTCCGTGTCGAGGCCCTCCAGCCTGAACTGGAAGGAATGCTTGAACGACTCCAGAGCATCGACGAACGCGCGGCGGCCTCCTCTGTCCGGCTGGCCGAAGGCATGGGAATCTTGCCCAACCTTCGAAGCCTGGTGGAGGCGCTGGAATCAGCCGAAGCGCAGCGCGTTCAATCTCTTGCCTCCCGAGTCGCGGTGGTCGCCGAGAACCTCCAGACCATCATGGACCGCAACCGAAAGCTCCTGGACAGCGAGTTAACTTACGTCAACGGGACGTTAGCCCTCATCGCGCGCGCCGCGACCGAGGATCCGGGCAAGTTTGCCGTCGTACGCACCCGCGCGGTGCTGCTTGACCACGTCGCCTAGTCTGGAGAACTCCCATGCCTAGTCCATTCCACGGTCTTGATCTCGCGTCCCGCGCCCTTCGCTCGTTCCAACGTGCGATGGATGTGACGGGGCACAACATCGCTAACGTCAACACGCGGGGGTACTCGCGTCAGACGGTTGACTTTGTTCAGACCGATCCCACGTACTTCTATAACGGCGGGCGGCAAGCGTTGGGCACGGGGGTCAATATTGCCTCCATCAACCGCATTCGGGATATGTTCCTGGATAGCCGCATGTTCACCGCCACCGGAGACCAGTCAAGATTTGGCACCCTGACCGCTCAGCTGGAGCGGATCCAACAGGTTTACCAAGAGCCGGGGCCGACCGGTTTGGGGGCAAGTCTCGACAAGTTCTTCAACTCGTGGTCGGGGTTGGCAAGCAATCCGAACGAACCCGCGATGCGCCTCCAGGTGCGCCAGTCGGCCCAGTTGCTGGCGGACCGCATTCGGGGCAGTTACGCCGAGATGACGGGCCACGAGGCAGACCTCAACACGTCGGTGACGACGCTGTTTGATCGCGTGGACACGCTGACCAAGCAGATCGACACCCTGAACAAGGAGATTCGAACCCAATCCGCACTCGGTGCCGTGCCCAATGACTTGCTGGACCAGCGGGATCTGGCGATAGAAAGCCTGGGCAATTTGGTGCCGGTGACCACCGTGCAATTGAGTGACGGCAGCGTCAACGTGACGGCCGCCGGATACCAAACCAACGACCAGAGCGGGGCAAACCCCATCCCGCGCACGTTTAGTGCGGCGAACCAGACCCTTACTGACGCTAGCGGTAACGTCTATCACGCTCGGTCGGGCGAACTCGCCGGACTATTTCAGAGCCTGCAACAAATCCAGACCAGCAAGACGTCGCTGGACACGCTGGCCAACAACCTGCGCACATCCACCAATGCCCTGCACTTGGTCGGCACCAATCCAAACGGGACAACCGGGGTTCAGTTCTTCGGTGAGGCGGCCGTTCAGACCGGCGCCATTGACTTCGACTTAAGCGCGGCGGTGAAGGCCGACGTTCGCAACATCTCGAACAGCGCAACGGGTGCGCCCGGCGACGGGGCTTTGGCCCTCCAACTTAGCCAGCTGCGGAGCACTTCGGTGGTGGGATTGGGGAACAAGACCTTCAGTCAGTTCCACGCCGACCGCATGGCGGCCCTTGGCAACGACCGCGCCTACTTCGGGTCCGCGCTGGATACTCAGATGGCCGTGGTCGACCAAATCGAGAACCAACGGCAAGCCGTAAGTGGGGTTTCGTTGGACGACGAGATGGCGAACCTCATGCGCTTCCAGCGAAGCTATCAAGCCGCCGCCAAGCTGGTGACGATGTTTGATCAAAGCATCCAGGACCTCTTGGGGATGCTCAATCGTTAAGCCTTGACCTACAGACCCTCACAAACTAGCCGAAGTATGAATTAGGACCGCCATGCGTATCAGTAGCCAACAGCAGTACGACCGCTACACCGGAGACATCCGGCGCGCGCAGTTGCGTTACTTTGAGGCCCAGGCCGAGATCACCACGGGCAAGCGTCAGGACCTGCTGAAGAACGACCCGGCCGCCGCGTCAACCGTGATCCGGACGTCATCGCTCAAAACCGCGACCACGCAATACGACAAGAACCTTCGCGCCGCGAAGGACTACATCGGGAACTCCGAAACCGCGCTTCAGGAGACCAACGGTCTCATGAAGAAAGCCTATGAGTTGGCAATGCGGGGGGCCAATACGTCAACCGACCAGAACGCACGCGACGCCATGGCCGTGGAGGTGGACCAGCTTCAAAAGCGACTCGCTGAACTGGGAAATGCCCGGGGCGCCAGCGGTCAGTACCTTTTTGCGGGGCAAGATAACGAAACCGCCCCCTTTACCCAAACTCCGCCTACCTTGACGTTTGGCGGGGATAACAATGCCGTACGCGTGGAAGTAGGCCCCAATAACGCCGCCACCGTAAACACCCAGGGCAGCTCTCAATTCACCGACGCCTACGCTCGGTTGGAGACGCTGAAGAATAGCCTGCGGGGCGGCAACCTTTCGGCAATGAGCGGGCAAGATATCCCGGCGTTGCAGAATAGCATGAACAGTTTCCGGGTTTCAATCGGTGAAGCCGGTTCCCGGATGGCACTTGTAAAGGAATACGAGTCGCAGAACCAACGACGGATCGATGAGTTCACCACTCGCATCGCTGACGCCGAAGAAGTGGACATCGCCGAGGCGATGGTCCGCTATCAGCAGGCCGAAACCGCCTATACGGCGGCGATGCAGGTGGCTGGTCAAGGGTTCAAATTGAGCCTCATGGACTTCATCCGATGACGACACTTGCCTCCACCCTCACCACGCGTTTCGGCGCGATAGAATTCATAGACGACGACATCATTCACCTTTGCGGAGGCATTCTGGGCTTCCCCGATGGCGAGCGATTCGTCTTGGTCCAGCACAAAGAAGGGAGCCGGTTCCGCTGGCTCCAAAGCCTGGATGATCCCAAGTTGGCCTTTCTGGTCGTGGACCCGGCCGAGTTCTTTGCGAATTATGCGCCTGAAATCACGGATAAGCTCGCGGCTGATCTCGGTTTAAACGAAGAAACGCCGCGCCTCGTCTATACTATTGTAACGATTCCAAGAGGTCAGCCCGAAGCGATGACGGCCAACCTCGCCGGTCCGATTGTGATTAACCTTGAGACCCGAAAGGGTGTCCAGGTGATCATTGAGGATCCGGCGGTTGGGATCAAGCACCCTCTAGGGGTGATCTCGCAACAATCGGCCGCCTGAATCCGCAACCCGGATTAAGACGCGCTCGGTACGCCATGGAGGGCGCCGCATGCTGGTTCTCACTCGAAAGGTTAATCAAAGCATTATTATCGGGGACGACGTGGAAGTGGTCGTGCTCGAGGTGAGAGGCGAACAGGTTCGAATCGGAATCCGTGCGCCTCGAACCGTTGTCGTGCATCGAAAAGAGATTTTCGATCAGATTCAGGACGAGAACCGGGCCGCGTCGGAAACTCAACCCGAAGACATTCCCGGGTAGCGCTCGATGGGCGACTGCCAATCACGTCGGGCCAAACGCCGCCGCTTTGCGCGCGTTTGGCCCGACGCCCTTTCAGGCACTCGGCGAGTGCGGTGGGGCTTGTACTGGGGCCGCCGGTGGGGAGCACTCCGCCTAGCCGTGGGTTACGGCCTTTTTTTCTCAATCGTGGCCCTGGCCTGCGCGGTGAGCTTGCTGAGTTTCCGAGTCTCCGGGTGGGCATGGCTGGCCTTAGTGTTCGATCCGATCCGCGCCATCGCTTTGCTGGCCGGGCTCGCTTGGATTTTTCCCCAACTCGGTGCTTCACGGCGAGCAACCTACGGCAACGTCGTCGGCCTCGCGCTCGTTTACACCGCCCTCCTGCCGGTGGGCAAGGCCCTGTTTGATGGTCCCACCTTGCCCGTGGTTTGCCTAGGACCGGATCGCCGTGTGGACGGCGTTTGGTTCGACCCCGGCACGCTTCTGGTGATTGCGACGGTCGCGTTGGCCCTTGGCGCGGTGACCTTGTGGGCGAGATTCCGCATTGCGGCACCATCAAAGTCGTAAACTAGCCGCATGATCGTGCATTGTGGAGTTGACGGCCTTCGGCCCGAGTGGCCGGCATCGGTCGTCGGCATCGGCACGTTCGACGGCGTCCACCGTGGGCACCGCGCGGTGCTTTCCGTACTGGTGAGCGAAGCCCGCCGTGCTGCTCAACCCTCGGTGGTCGTGACGTTCGACCGACATCCCGCCGCCGTCCTCGCCCCCGACCAGTGCCCGCCGGCCCTCGCGACCCTCGATGAGAACCTCCGCGACCTGTGCGAGACCGGGGTGGACATCGCCGTGGTCCTCCCCTTCACCCGCGCCTTCAGCGAGATCTACGCGGACTCGTTCTTCCGTGAAATCTTGTTGAATCAGCTCAAAGCCCAACGGGTCGTGATCGGTCACGATTTTGCTTTTGGGCGAGACCGGCAGGGCGATGCGGACTGGCTGGGTGACCGTATCGACACCGTCGTTGTCCCGCCCTTCCTGTGGGAAGGCGCGCGGGTAAGCAGCACCGAGATTCGGGCCTGGGTGGCGGCGGGGGATGTCGCGCGGGCGACGGGAGCCTGGGGGCGGAACCCCTCCGTTAGTGGCGTGGTTGTAGGCGGGCAACGGCTGGGGCGCACCCTCGGCTTCCCGACCGCCAACCTGGCGCGGAGTGGCCTTGGGATCGTGCCCGCCGATGGCGTCTACGCCGGGTGGGCCGATGGGCTTTTCGGCCGCCGCGTGGCCGCCATCAGCATTGGGCACCGACCGACGGTCGCGGGCACGCACCGCACCATCGAGGGCTATTTGCTGGACTACGACGGACCCGAGTTTTACGGCGCGGCGATACGCTTCGGTTTTGTCGATCGCTTACGACCGGAGCTTTCGTTCCCCAACTTAGAAGCCTTGACCGCCCAAATGCACTCCGATGTGAGCGTCACTCGTGAACGAGTGACCTGTCCTTGACGTCCTGTAGATAATACTGTTCGGCATGGCTACGAAACCTGGAGGCCAAGGATGAACCGTCAATTACTGATTGCCGTGGTGTGTGCGGTCGCCGCGCTCGGGGTGATCCTCGTTCGCCAACTGGGTCAAGGGCCATCGGATGTCGTGCAAATCAAGACGGCGGTGGATGAAGCCGTGGCGGCGTCCAAAGCGGGCAAGCCGGGGCCAGTTCTGGACTTTATCAGCCGTAGCCTCACCTTGAACGCTGACCTCGTCGGCGGCGAGCGGGGCGAGATTGCGAAGTACATCCGGAACTACCGGCCCGACGTGGAAGTACTGAACTTCGCACCTCGTATCACCGGCGATGACGCCACGCTGGTCTCGCCGGTGAAGCTCAAGCTGAAAATCTTTACGGTGGAAACCGAGCAAACGGTGCCGGAAGTCACCCTCAAATTCCGGCGAGAAGCAACGTTCCGGTACTTGATCATCCCGGGTCGGGTGTGGCGGCTCACCGACATTTCTGTGAAAGAACTCCCAATGGGCCTCCCCACCGGGCCGTAACGGGTTGTTAGAAGTTCGCCGCGTGACTCAAGTGCGCCGAACTAGAAACCCACGGATCCCGTTGTCCGATACCCGTACCCCAGGGCCCCCGGTCTAGCCTGCTCTCCTTGTGAGCGTTTGCCCTCGGCCGGTCGAAGAACGCGGTCAGGATGGCCAAGCTAGCTGGCTCGGAGGCTCAGGCGTGCGGCGCGAGAACTCAGCATCGGTTGCCATGGAGCGTGGCCGGGCACCGTGCCACATGGCTTCTCGAAGCCCGCGCCAACGGGCGTCTTTCTCCCTAACGACCTAGGCCTCGTTGCGGTCTCGATCGTAGACGGTGCCTCTCTGCCCTGGTATCTGGTATGTTCATCCCTATGTCTGAAGACATCCTGCTACGCGTCAAAAAGGTTGTGGTCGAGCAACTCGGTGTGAAAGATGAAGAAGTTGTTGATACCGCGTCCTTCACCGACGACCTCGGCGCTGACTCACTGGACATCGTCGAATTGGTCATGGCCTTCGAAGAAGAGTTCGGAATCGACATTCCGGACGACGATGTAACGAACCTCAAAAGCGTCAGCGACGCGGTGAAGTACATCCAGAGCAAACTGGCCTAATGACCGAAACCCACCGCCCTTCTGGCCGAGTTGCGGTCACTGGCATGGGTGCCGTGACGCCGCTTGGCACGGGCGTGGACACGTTTTGGCCCCGGCTGATCGCCGGGGGCAACGGTGTAGGCCCAATCACGCTCCTTGATGCCTCCGACTACTCCACACGGGTAGCGGCCGAAGTTAAGGATTTTGAGGCCGAGGACTGGCTTGATCGGAAGGAAGCTCGTCGCGTCGATCGCTTTATCGCCTTCGCCGTCGCCTCCGCGACGATGGCCCTGCGTGATTCCGGCTTGGTCATCACCGAGGACAACGCTTACGATGTGGGCGTGCTCATCGGCTCCGGCATCGGCGGCCTCACCTTTATGGGCGAGCAGTTCAAGCGACTGTTTGAGCTTGGCCCGTCCAAGGTTTCGCCGTTCCTGGTGCCGTACATGATCCCGGACATGGCGTCGGGCTACACCAGCATCGTGCATGGCCTCAAGGGTCCCAACCTTTGCGTGGTCACCGCATGCAGCACCGGCGCGAATAGCATTGGTGATGCTTATCACATTGTTAAGCGCGGCGATGCCATTGCGATGGTCGCCGGCGGTACAGAAGCCCCGATCAACCAGATGGGACTCGCGGGATTCTGCTCGGCCCGAGCCATGACGGATCGTAACGACGACCCGACCCGCGCCTCGCGGCCGTTTGACCTAGAGCGCGACGGTTTTGTCATCGCCGAGGGGTCGGCGGTCCTGATCCTCGAAGACTGGGATCACGCCCACGCGCGCGGCGCAAAGATTTACGGCGAGATTGTTGGCTACGGCATGTCTGCCGATGCCTACCACATCACGAAGCCTGCGCCCGACGCCGCCGGGGCTACTCGGTGCATGGTCAACGCCCTGCGGAGCGCGGGGCTCAAGCCCGAGCAGATAGGCTACGTTAACGCGCACGGCACGTCCACGCTCTACAACGACCGGCTTGAGAGCCTCGCCATTAAGCAGGCAATGGGGGCCGAGGTTGCCGCCAAGGTGCCGGTGAGCAGCACCAAGAGCATGATCGGTCATATGCTTGGCGCGGCCGGGGCCATCGAAGCGCTGATCTGCCTCAAGGCGATGCAGGAGGGCAAGCTCCCTCCGACCATCAACTACGAGACGCCGGACCCCGATTGTGACTTGGACTATATTCCGAACGTCGCGCGCGACGCCGACGTGGAGTACTGTCTCTCAAACAGCTTCGGCTTTGGCGGGCATAACGTCTCGCTCGTGCTGAAGCGCGGCTAAGTCAGTCGCCTGTAAACGTAAAATGGCCCGCCGAGGAACGCCTCGGCGGGCCAACTATCTTCACCAGATTAGCGCTTTGGCTTAGGTTTGGGTGGCGTCGCGGCGTCGCTCGGGACGAATTTCATGGCTTGCGCGTTGATGCAGTATCTCAGGCTGGTTGGCTTGGGGCCATCGGGAAAGACATGCCCCAGGTGTCCGTCACAGCGACTACAGAGCACCTCCACGCGCGGCATCGAGGGAATCGAGCCATCCATGCGCGTCCAAACGTGTTTGCCGATCGTCGGCCGGAAGAAGCTCGGCCAACCGGTGCCCGAGACAAACTTATCCTGGCCTTCGAACAGCGGTAGGTCGCAACCTCCGCACACGTACTGGCCGGGGCGTTTCTGATCGTGCCACGGGCTGCAAAACGCGGGCTCAGTGCCCTTGCGCCGCAGAATTCCGTAGGCTTCCGCGCTTAATCGGGCCTTCCACTCGGCATCAGTGCGCACCACTTTGTCGGCTCGCTTCGGCGAGGTACCGTCCACCTTAATCCAGTCGGTGGGCTCTTGCCCAAATGCACGAGCGCAACCTACGGCCATCCAACCGGCCAGTCCTATTGCGGTGGCCACGCCTAATCCCCAGCCGATGCTCATAACTCACTTAACGTAAGAATTTGGGATAGAGTGTCCATGGAGGGCGTCTCCACTCGAAGATTCTGTTAAAAACGATGACCAGTCTTGCGGCGATTGAACGACCAGCGACCGACCCTACGGCCCCGACATTGGTCCTGCTTCACGGCTTTGGGGCCGATGAGCAAGACTTGATGGGCCTTGTGGGGGAGGTCAATCCGGCGTGGTCGATAGTTGCGCCGCGCGCGCCGATTAAGCTACCTTGGGGCGGCTTTGCTTGGTTTACCGTGGACTTCCTGCCCGATGGCCGTCGCCAGTACGACGGCAATCAGGCCCGGGCCGCGACCGACGCGGTTGAGAGGTGGCTGGCCGATTTGAAAGGCTCCCGCCCGGATTCGCCGTTGATCCTCGGTGGATTTAGCCAGGGTGCGATGATTGCTTTGGCGGTGGCCCAGCGCGCTCCTGAGCGGTTGCGAGCGCTATGGCTGATGAGCGGGACGGTGGTGCCCGAACTGACGGTGACGCCGTTCCCGGCGTTTGCTTTTCCCGTGTTGGTGCAACACGGAACGGAAGACGAGGTGTTGCCCGTGGAACTCGGTCGGGCACTGAGTGCGCATCTAACGTCTCACGAAGTTACCCATGACTACCGCGAGTACGCGATGCCACACACGATTTCGGCTCAAAGCCTTGAGTACGGTCTACGTTGGATCGCAGATGCCATCAGCCCGTCGGATTAATCCGCGATTACGGATTCAGACGGCGACCGTAGCCGTCATGCTGGACGCTGCCGGAGAGGATGAGGATGCCATCGATGATACTCCAGATCCATCCGACCAAGCATCCGAACGGCGTGAGGAGCAACTGCATCACGCCTTGGGCGGCGTAGCCCAGGTACATGCGACCAACGCCCGGGATGAGGAGCTGGAGTACCCCCGCCAACAGCCGACTTTTATCGCTGACGGGGCCATAGTTGGCCCAGGTCGGGAACTGGCTCCCGTACGGTGCCAGCGGGTCTTGGCTGAAAGTGGGACTCATCGGCGCCGGAGCAGGAGGTAAAGCTGGGGCAAACGGCGCACTCTCGTTCCCACGACCAAACCCAGGGATAGGCGGCGCGGCGCTCGGCACGGGAGGCGGGGGCTGAAGCCGTTGCAACGCCCCCCCCAGGCGCGGAATCTCAATTGCGCGAACCCAGTCGGACATACCCGTTTGCCACACAAACGTATCACGATCAATCACGCCGTCCAGCACGAGTTCTTCGATTTGGTTTAGCGTGAGGGGGCCCAGTTGGCCGTAATGGCCAACGTAGTGCCATTCGGCAACTGATCCCGGAGGTTGAGAAACTGGGTCCATAACTTCAGGCCCGTGGAAGGCGTGTCGTTGAGTGTAGCCGAGTCTGGCACTCTATGGGGTCCAAACTCCCACCGCCAGAAGACCCAAACGATGGATCACAGTCTCATTTGCCTTTTCGAGGCTCGCGAGTCACTTCCATCACCATCGAAGGCGTTTTTGCTTGGGCGTCGCTTGAGTCATAAAACGAGATGCGCAACTTCATGACTGAGCCATCCCGCCGGCTGATCCACGACAGGCCGTCCAACCGTTCAATCTTGGCTTTGGGGTTTGCGGGAAGCTGAAGGCCCACCACCACCGACTCAATGTCCTGAATGGTCTCCAACCGAATCGCGCGGTAGGTGAACCGCAAGGCGCTTGGCGCGGCATTTGCCGGGGGTTTACTGCCGGATTGCGCACGGGTTACCGTCGGAGTCGCCGTCCAGGTATCGCCAATGGCGACGGGGCCCGCCGGGACGATGGGATAGATCGCGGCAATCATGCCTTCGTTGACGAGCGGTCGGTCGCGTTGAAGTTCGGTGATCTCGCCGTTGGCCCGGCGGGTGAAGGTCATCCGATTCCGGTCGTCAAGGCGAGTTTGCCCTTGATCCGATTCAATGATTGTATCGAACGACTCACGCGAAAGGCGGACTGTTCCGTCGGTTGTGACGCTAAGAATGCGTTCCCGTGCGCGCGACGAGGCGAGCGTCGGACTCTTGTCGGCTACCCCCAGCATGGTAACCGTCGACCGATACACGGTCTCGGTTCCGGCGGTTGGCCGCCATCGTAAGTCGTAGCGTTCGGGCCCGGCCTGCGGGCTTCCCAACCCGACAAAAAACACGACCAACCCGGAAACCCAACCGTGGGGCCATCCCCCTGAAGTGGGACTCATCGACGCAGGTTACCCATATGATTACGAGGGGATAGCGCACAATAGACGCGCCCACGGACCAAGTGGTCCGCAGGCGCGGCGGGGATGCGTGAAACGTGGGCCTAAACCTTGCGTTCTAGCTTCAGGACCATGTCGACCGGGCCGGGAGCGCCGGCAATCGGGGCGTCCTGTACGTCCGCTTCCACCTTGTAGAGCGCGCCATTGGCGGCTTCGATCCAAGCCGTCGCCTTCATTGAAGCTTTCTCCGATCCTTCAGTTTCGGTAAACGTCATGCTGATCTTGACGGTATCGACACCGCTCACTTTCTCAACGCCCAAGACTTCGTAGTCGGTCTTGGAAGCGAGGGAGCCGGTCTTGCCGTCGGCCTTCGCTTCCCAGGACCACTTATCGCCAACCTTGACGTTGGACGGGGGCGTGAGGAGGACGTTCATGTTGGCCATGCGGTAGGAACCCGGGTCAGTTTGTTCACCCTTTAGCTCCAGCACCAGACCGGTCGGAGAGAATTTGGTGACCTGCTTGGACTCTTGGTCCATCGGCATTTCTTGATCGCCAAACTTAATCTTCGTGTCGCTTTGGACCGATTCGACCGAGTAACCACCGTCGGCCTCCACCTTCGTAATGGTGTCGGTGATAATGCCGCTGATGTTGATCTTTTGGCCACCAAAATCAGCGTCAGCGGATAGCGTGTACTTGAGGACCTCGCCTTCTTTGGCGACGCGCTTCAGCGTAAACGTATCTTGTGCCAGCGCGAAGGCCGCGATGGCCAATCCGAGCACGATAAACAAGCGTTGAGCAGTCCGGTTCATAAACACCTCTTAACGGTTTGCAGGTTACCTTGCCAATTACCGGGTCCTATGCATAAAGCGGGACTCGTGGATATGCTGGGGGGCAAGTATCCCGCGACAGCCGAGTTTTCCGGTGGCGGTAAGGGGGGGGCGGGGCGAGCCGGAAGCTGCCTAAGGACCTTCGCAGGTACGGTATTGCCGTCGATGAAGCCAATTGCCATCACGTTCGATTGTGCGAAGACCCTTTTAGAAGGGGAGTGGAACCCGGTGAGTCACGCCTTCGGCTGCCTGCAGGATGTGGGGGTGGCAGACTTTGACCGCGTCGCGGGGGTGCGCCATTATCAAGCGCTCCTTAAAGCTCGTTACCCCAACTATCCCGTGCTCAACGAAACCCGCGATCCGGCCGCGTGCCGCGCCTTCTGGGTCCACCTCACCGAGGCCTGGCTTCGCACGATAGACCTCGACCCCGACCTGACCCCGGCGATCATGGCCGCCAGTGACGCGCGGTTCTATGCGACCACAGGTGGGATATGGCGGCCCTATGACGACGTCCTCCCCACTCTAAACGCCCTGCGGGCGCGGGGCTACCGCCTAGCCGTCATCAGTAATTGGGACATTTCGCTCGATCTACTCCTGGTGCGGCACGGATTGCGCGACTACTTTGAGGTCGTGCTCGCCTCGTTAGTGGAGGGAGTGGAGAAACCCGATCCGCGCCTCTTTCGCATCGCGCTGTCCCAGCTCGAGCTGGGGCCGGAATCTGTGATCCACGTCGGCGATAATCCGGAAGATGACGTTGCCGGCGCGGAAGAGGCGGGCATCTTGCCGTTTCTGATCGACCGCACTCCGGGCGCGACGCCGGGCGAGGGCCTTCTAACCGACTTGAGGCAACTGCTTGAGGTTGTGGAGTGACGGAACGGCTGGCGGACTACGACTACCATCTGCCGTCCGATCGCATCGCCCAGGTTCCGCTGGCCGACCGGGGGGCTTCGAGGTTGCTGGTGTTGGATCGCGAAGACGGCGCGGTCCGGCACCGGCAGTTTGCCGACCTTGCCGATCTCCTCCGCCCCGGCGACTTGCTGGTTAGGAATAACACTCGGGTCACGGCGATGCGGCTGTTTGGGAAGAAACCCTCCGGGGGGGCCGTCGAGACGCTCCTGTTGCGGCCGTCGACCGACCCGGGAGGTTTCATCGCGCTGGTCCGGCCGGGGCGCCGCCTTCCGCCCGGCGCTCGAATCGAGTTTGCGCCGGGATTAGGCGCGACGGTGGGCGAGGTGTATCCCGACGGTCAGCGGGAACTCGTTTTTGATAGGCCGTATGAGGGCCTTGTGGCCCGGTTGCATGATCAGGCTACCGCCCCCCTCCCTCCCTATATTCATGAGCCCCTTCTGGACCGAGAGCGATACCAAACAGTGTACGCGCGGCACGGAGGCAGCGCGGCGGCACCTACGGCGGGGCTGCACTTTACGACCGAAGGCTTGGCGCATCTGACGGAGCGCGGGGTGCAGTTCGCCGAAGTAACCCTGCACGTCGGGCTGGACACGTTCCGCCCCGTGACCCACGAGACCACCGACGATCACGTCATGCACGGCGAAACCTGCGCGGTGCCAGCCGAGACGGCCGCCGCGGTGGCCGCCTGCCGAGGCCGCATCATCGCGGTGGGTACCACCAGCGCGCGGACGCTGGAGTCGATGGCAACCGGCCATCGGCAACTCGCGGTGGGCGCAAAAGAGACGCGAATTTTCATTACCCCGGGGTACCGATGGCAAGTCGTGGACGGCCTGTTGACCAACTTTCACATGCCTCGGACGACCATGCTGCTGATGGTGGCCGCGTTATGCGGCCGGGGTCCATTGATGCAAGCCTATCATTCCGCGATCGAGGAGGGTTACCGCTTCCTAAGTTTTGGTGATGCGATGATGATTAATCCGAAATAGCCCCAGCTTGTCCCGAGTTTGCCCGTGCTTTTGCATATCTTGCCGAACAAATGAGCAGACTCGGGGGTCGCAGTCTACACGTTTCTCCTTCGAACAAAGTAAAATGCTCTATCGTGAGTCACGATTCGACTAGCCGATTGAACCTTCCCGAATTCGATCCGCTAGCATACATAGAAAATGCATTTAGCGACACCAAGCAGAGTGTCGAACCCTCCACGGGTGTTATCGCCGTGGAGAAGAAGCCCCCCACGAAGGGGAAAATCCAATCCGCGCCGCCGGCAACCCTTCAAGGCTCATCGGGAGAGTCTGCGGAGAGTTCCCCCGGCAAGGTTCGGTTCCGCAAGCGCTCGCTCAGTGCGCCTCGGCCCCGAAAGGCAAAACAGCCCCAGCCGGAGGCGATTGATAGCGAGCTAAAAGAGGTCTGGGACTCCCTGCCCCGGAACATTCAGTTCCTGGGGAGCTTCTTTGACGACTCGGTCACGGCTAACTATTACCGGGGAGAGTTCCGCGAGACACGCGAGGACTTGATCCGACGATTGCTTGATCCGGAGCTCTCGTTGGAAGAGGTTAGCCGTCTCCTGGGCGTTTGCCCCGCCACGGTGCGGCGCTACACCAATCGGGGCTGGCTGAACCATCACCGAACGCCGGGCGGCCAACGACGGTTTCGCCTGAGCGGCGTGGTGAAGTTTGTGGAGCATCACGGACGCCACCCCGAAGAGTAAGCTATAAGGCATGGATCGGTCGTTGCGCATCGCGGTTTTCTCGGATAGTGCGCGACCGATCCTGAATGGCGTCAGCGTCAGCATTGCCTCGCTGATTGAGGAGCTAAGGGATCGGGGACACTCGGTCCACCTCTTTACCGCCGCCCACTTTGGCTACCGCGATCCGGACCCCAACACCCACCGGTTCGCCGCCGTGCATACGCCCTGGGCCCGGGGATACCCGTTGGCCGTTCCGCCTTTCTATCCGTTATTGCGCCAGTTCCGGCGGCAACCGTTCGACCTGATCCACACCCACACGCCCTGGACCCTGGGTTTCGTTGGCCTCCGTTGGGCCGAGTCGCACGGGATTCCGATCGTCTCGACGTACCACACGCAGTACGACAAGTACACCCACTACGTCCCGTTCCTGCCTAAGCGGTACGTGCGCTACCGCATTGCGAAGCACACGCACTACTATTACAACCGGGTGGGGCACGTGATCGTCCCGAGCGAGGCCGCCCGGCGGTGGCTTCAACGTCACTCGGTACATCAGCCAATCAGCATCATCCCGACCGGCACGCCTGTCCCCCAAGTGTTGAGTCGGACCGAGATTCGCAGCCGACTGGGCATTCGCCCGGAGACCAAGGTGATGCTCTACGTAGGCCGCATCGCGCGCGAGAAGAACATGAACGTTCTGATTGAAGCCGCCGGGGAGGCGATGACCGAGGACGCCCGGATTGTGTTATGGCTTGTGGGCGATGGCCCGTACCGAGAGGCCTGCGTGCAACAAGTTCGGGCCTTGGGAATAGGTGATCGGGTGCGGTTCGTCGGTTTTGTTCCGCGGGAGGACGTGGATGCCTACTACGCGGCGGCGGACCTCTTTGTGTTTGCGTCGCTCACTGAGACCCAGGGCTTGGTGGTCGCGGAGGCGATGAGCTACGGTTTGCCCGCCGTCGTGGTACACGGCGGCGGGGCGGGCGCGCCGATTCGGGACGGCGAGAACGGTTACTTGGTCCGGAACGATCCCGGAGTGTTTGCCCTTCAGGCCACTCGGATACTGCGAGACGACGCGTTGCACGCGCGATTGAGTGCGGAAGCACGGCAAACTCCGCGCCAGTACGGCACCGCGGGCATGGCCGATCGGGTGCTGGACGTCTATTGCGAGGTCCTGAAAACCACGCCCGATCCGGCGGTGCTTCAGGAGACCCTGCGATGACCGAAAACCTAGCCGGACCTTACGTGGGCAATCCCCGGGCGTTGCGCCCTTACCTCGCGATTCTCGCGTTGCTGTTGGTGTTGCGCTTGGTCCTGCCGGCCGTTCGGCTACCGATGGGGCCGGCGGTTCTCGCTATCAATCTGATCCTTACGGTGGTGTTCGTCGCCATGCCGATCCTCGCCCTCTTCCGGGCGGCCGGTTATCCGTGGACCAGTACCCGGGCCGGTGCCTTTTTGGGAATTGGTGTGGGGATGCACCTGGGAGGCGTATTGGCGGCACGCGCGGCCGGTCCCGGAGCGTTCGGCATTGGGTTGGAGGCACTAGCTCAGACGGGGCTGATGGTCTGGACGGTCGGGCTCGGCGCGCTCCTCGCCCTGTTGCTGAAAGATCGTAACCTGTTGCTACCCGTGGCCATCTTTCTGGCCGGGTTTGATGCGTTTCTTATCTTAACGCCCACCAGCCTGCCCCAGCAGGTGATGCAGCGGGCGCCGGAGTTATTCCAGCAAGTCGCGGTGCGCATTCCGGGGGTGGGGGTCTCGGCGATGGCGTATGTTGGACCGGCCGACCTCTTCTTTCTCGCGATGTTCTTTATCGCCCTGCACCGATTTGGCATGCGGGTGCGCGAGACCTACCGGTGGATCGTGCCGGTGCTGGTTGGCTACTTGATGGTCGTCATCCTGCTCGGTGAGTTCAGGTTCGCGGGCGTGCCGTTGGGTTCGTTACCCGCGTTGGTGCCGATCGGCATCACGGTTTTACTGGTCAATCGATCCGAGTTTCAACTCACGCGGGATGAACGGCAAGCAACGTGGGTAGTCGCGTTGATCGCCCTGGCCCTTACGGCTTACGGGTATCGCCAGAGCCAGCTCGCATTGCAAGCTCCGCAACCTGAGCCTTCGCCGTCGGTCGTCGTCCCAGTGCCATCAGCACCGGCAACGACGCCTGCGCCAGCCAGCCCAGGTTAACGCCGGTCGAGACCCCCTCGCGCTCTAAGAAATACACCAGGTCCTCGGTGGCCAAATTTCCGGTGGCGCCGGGAGCGAACGGACACCCTCCCAATCCTGCCGCGCTGGCATCGAACCCGGCAAAGCTGCCCCATTCCATGACCCGGGCCACGTTGGCAATCGCCGTGCCCCGCGTATCGTGGAAGTGCCATCGGACCTGGCTTAGCGGTCCCGCGTAGTCGTCGGCCATGGCCCGGGCCAACTGGTCGACATCGCGAGGACTGGCCACGCCGATCGTGTCGCCCAGGCTCAACTCTTCAATCCCCACCTCCATGTGAAGCCGGTTTGCCAACGCGACGACGGTCCCCGGCGCTACGGCCCCGCGGAATGGGCAAGCCACGACGGTGCTGATATAGGCCGCAATCGGCACCTCAGGGCGGGTGGCGCGCAGGGATTGAACCATCTCGCGGAGCTCCGTGATCTGGGTTTCGAGGTCGGTGCGGAGGTTCTCGCGTAGGAAGTCGGGGGAGGCCGCCGTGAAGAACGCGTAGGCATCGACCCCGGCCCGCTCGGCCCGCTCCTGGCCGCGTGGGTTGGGCACCAAGCCCCAGCGACGTACGCGCGTGAGATCCGCCGTTTGCGTGAAAACTGCCTCCGAATCGGCCATTGCGGGCACGGCCTTCGGCGAGACAAAGCTACCGAGTTCAATCTCGGTCAGGCCCGCTCGGGCTAGGTCGCGAATGAACTGGATCCGTACTTCCAGCGGGACCCCGGTCCGTTCGTTCTGCAACCCATCGCGGGGGCCGACTTCGACGATGCGAATCGAATCCCGGCTCATTTCTTGGTGACCGACACGATCCCGGTGACGACTTGATCGAGTTGAGTGACGCACGCGAAGTGCAATTCAAGCCCTCCGTCGGTGGTGAGGAAGGTGTGGACCGCGCGGAGCTCAGTCGCGATGGTTCCGGTCCACAGCGATTCAAGGTCCGCCTGAATGATCTCGGAGCTTCCCAGGGGGAAGTGCGAGGCAAACCGGATACTCAGCAGCTCGTCGAGGGTGGGATCATGCCCCGCAAATACCCGTTGAACGTAGGGCAGGTTCGACAAGGCGAGTTTCCAATCCTGAATCCAACCGCCGAGCTCTCGGGGGCAAATCGTTTCGTATGCGCCGAGCCAAAGCCTTCGGGTGCCGTGGAAGTCAATGTAATCAGTGCGGCGACTCACTCGCGGCCACCCGCTGCTGGGGCGTCGCCGGCCCGGATTCGAACCAAGAGCGTGCCATCCGTGACTGCATCGCCGGGGGCAACCGCGATCCGTTCCACCGTGCCTGCCCGGTCGGCCGTGAGGGTGATGTGCGTTTTCATGGCCTCCACGACCACCAACCGCTGACCGATCTCCACGGTTTCTCCCGCTCGGACCAGGACTTCGACCACTTGCCCTGGCATCGGGGCCAGCGTGTCGCCGGTGGCGTGCACGGCTTCCGCCGCCCGCTGACGGGCCATCGGTTCAAGGCGGTAGGACTCGCCCCGGTAGCTGATCCACACCAAGTCGCCAACGCGCCGCGCGAGGGCGGTGTGGGTACCCTGCGGGGTGCGGACAACGAGCCGATCGGCCCGTTGGACGACAGTGACGCCGGTCGGGAGGCCATCCCAACTGACTTCCAGACCATTAATGGTGTGCTTCATTCGTTACGGTTGTCAATGCCCGCCCTTGACGGACCTTAATGGTGCACCTTACCTGCCCCGCTCCTCGTAGAACGGACGTTACAAAAACAGAGAACGATGCCCCCCGCCGAACCCGTCTTCGTCTTGGCTGATTCTGGCCCCAGTGTTCCCAAAGAAAACCCTCGCCGGCTCCTCGCCGCATGGGTGCTTCTGGGGTTAGTCTTTGGTTTACTGATTTTCAACGCCCTCAGCGCTTATTTTGAGCCCCGGCCTGCGTCCGCGCGATCGTGGGCGGGTGAGACACTCCAATTCGAGAACATCACTTCGCTGAACCAGTTAGCGGCGAGTGGAGGCGGCGCGCGCCAAGGGGCGGGGCAAAGCCTCGATGCGTTGGAACAACTCATCCGCCCCGAGCGGGGGGAGTCTCCCACCGCCGCCGGCCTGTACGCCGCGATCCAGCGCGAGCGAGGCCAACCGATTGCCGAGGAGACCCTTAGGGAGCTGGTCTACAGCCTCAACCCGCGCGACCAAGCATTAGCGCGGATCTATGGCCCCGACCCCCTCACTCAAGGTGAAGTGGACGTGCTTGTCTCCATTATCGGCACCGAGCACTTCTTAGGTCGACTGGCGGCGGTTCACGCCCGGGAGTCCGTAGGCGATCGCGCCGCCCGTGCGGAACTGCTTTCGCAATCCAGAACCTTGTTGCGCGTCGGATTTGTTCTGGGAGGGCTCGGGGTATTCGCCCTCGGCATCGTGCTCTGGATCTACTTCGTGATCTGCCGCGCCGACGGGAGTCATCGGCCATTGGGTTCGCCGCTCTCGGGGATCAGTTGGTTTCAGGCGGATGGCCTGGCCCTGCAGGTTGCTCTGTTCCTCGTGCTGATGGTGCTATTGCCGGCCTTGCTGGCCCCCTTCGGTCCAATCTTTGCCCTGGTGGCCTTGCCGCTGGCGCTGGTGGCGGTGCTTGCGTTGCCCAAGTACGGGGTTGGGGTGGACCTCTTTCAGGCGTTAGGCCCCAAGATTCGGTTCCGCAATGCGCTGGGCTGGGGACTGGCCGGGGCGTCGGCCAATTTGCCCTTGGTGCTCGTGGTGGGCGGCCTTGGGATCCTGATCTTCCGGAGCCTGCCTGAACCCTCTCATCCGGCCGTTGAAGTGCTGCAAGGATCAGCCTCGGCCTCCCAAGTTTGGCGCGTCTTCCTGCTAGGCGTGGTGTTCGCCCCGTTCTTGGAAGAAGTGGTCTTTCGGGGAATGCTTTTACCCGCGTTGCTGCGCGTGACCCAACGCCCGTGGGTCGCGATCTTGATCTCCAGCGTGCTCTTCGCGGCTATCCACCCTCAGGGCATCGCCGCGTGGTTTGCGCTGGCCACCGTGGGGGCGATGTGCGCGATGCTGACCCTGCAAACTCGGTCGCTCTGGCCCGCCATCTTGATGCACGCCACTCATAACTTCGTGTTGCTGTCGATTTCCCGATGGATGCTTTAGGCCGAATCTACTTGGATTATGCGGCGACGGCCCCGATGCGGTCGGCGGTGGCCGAGGCCATGGCGGAGTGGTGGTCGACCGGTCCGGGCAACGCTAGCAGCTTGCACGCCGAGGGCCGGCGCGCAAGGATGGCGGTGGATGAAGCGCGGGAACGAGTCGCCGCGACGGTCGGTTGCGAGTTCGCCGAAGTGTGTTTCACCGGTTCTGGCACGGAGGCAGTGAACTTGGCGCTGATTGGGACGGCACTCTCGCCCGACCGTGATCCGCAGCGCGACCGGGTGCTGGTTAGCGCGGGCGAACACCACGCCGTGCTGCACACGCTGCCGGTTCTCCAACGCTTGGGAATGCAAACCGAGGTGGTGCCCATCGATCACCTCGGAGCCTTGGATCTGCCGGCGCTATCGGCCCGCCTGGGGCCGGATGTTGCCCTCGTGGCGGTAATGCAAGCCAATAACGAAGTGGGCACGCACCAGCCAATCTCGGAAGCGGTCGCGCTGGCCCACGCCCACGGGGCGCAGGTGCTGGTAGATGCCGTGCAAACCTTTGCGCGAGCGACCCCCCGGGCCTGGGACCTCGGGGCCGACTTGGTGGCGGCCTCGGCGCACAAGATTGGCGGCCCACCGGGAGTGGGCATGCTGGCGGCCCGGGCGGGAGTTCCCCTCGAGGCCGTGACCCGGGGCGGCGGGCAAGAGCGCGAACGCCGCGCGGGCACGGAGAACGTCGCCGGGATTATTGGCTTTGGCCTTGCCTGCCAATTGGCGGTGGCGGGGGCCGAGTGGGAACTCGCCCGCGCCCGTGCCGCCCGGGATGCTTTTGAACGATCCGCAAGTCATCGGTTGGGGGACCACATCGCGTGGACTTTACCGGCCACAACCCCCCGCCTGCCGGGCCACACTCACTTTCGCATTCCCGGTATCACCGCCGAGACCCTCCTGATCCGGTTGGATCGCGAGGGCATCGCCGCCAGTTCGGGCGCGGCGTGCAGCAGCGGGAGCGTAGAGCCGAGCCATGTGGTGCGCGCGATGGGGCGAGGGGATATGGTGGCACTGGAGAGCATCCGGTTCACTTTTGGGGCCGGATCAACTCCCGAAGACGCTGAAAGGGCCGCGAAGGTCTTAGCGACCACCGTGGCCCAAATCCTTCAGACGCGGGCGCGTTAGCGGCCGCTAACGTCTTCGCTGCCGGTCTTGCCTTCGAAGCTCTCGCCCGCGTGCGGGCGCATGATGTCCTCTACGGCCGGACCCTTGGTGCCCTGGTCAAACACGACGTCCTCGCCGCCCAGCGGGACCTCCTTGCGAAGGGGGAAGCCGACCCAGTCGTCCGGCAACAAGAACCGCTCGGTTTGTTCATTCCCGGCAAAAATGACGCCAAAGAGGTCCCATATTTCGCGCTCGGGGTACTCCGCGCCCAGGAAGATGTGCTTGAGCGTGGGCACGGTCTGCCCATCGTCAACTCCCACTTTCACAAAGATGCGCGACTGGTGCTCCAGCGACATCAGGTTGTAGACGACTTCAAACCGCTCGGACAGGTCGCGTTCGTGCTCCCATGTACTGTAGTCAACGCCCAGGCACTCGCTGAAGTAGCCGTACTGCAGCGAGGGGTCCTCTTTGAGGAACTGGATCACGTCGGGAAGGGACTCTCGCGTGACGCAAAGGAACGTCTCGCCACGGAACTCCTTCACTTTCAGCAATGCGCCGCCGAAGCGCTCGCGAACGCGCACGACTTCCAGCCGCTCGCCGTCGATAAGCGGGGCACTCATTGGCCAGCTCCCGTGGGGGCGAGGGCGGGTTGGGCGACCGCAACGGTCTCCAACTTCTTTGCCGTCTCGGTCATCTCTTCGGGGTACTTGTGGGCCAGCGAGGTCGACTCGTCCCAGTCAATCGCGTTCACGCGAAGCACGTAGGCGTCACCGATGATCCACAGCACCATATAGACCATGACGGCCGTGAAGCTGAAGATTTGGTAGTCCAGAGGTGCGTTCTTGAACACCGTCAGCCAGCTCCATAGAAAGACCACTTCAATGTCGAACAGGATGAACAGCATCGCGACCAGATAGAACTTGATCGGGAATCGCTCGCGAGCGTCGCCCACCGGCTCTACGCCGCACTCGTAAGCCGACGCCTTGTAGGGCGTCACTTTCTTGGGGCCAAGCACCCAGCTGAGCGTGACCATTGCGGTGCAGATCAGAGCCGCCAAGCCGACTAAGATCAGAATGGGCGTGAAGTCGCCGTTCATGAGTACCTGATGTTACTCGATTCAGCGTGGCTTCATCGGCAGTGGGCTCCAGAACCGTATACTCGGAGGCCATGGATGCGACGACGGCCCTGGAACGGCTGGTGAGTGGGGAAGCCCTAACGGGAGACGAAGCAACGGGCCTAATGGCGTCAATGGTCAGTGGCGAAGTGTCCGACGCGCAACTCGGCGGGCTACTGGTGGCGTTGCGGATGCGGGGCGTGAGCCCGGTGCAATTGGCCGCGTTCGCCCGCGCTCTGCAAAACGCCGCTATCGGCGTCGAGGCCGCCGATCTTGATCCGGTGGACTCGGTAGGCACCGGTGGGGGTTCGCCTTCGTTTAACCTGAGTACCGCCGCCGCCGTCATCGCTGCCGCCGCTGGCGCCCGCGTGGCCAAGCACGGAAACCGCGCCGTCACCAGCCGCTGCGGTGCCGCCGATGTGCTGGAAGCCTGCGGTTTGCGCCTAAGCCAGACGGCGACGCGCCACCGTGAGCTACTAGAGCAGGTGGGCGTGACGTTCCTCTTTGCGCCCGAGCACCACCCAGCGATGCGAGCGGTCGGACCGGTTCGCCGAACCCTGGGCATCCGCACTGTCTTTAACCAACTCGGGCCGTTGGCTAACCCGGCGCGGGCTCGACGTCAGGTGGTGGGGGTTTTTGAACCGGCCCTGGTGCGGCCGATGGCCGAAGCCTTGGCCGACCTGGGTAGCCTTCGCGCGATCGTCGCTCATGGGATGGACGGCCTGGACGAGGTGTCGCCGACCGGCCCTTCGTGGGCCGCCATTGTGGATCAGGGCGCGGTCCAAGAGATCGAGATCCACCCGCGAGATTGGGGTCTGGACGTCGCATCGCGCGAAGCCCTGGCCCCAGGGGATACGGCGGCCGAGAATGCCGTCATCCTGCGCGACGCCATCACGGGGGCCGACCTGGCCCGCACGGCGTGCGTCTTGCCCGCCGCCGCCGCCGTCATCTGGACGGCGGGCTTGGTGGAGAACCGAATAGAAGCGGGGGAACGGGTGCGGACGGCGGTGGCCAGTGGCGCGGCCGAGCGCAAGCTAAGCGAGTGGATCGCGGCGTCGCAACTCGTCGCCGGGGAGGCTGAGTAACGTGGCCAACGTCCTTGACCAGATTTTTGCCTTTAAGCGCGAGGACTTGACCCGCCGGCAATCGATGGTCAGCGAAGCGGAACTCCGGGCACGGGTGGCCGACGCGCCGCCGGCCCGAGGGTTTCACCGGGCCTTGCGGGATGCCCCGGTTACCACCGCTCTGATCGCCGAAGTGAAGCGCGCCAGTCCCACGGCGGGAACGTTGCGCGAGGACTTTGACCCGGTGGCCATCGCCACCGCCTACCGCGCCGCGGGGGCGCAGTGCCTGAGCGTGCTGACCGACACGCCGTACTTCCGGGGGTCGCCGGCCGACCTGGTGGCGGCCCGCGAGGCCTCGGGGCTTCCCGTGCTGAGAAAGGACTTTACGGTGGACGCCTACGACGTGTGGGAAGCCCGGGCGATGGGCGCGGACGCGATCTTGCTGATCGTGAATGGCCTGACCGATGCCCAGCTGGTGGAGTACCGCGAGTTGGCGGAGTCATTGGGGATGGACGCTCTAGTCGAAACGCACTGCGAGGAGGAGGCGGCACGGGCGGTCGCGAGCCTGGCGACACTGATCGGTGTGAACAATCGCGATCTCGCGACCTTCGAGACGTCCGTGAATGTTGGGCTCCGGGTGCTGCCGACGCTGACGAGAAGTGGGGCCACCCTGGTCAGCGAAAGCGCGCTCAGTCGGCCCGAGGACATTCGCGCGGTGACGGCCGCAGGCGCCCGGGCGGTGTTGATCGGTACGGCGTTCAGCCGTTCACCCGATATCGCGGCGAAGGTGCGCGAGGTGATGTCGTGGTCCGCGTAAAGATATGCGGCCTGACTCGGCCGGCGGACGCCGAGTTGGCGATTGAGCAAGGGGCGGACGCGTTGGGCTTCATCTTGGAGCCATCCTCGCCCCGGTTCGTCCGCCCGGCGGACCTCGCCTGGATCGCGGCGCTGGCCCCGTGGCCCGTAAGGGTGGCGGTTTATGGTCCCTTCCTTGCCAAGGAAGGTATCCCGCCGGGACTCGACGGAGTTCAGTCGCTGGATGAAGTGCCTTCGGGGATTGCGCGTTTTCGACTTCGTACGCTGGCGTTACCGCCGGCGGGTTTCGATTCGGACGGCGCACAATTTTGGGTGGAAAACGTCCGTCAGTTAGCGCTGGAGGCAGACGCGATTTTGCTGGATGCGCACCGGGCGGGGAGCTTTGGCGGGACGGGCCTGCGGGTGGACCCAGACCTCGCGCGTTCTATTGTCCTCGCGTGCCCCTTGCCCGTGATCTTGGCGGGGGGTCTGAACCCCAATAACGTGGCCGAAGCGATCCGCTTGGTTCAGCCGTGGGGGGTGGACGTCAGCAGCGGGGTGGAGTCGAGTCCAGGGCTGAAGGACCCGAGTGCAATACGAGATTTCATTGCCGCCGTCCGGGGCTAAGGCGTCGCTCACTGGCGTCGGTTACGGTAGGACGGATTTGAGTTTTTCCTGCAGGTCGTCGTAGAGGGCGCTGGCGCCGATGCGAAAACGGTCGGGGCCGATGGCGTCTTCGCCCAGGACGGCGGCGGTCATGCGTCGCCAAGCCACTGCATCCGGAGCCGTACGGATGCCGCCGGCGGCCTTGAATCCCCGGACTTCACCGGTCGCGGCCGCAAAATCGGCCACGGCGCGCAACATCGCGTAGCCTAGCGGGCGGTCGGCGACATCACCTTCCTTGCCGGTGCTCGTCTTGACAAAATCGGCCCCGGCCAGCAGGGCCACCATGGCGGCGCGGTAGACGGTGGCGGGCTCCGCCAATTCGTGGGTGGACAGGATGACCTTGAGGTGGCGGGGGTTGGCGGCCTCGCGCTGGGCCACCAGGTCCGCGTAAAGCTCGGGCCATCGGTCCTCGCGGGCGAGGTAGCGCGGGATGACGATGTCGATCTCGTCCAGGTCCATTGCGGCGGCGGCGCGAGTATCGGCCAGGCGGCCTTCCACCGGCGACAGCCCATGCGGGAAACCCCCGGCCACGGTGGCCACGCGCACGCCAAGGCCCTTCAGCACCTCGCGGGCAATCGGGGCGAAAGCGGGCCAAACGCACACGGCGGCCACGAGTCGGTAGGGGCCTTGGGCGCCAGCGTAGGGCGTGCCGGCCCGCTGGGCGAGCGCGATCACGCGGGCGTCGGTGTCGTCGTTGCCCAGGCTGGTGAGGTCCAGGCACTCCAGCGCTCCCAGCCACTCCTCCGGAGTCGCGTCCTCGGCGGCCGGGAATCGTTTCTCGACGGCCTGGCACTCGGCGCTCAGGCCGGTAACGTCTCTGTTGAGCCGGGCGATATCAAACGGTAAAGGGGAGCGGTTCACGGCAGCTTGGGTTTGGGGGGAGCGACCCTGATCGAGGTCTCGACTTCAGGCCCAGGGGCCGGGGCGGCGTGGGGGAGAGCGGCGGCGTAGAGCCGCAGACCCCGATTGGCGATGACCCCGCCCACCACGCACATCACCAGCAGGAGGATGAAACGGGTGCTAAAGCTCAGCAAGCCCTGACCCGCCATCGGGAGATCGAGGGGCTGGCCGGTGGCTAGCCCCAGGGTTTGCTCGGGGGGGGCGCCGAACTGCGCGTAGGCAAGTTGGAAGGTGAGCCCCAATAACCCAATCCCGCCCAGAAAAACGAGTAATCCGACGAGGGTTCCCAAGGCGTCACGGCGGTTAGGCATGCGAACTCCGTTGGGGTAGGGGAAGCGGGATCGGCCCACATTGCCTCATCCAAGATAGGATACCGTGCTGGGGCGTTGGTAGCTTGGTGTATCCTACAGGGATGAAAAAGGGGAAATGGATTAGCCTCGGGTTAGTGCTAGGGTTAGCCGGGCCGGGCATGGCGCAGGTGTCGCTCAACGGCCTACCGGACTTGAGTTGGACATCGGCCGGAAACTCTCTGGATGTTGGCCGCTGGGCAAGAGGCTCAACCGACGGTCGCTTTAGTTTTGACGCGGCGTGGAAGTCGTTTAGTCTTAGCGCGGACGACGAGTTTGTCTCGTTGGGCTTAGGCGATGTTTCGGGGGATGGCGCGGGCAAGTTAATGGCTTTGCGGTCCGGTTGGCAGACCAACGACCGAATTCTGGGCCTATCTGTCCTGCTGAACGGATTAGACACCTACGCAACGAACGGCATTTACTATAAGGTCGACCCGTCGGGCGCGGGAAACTGGAAGTCGGCCACCAGCTTAGGGGCGGGTGACGGTAATTCAAGCTTCTCGGGAGGCGCGACGAAGGGTGGCTTCAGCGGATGGCAACATCCGCACGGTTTTTCGAGTGCCCCTCCGGGCTACTACGGAAGAGCCGAGCGCTACACCGACCTGGCGGGCACCGTGTTCAACAACGGCACGGGAGGAGGTATGGACTTCCAGTCGGCGGTACTCGGTTGGTCGCTGATCAATCCTATGTTGGGTACGGGAAACCAGGTTAAGGGATTCTCTGGCCAGATGCTGTTCAACTTCGACCACATGTCCCGGATCGGGTTGCCGGTCGCGGCAATCTCATCTAGCATGAAGATTGTTTTTGGCGCGTATGGTTCGTTAAATAATGACGTGGATCCGGTGATCGGTAAACTGGGTCAGGACATGGCCTACACGTTCAACGGGAACCCCTTCATTCAGTCGCAGCCGGTACCGGAGCCCGCGACGCTGGTCTTGGGCCTGATGGGTTTGGCCGGAGCGATCCGTCGGCGACGCGCCCGCTAACCCCCGAGGTTGAATCGGTTAAGGCCCTGGCCCGGTGACGGTCCCGGGCCTTTTTGTTCCCCCTGCTACCCTCGTTCCCCCCACCTGCCCGGTAAAGAATACGTATTCTGAACTGAGATCGCCGTTCGGGAGTAGAATCGCATCAACATGAAGCGACGGCGTCGTCAGATTCAGGTCGGAGCAGGGTTGCTCGCGGTACTGATCGGCCTCTTGATCGGGGGCTGCGCTCCTCAACCATCGGCCCCCTCCGCCGATGGCAAACCGCCCCGGACGGAACTAATCGTGTGGGGGCAGAGCCTCGGTCCGGACAGCAAGGGCCTTGAGGCCGTCATCCGCGTCTTTGAGGCCAGGAACCCCGATATCAAGGTCCGGCTTTTGAGCATGGGCGCGGGCAGTATGAACCCCCAAAAGCTCATGACGGCGATTGTGGGCAAGGTTCCGCCGGACGTCATTAACCAAGACCGGTTTACCATCAGCGACTGGGCCAGCCGGGGTGCCTTCCTCTCCCTCAACGCCTTGATCCAGCGCGACAAAACGATCGATCCGACCACGCCGACCCCCGATAAGTACTACGAGGCCCCCTGGAGCGAAGCCGTGTACCAGGGCAATGTCTACGGCATTCCCAACGGTGCGGATAACCGGGTGTTGTATTACAACAAGCGGGTCTTCCGCGAGAGTGCCGACGCCCTGCGCGCCGCCGGGCTCGATCCTAACCGACCCCCGCGAACCTGGAGTGAGGTGCTGGATTACAGCAAGGTCCTGACCAAGCGGCGTAGTGACGGGACGCTGGAACGGGTCGGCTTTATCCCGAACTACGGCAACTCGTGGCTTTACATGTTTGCGTTCCAGAACAACGCGAGCTTCTTGAGCAAAGACGGCACGACCGTCACTCTGAGCACGCCGGAATCGCAGGAAGCCCTTCAGTTTATGAAGGACGGCTACAAGATCCTGGGGGGCTACGAGGAAGCGGGTAAGTTCCAGAGTGCCCAGCGGGGCGGCGAGAATGACCCGTTCATCGTGGGCAACATCGCGATGAAGATCGACGGGGACTGGATTCTCTCCGGCTTGGCGCGCTACGCCCCAGACCTCGAGTTTGCCGCCGCCCCGGCGCCCGTCCCCGACGACCGCTACAACCGGGTGGGCCGGTTCAAGAACGAGAAGGACCGATTCATCACCTGGATGGGCGGGTATGCCTACGCGATTCCGGCGGGCGCGCGCCATGCCGACGAGGCCTGGCGCTACATCAAGTTTGTCAGCAGTCCCGAGGCCTACGCGATCGACTTTAAGGCCCAGCGTGAGTGGGAACGACGCCGAGGCCGCGTGCTCATCCCGCGCATGTTGCCCAGCCGAGCCATTACCGAGATGCAGCGGACGCAGTTCTTGCCCGCAGACCCTCGGTTCCGGGATGCCCTGATGACGCACATCACGATGGCGGATTACGGTCGGATCCGGCCCGCTACGATGGTGGCGCAGCGGCTGTGGGACGAGCACGTACGGGCCATCGAGAACGCCGCCACCGGGCGGATGACTCCGAAGCAAGCGCTCGATCTGGGACAGGCGGTGGTGCAAAAGGAGCTGAGCGCCTTCCTGGCGGCCGACGACTATCCCGTCGTCGACATGATGATCCCGGTCTACCTGGGCGTGGCGGGAATCATTATCGCGCTTGGGGTGATGGTGGTCATCTACCGGCGCGAGCGGCTGGGCCGACTGGGCCGACAGGAAGCCGCTTGGGGCTATCTGTTTATCTCGCCTTGGGTGCTAGGTTTTTTAACCTTCACCCTCGGTCCGATGCTGGCTTCCATGTTCTTCAGTTTCACGCAGTACAACGTGTTGAGCTCGGCGCGTTGGGTGGGCGGCAAAAACTACGCGGAGTTGGCGAGTGACCAACAAAACTTGCTGGCCAAGTCGTTCGTTAACGTGCTCTACCTCGGCGGGATCGGCGTGCCATTGGGCTTGATCACCGGCTTGGCGATCGCCCTCCTGCTCAACACGGGCGTCCGCGGTCTCAAGTACTACCGCACCGCGTTCTACCTGCCCTCGATCGTGCCGGGCGTGGCTACCATCGTGCTGTGGATGTTTATCCTCAATAGCGACGCAAACCGTGGACTCATCAACAGCGTGTGGCAAAGCACCATCACGGTTTGGTTCGGCACGCAACCGCCGGGTTGGCTGGGGGTTGAGCACTGGGCCAAGCCCAGCTTGATGGTGATGGGACTCTGGGGTGCCGGGGGTGGCCTCATCCTTTGGCTGGCGGGCCTTAAGGGCGTCTCCACGACGCTTTACGAAGCGGCGTCGATTGACGGCGCAACCCCGCGCCAGATGTTCTGGAGCGTGACCTTACCCCAACTCACGCCGCTCGTGTTTTTCAGCACGGTCATGGGCCTCATCGGTGCGTTGCAACAATTCGAGGGCAGCTACATCGTGACGGGCGGCGCCAACACTGGCCCGGGCGACTCGTTACTCACGCCGGTCTACCTGCTGTTTACCAACGGCTTCTCCTACTTCAAAATGGGCTATGCGAGTGCCCTGGCGTGGGTGATCTTCTTTATTGTGCTCGCCCTGACGCTCGTACAGTTCAAACTTGCCCCGCGATGGGTGCACACCGAGGTGGATAAGTGAACATTGCTCTGCTTTACTTGTTGGGCACCTTTGCCCTATGGCTGGGTCTGGTGCTCGGGGCCCGGGCCGTGTTCTTAGCGCTTAAGCTGGCGTTTCCGGCGCACGGTTCGGACCGGGCGGGAACCCTTACGGGCTTGACGACGGCGGGGGTGGCAGCCGGCGTCTTGCTGATCTTTGCCAACGTCATCCCCATGGATCTGGGCCGGACATTGGAGGCGCAGTTCAGGTTTCCCCTCATCTGGGTGCTGATGCCCTACACCGCGTGGTTTACGCTGGTGGGGGTTGTGATGACGGTGATTCGGTTGATGCAGTCATTTAGCGGTATTAATGCCGCGGAGCGTTCGGATCGCCGCAAACAGGCCCTTGCGTGGTTCTTGTTTGGACTACTGTCGTTCACGTTCTTTTATGGCAACCCCTCTTTCAAGGGGGATGAGGGCTGGCGCTACTTGTGGATCACCAGCGGCCATACCGTTGAGTTCTTCCGTGGGGCCATTCCCCTTACGCTCACCTCGGTGCTGGCGGTCGCGTTGTTGGCCGCGGGGGCGATGGCCGGGATGGTGTTTGCGGGGCGTCGCAGTTTGGCGCGCGGCGCGGGCAAAAAGACGATGCAGCACGTGGTGCTCATCGCCGGGTCAATCCTGTTTGGCATTCCCTTCGCGTGGCTGGTCGTCACATCGTTTAAGGAAGATCGGGATATCGCGAGCACCCACGGCTTGAGTTGGACGCCGTACATTTCGATTACGGTGCCCTACGATGATCCCAAGGATCCGCTGTTCGAAGGCGTCCTGAACGGGCAATCTGTGCAAGCCACGCTGATTGGCCGGGAACCCGATGGCAAACTAAAGCTGGACGTGATCAAGCCCCTGGCGATGCGCGGCATGACGCTGGTTGATAGCGAGGCTAATCTGAAGCGCGTCCCGAAGGACATCCCGGTCGTGACGGCGACTCACGAAGGCACGGCGATTAAGGGCAAGGTGATTGAGGAGCTGGTCGACGGCAGTCGCCGAATCGAAATTTTGGAGCCGGCGTCGGCCGCGGGGCGGACGTTCGTGGCTTTGGCGCGCGACGTTGAGCCGGTGCGGAAGGTGGGGTTGCGGGTGCAGAATTATGGCGACGCGCTAGATTTTCTGCCGCCCGAGACTCTGCGAGGGCTGGTCTACCTGAGAAACACGATGATCCTGGTGATTATGAGTGTGATCGGGACCGTCATGAGTTGCACCGTGGTGGCGTACGCATTCTCCCGGCTTAGATTCCCCGGGCGCAACGCGCTCTTTATGATCTTGCTGAGCACGATGATGCTGCCTGGCGCCGTGACTCTGCTCCCAACGTTCTTGATCTTCCGTGGGTTAGGCTGGATCGATACCCTTTATCCGCTGTGGGTGCCCGCATTCTTCGCCGGGGCGTTTAACGTGTTTCTGCTGCGGCAGTTCTTCTTGACGATCCCGATGGAGCTCGAAGACGCCGCGAAGATTGACGGATGCTCGTTTGGGCAAACGCTGGTGATGATCATGGTCCCGCAGGTGAAGCCGGCAATGGCGGCAATCGCTATTTGGACCGCGATGGGTGCGTGGAACAACTTCATGGGCCCGCTGATCTACCTCAGCTCGCCCGAGCGCATGCCGATTGCCTACGCGTTGCAGCTATTCCAGAATGATCGCGGCGGCGAGGCGGGGCTGATGATGGCCTTTACCACGATGACCATCATGCCGGTCCTCCTGCTGTTCTTCTTCTGCCAGAGGTACTTCATCGAAGGCGTGACGCTCAGCGGTCTTGGCGGTCGCTGAGCGGACGCCGCGCCATTGGCTCACAGCATTCTGCAGTTCGCTTAGGGCAGCGGCTAAGGGAATGTGGAGTTTCGATGCGTCGTTGATTAGTGGGCGGGAAGATAGGTTCCCGCCCACTAAACTGGCGATGGATAGGGTGGCGCGTTCCCTTAGGGAACTGCTTTCCAGCGCGGTGCGGAGTCGGTACTTCGCCGGCCCTTGAGCACTTGGCTGAGGGTGAGATTGTCGAGGGTGCGGACGATCTGCCCCCGATCCCAAATTTTGAAGTAGCCGAGGCCGCCACGGGCGAGGGTGCCGGGCATGGCAACGGTGTACGTTTTGGCGTCGTCTAGCCGGACGGTGCCGACCATGACGAGTTGAATTCTCGAATCCGGTCGGGCCGATTTGCTGTAGGTCGCGTCAATGTTCGCGAGTTGCAGGAAGCTGTCGCTGGGCGACGGCCACAACGAAACGCTCCGCTCAAGGGCAAGGCGAATCTGCGCCCCCCGAAGGTTGACGACGGCGACTTCATCGCTGGGGTAGCGAAGGATAGACGCGAGGTCGTTCGCGTCGTAGGTGTCGCGTACCATGCCGGCCGCCAAGAACGCGGCATCGGCTCCAGCGGCTTCGCGCAACGCCTCAGCGGCGGACTGCGCCCCGGTGTGCGCTTCCGTTTCCGGACCCGCCCACGCCAACGCACTCAGCGCGAGTGCCGAGAATCCGAGCCATCTTGTCATCAAATTGAGCTTTCGTCGCATGAACCTGCCTCTTGTTTGACGGACATCCTCGTCGCGCCGTTCCGCTCACTTCCTATCGTACTATCGGAAGGTTGCGCCGCGCATGAAACCCCAAAAAACAGGGGACGTTGGAAATGCTTCCAACGTCCCCGCGAAGATGGGGTCTTGGGCCCTAGGCCGCGTCGCCGGTCAGGTCGAAATTGCGACTCAGCACGTCGTAATCGAACACCGTAACCGCGTTGTCGCCGTCGAGGTCGGCATCGCGCGGGGCAAACCCGTTACCGCCGATGGTGGTCCAGTTGGCATCCGACTCGGAGGCGTCGAAATAGGTGCTCAGGATGTCGTAGTCAAAAACCGTTACGGCGTTGTCGCCATCAATGTCCGCGCTGACGAGTGTGCCGTCAAGCGCCGTAACGGCGGCCCCACTGAAGACCACGCTGGTTGAGAGCGTGCGTCGCAGGAAGCCTTTGGCCCGCACCGTGACCCTTTGGGGCCGGATCACCGTCGATTCGAACTGATAGGTGCCGTCGGGCGCGATGACCACATCAGCAATTGACGTCGGGGTGCCGCCGCCTATTGGGGTGAGTTCGAAAGTCGCCGCTGGGAACGCGCGCGTCCCCACAAAGTCGCCCAACGTTAGGCGACCGCTGACCGTCGTGGTCGGGCGATCGAACCATGTCGCGCCCGTAAAGCGTGAGGTACTGCTGAATCCTTCGAGTTCGAACCGCGCCCCGAACTGCTGGGTGGCTAAGTCGAACGCCTCGATCTTAAGCGCCGTCCAGTCCGTGGCCTTCTGGGTCAGCCACAACTTGCCCCGGCCCACGGCCAAGCCATCCGGACTGGGCAAGTACGCACTGTAGTTCGCGATTTTAGTGATTGCGCCGGCCCCAAACAGGTCGATGGAATAGATCCCGCGCTCCAGACTGCGCAGCGGGTCGGACACGTTGTTGGTCGCGTAGAACAGGCCGGTCTCGGGCGAGTAATCGAAACCTTCAAAGTTGTAGGCTAGGTCATCGTGACGCCAAACCAGGTTCATATTGGGACCCGGGCGTGGCACGGTGGGATCAATCTCGTAGATGCCGTCTTCCACAAACAGCGCGCTTCCGCCTGCATTGTAGTTGGTGTAGGCATAGAGCTTGCCGTTGGCGAACGCGAGGCTACCCACGAATGTGGCGTAGGCGGTGCCGTTGCTTCCCAGGCGGTAGTAGCCACTGACCTCGATGGGGGCCGTGCCGACGCTCCCCCATGCCCACTTCGTCAGGCGAGCGTTGTCCGCGCCCCAGATGGTGCGGGTGATTGGGTCGGCCGCCAAGGCCGAGACCTTTTTGTTACTCGCCCCAATCCAAATCTGTTGGGCCATGCCGGTGTCGACGTCCAGGTAGAACGCCCCACTGACGCCGACGGCGGCCGAAGCGTAATAAGTGGACCCAAGAACCAGCTGGGCATGGACACTGCTGGCGGCTACGATTCCCAAGGCAATGGAAGCAATCTTCATTTTCACAATAATAAACCTCACGGCAAAGCACGGCGGAGCCCGCTTCACCAAACCACGAGTATAGCGACAATCAGGGTCGCCCGTGGGGAGGGGCTGCGCGCCCGACCGGTCCCGGGCAACCTGGCGAAGTTGGGCGCGAAAGTAGGCCAACGGGCCTAGTTCAAGCGAAAGAATCGCGTGGTGTAGTAGAGATTCGAGAGCGTTCCGTCGCGCCGCCGGAGCCCTTCAAGTGCCACTCGCCAACTCTCGTCCGCCTTGGGCGAGGTGGGAACCCGAAACGCTACTCCGCGCCCATTGCCAAATCCGTCGGGGGGCACGCGTAGCCCCGCGCCCAGGCGAAAGACCCAGCGCTGATTGTCGCGCTCACGCACGGCGGTCACGCGCAATCGCACGGGGTCGGGCGGCTCAAAGTACGCGGGGGCGAGGTCTACGGACCAGTCCATCTGGGCGTCGAACCACTCAATGGGGAACGCGGTGGGGGCGGGCCAGGCGGTAAATGCGGCCACATCGGCTTTGGGTCGGCTGGCATCAAATACCGCCATCAGCGTCACCGGAACGCGATTCTTGGCGAATCCGAATCCTGTCTTGCCCATCCGCCAGTTGAGGATCCATCGCCGGTGGCCGAGGCTGCTAACGCCAGTGTCCCCCATGAACAAGTGGATCGCATCGGCGGGCTTGGTGGGCCCGAGCGCCAGGTTGCTGGACCCGCACGCCCGCTTGGCCCGGTCAAAGAAGTCGGTGGCCATGTCTCCGGGCCGGGCCGGATCGTGATCTAGGGAGTTGAGGCGGGCTAACAGCACAGCGCCATGCTGGGCAGAAGCGGTCAGTTCGGGGTCTAGCCCCACGTCGTCGGGAACCCCTGCGACCCGGCGGACGAACCGCACTTGGTTCAGCGCGTCCTGCAGATGGGCCTCACTGAGTTTTCCGGCTCGGTAGGGTGGCGTCACCAGGGGCTCCTCCGTAAACACCGGTCCTGTTGCGCGGGGGCGTAACTCGCGCCAGGCAGACTTAAGCATCGCCGCGCGGGCCTGCGCCGGATCCTGAGCCTGACCCGCCGGTATCGCGCTCAGCATCAGCCAGGCACAAGTGCTCCACACTAGTCCCCGATAGCCCCTTTTCGAAATGCCAGAACTCCCCACGGTGAAGAGTGTACGCAAACACCATCGCCGATCACCAGAGTAGACTAATTACCTAAGTGAGGTTAACGTGTTGACCTGGACCCTTGGCCTGAAGACCGATCCCATTGAAACCCGCTACTCCTACCCGTGGCTCTTCCGATTGCTGGCGGAAGAAGGCGTGCGTCACGTTCAACTCGGCACCTTCTTTGAGTTGTACCAACTTCCGGACAGCTTCTTCCTTCAATTGCGTGGCCAGGCTGCCGAGCACGGGATCGCGATCTCGTCTGTCTTCACCGCCCACCGCGAACTGGGCGGGTGGTTCCGCTTTGAGCCAGGTTTCCTTAATGTCTCCCGGAAGAATCTGCGCCGTCTGATCGAAGTGGGGGGGCTGGTGGGCGCAGAGTCCGTCGGCTTCAACGCGGGAGCCGTCCTGCGCGACCGCCCCCAAGACCTAAAGCCCGGGCACACCGCCTTCCAGCGCGAGTTCACCGACGCCCTACGCTTCGCCCGCGACCGTGGCGTGGGAACGCTGACGCTGGAACCCATGAGCACCTGGGCCGAACCTCCCACCCTGCCGGAAGAGATCAAGGCGATGGGGCAGACGTTTGCCGCCGTTCACGCCGCCGACCCTTACGGCACCGCCCGGTTCGGCTACTGCCTCGATGTTGCCCACGGCTACCTGAACCCGGCGGGCGTGGTGGTGCACGACCACTGGGCCCTGATGGAGGCCACCCTTCCCTGGTTGCACGAGCTGCACCTGAAGAACACCGATGCCCGCTATCACTCCACGTTTGGCTTTGGCCCCGGCACCGAGAACGGCATTATCGACCTCGCCGCCGTTCATCACTTCGTCTCCGGGAAACTGGCGGACCTTGGCATCCCCGGGCCCATCGCGTACCTCGAGGTCGGCGGCCCGAAGGTCGGACGCGACAATACGGACTCGCAACTCGAAGCGGAACTCCGCGCCTCGCTCCGCGCGATTCAGAACCTGACAACCGATGCCCCATTGGAGGCGCGCCTGGTCAAGGTGTTGCCGTCCCTCATGTGTGCTGATCCGCTACGCCTAGGCGATGCGGCGGCGCGCCTCGCGGCGATCGGGGTTGATGGCTTTCACCTGGACATCATGGATGGCAACTTCGTTCCGAACCTCCCATTGGGGTTAGGCGCGGTCGCCGCCCTTCGCAAGGTCACTCAACTGCCCCTGGACGTTCATCTGATGGTGGACAACAACGATGCGTTCGTCGAGCGTTGCGTGGATCTAGGGGTGAACCGGATCACCGTCCACTGGGAGTCGCTTCGTCACCCCGACCGCACGCTGGCCCGCATCCGCGACGCCGGGATTCAGGCGGGTTTGGCGCTGAATCCGGCCACCCCCCTGTCGGCGTTGGACTATCTGGACGAGCGTCTGGATGCCCTCCTCTTGATGACCGTGAACCCCGGCTTTGCCGGCCAAGCCCTGGTGCCCAGTGCAATCCGCAAGATCGCCGACGCGCGGGCTCGGTTCAGCGGGACGATCATCGTGGATGGCAACGTGAGTTTCGACAACATTCCCACGATGGTCGCGGCGGGAGCGGACGAACTGGTCGCGGGAACCAGCAGTCTCTTCGTCGATGCCGATTGGCGCGCAAACCTTCACCGCATGGGCGTGGCCATTGCCCAGGGATGGTTGGATCGGTGAAGGCTCTCGTCCTTCACGCCGTTGGGGACCTTCGCTACGAGGAAGTCGCAACGCCTGAGGTGCCGGAGGGCTGGGCGCGGGTGCGCGTGCACGCCTGCGGCGTGTGCGGTAGCGACCTCCCTCGGTGTTTCGTCAAGGGCACTTACCGATTTCCCACGATCCCCGGGCATGAGTTTGCGGGCACCGTGGAGGCAGTGAACGGCGACGGTCCCGCCCCTGGCACCTCCGTCGCGGTGTTTCCGCTCATCTGGTGCGACCGTTGCGAAGCTTGCCAGAAAGGCGCCTATGCGCAGTGCGAGGACTACGACTACCTTGGATCGCGTCGCGATGGCGCGTGGGCCGAGTTTGTCATCGCCCCCAATCGCAATCTCATCCCGTTGCCCGCCGGCGTTCATCTGGACGACGCCTGTCTGACCGAGCCCGCCGCCGTGGCCCTGCACGCCCTGCGCCGCGCGGGCGGAGTGCGGCTGGGCGAGATCGTGGCGATTTTTGGCGCGGGGCCGATTGGCCTGATGGCCGCCGACTGGGCCCGCCTCATGGGCGCCGGAGACGTGGTGCTGTTTGATGTCGCGGCGGACAAGCTTGCCCTCGCCGCCGATCGGGGCTTCCCGCACGCCTTTGACTCCCGCGAGTGCGACCCGCGGGCCGTACTCGAAGAACTCTCGCCCGGTGGGGCGCCGCTTACGCTGGAGGCCGCTGGCGTGCCGGCCACGACCGTCGCCGCGATCCGGGCGACCCGACGAGCGGGACGGTGCGTGTTGATGGGCAACCCCGAAGCGGGCGTCTCTTTGCCCAGCGACCTTCTCTCGCAGGCCATGCGCCGCGAGATCTCTCTACTTGGCACCTGGAACTCGACCTACTCACCCGCGGGGACCGACGACGACTGGCACCCCTGCCTGAACGCCATGGCCGCCCGGAGGTTTACTCCTGCCACGTTGGTTTCCCACCGTATCCCGCTGGCTCAGGCCGCCGAATTCCTCCTCGCGATGAGTCGCCGCGAAGTGACCACCGCCCGCGTCCTCTTGATCCCCGCCCCCGACTCCCCATGAAAGCCGCTGTCCTTGAATCGTTGAACGTGATGAACGTACGCGACGTACCGGTGCCCGAAATTGGGCCGTACGACGCCCTGATGCGCGTGGATGCCGTGAGCATCTGCGGTTCGGACCTGCGAATTTTTCGGCATGGTAACCCTCGCGTGGTGCCGCCGACCGTGATTGGGCATGAGGTGGCGGGCACGGTGGTGGCGGTGGGCGACGAGGTGACCCGCGTCCGGGTGGGCGAGCGCATCGCCCTGGGCGCGGACGTGCCCTGCGGCCAGTGCGACTGGTGCCGCAACGGGCTGGGCAACAACTGTGCCATCAACTACGCCATCGGCTACCAGATCCCCGGCGCGTTCGCCGAGTACATGCGGCTGCCGCGCCTGGTGTTGGAGGAAGGCCCTGTGACCCCCATCGGACCGGACCTCCCCGCCGAGGAAGCCGCCCTTGCCGAGCCGCTGGCCTGCGCGATCAACGGCTTCGAGCTCGCCCGGTTGGCGTTGGGCCACCGGGTGCTCGTCATGGGCATGGGCGCCATCGGCTGCATGATGATTGACCTCGCCCGAGTGATGGGCGCGCGGCAGGTCATCGCCACCCAGCGCAGCGCGGGCCGCATGGCCATCGCTCGGGCCTACGGAGCCGACGCCTACCTGGCCAGCGAGGAAACCGACGTGGAGGCGGCCGTGCGCGACCTCACCGAGGGCCACGGCCCGGACGTCATTATCACCGCTTGCGCCAGTGTGGAGGCCCACGAGCAGGCCGTGCGAATGGTAGCCCATCGGGGCATCGTCAACCTCTTCGGGGGGCTGCCGAAGGACACCCGCCCGATGAGCGTGCCTAGCAACCTGATCCACTACAAAGAGTGCTTTGTGACGGGGTCGCATGGCAGCACCCCGCGCCAGCACCAAATGGCGGTGGACTTGATTCGCCGCGGTGCGGTGCGCGTAAAGCCCCTCATCACCCACCGGTTCCCGCTAACCTCCATCAACGAAGCCTTCGCCGCCGCCGAATCCCGCGCGGGCATGAAGATCGTCATCCAGCCCCACGCCAACGAGTTCAGGTGACCGGCCCCCCAACGCGTGTCCGGGGCTTCTTCCTGCCCCAGGTGCGCTCAGCGGTGTCGGACACGTTGGCAGGAGTTGGGGAGGCGATCGAATCCGTCTCCGCCTCCGGAGACTGGCCACTGAGTCTTTTAAACTGCAGTAATCTCACGGAATAGGAAAACCGCTCGCGTGCCGAGTATCGCTCGGTGCACACAGGCATGGATCTTATCGCTTCGAAATTAATGCAAATAAAATGCAATAGCACGTATACTGCAGAAATGCCGTTGCGTGAACGACTGCCTGTCACCGTGCTTTCGGGCTTCCTGGGGGCCGGGAAGACCACACTCCTTAACAGCGTCCTCAACAACCGTGAGGGGCGACGCGTGGCCGTGATCGTCAACGATATGAGTGAAGTAAACATCGACGCCGAGTGGGTGACACAGAGCGCGCGGCTCAGCCGGACCGAGGAGACCTTGGTTCAGATGACCAACGGTTGCATCTGTTGCACCCTTCGCGACGACCTGCTGAAGGAGGTGGCCCGGTTAGCTCGCGAGGGTCGGTTCGACTACCTGTTGATAGAGTCGAGCGGTATCAGCGAACCGCTTCCGGTAGCCATGACTTTTACCTTCGCGGATGAGACGGGCTGCAGCCTGGGTGATCTGGCGCGCCTGGATACGATGGTCACCGTGGTCGACGCCGTTAATTTCGGGCGCGACTACCAATCGGCGGTGGAGTTGCGCGAGCGCGGGCTGGCGGTGAGTGAGGAAGACGACCGTTCAATCGTCGACCTGCTGATCGAGCAGGTAGAGTTCGCCGATGTGATCGTGATCGCCAAGTCCGACCTGGCTTCTGACGAGAACCTGCGACGGCTGGAAGCCCTGTTACGAACGTTGAACACCGACGCGCGGGTCATCCGGTCCGTACTCGGTGACGTGCCGTTGCACGAGCTGCTGGACACACGGCGGTTCGACCTAGAGCGCGCGCAGGCCTCGCCAGCGTGGATGAAGGAGCTACTGGGCGTGCACGTGCCCGAGACAGAGGAGTACGGCATCGCGAGTTTCGTGTACCGAGCGCGGCGGCCGTTTCACCCCCAACGGTTTCTTGAGCGGTTATATGGCGACTGGCAAGGGGTAGTGCGTAGCAAGGGCTTCTTCTGGCTGGCCACACGAATGGATTGGATAGGCGGGTGGTCGCAGGCGGGGGGCTCGGCCCGCTACGAGCCGGCAGGAACGTGGTGGTGCACCACGCCTCGCGAGTGGTGGCCTGACGACGCCGTTAGTCTGGCCGCTATCGCCGAGAAGATGACCGATCCCTGGGGCGACCGTCGGCAAGAGCTGGTGCTGATTGGCATGGGTATGGACCAGGCCGCGCTTACGGCGAGCTTCGACGAATGTCTTCTGACCGACGAAGAGATGATCCTCGGCCCTGAGGGCTGGGCCGCCTTTCCCGACCCTTTCCCCGAGATGGACCTGCCCGACGCCTCAGCGAACGGCTAAGTGGCTGCGGAACTCGCCCCAGCTCTCCAGTCATGACGGCGCCGTCTGAATACGGAGGGCAGGTCAGCGAGCTTCATCGCCGTTCACCTCCTGCAGGCACTCAGGACTATTCAGTAACCAGGACCAGATCGAGCCCGGTCCCCCAACGCGTGGCCGTTCCCGCCGCTCGCGCAACCCCTGCCCATGGTCTGCCCCCTTGATGAAGGGGCGCGGGGCTCCGAAGTTCATCCGCAGCGACAATGGCGGTGAGTTCGTCGCCCGCCTGATCGCGGTGTTCTTGTCCCAGTCCGGCTCGGGAAGCCACTACATCGAGCCGGGCAAACCCTGGCAGAACGGCTCGTGGAGTCGTTCCATTTCACCTTGCGGCGGGATCACCTCGACGTTGAAGTGTTCCTGAACCTGGCCGACGCCCAGGCCAACAAGGCGGTGTACCGCCGCTACTACAGCGAGGTTCGGCCTCACGCGTCATTGGGCTACCGTCCCCCGGCGGAAGCCGCGTTGCCACGGGAGGTCGTCAATTCCACTCGGGCTACGCCCTCCCTACGTTGCCAACCTCCCGTGCCAGAATCTAAGGAGAGCCTAATCTTATGAACGGTTCACTAAATGGGGGCAGACCAACCTCTCTTGAACCCGGTAATTATCCAATGGGTCGTCACCCCAGGATGAATTGGTGTTTACAACAGTGTCACCTCGGCGAGGAGAAAGGATATCGGGGTCCGTACTCGGCACGGGAGTTGCCCGGCCGAACTCATCGCTCGGGCCCGGTTTGAAGGTTTGATCGAATCCGGCCCGGATTTGGTATGCGAATTCGGTGATCCGCACCCGGTACCCGACCCACGACACCGCACCGGTGGCTGAGGGTTCGCGCGCGTACATGAAGCGGCCACCCTTGGGGACTATCTGCCGGAGCGCCCGGAAGCCGTTGCCGCTTGCATCGTCGTAGATCACCCCGGAATCGAGACGAATGCTCCGGATTGTGTCGCTGCCGATGCCGTTGTTGGCGGAGTTCGGTGGCGTAGTCACCGGTGCCAAAGCCATGCACTGCCCGGTCGCGCGGGCGTCTTCGCGTAAGTAGACGACGTATGGGGGTTCTTCTCCCCGGTAAGCCACTTTCCAGGTCACGCCGACCGAGATGGCCCCGCCGCACGCGGAGCCCATAGCCTTACCGCCGTAAAAGCCGTCGCTGTGCATCTGGTAGGGGGTGGTCCCCGCGAGACCGCCGCTGTACTTGATGGTCCGGCTACCGGCTTGCGAGGGCGCGGACAGGATGAGCGAGAGCGCTGTGACCTTCCCGAAGACGAGGCCTCTCAACATGACCAGGGGGGGCATACTTTTGTGTCACAGGATCTACTGTAGCCCACATTAAGTGCTGAGTAAAACTGTGTTGAACGGGCCATTAAGAAGTCTTAACTGGATGAGGGCCGCGCGAGAATTGATGTCCTAGAATTATAATACATAGCGTCCATCTTTCCCCGCCGGTAAAGTATTTCGCACGAGCAGGACGCGGTTTAGGCCGACCCGCGTGCCGGTATGCTGGATGCGATGCCCCGCGTCAGTGTTTTGTTGACGTGCTACAACCATCTGCCCTACTTGCGAGAGGCGGTGGCAGACTTGCGGACGCAGACCTTCCGCGACTTTGAGGTGATCGTGCTGGACGATGGCAGCACCGACGGCACCCGAGAGTGGCTGGCGGATGAGCTCCCGAAGCTGCTGCCCGAGGCCCGCGTGGAGCTAAACCCTGAGAACCTGGGGACCTATGGCACGCTGAACCGTGGGCTGACGATGGCCACCGGCGAGTTCATCGCAATCCTGAACGACGACGACCGCTGGGCGCCCATCAAACTGGAGCAACAGGTGGCCAAACTGGACCACGGCCCCGAGTACGGCCTAGTGCACACCGGGGGCTGGTTTATCGATGCCGAAGGGCAACAGATTCCGGGCGCACCGTTGGACTTCCCGTATCCCAGCACGCATTCGGGTGACGTATTCGCCAGTCTTATCTACTACAACAAAGTTATTCACAGCTCGGCGATGTTTCGACGAGCCTGTCTCGAACGCATCGGCCCGTACTCAGATCGGTTTTATGGCTGCGGCGATTGGCACCTTTGGTTACGCATTAGCGAGCACTGGCACGTGGCGTTTTTAGACCAGCCACTCACGTTCTACCGGGTGCACGCGACCAATGCGTGCCGAAACGTGGACCGGATGAACGAGGACTCCCTGACGATTCGCCACTGGTTGGGCGAGCGAACGATTGAGCTTCAGCCGCGAATGACCACCTCGCCCGAGGTCCGGGCCGCGCTGGCCCACAACTTTGCCTGCCTGGGCACCGAACTCACGTGGGCGGGCCGGCCCGCCGAGGGCCGGGCCGCCTATCGTGACTCCCTGCGAATCCAGCCCCGGCGACTCAGGACTTACGTACGGTACGGCCTGACCTACTTGCCAAGGTCCTGGTTCCGCCGGCTGAACTAGGCTTTTAGTGTGTTTGAGGCAAAAATGTTCGTCATTCGACCCGCGAGTTGGCCCCACGATGCCTCTCGGGTGCGGGGGCTTTTTCGGGCTTACGCCGATGACCTGGGGGTAGACCTCTGCTTTCAGGGCTTCGAGGCCGAACTTGCCGAGCTCCCGGGCAAGTACGCCCCGCCCGAGGGCAACCTTTGGTTGGCCGAGATTGAGGGTCGGGCGGTGGGGTGCGTCGCGATTCGCGCGCATGCCCCGGGCGTGGCCGAGATGAAACGGCTTTTTGTGCTAAACGACGCCCGTGGCCACAATTTGGGCCGGCGATTGGCCGAAACGAGCCTTACCGGAGCCCGTGCGCAGGGCTACACCGAGATCGTGTTGGACACGCTGGACCGGTTGGTCGCCGCGCGCCTTATCTACGCCAAGCTTCAGTTTATCGAGGTGCAGGCGTACAACGACAATCCTCTGGCGGGGGTCGTATTCCTCAAGCGCAAGCTGTAGTGCGGACTCCGGAGGTGCGGGTTTGCGCGGCCTGATGGTGCAATAACGCAACATTTCTGCCGATTCATCCGTTAAGTGCCACGCACTTGAGAGAATCCAACGATGAGCCTGTTTGCCCTCCATCTTGCCGCGAGTCTCGGGGCGGTCCTGACGTTCAATCCACCCGTCGAACCGAGCGTTCACCCGGGGCCTACCCCTGTCGGCGCGCCTCCCGCGCATGCGGCCCCCGCCAGGCCCACCGTGAACGCATCGGAAGCGCTGACTCGACTGCACGCCGGGCACGCCCGGTTCCTGACGCAGGAACCGCTTGCCCCCCGGCAGAGCCTCCACCGAGTCGCCGAAACGGCCGCCGGGCAGCACCCGTTTGCCGCGATCCTCACCTGTTCGGATTCGCGAGTGCCCCCGGAGATCCTGTTTGACCAAGGCTTCGGCGACCTGTTCGTGATCCGCGTGGTCGGCAACGTGGCAGGCGCCGATGAACTTGGCACGTTGGAGTACGGAGTTGGTCACTTGGGCATCGGGCTTATCGTGGTGTTGGGTCACTCCAAGTGCGGGGCCGTCACGGCCGCCGTGGACGGAGGCGAGGCTCCGGGCAGCATCCCGGCGCTGCTCAAGCAGATTCAGCCGGCCGTGGTGCGCACCCGCGCGGCGCATCCGCGTGCGGGCAAAGAAGAATTGGTGGCGCACGCGATCTCCAGCAACGTGTGGGTCGCGACGGAGTCCATTCTGGTCCGGAGTGACGAAATCGCCCGTTCCCTGGCCGACAACAAGGTCCGGGTGGTCGGCGCGATCTATGACGTCTCGACCGGTCAAATCCAATGGCTCGGGCCGCACCCGCGTCAGGGCCAGTTGGCTAGCCGAGTGAGACTCAACGGCGGTACAGCGAAGGTGGGCGTAGCCCAGGTTGAGCCTGCGACCGAACCCGGGCATCAACCCTAAACCTTGCCAGCCCGATCAAACTCGTTTAACTTGGGGCGATTGCCCTAAGTTAAATGAGTGGCGTTTCGGGATCGGCGGTAGGGTGGGCCCGAGGGTGAGCGCGCCTAACGGCTTCTCGCAGCCGGTCAATGCTGACGTGCGTGTAGATCTGCGTGGTGGCGAGGCTGGCGTGGCCCAGCAGTTGCTGCACCGACTTCAGGTCCGCGCCGCCGTCCAGCAAATGGGTGGCAAAGCTGTGGCGCAGGGTGTGCGGACTCACCGTCTCGGGTAGGCCCACCGCCCGTGCCCAGCGCTTAACGATGGTGCGGATGGCCCGGACATTCAGGCGGTGCCCACCGGGACCGGTGAAAACGGGTTCATCGGGCAGGAGGCCGGCGATGCGCTCGCTCGCCAAGTACGTGCGCAACGCCTCGGCGGCGGTTGGCCCAAACAGGCACGTGCGTTCCTTGTTACCCTTGCCCACCACGCGAAACCGGCCCGCCCCGAGGTCCAAGTCCCGCCGGTTCAGGCTCACGACCTCGCTCACGCGCAGGCCAGCGGCGTACATCAGTTCGAGCATCGCGGCATCGCGGGTGGGGAACTTGGAGGGCGGGCAAGCGCTGAGTAGGGCGTCCGCCTGGTGCTGGTTTAGGGCTTTGGGGAGGCGCCGTCGGCGCAGAGGTGCATCCAGCGGTTCGGTGGTGTCCTCCACCAGTCGTTCCGTCTCGCGCAGGTAGCGTACAAACTGGCGCAAGGCACTAAGGCGTCGCGCCCGCGTGGCCGGGTCGCCCCCCACCTGGCGGAGGTAGTGCCGCAGGGTCTCGGTTGACACATCGGCCCGTCCCTGGGTGTGGGAATAGAGCTGCTCCAAGGTCGCCCGGTAGGTCTTGACGGTCGCCGGGGCACGGGTCGCCGCCAGCCAACCGAGGAAACCCTCGATCCAGCCTCGGAACTCCGCGCCGTCGCCGTCGCTCATCGTAGGAATACCCTAGCGGAAGTTGGCGAAATCAACTGGGATGGGGAGGTCGAGTCCCTTCACGTAGTTGATCGTCTTTTGCAGATCGTCCTTGTTCTTGCCACTCACCCGAACCTGGTCTCCCTGGATTTGCGCTTGAACCTTGAGTCCCTGCTCTTTGATCTGCTTTATGATTGCCTTCGCCTGGTCCTGGGCGATGCCGTTCTTGAACGTGACGGCCTGGCGGACGGACATGCCGGTCGCAGGCTCTTCCTTGCCGTAGTCGATCTGCCGAGGATCGATGCCGCGCTTTACGAGGCGGCTGAACAGGATGTCGCGCACTTGCTTTAGCTTGCCTTCGTCGCCCGCGGTCAGGTTGATCTCGTCCTTCTCGAACAAGATCTCGGAGTTGGTTCCCTTGAGATCAAACCGTGTCATCAGTTCCTTTTGGGCCTGATCCACGGCGTTCCGAACCTCTTGTTGGTCCACTTTCGACGTGATATCGAACGAGAACTCAGTTGTTGCCATAAGGTTAATTGTACCGGCGAGTGAGCGCAAACACCTTGTTCGATCGCGGGGCGGGTAGAACGCACCCCATGTCATGTCGCCTTCGGGGTTGGGTCGCGGTCGGGTTTGCCTTCGCGTTGACGGTTTGCGGGCTGGCCGCTGGACCGTACCGCAAGATCGAAGCGATGATTCCCATGCGCGATGGGGTTCGCCTCTATACCGCCGTTTATGTGCCTGAGATGCCACCCGCGGGGGGCAGTCCGTTGTTGCTGGAGCGCACCCCCTACTCGGTGGGGTCATACGGCGCGACGATGGGGAACTACGCGCGGGGTTCGGCCCAGTTTGTCCAGCACGGTTACGCGTTTGCGGTTCAGGATGTACGGGGCAAGTTCATGAGCGAGGGGGTGTACCAAAACATCCGCCCGAACGTGCTAGGCCCGCGAATGCCCTTCGATATTGACGAGACCACCGACACCTACGATACAGTAGATTACTTAGTGAAGCGGGTTCCAGGCCTGAGCGGACGGATTGGCCTGATGGGCATCAGCTATCCGGGCTTCTACGCGGCGATGGGCGGGATTCGCAATCATCCCGCCGTCCGGGCGATCTCACCGCAAGCCCCCGTCGGTGATTGGTTCAAGGGCGATGACTTCCACCACAACGGCGCTCTATTCCTGCAGGACGCGATGGAGTTTATGACGTGGCACGACACGCCGCGCCTTCGACCCGGCCCCACGGCACCGCCCAGCTTTCCGTTCGATCGCGGCGGGAACGCTTACCGCTACTACTTAGGGCTTGGCCCTAACCGCAACATTGACGAGCGGATTTTCCGGGGCCAGTCGCGATTTTGGCGCGATATGATGGAGCACCCTAACTATGACGACTATTGGCAGACCCGTAGCCTGCCCATCGCAATGCGCGATGTGAAGTGCGCGGTGCTGACGGTGGGCGGATGGTACGACGCCGAAGACCTCTACGGCGCGTTGACCGTCTACCAGGCGACCGAACGCCAGAACCCGGGAATTTCGAATTCTTTGGTGATGGGGCCGTGGTACCACGGCATGTGGGCTGACCCGGTGGGGAACAAGTTTCACAACGTCGACTTCGGCTCGATGACCTCGATGGTCTACCGCGAGGAGATCGAGTTTCCGTTCTTTGATGCGTTTTTGCGGGGCGAGGGTGCGCCGATCCCCGAGGCCAGGATCTTCGTGACCGGGGCTAACCAGTGGCGCACCTTTACCCTATGGCCGCCGGAAACTCGGCGCGAGACCACCTTAGTTATCCAGGCCCGAGGCGGCCTGCGATGGGATACGCCATCTCCCGAATCGGCCCCTCAAGCGGACGAAATCAGTATTGATCCCCGCAACCCCGTGCCCTACCAGGGCGGAGTGTTGAACGAGCGATCCCGAGAGTACATGTTAGACGACCAGCGTTTTGCTGGCGCCCGGCCTGACGTGTTGACCTACCAAACCGAACCACTCGAGCGCCCCATCACGCTGGCCGGTCCGATTGAGGCGGACCTGGTGGTCTCGACGTCCGGCACCGACGTGGACGTCGTGGTGAAGGTGATTGATGTGCTGCCCGACGAAACCCAGCGGTTGGTACGGGCCGAAGTGATGCGGGGTAAGTTCCGCGATAGCTTCCAGAATCCGCAACCGTTCGTGCCCGATCGACCGACCCGGGTTCGGTACTGGCTGCCCGACGTGGCCCACCAGTGGGGCCGCGGGCACCGCCTGATGGTTCAAGTGCAAAACTCGTGGTTCCCGCTAGTTGACCGCAATCCCAACGTGTTCCTCAACATTAACGAGGCGCGCGAGGGGGACTTCCGACCGGCAACGTTCCGCCTGTTCCATTCGCCGCAGCACCGCTCGCAACTTCGGGTTGGCGTTCTGCCGGAGAATTCGAACTAGGTCGTTTGTTGGTGTGAACGGTAGCAGGAAAGCCACCGGGCCATGCCGAAGAGTTCACGGATGGAAACGCGCGCGGTTACCTTTGTCGGCGTTGAACAGGCGCAGGTGGTTCCCGTGGAAGTCTCGGCTCCGGGAGTTGGGCAGCTGCTGGTCCGCACTGAGGTGAGCTGCGTGAGTCCGGGTACGGAGCTTCGGTGCCTGCGTGGCTTGGAGCGTGGCTCGGACGATTGGCCGTTCATCCCGGGATATGCGATCGTGGGTGAGGTGATTGCCGTAGGCCCGAACACGCAGACTCCGGTGGGTCAACGCGTGTATTGCAACGGCACCCAGGATGCCTCGGTGCGCCTCATGTGGGGCGGGCATTGCGGGCTGGCCTGTGTGACTGAGGCATCGGTGTTCCCCGTTCCGGACGGAGTTCCCTCGCGCGATGCAGTTTTTGCTCATATGGCGGCCATCGCCTATCGGGGAGTGCGGATGGCTCAAGTCCTACCGACCGACCGGGTTGCCGTGATCGGTTTAGGGCCGATTGGCCAGCTTTCGTTTCGGCTATTCGCCCTGACGGGGGCGGCGGTCGTGGGGCTCGATCCCGATTCCTCTCGCGTGGAATTGGCGCAGCGGGCCGGGGGCTCAGCTATCGTGGTCGGGGATTCGCTGGAAGCCTCGTGCCGAATTGAATTTCCGACCGGAGCAGATGTTGTGGTGGACGCGACGGGCGTGCCCGCCGTGTTTAATGAGGCCGTCAAATGCGCGCGAGACCGGCCCTGGAGTAACGTCGACCTGCCGGGGAGCCGTATCATTGTGCAGGGAAGTTACGCCCGCGAGTTCAGCGTGGATTACCCGTCGCTCTTTCTGCGTGAAGCCACAATGGCATTCCCCCGAGACGCTCAACCTCAAGACTTCGCGGCGATGCTAGGCCTGATGCGGCGTGGAGCTTTGAATCTAACGGGACTGGCCGGAGACATCGTGACGCCCGAACAGGCCCCGGACCTTTATGCTCGCCTCTTAGACCGGACGCCCGGATTGTTAACCGCACTAATCCAGTGGTAAGGTCCGATACGTAGAGCAGTCTAACTTCTCAGTGTCCTATAAAACAGGTCCGTTTCTTATTAGGCCCTGTGGATTTCCCCTGATATACTTGGTGAGATTGGGCACCACTCAGTAGTTAAGGGGCGCAACGTGGCGACTATCTTTAACGAGATAGCCCATTTCCTCGTTGTCCCTATTTTGAGTAGCGCCTCTTGCTTTCTTTAGGAGGATATCGATGTTTACTCGTTTAGCTACGCCACTACGGCGCGCGCTCACGGCTCTCGGATTGGGGGCACTTGCCATTTCGGCGATGGCAGGCTACGGCGGCTCGACCGCCGGGCCAGCCGGTACGACAGCAATAATGGGCAATACGGAAGGGCCATTCAAGCACTTCCCCCAGATTCCCAAGATCTTCATGCCGCCGAACCCCAAGGATCCGCCGAAGTTCGAAGCCACTCAAGAACCGGGCTACCCGGACACTAACATGGTGGTGGAGAACGGCAACCTTTTGGACGTCGCAGCTTCGCCGATTCGGACCCAGTGGGATGCGGTAGGTCCTAACGGTTTGGCTCCGCCCGACCCCGTAGTGGCCACCGGCCCTAGCAACGTGGTGGTCGCAACCAACGACGACCTTGCCTGCTACGCTCCGGACGGTCAACTCCAATTCCGGGTTGACGTCAACGACTGGCTTGGCTCCAGTGACTTCTTCTTTGATCCTCGAATCGCGTACGACCACTATAGCAATCGCTGGATCATCGTCTATCTACGACGTCGTGACTCCATCAGCGCCAGTTGGTGGACGGTTATTGTCAGCGATGACAGTGACCTGCGCGGTAGCTTCTGGCATTACAACTTTAATGCCCGCCTCGACGGGGGAACGGACGTTAACCAGTGGGTGGATTTCCCCTACGTCGGGTACGACTCCACCTCCATTGTCCTGTCCGGACGCATGTTTAACTGGGGCGGCGGTGCCCGCTACAGCAAGACGCGCTTCCTGCGCAAGTCCGAGGTGTACGCGGCGGCGTCGGCTTCATGGTGGGACTTCTGGAACTGGCAGAGCGACGGCTCGGCGGACGGTTACGTGGTCCCTGCCGAGATGCAAACCAATCCCGGCGAGCTCTTCATGGTGAGCGCGAAGCACGGTGGCGGCGACAAACTCACCTTCCGTAGGTTCACCAACACGAACTTTTTGGGCGGAGTTGGGCCAAACATGACGTCGGAAACGCTGATCCCGGTCTCAGCGTATACGCCGCCTCCCGATTCCCCTCAGCCGGAATCAGTTCAGGCATTGGACACAGTGGACTCGCGGCTGAACAACGTTCAGTATCGTAATGGTCACCTTTGGACTACCAATTCTTCCGCTACGGGGAGCGGGGCATCGTTGCGCTCCAGCATTCGCGTCTACGAGATCAATACGTACTCCAGTCCAGCCAGCCTTACTCGGCAAGATGGGCTGTCTAACGTGTCGGGCGGCTATTTCTTTCCGGCCATCTCGGGCAACGAGAACAACGACGCCTTCGTCACGTTCATGCACTCTTCCACGTCGGCTTACCCGACGATGCGAGCGGTGGGTTGGCCAGCAGGTGCGGGGCTGGACGGCAGTGCGGCGGTTCGGACCGGTAACGACTCCAGTCTTCAACTCGATAGCATCGGCCGCAACCGTTGGGGCGACTACGCCGCCGCCGCGCTTGACCCGATCGACAACGAGTCGGTGTGGATGATCAACATGTACGGCCAGGCGACCCGGTCTTGGGGGACGCACGTCGCACAGACGAACTACACGAAGATTCAGTCCACCATTGTTGCGGCCAACGTGGTTGGTGAATTGGGCCAGACGATTGGGCTCTCCGCTACCCTGCGGCGAGATGATACGAACGCCATCATTGCAAGCCGAACCATCGTGTTCTACTTGGACGACGTGGAAATCGGGTCCGCCGTCACGAACGGTTCGGGTGTGGCTACGTTGAACTTCGCAGTTCCCTTGAGTCATCCCATTGCAACCGACGTCATTCGGGCGTCGTTCTGGCGGGACAATACGTTCGATGGCAGCACCGATACGGCGGTTCTCACGGTTACCAAGGTTGCCACGTACCTGACAGCCTCGGCGTCTACGGGCATCGTGGGTGAACCGGATTCGCTCTTCGCGACGTTACGCCGCAGCCGCGACAATGTCGCGATCGGTTCCGAACCGGTCCGGTTCACGGTGGACGGTACGTTCCTTGGCACGGCCAACTCGTCGGCCGGCGGTTTGGCTCAGTACGATTGGGCGTCCGTTAGCTCAGGCATCTTGGGCATTCGAACATGGACGGCCGATTACTTGGGCGATGCCCTGTACCTGGCCTCGACGGACACGACGAGCTACACGCGTCGACGACGCACCACGATCACCTCGCGAGATGTGATGGGTGAATCCGGATTCGCGGTGAGCGTCAGCGCGCGCTTGATTCGTGACGATGGTGCGATTCCGGTCGGACGAACCGTCTCGTTCCGGGTTGATGGAGTCGCGGCCGGTTCGTCGTTGACTGACATCAACGGTGACGCGGCGGTGAACTACGTGATCCCCGCGGCGTTCGCGATCGGATCCGACAAGGTGATCGAAGCTAGCTTCGCGGGAGAGGATGGCCTTGTGGCATCCGTTGATACCTCCACGTTGCGGGTTCGCTATCGCACCAATCTCGTGTTAACGAACGGGACCGGTGCGGTGGGTCAGACCTTCACGGCGCGAGCAACGCTGCGGCGAACGACGGGCAACCTCCTCTTGGCAGCGCGGCCGGTGAGTTTTATCATCGACGGCATTGGGATTGGTTTGAGCAATACCAACCTAGTTGGCGTGGCCGCCCGTAACTGGGTTGTCACCGCCGGCGCCCTAGGTGTACGCCCGGCCAGTGCCAGCTATGCGGGCGACGGGACCTTTATGCCGACCACCACTACGGGCTCGTTCACGAGGGAGGCCGCTAAGTCGATCACCCTTCAGGTGAATCTCCAAGATTGGAACCCCAGCCCGGCAGGGCAGAAGGTACAAGTGGTGTTTAGCCAAGGTGGCGTGCCCGTGTTCAGCACGTTAGCGACGCTGGACGCCAGCGGCAAGACGACCTTCAATGCCGGGGTTGTCGTGGGGTCCGCGACGATCTCGGTGAAGGGAACTCACTGGTTGCGCCAGCGGAAATCCGTGGCCATTCCGGCCGGGGCAGCGAGCTTCTCGTTCTCACTGCTCAATGGCGACATTGACGACGATAACGCGATCACCGTGTTCGACTACGACATCCTGAGCACTTACTTCGATGCTTCGAGTTCCGATGCGAACTGGAACACCGTGGGAGGCAATGGATTTGCGCCTCGGGAAGCGGACATTGACGGTGACGGCGCCGTTACCGTGTTCGACTATGACATCCTGAGTAGCAACTTCGACCTGAACGGCGACCCGGCCTAAACCGCCCGTCTCCGATTCAGCGCGGCGTGGGTGCCGGAAGCAATTCCGGTGCCCACGCTGTTTTTGGCGAAGGCGCACACGAGGAGTCGGGGATTGTGGGAGGATAGTGACAAGATGTCCAAATGCTCGGGTAGGGTGAGTTTGCATGAGCCGGCTCCCTGAACCCACCCCTTCCCAGCTCCCCCGATGGCGCGGATTTAACCTTCCGAACCTCACCAGTCCACGAGGGGTCAAGCCGTATGAGGAGTCGGACTTTGCGTTAATCGCCGAGTGGGGATTTGACTTCGCCCGGCTACCGCTCTCTTATTGGGTTTGGAGTAAGCCAGAGGATTGGACGACGATTGACGAGGTGCCCTTGCGCATGGTGGATCGGGGGGTGGAACTTGGTCGGAAGTACGACACGCACGTTAGCCTAAACCTGCACCGCATTCCGGGGTACTGCGTGAACCAACCACTGGAGCCGGTGGTGCTGTGGGAGAGTGAGGACGCGTTGAGCGCGGCCTGTCGGCACTGGCAAACCTTGGCGCGCCGGTACGCCGGGCGTCCCAATCGGGAGCTGAGCTACAACCTTATCAACGAGCCCCGGGGCGTGACCGGAGCCAATTACGCCCGCGTTGCCGGACGGTTAGCCGAGGCGATTTGGGAAGTGAATCCCGGTCGGTTGATCATTGCCGATGGAATTGACCTCGGGAATACCCCGGTGCCCGAACTGATCCCCCTGGGTCTGGCCAGCGGAACCCGCGGCTACGAGCCCAAGTCGGTGAGTCACCACCGGGCGGGTTGGGTGCCGGCCGACGAGGGCGATATCTCGATCGTGCCGACCTGGCCGATGGATTGGGACGGTCACCATTGGGACCGCGACGATCTGGCGGCCCGCTTCATCCGCCCGTTCGCCGAATTCGCCGCCGCCGGTGGGGGCGTGCACGTGGGCGAGTGGGGGGCCTACCGCTACACACCGCACGCCGTGGCGTTGGCGTGGATGAAGGACTTACTGGAGCTGTGGGAAGCCCAGGGCTGGGGGTGGGCGTTGTGGAATTTGCGCGGGACCTTTGGCGTGCTCAACAGCGATCGTGAGGACGTCGACTATGAGTCATTCCGTGGAGAACGTCTGGATCGCGCTATGTTAGAACTCTTACGCGCTCATTAAGCGTATTGCGCGTAGAATTGCGGGCATGAAGCGTTGGCTCATGACTTGGATTTGTATCGGGGCGGCGACGGCGGCAATGGCGGTGATCAAAACAGAGCGCGTGACGTATCGTCAAGGTGAGACGACCCTGGAGGGGCTGGTGGCGTACGATGACGCCGTAACCGAACTGCGCCCGGGAATCCTGATTATCCATGATTGGAATGGGCTGGACGATTACGAGATTGGCCGGGCCAAGCAGCTTGCCGAATTGGGCTACGTGGCGTTTGCGGTTGACATCTACGGCCAGGGCGTGCGACCTAAGACCCCGGCGGAGTGCGGCGCGGAATCGAGCAAGTACTATCAGGACAACGGGCTGTTTCGGGCGCGATTGACGGCCGGGCTGGACGCGCTAAAGGCGCGCCCCCAAGTAGACGCGGACCGTATGGTGGCTATCGGGTACTGCTTTGGCGGTTCGGGCGTGGTAGAGCTGGCCCGGAGCGGTGCGGACCTGAAAGGGGCCGTCACATTCCATGGGGGCGTGAATGCCGCACCGGCGGGCGTGACCAGCCGCATCCGCGCAAAGTTTCTGGTCCTCCACGCCATCGGCGATCCGGTGGTGCCGGTGGCCAACTACATGGCCTTTCTGGACGAACTCACGCGCCAGAAAGTGGATTTCCAATCGGTGGTTTACAACGTAGCGACCCACGCGTTCTCGGTGCCCGGGCCTATGTATGACGCCGCTACCGACCGGCGTAGCTGGACCGCATTTCGGTCGTTCTTGAACGAGGTCGTCCCCGTTAAAGCCCCCTAAACCACGCGGTGTAAGGGGAGTTTAAATTCGCGCGCGGCCACCGCCTCGGGCGAATTTATTGCTTGTTCAGGACGGTCTCGTTTTTGGCGCTACCCGTTGAGACCATGGTGAGTTTGGCGCCGTCAAGTTTAAAACCGTACTCGGCGACGAAGCCCGAGGCACCTTTGAAGTACAGCTTGTCTTCGTTAGCGGACCACTGACCGTCGGATTCAGAGTTGATGACACCGCCCGCGTTGGTGATTTTCGACTTCAAATGGAAACTGCCGTCATCTTTCATGCGGTACGTGGATTGACCGTTCGCGGTTACCCAGGTGCCGGTTAGTTTGGGTTCGGGCTTGCCGGCCATGGTCACGACGGGGGTTTCGGCACCCGCCGCATCCTCATCCGAAGGGGCGCAAGCCGTGACACCAAAACCCACGAGCAGGGCCACGGCAAGCGGCAAGGTGAGGAAGTTAAGGCGCTTCATCATTTCATCTCTCAAGCTTACAAAAAGATGACGGGCGAGGCCGGTAAACCGTCTCGCCCGTTGTTGGCCCATTAGCGTAGCTTAGTTCCCCGAGGGCCGGGCGCGTTTCATCGCCTCGGCCTGGGAGCCCATCTGCTGCTCCATCGCGGCGCTCTGCTTCATCGCGGCTTCCGCGTTGGCTTTCGCCTCCGGCGGCATTTCCGTTGGAAGTTGCTCAACCGACTTAGGCGCGGCCTTCGCGGCCGCTGCCGCAGCGGCAACGTCACCGGCGTCACCCGCTGGGCTACAACTGGCGACGAGTAGCCCCAGGAACACGGCAAGCATCAGCAATGATAGTTTCATCAACTATTTATCGACCTTGACCCGCGCACGGCTGGCCCGGATCCATGATCCAATCCCAGTTCGTGCCGTAGTCCGAAGCGAAGCCCTTCACGTAAACGTACTTGCACCAGTTGAAGGTGCCCTTCTTCAGGAACTTCGCATGACCGTCGGCGTACGAGTTGTTCAAACCCCCGCTGTAGCGGTAGCGCGGCATCGACCAGTTCGGCGCGACGATGCTGTCGGCATCCCACTTCTGACCCGACGTTGGGCCGCTGAAGACCGGCGGCCACAGGGCACCGCCGAACCACCACCAGGCACTCGTGGTGAAGTCGCCGGAAGCGGACCAGTCCGGGTTAATTCCCACGGTCCAAGTCGTGACGACGCCCGAAGGGGCATCCACGGCGGTCATGGGAACGGACGGCATCACGGGCTTACCACTGGGTACACCTTTGTCGCTGCTATCGCAGTCCCAACTACCGCCCGGCTCGTTCCAATAACAATAGCCCGGCATCAGGATGCTGTTGCACGCATAAGCACCCCGCACGCCCGGCTTAGCGGGGGTTTCCCACAGGCCGGTCAGGGCCAGTTTAACCGTGGTGCCACCTTCGGTGTAAGTGATATCGCCGCTCTTGACGTAAGGTTGCACGGCTTCGCGCCAAGTGGTCGGGGTGTTCCAACCGTAAACTGTGGCGTTCGGCCTGCGATACACCATGCGCGGGAACATATCGTCAGAATCGTTCGCGTACATCGTGATCGCGATCGACTGCTGCTTGGTGTTGTTCAGGTCCTGCGTCTTCTTCGCAGCTTCCTTCGCCTGAGCGAAGACCGGGAAAAGGATGGCGGCCAGGATCGCGATGATCGCGATGACGACGAGTAACTCAATGAGCGTAAACGCTCGAAGATTTCGAGACAAGTTCATATGTCCTCCGTTGGACTGTAGATTTAGGCTTCATGCGTTGAAGTCTCACTTCACTATACAAAGTAATAAGAAAAAGAATTCGCTTGGAATGTCCCTAAAATAAGGGACATTATGGTAGAACATCAACCTGATCATGCCTGAGATTGATGCCGACGCCGTTACCATCAGGCGCTGCTTCCAAGAGTGGACGGGGAATTTCTAACGGTGAGATTCAAGCTGGTCATAGGTCAGTCGCGATCGGCATTTTAGTGATTTCTGAATATGTCTACAGTGATCATATTCCAAAATATAGAATGGGAACAAAAAATGACAAATGCCGTTGGAATCAGCGCTAGGCTGAAGGCTTAACCTAGACTAACTTCAGTCAGCCTGGGTGTCAAGCAGCCAGCGCCAAGTGGCCTCGGTCTCGCTCGGGGGAGGGGCGATCAGGGGTCGATCCGGGATCGTTACCCGACGTCCCGAGAACGTTCTGGCCAAGTCCCGAAACGCTAGGGCGTGCGGCTTGGGTCGGTTGTCAGTATCCAGCAAGCCCATGTCGTATTCTAGAGAAGGGAATCGCAGCCGAGGGTGGATGTCGTGGCTGCACCACCACGTGAACCAAGCCACGCCCTCGCTGATACCGTGGGTGACGCTTTCGGTCAGGAAGTCAGCCTTGTCCGCCTCAGGCATCCAGTCGTAGCTCGCACCGAACTCCTGGATCCAAATCGGCTTATCGGCCTGACCGGCCCAGGCGCGGGCCAGCCGGGCCATGCTGGCAAGCAAGCCTCGGCAGACCAGCGACTCGGGCCCACCCCGCTCCATCGCGCCGGTAAAGAGGATCCAGGCGTGAAGGGGCACAATGGGTTGCTCGCGGGCTAACGCCCGGGCCGAGAATGTCCGAGGCTCAAACCACGGCTGGTGATCCACTCCATTCACGTGCACACGACCAGGGGCGAGTTCATGGCACCGGTGTCGCGCTTGCCGCATCCACGCGTCGCCGGTCGCGGTATCGGGGGCTTGCCATTGGCAATTCAGCTCGTTACCTAGGTCAAAACCCAGGAAGTTCGTTCGGTCCGCGACGGTGCCTGCGAGCCGGGTCAGGTAATGGTCCTGCACGTCCCACTGGTGAGTGTAGAACTGGTCGCGCGGGACGAAGTTGGGTTCAAATGAATAGCCACAGAGCCACCCGGTAAAGGCGGTCACCATCACGTCCAGACCTCGACCGCGCGCGAGATCCATCGTCACGGCCAGACGGTCCAAGTGTGCCGAACTCACCCAGTCCGGGTTCGGGTGAAACCAAGGCCAGATGGTCATCAGGCGGATGTGATCCAGTCCCAACGCCGCGAGGGCATCGAAGTCGCGGGCGACCGAGTCTGCATCGAAGTTATTCCAGCTGTAGTACCAGTCCTGTGATGGGACGTAATTGGCCCCGAATCGGTGCCGATTCAGTTCAACCGGTGCGCCCATTAAGCGACCGAGTACTCCGGAACGTCGCGCAACAAGAAGTCGATGACATCCGAGGCGGAATACGACGTTTGACCGGCGGGGACGTACTTTGCAAGCTGCGCCACCTCGTCGCCGGAGGTCACAAGGGGTAATTCCTTGCCGCCCACCTTTTGCACTTGCGCCAGGCCGATCGTGGCGAGTAGCCCGTTGCAGACGCACTTGCGCCCTACCGTCTCCTCGAGTTCGCCGCCCTTTTTGAGGTAGTCCTCAATGGGTTCTGAGGCGCAACGATAGCCCACGCCTCCGCCTTCCTTGCGGTAAGGAGTACGCAGGTAACCCAGGTCGCAAATGCGCGGGCGCGCTTCGTAGTCCGATTGCTCCGAGACGGTGCCTGCCATTTGGAGCACCTTGAACGGGAAACCGGTAGGCGAAGCTAAGGGGTCGGTGTAAATCCGCGCCTTGCCTTCCAGGCTAAGCTTAATGGTCGCTTCGCGAAGCTCGGGGGCCAAGCCAGATTCATCGCAGAAGGCAAATGCGGTGCCCACCTGAACGCCTTGCGCGCCCTCGGCTAGAGCGTGGGTCAGCTGCTCGGGGTCGCCGTAGGAACCCGCGAGCCAGAACGGTAGGCCGAGGTCGCGGAAGACGGCAAGATCCGGGATATCACGCGGGCCATAAATGGGCTGACCGGTCTCGTCCAGCTCCATCTTGCCCCGGGGTGGCGCGTTGTGTCCGCCGGCGGTACTACCCTCGATAACGAAGCCATCCACCTTGCCCGTACTCTTCTTCGCCAAGTTGGTCGCCAATGCTCCAGAAGAAACGATGGCGAGGAATTTCGGGCGTTGCAAGGGCGCGGCGTTCTCGCCGCAGAAGGGGGCGGGGTCAAATGCGGTGACGTACTTTTCGTCAGGGAGGGCCCCGGCGACGTCAACGCGGAGTTCGGTGACTTGTTGGGCCGCGAGGCTGTCCAGTGCCGCCGGGATGTGGCGGGGGATACCGGCACCCATGAGCACGTAGTCCACCCCCGCCAAAATCGCCCCGTAAAGCGACGGCAAGGTGGGAAGTTGAATCTTTTCCAGGAGGTTGATGCCAACCGGTCCGTTGTGACCGTGCTTGGCCAGCCAAACTTCCACGAAGTTCGCGACGACGGTGAGCTCGATGAGGGCCGCCCCCGACTGCATCTGAAAGACGGGGCGCGACTTGTGCGCGGCGTCTTCGGCCTTGCCCCCCGGCTCAAAGTAGCGTTGCCAAACCCGCTCGGCCATTTCTCGAATCGGGAAGTGGTCTAACGCGCGGCGCATGTGACCACCAATATCACCCATCTGCAGGCGGCGCGCCAGCACGACGTCCATGGCCGTGCCCGAGACCACCCCAATTTGGCCCCGCAGCGCAACGGCTCGGGCGAGGGTCCACGATGATACGGCAACGCCCATGCCGCCCTGAATGATCTTTGGGTACACCATTAGACTGAAGGGCTTGCGAGAGTACCGAACCCAGCCACCACGGAGGGTCACACCGAGTCCGAGTCCGTTTAGATTTTCCGGATTGAGCTCGGGCCTAACACATGCCTACGGGCTATTTTGGTCGCTGAGCGGCAGTAATTGCTTGAGTTGCCTGGCTTTTTCTTGTGCACAGTATCGCATTGAACCTACGGAGCCGGGCGGCATTAGGCCCGACGGCAAAGTTAGGGGGGCGCAGCGCCTGACCACGCTCCGTAATTTCCGCGAGCCCTGAATCGGGTATTCCAGGTGAATGGGCACGATGGTCGGCGTTCAGGGAGAGGATTTCCTGCTGAATGGAGAGTTGACTTATCCGGGTTGTTGGCGAGGGTCCACCCGAGTGGAAGGTCTTTTACTGAACTCCCGCATGATTCAGGCGGTCTTCGATGACGAGAACCCCGACACCCGCCCGCTTTGGGCCTATCCCGATACGGGCCAGTGGGACGCGGATCGGAACACCGAGGAGTTTTGCGCCGCACTACCACATTACGCAGCCTGCGGATTGCGAGCCGTGACGGTCGGGCTCCAGGGTGGTGGGTCCATCTATGAGCCCTCGGTTTACTCCCACTATTTGGCGACGGCATTTCTTCCCGATGGAACCCTGAAGCAAGCCTGGATGGACCGGTTGAGACGCGTGTTACGTGCCGCCGAGGCGGCGGGGATCGTCGTAATCGTGAGCCTGTTTTATTGGCGCCAAGAGCGCTTTAACGGTGACGAGGCCATCTTTCGGGCAACAGACCTCGCTTGGGATTGGTTACTGCATGATGGCGCGAGCAACGTCATCTTGGAAATCAAGAACGAAATCAGGCCCGGCTCGGGATTGTTGCATGCGGATGGGGTCGGTAAGTTATTGGCCAGATGTCGCGAGCGTCGTGGTGCCGCCGCTGGCCCGCTCCTCAGTACGAGCACCTTTCCTAAGGTGCACCTGATGGCAGGAACCTGGCAGGACGAGGTGGACGTGTGGATGCCCCACGGCAATGACAGCACTGCCAATGCGCTGAGCACCGAGATTTCCGAGATCCGCGCCTTGCCGAGTCATCGTGATCGACCACGCCCCATATTGATCAACGAGGATTCGATCCACCTGGAGAACCTGGATGCCGCCATCGAAGCGGGAGCCTCTTGGGGCTATTACGACCAAGGCTACGGAAGCGGGGCCGTCAATGGTCGGTTCGACTGGACCCGTCAGCCCCGTGAGTCAGAAGTTGAGCACCTCTCGGGATTCCAGACGTTGCCGATCAACTGGGGCATCAACACGGCGCATAAACGGGCCTTCTTCACGCGAGTGGCGGAGTGGACCGGGGGGCAGGCTCCGGCCTAGCCCCCTCCAATTCTGAAGATAACCATTCGGTATGCGGACGGAATCGGTAAGAATAGGGGCATGGTAACGGTTCTTGCCGCGATGGTGCTGTTCAACCCGGTCAACACGCTGACCCCGACCGAGGTTCGGGCGGGCTGGCAACTTTTGTTCGATGGTCAAACCACGAAGGGTTGGCATAACTTCCGGTCGACCGGCGTGCGTCCGGGATGGAAAGTGGTGGACGGTGCCCTCATGGTGGCCGACCCGGGTAATGCCGGAGACATCGTCACCGACGAGACGTACGGTTGGTTCGAGTTGTCGATCGACGTCAAGATTGGCAAGGGCCAAAACAGCGGCATCATCTTCCACGCGGCCGATAGCGGCGACGCGATGTGGCATAGCGGCCCGGAGCTCCAAATCTTCGACGATCAGGGCGCGCCAGGTCAGCAGAAGACGGGTTGGCTGTATGAGCTCTACGGCTCGCCGGTAGACGCGCTCAAACCGATTGGCGAGTGGAACACGATCCGCCTCGTCGTGACCAAAGAGAAGGGCACAACCTACGTGAACGGCACAAAGTACTACGACTTCGTGCTGGATAGTGAGGACTTCCTGGCCCGGGTCGCCAAAAGCAAGTTTGGCTCGATGCCGAACTTCGCCAAGGTCCACCGGGGATCGATTGGACTCCAAGGCGACCACGGCATCGTCTCGTTTCAGAACATCAAGATTCGGCCGATAAAGTAGCCGTTGGCGGCCCGCCCGAACTTGGATTCGGGCGGGCCGCTTCGTGAAGGGCGGGCTACAGACTCCAGCCCTTGCGATACGTGGGGCGGATGAGGGCGTCCAGTTCGGGATGGCCCTTAACGCGCATGGCCCGGGCATCCCATTCCAGACGGTCGCCCTCTGCCCACACGGCGAGGTTGCCCAGCAAGACCGTCTCGGTGAGGGGCCCGCCGTAATCAACAAAGTTGGAGCGAGCGGCGGGTCCCCCTTGGGCGGCGCGGAAGAACTCGGCCATGTGACCGGGCGACTCGTCGACTCGGATGTCGGGGATCGCCTGACCATCCAGCCGGACGAAGTTCTGGTTCGACTCATCCCGGCCAAATAGCGTGGCCTTTTCGCAGACGATGAGAACTCCGTTATCGCCGAAGGGCAAACCGGGAGCTAAGGACTCGGCGGGCTTCTTACCGCCGTCGTACCAAGAGAGCTTGAGCGGAGCGCGGCCGTGCCGCGCACCGAACTCGTAATCCACTACGGACCAGAGAGGGAACGAGTCACGGTCGTGCCCGCTGGTCTTGGCGCTAATAGCGATCGGGTCGCGGAGGTCCAGCGCCATAAAGGCGAGGTTCATGATGTGGCAACCCATATCGCCCAGCGCTCCCGTGCCGAAGTCCCACCAACCCCGCCAGGCGAACGGGTGGTAGCCCTCGCCGTACGGGCGCACCGGGGCCGGGCCCAGCCAAAGGTCGAAGTCCAGGGTGCGCGGCGCCCGGGCCGCCGGGGGACGCGGGACCCCTTGCTTCCAGTAGGCAGCGGCCCGATTCGTCCAGAGGTGCACCTCGCGCACTTCGCCAAAAGCCCCGTCGCGAATCAGGGCCGCGGTCTTGCGCATGGCGGTGCTGGCCGTGCTCTGGTTGCCCATCTGGGTGGCCACGCGGTTTTCGCGGGCGATGCGGCCCAGCTGGCGGGCTTCGCTAATGGTGTGAGTGAGGGGCTTCTCGCAGTAGCAGTGGAGCCCCTGACGCATAGCCATCGCGGCGGACAGGAAGTGGTGGTGGTCGGGCGTGCTGATGACCACGGCGTCTAGTTTGCCCTTCATGGCAACCAGCATTTCGCGATAATCCGCAAAGGTGCTGGTCGCCGGGTGAATCAGCATCGCCTTGGAGCGTTCGTTGACGTCCACATCGCAGATGGCGCGGATATCGCCGAACTGGGCGGCCTCCATGCCGCTCCCGCCTTTGCCGCCGGCGCCAATGATGCCGACGCGCAACCGACGCCCCGGTTCAGCGGGCATAGCGACGGGGGTTGGGTTAGGCACGGCGGCGGAAGCCAGCGCAAGCGGACCCGCCGCGAGGGTAGCGGCGGTGGCCATGGAGGCCCGGAGAAGGTCGCGTCGAGTAAGGTCAGTTGCCATAGCGATTCACGTGGCGCTAGTTTACGCACGTCCGGGGCGTCTAGAGCTTGCCTTCGGTGCGCAATCGCCGAACGGTTTCTTCGGCGAGCTCGAAGTGCATGCCGTCCTCGGTGCGGAACTCCACCCCCCAAAACCATCCGTGGCGATGGAAGTACGGGTACAGCCGCATCAACCCGACCTGGACCGTGTCGTCGCCGCGACGGTCTAAAACGCCGCCGATGGTGAGGTCAATGGCGAAGCCCCAACTATGGTTCGACCAGTTTTTCGTGCTGCCGCGTTGCAGGCGGGCGCACAGCATTCCCGCCGAACCCAGTGCGGCGTGCAGGGCTGGGTCAGAAGCCAGGACGTCGGCGAAGACTTTCTTGAGGAGCGCTACGGCTACCCGATGGCCCGTCACGCGGAACGGCCCGACCCCCGCCGTCGTCAAAGCGGTCTTCAGTTTGGGGTTGTTCGGCGGGATGCACTGAGTGGAGGCTTGGTTAGCCGGCACGCCAAAGAAGTCCAGCATGGTGGACTCGCGCAACACAGAGAGGCCCGAGTTGACAGAGTCGGGATGGGGCTTGGGCACACGAGCGGTGAGATCGGGATACGTCGGCATGGCGGAATTGTTTTGCCCCCCGGAAGGCGGCGCTCCTGACAAGGATACGAGTCACTTTAAGATACAACGAAATGGGTTCAGTTCAGTCCAAAGTCTGGCCGTCCCTTTATATTGCGAACCCACCCCATAGCGGGACCCTAACTCGGACTCGCCATCCCTAAAGAGATGAGGCCGCGGTCGGGATACTGGTCAGGAACGTTCCACCGCATTCTGCGCCCTTCGAAGCGATCGTGCGCGATGCCCTAGACGTTGGACCGGTTTGGGAAACTGACTCTCTCCAAGTACGCCAGCAAGACGACTTTAGGAAATGGGCCACCGTGGCGGTCAACCGGTTTCGACAGCTCAGTGACTGGCCCAGGGGGGGCGATCGCGATGGCGGTTAGAGTCATGAACTTAACAAGAAGGTTGGCCGCGAAGTCATGGGAAGCCGCGCCCTGACTCCTTACCGTCGCAATTGTTGTCGTCCATCGTATCTTTGGCAAGGACAACCGGGTCCGTCAACCACGCGGTTGACGGACCCGAAACAAGATCCCTTGCAGGGGAAATCTATTCGCGGAACGTGCAGAGAGCGGTGCTCCAGCCCGTCGCGTCGGGGACATCCACGCAGGCCGGGTTCAGGGCCAACTTACCCTCGCGAGATCGCAACCAAACGGCCTTGCGGTACTTCGCGCTGCCGTCCAGCATGCCAAACGGCGCGCCATCGTTGTGGCGAGTCGCGATCTGCTGGTAGATCTCGTTCCAGTTGGTGCCACCCGGCTCGAAGTAAGGGGCGTTGTCGCTGTCGTAGTCGTTCGTATCGTCGTCCTCTGCGCCGGACTTGGCGAACGAGAAGAGAATCTTGTCCGAAGTGCTGTCCCAGGTGGATGCGTTTGAGCTAGAGTTGATCTGGCCGCCCGACTGGCCGCCGAAGCCGAAATTGTGGATCAACTCGTCGTTTCGCGAGAAGTGACCAAAAATCGAGGGTCGATTTCCGGCGGAGGAGGTCACCCCCACTGGCACATTCGTATAGTGCACTTCGCTCGCAATCAGCGACGTGTCGCCGGGATAGCGATCGCTAAAGTTAAAGTTGGTGAACGTTCGCTTCTCCGGGCGCGGGGCGGGGCTGGCGGGGTCCAGGAAGATGTCAATGCTCTTGGTGTAAGGCAACATATCTACGTGCATGTCCCACCACTTGCGACTAACAACGTCGTTGTAGTCGCTCATGTACAGGAAGGTCGCCGTCCCTAACTGTTTGAGGTTCGACAGCGCTTGGGTCTTCTTTGCCGCCGACTTGGCCTGGGCAAACACTGGGAACAAAATGGCCGCCAAGATGGCGATGATGGCAATGACCACAAGCAACTCGATGAGAGTAAAAGCAGATGACTTACGCATAGCGATCCCATCATGCTCCCTTCAAGTTAGGAGGTTGTTAAGAAAGTCCTAACCCGCCGTAAGTTCGAGTCGGTGAGTGAGAATACTGGTGTCCTCGTGGCTCCAGAACGAGCCGTGGACGGGGACCGCGCCCGCGGGGCTGTGGCTGGCGGCCAGAGCAATGTGCCCATCCGCCACCGCTAGGTTCAGCGTGGGGTCACAGCCGCGCCACCCGGCCCCCGGGAGGTAGACCTCGGCCCACGCGTGCAGGTGGCGATGCACCATGTCCACGTCGCCCTGCAGGTAGCCGCTGACGAATCGCGTGGGGAGGCCTACGGCGCGGCAAGCATCCATAAACAGGACCGTAAGGTCCCGGCATGCGCCGGCCTCGCGTAACAGGCACCCGGCCGGGCTGAGGGGCAGCCCTTCTTCCCGGATTTCCTGACTAAATCGGGTGTTCAGCGTCGCGTTCAACCGGTTCAGAAAGTCGAGCGTGCGACCGTTCGCCGCCGCCAGGAGCGCTTCGGCAAACTGGCTGACCACGGTGGTCGGCTCGGAGCGGAACAGGTACGTTCCCATCGACGCGTTTTCCTCCGGGCTTAACTCGACCGGAAGGTCGCCGCTCATCGCCGTCACGAGGTTGTCAAACGGGTTGATGCGGGATGTTACGACCTCGCACCGCAAGAGGATCCGCACTACATCGGTGCGGCCTTGGAACTAAACCGTCTCGGCGGCGTTATCCTCCGTGTCCAAGATCGACGGAAGTGCCGTTATTTCGGGGAGAGGTTAGGCTAAGCTAAGTCATGATCACGGCTGCCATCGGTTTGCTGTTGCTCGCACGACCGTCCTCCTCTTTACCGACCTACGGACCGTGGAAGTCCAGCCAGGTCGGAGGCGGCGGATTCGTTCAGGGGGTTGAACTCACCCCGAAAAACCGCAAACGGGCTTACGCCTGGGTGGATGTCGGCGGGTTCTATCGAAGCGACGATGCCGGGCGAAACTGGCGCATGCTTCAAGGCGGGTTGCCGCCCACCTCGGGCAATCAGGCTATCCGCGACCTCGTTGCGGATCCCCGAGATCCGGACCGATTTCTGGTTGCGGCGGGAGACCACTGGGTTCCCCAGCAGGAGGGCATTTGGTCCACGATCGACGGAGGGCAAACATTCCGAAAGGTGCTCACCGCCGCGTTTGCGGGAAACTCCGACTATAGATGGACCGGGCGTCTCATTCGATTTAATCCTTCTGACCCGAATCGAGTGTTGGTGGGGACCATGGGCACGGGCGTGTTTCTCAGCCAAGACGGCGGAAAATCCTTTGCTAATCTCGGATTGTCCGGAGTCAACGCCACTGACGTGGACTGGGATCGCAATGTCGCCGGCCGCGCCTGGGTCTGCGCTCAACCTTACGATTCGTGGTACTTCGGCAAGGAGCAAGCGGGCCTCATCGGCGGGTTCTACCGCACGAAAGACGCTGGCAAATCGTGGGAAAAGCTCGCTGATGACGGCCCGACCGAAGTTTTGCAGACGCCTGGGAAAGACGGTAGATTGCTGGGAATTTTTAAGAGGGGTCGGTTGATCCAGCAGAGCCAGGACCTAGGCGAGACGTGGGCACCCCTCACCGAAGGACTGAAGATCGAACCGGGCAGCACGCAAGCTCCCAGCGAGTTCGAATACCAGACCCTTGCGGCAGGGCCGGACTTCGTGCTGACCCAGTCCACAGAAGGCACCGTTTATCGTCTCGCCGCTGGGGGAACGCGGTGGACTACCCTCTCTGAACCGAGAGTGCACGAGATGTACGCCGGAAAGCCGTGGTACGGGGCATGGGATGGTAAAGGCTGGCGACACTTCGGCAAAGCTGCCGCCCAGCTCACGATCGATCCTTACGACCCCAGACGATGGTTTTTTACCGACTGGTATGCGATTTGGCAAACTCTGGATGCAGGCAAATCTTGGACGCTGAGCATGGACGGGGTTGAGGTCACCGTCGTCCATACTCTCATTCAGGACCCTGCCAACGCCTCCATCGTGCACTTGGGGATGGCCGACAACGGCTATCTTCGATCAACCGACGGCGGTGAATCGTTTGCTCCCGGTCGCGTGAACGCCAATATGAAGGCGGTCGCGGTGAGCCCCGCGGACCCCTTGCGCCTTTTGGCGTTGGGCGACCCCGGTAGCGGGCAGTGGTTCAGCAACACCCTCTTTCGAAGCCTCGACCGTGGTGCATCATGGGCCAAGGTCGGTCCAAAAGGTCTTCCGGATATGGGGGTGCGAAGAATGAACAGCGTCACCCTTGGGTTGCAGGACCCCAATCGCGTTTCGGTGGCGGTGGACGGGCCGGTGAAGCCGGGTCAAGGGGGCGTCTACCGGAGCGAGGACGGCGGAAAGCAGTTCGTTTGGGCCGGGCAGGGTCTGCCCTCGGATCAACCGTTCTTTCAATCGGACATCTGGGTGGTCGGTAAGGAACTGGCGCAGTCGCGGGATGGAACCGAAATCGCGATCAGCACCGTGCGGCGAGAAGTGTGGCGTTACGACCCCGCGGCGCACAAATGGACCATTTGCCTAGAATCTGGAGCAACACCTAACGACGTAGTTGCCGACCCCCGTCAACCAGGGGTGTACTACCTCGCTCGGCGGGAGGAGGGATTGCTCAAGAGTACGGACTCCGGGCGCACCTGGAGCCGGATCTTCAAGGGATCTGTCGCCTACGTGACGGTTGATGCCGCGCATCCGGACCGAGTAGCCATCGGCTACGCGACGGGCGTGTCAGTGAGTTTCGATGGCGGCCGGACGTGGAAGAAGATGGATGACCGACTTCCCAATCGGCTCAACCCCAGAGTGGCATTCAGCGGGAACCGGGTGGTGGCCGCAACCGGAGGAAGCGGCACTTTCTGGGCTCCCCTTCCCATGCCATAAAGCCCTTTGATAGAAACATGGGTCGGTTGGGCCCGTTCACCCGTCCCGCGAACGGGGTGATGGAAGCGAAAATCGACCTGAAGGCAATCCTGCTCTACCTGCGTGACCAGAAGCAGATTCCGGGCAAGGGCGTTTACCTCACCAGCATTAAGGCTGGCGGAGAATTCATCGAGGGCGGTGAGTTCCAGAAACTCGACTTGTGGACGGCGCTACAGGATAAACTCGACGGCGACGTGAAACGTGTTTCTATCGAACCTGCAAAGGAGCCGGTGGTCGGATCGCCCCGCGTGGGCAAAATAAGGAAAAAGCGGATCGACTCATGCAGGCACCACTTACGACCCGTTGTATCGGACCGGGACTCACGGTTATGCTGACGGCACTGGGATTGCTCGCGCTGGGGTGGGGGCAGCCCGCGCAGAAGCAAATCGAGCTTCCTCGATTGCGCGTCTCAGAAAACCGCCGGTTCCTGGTGACGGAGGGTGGCAAACACTTTTTCTGGCTAGGAGATACGGCGTGGGAGCTGTTCCATCGCCTGTCCCGGGAAGAGGCAACCCTGTACCTTCAGAACCGAGCAGAGAAGGGTTTTACCGTGGTACAAGCGGTCGCGCTGAGTGAGTTAGATGGCTTGACGACACCGAATCGTTACGGCCACCTCCCCCTTCACGACTTGGACCCTCTGCGGCCATGGGTAGTGCCAGGCCCGCGAAACGATTACTGGGACCACGTAGATACGGTGATCGCCGAAGCAAATCGCCGGGGCATTCGCGTCGCCTTGTTACCGACTTGGGGTCGGTACTGGCACGACCCGGAGGGTAACGGCAAGCCGGTATTTAACCCGCAGAATGCGGAAGCCTTCGGGAACTGGATAGGGGCAAGGTACCGAGATCGGGGCATTGTGTGGGTATTGGGCGGTGACCGGACCGTGGACAATGACGTGCAGCGCGCCACAATTCGGGCAATGGCGAAAGGCCTGCGGGAGGGTGATGGTGGTCGCCACCTCATCACCTTTCATCCCCGGGGCGGTGGAAGTGCATTCGACCAGTTTCGTAGCGACGACTGGCTGGACTTTGGCATGAGACAAAACGGACACGGGGCGAATTTCTGGAGCTACCAGAACACTGAGCGTGACTACGCGGGACAACCCGTCAAGCCGGTGCTAGATGGCGAACCGATTTATGAAGGCCACCCGATCGAGTTTAACGCCCCCGATCAAGGCTACTCGCTGGCAATTCACGTGAGGCGGGCTACCTACTGGGACCTCTTTCTCGGGGCGTTCGGCCATACGTACGGTCACCATTCGGTGTGGCAAATGTTCAGCGATGTGAACGGCTCGGTCAATCAACCCATCGTCAAATTTCCCGCCGCGTTGGATGCGCCTGGCGCAGGGCAACAACAGTGGGCGCGGAGACTCCTAGAGTCTCGACCGTTCCTGACTAGAGTCCCGGACAACTCATTCATCGTGGCCAATGCCGTGTCCAGCCTAGTCCCAGGCGCGGGACGCTATCAATTTGTCGGGACCCGCGATCAGGCGGGCACGTACGCCATGGTTTATGTCCCCGCTGGACACCCATTCGAAGTTCGACTGGGTGTGATTCGGGCCAAGACGACCCGCGCTTGGTGGTACGACCCGAGGACCGGCAAGGCGTCGTCGATCGGTACATTTTCGACGTCTAATCCAAGACGGTTTGAATCGCCCAACCCGGGCGAGGAATTAGATTGGGTGCTTGTGCTGGATGACCCCGGGCGAGGTTATCCCCCGCCCGGATCGAAGGTCTGGCCCGACTAGAATCCGCAACCGGATTGTCGATTGGACGGATAGGCTGAGAGGTCCAGCGTGAGCTTAGGGCCGCCATGGCCGGGAAGCATTTTGACCAGTTCCGCGATCATGGTGCGGTTGTAGCCTTCCCACAACTTGGCAATCGCCTTATCGTGGCTACAGATCAGCACGGTGTCTAGGCTATGCGTCGCGCCGTAGGCCGAGATCATCGTGCCCTTCGGGTCGGCGAGGATCGGGAACGACGCCTTCAGCGTTTTGGCGAGGACCAGCGTGTCGGCGGGGGTGGCGTTGGTGACGCCCACAAACTGAACGCCCTTGCCCAGCTGGGCGGCCAGTCGGTTGAGGTCAACCATCGCCTTAGGGTTGTGCGGGCAGCCCTTGCTAAGGAAGACGATCACCGTGGGTCGGCTTGAGAGCGTGGCTTGGGTGTACGTTTTGCCGTTCGTCCCGGACAGCTTGAACGCGGGCATTGGCCGGCAGGAGTCCGCGTCTTGGCCAGCAAGGACGGCAACCGCGGACGTGAAGACCGCGAGGCAGATAACGAGTCGAGTAAAGAGTTTCATGTGGTTTTATTTAGGTCGTGATTGAGTTTCGGTCGGGGGCGCATCTTCGGGCTAAGGGAAGATGACGCCGCAGGAAAACTGGGCGGGCGAGGCGCGGGATTCGATCGGGTTGACCGGAACCCGGGCCAGTTGCGCCACGCCCGGGCTGAGTTCGCTCCTCTGGGCTCCCCCTGAAGCCGAGCCAAGCCGGATGGGTACCGGAAATGGGCAAACGGAAGGGGCGGCTGACGGAGGCGAGTTAGCGCGCGTTGGGCGGGGGCGTAGGGGGGGCGCAACTCGGCGTGATCAGCCTGGCTACCTTGACCGAGATCGGGCAGAACCCGATGGGTTCGGCGTTTTGTTGGAACACAAGGGCCGGGGGGACAATCGCTAACGGCGCATCAACCGCTACCGGCGGCTGGGATTGGCTCACGCGCTCGGCCGCTTGGCGCTCGCCACAACGGCACTGTCGAAAGTCCTTCTCACCTTTTCGAACCGGCCGGGTGTACCGGTGCGCCTCGATCTCACCGTTTTGGCCCACGACGTACACCAGCTCGGTAATGACTTGCACCGTTGCGGTGGGGCAATGCTTGCCCGTTGGCGTGGCGGGGGAGGTCAGAAAGGAAGGTCCGACCGAAAGGGCGAGCACTATCAGCCAGAGTACGTTCCTGAAAACGCCCCCCAATTGAGTTTGCTCCGCGAGCCACTGGACCACCAAACAAATTGTACTACGGTCCCGCTTCTGTCCAGCGGGATTCAGTCCAGTATTCCCGGCCGTACTGACATGGCCCAGGGTTTTAGTAACCTAAGCCCAAGTATCGAGTTAACACGTTCACTAATCGGGTAAGACCGGCATGATGCGTTGCCCGTACAAGAAAGCGCGGGTTGACCCTATAGGCGAAACATACAATGTTGTACAGCTGGATTTTGGCCGCCGCCCTCACCGCTCCGGTGAGCCCCGTCTCGTTGTGGATTGAAGGGGAGAAGCCCCAACTTCGCACCGGGCCATTTGTGGAGTCGGACATGATGAACGCCCCTCGGCTATCGGGGGGGCGGCTGCTGATGCTGACGGCGGAAGCGGGCCAATCCGTGGCGAATTTGCCCGCCACGGGCGCTACCCTCACCTACTCGCTCAAGGTGCCCCGGACAGGGCGCTTTGAGATCTGGAATCGGATGGGGTTCGAATCGGTCGCGACGCCCATCGAGTGGCGCATCGGGTCCGGAGTCTGGAACGCCGTTCGGATGAACGACCCCCAATCCCCCACCCACCTTTCGGTGGATGTCGTCGAGCTTGGATTTTGGCAACCCATCGGCTGGCTCCAGCTAGGCTCTGTGCTACTCCCGGCAGGCGAAGCGCAACTCCAGATCCGGATCCCTCGGGCGATGGAGACCCAAAACGGAACGACGCGACCCGGGCGAGTGCTTTACGCCAGTGACGCGCTGGTGATCTCGGAGCGACCGTTCTTTCCCGATGGTCTTCGGCGGCCCAACGCCCCGGCGATGCCCCGACCGGCCGCGTTTGCGCTCAAAGGGACCGCGCCGCGCGCCAGCGTCAAGCTGAACGGCACGTGGGAATACGCCCCGGCCGACGAACGCGCGCTCTGGACGGACCGAACTGGACCTATCGCGACCCTGCCCCCGGTGGCCGGCCTGCCGTGGAAGCCGATGCGGGTTCCCGGAGACCGTAACCAGCAGTTCCCGCAGGACACGCACAAGCATCGGTTCTTCCTGCGCCAGCGAGTTGAAGTGCCGGCGTCGATGAAGGGACGGGCTTTCAACCTGGACTTTAAGAGCATTAGTTTCATTGCGACGCTTTGGGTGAACGGTCAGCGCGTGGGTTACCAAGACATCGTTCGGGGGGCGTGGAGCGCTGACGTCAGTCGGTTCATCCAACCGGGGCGCTCGAACGAGATCATCGTGGGCATCAAAGACGGTTGGTACGGCCTCACCGGCAGCGGACCCCAGAGCGCGCGGTTCAATGGATACTTGCCGTGGTCCTTGTACGACAGCAACCAGGGGACGACGATGCGGTTTGACTATCCGCTGCGTGGGGCCGGTGACTTTGGCATCCTGGATGACGTATCGCTGAACGCCACCGGGCCGGTGGTGGTAGACAACGTGCAGATGCTGCCCCTGGTGAGTCGCGGAACGCTGGGCGCGCGAGTGTTGGTCCGCAATGCCGGGACCAAGGCGCGAACCGTGCGCGTGGCCGTGGAAGTGCAAGACCTAGCCGGAAAAGTGGTGAAGTCGCTCCCGCCAGTGACGGCCCAAGTGAAGCCGGGATCCGGCGCGGTGCCGGTGGACCTAACCACTGCCTTTGCCGACGGGCGACGCTGGTGGCCGGACGACCCCTACCTCTACCGGGCGGTTGCGCGCATCTCCACCGACGGTGTGCCCTCGGACGCGGTGGCGGTAACGTTTGGCTACCGGGAGTGGCAGTTGCGAGGACCAGATTTTGTGTTGAACGGTCAGAAGTGGCCGTTACGCGCCGACCTGTTCGCGCCTTTTGCGGCCAATGTCGCCCCGACCGCTACGATCGCGGAGATGAAGCGGCGCGGCATCACCATGATGCGGATGCGGTTTGACCCGCCGACCGGAGGGCGCACGCCGCGCGAAATTTTGGAAGCCAGCGACCAAGCGGGGATGCCCGTTCGACGTAACGCGGGCACATTCGATGGTCAACTGGCGAGCTATGCGCTCCAGATTGACAAAATGGTGGACGGCAAGTCCACCCCGGTGGCCAACGCCCCGCTCTTCAATAACTGGCGACGGCAGCTAGCCAATCAGGTGCGTGCGCAATGGAATCATGCCTCGATCTTTGCCTGGGAGCTGGATAACGAGATCGTCTTCATCAACAGCCGGAACTTTGGCACGTTGGATAAGGTGGAGCCCGAGTTTCGGCGCGCGGCGGAGATGCTTTCCCGGCTGGACCCGACCCGTTCCCAGATCTGCGCCGGAGGCGTCGCGCTTCGGGATGAGTCGCTACCCACGTACGGCATTCACTATGGAGAGACCGCCGACCGGGACTACCCGGACGAGGCCTACACGATGGACCGGGCCTTTGCTAAAGCGGGGAAGGACAACTGGTCGGTCTGGCCGTTCCGCTACGGCCCTAAGCCCATCTTCTTTAGCGAAACGGCTTTCCTGCCCGGTCGCGAGCCCAGCGGCTTTGCCGCATTCGGCGGGGAACGCGTGTTTTCGGGTCGGGCGGAGACCGTGGATGCAGCGGCGCGGTACACCCGCATGATCAGCGAGGGCTATCGGTGGCGCAATGCAAACTTCCACCTTTGGCTAGGCGAGGACACCACGGGCGGTAAGCATTACGTTTCGTTCCAGCCCGTGGCGGCGTTGGTTCGGGAGTGGGATACCGCGTGGGCGGCCGGAAGCACGGTGCCACGGACGGTGCGATTCTTTAACGAAACGCGGAACTCTGAGCCGCTGGAATTCGCTTGGCAGCTGAAGTGGTCGGACGGTCAGGTTGAGGGTCAGTCGCGCGTGGTGGTGCCCCCCGGTGAACCGGTGACGCAAACGATCCCGATTAACGTGCCAGCGCTGACGGAGGATCGGGACGCGACTTGGACGCTAACGTTGCGCCGAGGTAACCGCACCGAGTTCACAGATACAAAAGCGATCCGGCTATTAGCGCCGAGTCAACTGGCGTTACCGAATGGATTCGGTGACGGCACCTTGGTGGTTTGGGACCCCACGGGTGAGGCCGCGAGTCGGTTGTTGGCGCAGGGAATAAAGATTCGCCGGGTGGCGACGCTCGATGACGTGCCAGCGGACTTTCGGCTGCTGGTGGTCGGACGCAATGCCGTGACGGACGCTCAGTCGACCGATATGCGATGGATGCGCTGGGCCGCGGCGGGGCGAAAAATTCTCGTGCTGGAGCAGAGGAGTCCGTTGCACTATCAAGCGGTACCGGCCGACTTTGAGGTGGCCCCGCTGACAGGACGAGTGGGGTTCCGCGAAAACGCGGAGCACCCGATTTTTAGAGGAATCCAGGATAGCGATTTCTTTACTTGGTCGGCCGATCATGTGCTCTACCGCACGATCTACCGAAAGGCCGCACGAGGCGCTAAGTCGCTACTCCACGCCGACGATGCGCTTGGGTACTCCGTCATCGCGCAGTGCGATGTTGAAGACGGCTTACTCTTGCTGTGCCAGGCGGTAGTGGGCGAAAAGCTCGCGACCAACCCCGTTGCCCAACGGTTGTTTGACCAAATGGTTGAGTTTGCCGCGGGGCACCAGGTGATCCGACGGTCGGTCGTGGCGGTGATGACCGAGGGGAGTCCGGCTTCCACGGCTCTGGCGTCACTTGGGGTACGAATTACTCCCGCGAAAACCATTGACGACGCGCTGAAAGCCGCGGACACAGCGCCCCCGGGCATCGTGGTGGCTGAGGCCAGCCCTGCGAACCTGGCCGCGCTTCAAGCGCAAGGGACGAATGTGCGCGCTTTCACCGAGCGCGGGGGATGGGTCATGCTCCTTGGCATAACTGCGGAAGGTCTCCCGGCCTTTAACCAATTGGTTGGTGTGGATCACATCCTCCGACCGTTCCGAAGAGAAAAGGTGAGCTGGCCTGGCGTGCGCGATCCGCTGACGGCGGGCTTAACGCTACGGGACGTGGTAATGGTCTCGGGCGAGCGCTTGTACGGCCACGCGGCAGACACGTTCTATGCGGACGATGCGTTCAGTTCGATTGTTGATCTGGATGATATTGCCCCGTTCGCGGAGTGGCCCGCTCCCACCAACTTTAATGATCCGGCGACTAAGGGGCCGGGCGACGACACGTGGCCGCTGAATATGGTGAACGGCATCGATACCAGCGAAAGCTGGAAGTACGTGTTCTCGATTCATTTGGATAAGGGCGATCCGCACGCGTGGGACATCACCCTGCCGCGAGAGGAAGAGATCCTAGGCTTCTCAATCATTCCAAACCGGCTTTATCACGAACTCCGGCAGGTGAAACTCACGTTCGACGGACAGCCAGGCACGGCCCAGACGCTGAACCTGATCCCCGGCCAAGCCGGACGGCAGGACTTCGCCGTTTCGCCGGTGAAGGGACGACGCATCACGATCGACCTCGCCAAGTGGGAGCCACGGGGGACCGCTAACGTGATCGGAGTGGACAACATCTGGATCCGGGTACGACGTCCGAACGGATTCTCGGAGCGGGTGCGGCCGATGCTGAACATCGGCGGTCTGGTGCGCTATCCAAATGGTCAGGGTGGCATCGTGCTGAACCAACTGGCATACCGGGAGAACGAGTCGGTTCCGGAAAACGCGCAGAAGAAACGGACGATCACAGCGGCAATTCTGCGCAACATGGGAGCGACTTTCGCCGGTCAACGCACCGTGGTGGCGGGGGAAGGTCTGACCTATCAACCGATCTCGCTGGACACTTTCGCAAATCTGTTCCTCACCCGGGCGCTTGGCTTCCCGGGAAATGGTCCGGACCTCAGTCGATTCCCGGTGGGGGAAGCGACGTTTGCCGGCGTTCGCTACATGGTTCGCGATATCCGCACGTCACCGCTTGAAAATGCGATCACCCTCCGCGGGCGGGCGCCCTTTGATGACGGAAAGCGCAAGTCGGAGGTGACCGGAATCCCTGTTAACCAAATGGTTGAGGCGATCGCGTTCCTCCACACCCTCGTTCCGGCGGACTCTTGGCAACCTCGCCGAGACGACGCAGGTTTGGCCACTGAGCCGAGTCCCATCCCGTTCCTATACCGGGTGACCTACGCGGACGGTCAAACGTTGGATATCCCTGTGCGGCTAGAAGAGTCCGTGTTACCGTGGTTACAGGCGCGACCGCAGGCCTTGCGCGGGGCTTCATTGGCATGGAGCGCCCCCGCGCCGGAGGACAAGGACCGGCAAACCGCCGTGTGGTCCATGCTCTGGACCAACCCGCGTCCCGATCAATCAGTCAAGTCAATCGACGTGCGGTTTGGCCCGGACGGCGATCGGTGGGGAACCCCCATTGTGCTCGGGATCTCTGGAGCCCAGGGGAAATAACTAAAACTGGTAAATAGAAGTCCATGCCAACTCGCATTCCGGCGGATTACGACGCTCGCGTTTACGCGGGCGTCTTGGGGAAAGTTATCGGTGTCTACCTTGGACGTCCGTTTGAGCAATGGCCCTACGAGGAGATCGCGCGGAAACTCGGTGAAATCCGCTACTACGTCCACGAGAAAGTAGGCGCCCACCTGATCGTATCGGACGACGATCTGAGTGGTACTTTTGGGTTCCTCCGGGCACGCGAGGACTACGGCCCGGCGGTGACCGCTGAGCAGATCGGTCGGCATTGGCTGAATCAGATTATTGAGCGTCAGACCATCCTGTGGTGGGGCGGCATCGGAATGAGCACGGAGCACACGGCGTTCCTGCGGCTAAAGTCGGGCGTTCCCGCGCCCAGGAGTGGGTCGATCGAGCTGAACGGCGCGACGGTCGCGGAGCAGATCGGTTCGCAGATTTTCATCGATGGTTGGGGCCTTGTGAATCCGGGCAATCCAGAGAGAGCCGCCGAGGAAGCTCGCCGGGCCGCGTCCGTCAGTCACGACGGGGTGGCGATTGATGGCGCCGCCGCCGTCGCCGCCATGGTCGCGCGCGCTTTTGAAACTGACCGCATTGACGATCTTTTAGATACCGCGCAGCGGTTCATCCCGGCCGACGGGCTTTTGCGCCGCGTATACGATGACCTGCGATCTTGGCACGCCGGAAACCCCGGTGATTGGCGCGCCACCCGCGTCAAGCTAGTGGAGCGGTACGGATACGAGCGGTATGGTGGCGGGTGCCACATGGTGCCCAACCACGCGGTGATCTTGTTGGGGCTGCTGTACGGGCAGGGCGACTTTGCCGAGTCGATGATGGTCACGAACACGGCCGCCTACGATACTGACTGCAACGCCGGAAATGTAGGCTGCATCTTGGGTGTCGCCGGGGGTTTGGCGGGCCTAGAGACCGGTCCCGATTGGCGCGGACCGGTGGCCGATCGAATGATTCTGCCGACCGCCGAGGGCGGCCGTTGCGTAACGGACTGCCTACGCGAGGCCACCTGGGTGGCGAATCTCGGGCGTATCGGCGTGGGCTTGGCTCCCGTGGAGCCCAAGGGCGGCGCGCGGTTCCACTTCAGCCAACCGGGGAGCGTGCAGGGCTTCCGCGCTGACGACTCGGCGGCCGGGCGCGACGTGATGACCCTGGGCAACCCCGGCGACGCCCTTTGCTTGACGGTACGAGCGCTGGCCCCCGGGCGGTTGGCCCGGGCATCCGCCCCGACATGGCTCGAAGAGGAGCAGCGCGGCGGTGGCGGTTACGCCAGTCCGACCTCGCCCACATTTTATCCCGGCCAAAGCTTGCGGGCCACATTCCGGGCGGTTCCAGATGCCACCGGTCCGATGCCGGTAGCCCTCACCGTCGGTTTTGCGCTTGACTCGGACGAGTTGCAATGGCTGACCGGGCCGACGGTTGAAGTCACAGTTGGGCAGTCGGTTTTGGCCGAGTGGACCCCCCCACTGGACCCGCGTGCCGTGGTGTTGCGGGTGGGCGTGACGGTGCCGACCCCGACCCAAGGTCGTAGCGACGGCTCGGTCGCGATGGAAGCATTGAGCTTTGCGGGCAGTCCCACCATCACCTTCGATCGGCAAGTTGCGGGCCGTATTTGGCAGGACCAGTGGGTCGATGCGACCGACACCCGTAATTGGAACTATCCGAATTGCATCACCCAGGGGGAGGGCTCGGGCCTAATCTCGACGGGGGGACGCGACTGGACCGATTACGTCGTTGAAGTTGACGCCTCGGTAGCGTTGGCGCAAGCGGTCACGGTGCTGGTGCGGGTTCAGGGTCTACGCCGGTGGATGGGTTTACGGTTAACGGCGGACGGTCAACTTCAGCTGGTCCGATGCCTCCACGATGAGACCGTGCTGACCACCACCGAGGGCCGATTCCAACTGAATCAGCCAATCACGCTCCGGGTTGAAGTGGACGGCGAGGTGATTCGCGGTGGCATTGTGGGCGGACCGACGGTTACGGCTAATCAAACGGACTTTACGGGCGGTGGAATTGGCCTGGGCGTGACCGAAGGGCGGTTGGACTTCTCGGCCGTTCGAGTTCGGCCCCTCGGGGTTGGCTAATCTGGACGGAGTGCCCGATCCAAGCGGTGCCACAATAGGGGCCAACTATGTCAGAGTCGGCCCCTAACGTTAAGATCATCACCCTCGGTTGCGCCAAGAACGAGGTGGATAGCGAAGAGATCGCGGGCGTATTGCGGCAAGCCGGCTACGCGCTGGACGGCGGGGCCAGCCAGTCGGACGTGACGATCATCAACACCTGCGGTTTTTTGGAAGCCAGCAAGCAAGAATCGATTGACGCGATCAAGCGGGCCGTGCGCAGTAAGGGGAAGGGCCGGGTCATCGTGGCCGGGTGCTTGGCGCAGCGAATGGGGGCCGAACTTGCGCGCCTGGCTCCGGGGGCGGACGCCTACGTCGGCGTCGGGCAGATGGGCCGGTTCGATGCGATTGTGAAGGACCTCTTTGGGCGGGACGCGAGCGCCGAACCGGTGATGGACGTCGAACCGCCCCATCACCGGTGGGCCGAAGTTTCCACCCGCGCCCGAACGGGACGACCGTGGAGCGCCTACCTGAAGGTGAGTGAAGGCTGCGACCATCCGTGCACGTTTTGCACCATCCCTAGCTTTCGTGGGCGGCACCGAAGCAAGCCGATTGAGCGCGTGCTGGAGGAGGCGCGATTCCTGGCAAAAACCGGGGCCGTCGAGCTGAACCTGATCGCCCAGGACGTGACGCAGTATGGGTACGACCTGTACAAGAAGTTCACGTTGCCCACGCTGTTACGCGAGCTAAACGGCGTCGAAGAGGTGCGTTGGATTCGGCTGCTGTACTTCTATCCTAGCCGTCTTACCGACGAAGTCATCGAGGCCATGACCACGCTGGATAAGGTGGTGCCGTACATCGACATCCCGCTGCAGCACTCGCACCCGGATGTGTTACGGCGGATGAAGCGCCCCGGCGATGGCGCACAGTATCTGGAAAAGGTTCGGCGGGTGCGGCAAGCGATGCCCGACGCGGCGATTCGCACGACGTTTATCGTGGGATTCCCGGGCGAGACCGACGCTGAGTTTCAGCACCTTATGGACTGGGTTACCGAGGCGCGCTTGGACCGGGTAGGGGCGTTTGTCTTTAGCCGAGAGCCGGGCACCCCCAGTCACGACATGGACGGCCAAGTGCCGGGAAGGATCAAGAAGGAGCGATTTGATCGGCTCATGCGCCGACAACAAACGATCAGCCGCGAGGTGAATCGGACCTGGGTAGGGCGTTCGATTTCGGTGTTGGTGGATGAAGTGAAGGACGGCATGCTGGCCGGAAGGAGCCACCGTGATGCCCCAGAGATTGATGGATGGGTATTCGCGCCCGCAACCCCGGAGGTTCGTCCGGGCGAAATCATCTCCGTGACCGTGACCGAGGCGACCGATTATGATCTCTATGGAACGATTGGCGGGGGCGCGGGCGTAGCTCCGGGAAGGAAGCTTCGTGCGCTACGCGTGTCCCAACCGTCGACCCCGAGGTAACGGGCTTCAACCTTGTTCCTTTCGCTTTCTCGCAATCTGTCCGGAGTGGTCGGCGGGTAGATTAAGCTGTTGCATGTCGCCAGTTTTGGCCTATGTCAGCTATAAACACCGCGATACATCGGGGACATTAGTTCCTCAAAAAGAGTAGGAACAGGGGGCGGCCAAAAGGATGACCAGCGACGCGGATGAACGATTGATCAACGATCCGCTCGGCGGGCCAATCTTGCTGTCCTCGGTTCCAGAGGACAGCGAAGTTCATATGCCGGCGCGGGAGCGGCAAGTGCTGGAACTTGCCGCGCGCGGCCAAACCGACAAAGAGATCGCCCGTAGCCTGGGCATCACCCGGGATACGGTCGGCACGTACTGGCGACGAATTCTCACGCGCTTCGGCGCATCGAGTCGCACCGAAGTAGTGGCGCGGGCATCGCAGATTCAGGCCCAGCAGGTCTTGGGCGAGCAACATCGCGAGAACGCCCGGTTGCTGGAAGAAATCCAGGCGCGAACCGCCCTTCAAGCTAAGGAGTTGGAGCAACGCAACCTCTTAGAAGCGTTGAGCGCCGCCAGTTTGGCCCTGCTCTCGGCCGAGTCCGTCCCTGACGTATTTCGGCGGCTGCTAACCGACATCCTTAGCTTTAGTCATTCCGAATCTGGCTTCATCGGCGAGGTACTTTACGATGAAACGAATCAGCCGTATCTGCGAACGTTTGCGTCAACGGACACGCCGTGGGACGACAGCTATGGGCTCGCCGATCCGGTGTCATCAGGTTCGCCGGTGGAGCTACGGTGCCTGGGCACCTTGTATGGCTTTGCGCTGAGCTACCGGACTCGGGTGATCTCGAACAATGTGCCGTTGGATCCCCGTGGAGCGGGATACGCGCCATTGGCATTGACCCTTAAGAGCTTCTTGGCGTTGCCAATCTTCCAGGAAGATGAGCTCGTCGGATTGATTGGCCTCGCGAATCGACCCGATGGGTACGACTTGAATCTTTGCGACGTACTCGCCCCGCTGGCGGCCACGGTGGGCCAGTTCATTCGGTCGATCCGGGATCGTCGGGCGCGCGACCTTGCCGAAGCCGAGTTGCGGGCGACCCTGACCCGGCTTAACGTGATGTTTAACGCGCTCGACTCCGAGCTCCTAATGGAGGATCCCCAACGGAGGGTCCTACACATTAACCAGCCGATGGTGAATCTGTTCGACTCTCGCTTGACGCCCAAGGACTTAGAGGGCTGGGACTGTCGCGAGGGTCTCCAGGCGGCTGCGGCGCACTTTGCCGATCCGGACGCGTTTGTCAGCCGAGTCAACCAGATTCTGGCGGATGGCATGGATGCAGCCGAGGACTGGCTGCGGTTTGCCGATGGTCGCCTGGCGTATCGCCGGTTCAACCGAGTGGACCACGGCAACCAAAACTACGGCTTCCTCTGGAGCTACCGAATGGTGACCTGCGCCGCAGAGATGAAGCGAGGACTCGTCCCCTTGCTCAATGGCATTCAGGTCCCCACGTGGTTAATTGATCCCACGGGCATCGTGATTTTGGCGAACGAGGCGGCCGACACCACGGGCCTTTGCCCGGAACCGGTTCCCGGAGGGGATGTGGGCCAGTTCTGCCTGGACCATGAGGGCGTTTTGATTGCCGTCCAGTCGTGCCAGATCGTTGGGATCTACGGCGCGGAGTGGATGGTGCAAATGACCGAGGATGCCTGAACCAGGCATCCTCAGTGCGGATGCACCGCTAAGCGTTGCGCGTTACCGGGAGCGGCGACGGCGCAGGATTGCGGCCAGTCCGAGGCCAAGCGTGGCGATGGTCGCGGGCTCCGGTACGGCCTCGGCGACCTTGATCTGGTACGCCAAGTTGCTGTTCGTCGGGCGGGTTCCCATCCAGCTGAGGGTTTGGTCTCCCGTGAGGGTGAAGCCGTTGGCGAGGGACGATCCGGTGAGCGCCGTCACGTCGCTGCCCTTAACCAGGTAAACGTCCGGCGTGGACGTGGAGTTGGTCCAAGGGCCGTCGATGTTAGCGCCGTTGAGCCGAAGGTTGGCCAACGTGACGGTTGCCGCAGTCTCGTCGTTGAGCACGGCGCGGAGTCGGAAGAAGAGGTCGGTGACGCCTTTGATATCGGATGGGGCGAGTACCGTCGTGATGTTCTGCGCTCCGACTTGGTAGTCGATCTGACGAGAGATCGCGTTGTAGATCATCGAGAACGGCAGCACTTGGCCACTGGTCCAGCCGTAGTCGGCGGTGGCAAAGTAGCCCGACGTCGGTCGTTGAATGCCTTGCTCAAAGGTTGCCCCACCGCTGACGTCACCGATTCGGGACTCGGAACCGAACGTCTTGTTGATCAGCATGGCGTTAGCCTGAGCGTCGGTGAGGTGCGTAGCCGGAATGGTAAGGGCCGAGGCCCCGGCTGCGAGGGCAGCGGTGGTGGCGAGCAAGATCAGCTTGGTCATGTCGCCACTCTCCGCAGGAAGCGGGCCGGAACCGGCCCGCCCCCACGGATCTCCTTTTTTTACTGGGGACCGACTCCTACCTGCGCTTCCCCTTTCGTGGGTGGTTAGCCGGTCACGCCCACACGATTCTCTCGCGGTTCGCCCGGCGGTGGACACTTCCACCGAATAATTGTCCGCATTTCACGAAATCGAGAGCTATTCTCAAGCGCCCTAGCTGGAACGCGAGAGTTCTTCCCGTACGATTCTGGATGCGAGAGATTCTTTTGGACTCCTGGCTTCGCCAGGCCCGCATCATCGAGAGCCTTGCGGAGTTAGTCGACGACGACATTCGGCTCGTGCGACCGTCCACGGACGGGTGGTCGATGGATCACCACCTCGCCCACATTCACTAGGTTCGTCGGTGATGGCTGGCCAAGGCAATGCCTAAAGCTGGCCAAAACCTAACGGATGTCAGCCCCGTTGATGCGGAGGGTCAACCCTACGGTGTCAGCTTGGATCTCATTCGCGAGCAACTCGCACTCAGCGCCCTGGCGGTTGACGATGCCTTGGAACAGGGCTTGGCCCACGCGGGGCCGTTTAGTCCGTACGATCACGCCATCTACTTCTTGCAACACCTGGTTTGGCACGAGGGCTACCATGCGGGACTATTGTTGCTGGCGCTGCGAAACGTCGGTCGCGAACCATCCGAGATGTGGCAAGAACAGCACATTTGGGAGCTTTGGCGCGGACCAGAGGTTTGGGACTGAACTTGCGATCAGGCATGGCTTAGCGCAGGCGTCGAATTCATTTTCCAAGTGAGCGTCGATCGGGCGCTAAACCGCTGAAATCCGGTATTGACCGAGTAAAAGTTAGTGTAAAGTGTAGAATAAGGGCAAAAAAGCTCAGGATAAAACATATAAGAGATGAAGATGCACCAATGTTTGGCGTGCAGGGTTTGCGCGTTCGTAAGTTTGGGGGTGGCGTCGACCGCGGCACTCGCCCAGTCCTACCAAGTGCAAACGTTGAACCGGGGGCCGTTTGGCGCTTCCATCGGGGCCTACGACGGCATAGGGACGACGGTCGTTGGGCGGGGTCGAAGGTCGGGAGAGGGTCCGCGCCCGGTGATTTGGGAAGGCTATAACGCCGTTCCGTTTGAGGTGCCGATGGGTGGATGGTACATGGCGGAAGATACTCAGTTGTCGGGCCGCCGCGTCGCTGCCTCCGTCAAGGCCACCTCTTCCTCCGATAGCAAAGCGACCCTGTGGTCGGATTACACGGCCTCTCCGCTGAGTATTCACCCGGTCGGTTACAGCTGGTCGCGAGTGAATGAGTTCAACGGGGATCAGATTGCGGGTGTCGGCTATCCTTCAACCGGGTGGTACCACGCTGCGCTGTGGTCCGGCATCACTGGTCAATTCACCAACCTCCATGCCACTCAGCTTAACGGCCAAGCCGTGGGCGGAACAATTGCGCAGAGTACCGATGGGATCAGCCAGGTGGGTTGGGCGAGCCTTGACGTTGCTCCGAATTATCCCTTCCGTGCGGTGCGCTGGGAAGGTACGGCGGCCAGTATCGTTAGCCTGCATGTTGCGGGATGGTTGAATTCGTACGCCTGGGGCGTTTCGGGCAACCAAGCGGTAGGGAGCGTTTGGAACTTAAACGCCAGTGAAGAGCACGCCATGTTGTGGGAAGGCACCACGCCGAAGAACTTACACCCAGTTTCGGGATGGTTCTCGACGAAGGCCACCGGAGTTGGGCCAGGTTGGCAAGCGGGCTGGGGCACAAAAACGTCGGGCGGAACGATCTATCCGTTGGTGTGGCGCGGAACGCCTGAGTCCATGGAGGTTCTATCTACTACCTCCGGCCAGGTGTACGGCTCGGATCAAGCGGGCAACCTGTACGGTCAGTTAGGCGGTCAAGCGGTCGTTTGGGTGGCCACCGTAGTTACGGTAGCGGGTCAGGTGACACTGGAAGATTTGCAGGCAAGCATGGTCGCGGGGTCTTCGGTGCAAGTCGAAGTGCGCGCGCCCGGCTCGGCGACGGTGCTTGAGACCAAGACCGTCGTGCTGCAGGCCAACGGTGCCTTTTCCTATAGTTCCAGCCTGAGCACTGGCACCTACGATCTCACCTTCAAGGCATCGCATTGGCTCCGCAAGAAGCTAGCCTCGGTGGGGCTGACGGCGAATCACGTCGTGACTTTGATCAACGGCGACGTGGATGGCGACAACTCGGTGACCGTGTTCGACTACGATCGGTTGAGCACGGCGTTTGACTCGGCGCTGGGCCAAGCTGGCTATGACCGCGACGCCGACTTGGACGGCGACGGCACGGTCACCGTATTCGATTACGACACGCTGAGCCGTAATTTTGACCTTGTCGGTGCCGACTAGTCGTCGGCTAAGGCTGTGAGGTTGGGTTCGGCGCGACGTCGAAGACCGTCACGACGAACGATTCACGAATCGCCTCCCCTCGCTCTAGTGTGAGGGGTTGGCGATTTGTGGGGCCGAGGGTCATGAACGCGAAGTTATCCGACATGACGAAGAGATCATAAGTGCCGGCCTGCTTGAAACGGACGCCTGCGCGTCGCACCGGACGAGTCTCGTCAAGGGATCCGATGAATTCTACGGTGCGGGGCGTCTCGCCCATCCGGTCGGCGAAGTCACCCGTGTAGCGTTCGCCGTCCAAAACCAGCACGTTGTTCCGGGTGCCCCCCCCAAAGTCGCGGCGCAAACGAATGCCCAGGCCGTGGTAGTTCACCCGCCGGTGGTCGGGCATCGTGTGCGACCATTGACTCTGAATGAGTTCTAGGGGGCGAAGCGCCCGCAGTTCAGAGGTCCACGTCCATTCGTAGGCCAGGGCTTCTGGCACGGCACGGCACGTGATTCGCCGGATCTCGGAGAAGGCGTCGTCGGTGCCGTCCTCAGCTTCCCACGAGAGGTGTTGCGTGAACCCGACCCGATCGCCCGTTGCCGTGATCTCGCGGAACTCCAGATGTCGTTGTCGCCCGACCCGCTCGCCGGGCAGCGTGGCCGTCTCTTCCCAGAAGTTGAGGTCGCGGGTGCGCAGCGCGTACATCAGGGCCTTGTGATGAAGGTGATCGTGAGGCCCGGCGATGGTGAGGTTGAAGCCGGCGGGCGTGCAGAGCGGATGAATGTAGGGTTTGAACGGATCGGTAAAGTGGTAGGATCCGGCGGTTTTCAGGTCGTTCGCGATGTCGACGACGGATTCGGTAAAGGTGAGTTCCATGGCGGTACCGGCTTTGAGTGACTTTACCAGTGAAGGACCAAGGCGAAACTGTTTACCCGGGAGCTAGGATTTCTGTGGGGCCAGCGTCTCGCTCTCGGTGCCAGCGAGGAGCCGCTTAAGCACCGGTGGAGCGACCACCGAGGTAAGTAGTGACATCCCAACAATGATGGCGAAAGTGGTGGGCGGGAACACGCCCGCTTGCTTGCCTAATCCGGCAATGATGACGCCGACCTCGCCCCGGGGAACCATTCCGACCCCCACGGTAAGAGCCGCGCGCTTTCCTAGCGACCTGGCGCCGAGGCCGCAACCCACGACCTTACCGATGATCGCCAGGACCGTAACCACTAAGACGGATAGAAGAACCGGGCCATTGGCCAACAGTTGCACGTCCACGTTGGCCCCGGTGACAACGAAGAAGAACGGAACAAGGATCGCGGATACCCGGGCGAAGTCGTGCTCTAGGTCGTGGCGATGCGGCGTTTCGGCTAATACCATGCCAGCTAAAAAGGCCCCAATAATGGCGGCAAGGCCGAAGTGCGCCGACGCGACGGCGAGGGCCAAGCAGATGGCAAACGAAACCGTGAGGGGGCTTTCCGAATTGATCGGCGCATCCAAGAGTCCGGATGACTTCCGCATGATGTACGTGCCCAGCAGGGCAACGATGACAACGAAGCCTACGGCTCCGCCAAGAATCATGATCAAGTTAACGACATCAACTCCGGCCTCCGTTTGGAGTGCCGTCACAACGGCAAGGAGGAGCATCGCCAGGACGTCGTCGATCACGGCGGCACCCATGATGATGCGGGACTCTGTCCGTCCGAGCGCACCGAGCTCTTGCAATACTTTAGCCGTGATCCCGGCGGAAGTCGCCACGAACGCGGCCGCCACGAACATTGCCTTGGAACCTGGGAAGCCCGAATACCAAGCCCACCCGGCCCCCAAGACAAACGGGAGGGCCAGCCCGAGTACGCCCACCTTCATCGCCGTCGTTCCGACCTTGCGCAGGTCAGCCAGCTTGGTTTCTAAGCCAACCGTAAACAGCAAGAGAATAGCGCCAAGCTCGGATAAGAGCAGTAAAGGATCACTGATCGTCAGCCATCCCAGAGCCGAAGGCCCGACCAGCACGCCGGCTGTGATCTGACCCACCACGGCGGGCATCCGCGCCCGCTGAGCGAGATCGCCCCCAACTAAAGCCGCCCCATAGGCAACCAAGAGTCCCAGTAAAGCTTCCGTTCCGCCTGCCATTTCCGTTGATTGAACCTCTCGGTGGAACCGGCGAACGGGGTCGGTTGCGCCTCGATTGGGCTCAACTTCCCACCCTGGTCCCCATTGAAACGACCGGCGACCGGTCTAGTACCGACCCTGGTAATTTACCCGATCGAGCTTGGCTCAAGACGGGCAGGATCGGCCGGCGGCAGACCGATTAGGTTCGCAGATAGGCAGAATCGAGAGAAGAAGACACCCGTACGAAACAAGTAAGGACCCGGCAGTTGCCGGGCCAAACCCTCATAGTGTGGGTGGGTTCGCGGGTGATTCCGTGGGCGGCCTTCTCACAGTTCTCGCTCCTATCTGTTTCGGGAAGGCGCGTGGACGCTTGGTGATTCGGTGGTCTGGGCCGATCGCGTCGCCTGGGCGAAAACGGAGAAGAGGCTAGCCGAGATCGTCGAGATGAATAAGCGTTCATGCTCCAAAATCCTGCACCACGGGTCCGGATTCGAGATCTTCCTAAGGAGTCAACCTTGCGATCTGCGAGTGAGTCGGCGAACGCCTACTTTAGGTTGAGGGGGAATTGGCCGATGAGTCGATGCAACCGATAGGCCCAACGCTGTTGCGAAGTCATGCGAGGGACCAGTTGCATCAAGAGTCGCTTCTTGATGGGATCGCCCGTCAGTTCGCCGTGCGCTCGGCCCCAAAGGATGTCGGCCGCAGCCCGTCCGACTTCGCGACCGTCACACCGCATCGAAGAGATCGGTTGGTTGTGGAAAATTCCCGTTGCGTCAAATCCGATAATACCGGGCCAGCTTGCCAGCGGAACCCCGAGTTCAAGGAAGGTTTCGAGCACCGCGACGGCCGCTTCGTCGTTACAAGCAACGATGGCGTCGGGAAGGGGGCCAGCGGCGAGACGTAGCGCCGCCGGTCGCGCGGCTCTGGAAATTTCCTGCCAATGACACTGCGGGAACGGGACCGTTTGAATGTGGTGGGCCCGCCCCGCTTCGGTCATGGCTTGCCGGTATCCATGGGCGCGTCGGGCCGACCAGTGGTTGACGTCGCTCATTTCACCGAAGAAGACGATGCGTTCGTGACCGAGGTTGAGCAAGTGATGGGTGGCTTGACTACCACCGATCTCGTCATCCCACTCCACGAGATCGTCCACGTCCGGGTCGGCGTGCTCGGCAAAACCGACGGTGGGAAACGGTAGCCGTGGGAACAGACGCCGATGATTGAGGGAGTCGTAGAGCTTGCCGTAGAGGCCGCGGCACTTGAGAACCGCGTCGCGCTCAATGTGCCAAAGGGCTTCTATGCCAGGTACGGCCACAATGAACGCCCCTAGTTCGGCGAAGCGATCGGTAATGCCCGAAAACGCTAGGTCTTGATTCAAATCGACCGCCGGGTGTCCTACCTCACTGGTCTGAAGGAACAGAAAGACTTCATCCTGCGCGAACCGTTTGGTGACAATGCTCGTGCCCGCCCCTTGTACGCTCACGACAAGGCCTTCGTCTTGTAGAGACTTCATCACTGCGTGCGCGATGGTCCTGCTAACCCCGTAACGGTCGGCCAGTTCGCGCAAAGGTTCTAAAGTTCCGCCCGAAACGCTCCGCTCAGCGCAGAGCGACCGAAGTTCGGCCATCATCAGCGATCTGCGCTCGCTTGTTTCTCGCCGCGTCGCCATGTCAACCACCAATATAGACGAAACAGGATGAAGAATTCATAAATCAAGACACTAAATGTCAATTCACAGTGTACCTATTGATCGCCAAATTGAGGTCCAGGGTAAAACTTTTAATAACTTAATAACGCAATTAAGCACTGCGATGGAGCCAATGAATCGGTTTGTGTCGCGAAAAAAAACCTGAAAAAATACTAGGGGTCTAGGTCTAGTGCTGATAGGATGAGAATCTATCCGAAGGGAGAAAGATTAAATGCTAGAAACGAAAGACTATCTGGAAGCCATGAAGCCATTAACCGAAGCGCGCGAGTCGCGCCTTCGGCGAGTTCGGGATGTTGCCGTCATCAGCCACGACGAGTTCGGGGGGCCAGACAAGACGGGTATTGGTAACGACGGAACGATTCTGTTCTTCTTAGCCCGGAACCGGCGGACGCTCGACGCTGCCTTGGAGTCCATGCGTCGAGGACCTCAGGAAACGCAAGCGATGATCAAGGGCATCGAGCGCACGATGGCCAAGCTCAAACCAAGGCCGTTGCCCGAGGTGCTGGCTCGACTTTCAAAGCAGAACTTTGGTGCGCTGACTTACGGCGGCTGCACGTTGATCGATCCTCTCTTCTTGCCGGAAGGAATGGACCTGACCATCGTGAACATTCCCTATGCTGGGGGCCGGCTGATACCGGGTGGATTTAAGCTGGTGGACTTTCCCATCGGCGATGATGACGACGATTGGTGCGGAACGGCAGTCCCGCGTCGTCCCAAACTCACTCCGGCGGAGAAAGAAGCGTTCGCGAAGATTCCGAAGGACCTCAGCACCATCTTTGTGGGGCATGGCTACGACTGCGAGTACACCTCAGTGATGGCCGTGGCCTTTGGCGTGGCCGGCGGAGTGGCCGGTGCGGCCGGCGGGGCGGCAGGCGCGGTGGTGGGAGCGGCGGCCGGGGCGGCGGTAGGGGCGGCCGTAGATGCGGCGTTAGTGCATGCCCTGGGCGGGCGAGTGGCAAAACTCGATGTCACTTTGTCGGACGTGCAGATTCGTCAGATGGGTCCGGGCCTTTCGGCCAAGACCTTGGTCAATATGCGTCGTTCGGCGTTGCAGAACCTCGCAAACCGCTACTAAGAACGATGACCGGCGTTGTCATCGCGATCTTCGCGCTGTGGGCACTCGCATCCGTTTTGGTGCTAGTGCCCCGCTTCTCGCCGTGGATCCGCGCCTACGATCTCTTCGGCTGGGTTCCGGAGTGGAAGTTCTTTGCCCCGATCCCTGGCAGGGGTGATTTTCATTTGCTCTACCGAGATACGTACCCGGAGGGGATGTCAGAGTGGACGGAACTATTACTTGGCGGCCCACGGCGCCCGTGGAACTGCCTGTGGCACCCGGGGCGAAGGGAGCGGAAAGCCGCCTTTGACGCTTCGCGTGAGATCAGCCGTCATCTGAGTCCGGACTTAATTGACACCATCCACGTAACGATTCCCTACCTTGCCATGTTGAACCACGTCTCCGAACTGCCCCGCATGCTTCCGGCCGTGCGTACTCAGTTCACGTTGATGTACAGCGAATCGATGGTGGAGCAGGGGGTCCCCAGCGTGAGCGTAGTCTCACACCTCCACGAGTTGCATGAGTCCTGAAATAGCGCTTGGGTGGTGCACCCGCCTCGCCGCGTTCACCATCGTTTTGTGCAGCCTGGAATACCTTTGGGGATGGCGCACGTTGCGGGATGGGGGCATGATCAGCTGGCGCGTGGGGCGGCTTCGGCTGCCCGTTACGGCTGGCGGGTGGACGGGGAACCTATTTGATCTCGCGCTTGCCTACCCGAACATCTTGGTCTTCTATACAATACGGGCGGGCCTGGCCGGCATGTTAGCATTTGGCCCGGCCGCGTGGGGGGCGGCTTGGCCCCTCACGTTACTCCTCTACCTTGGGGGATTGCTGATTGAGTTCCGGTGTCGGTATGGCCACGACGGCGCCGACCAGATGTCCAGCATCATGATGCTGGTGATAACCCTGGCGCACGTTGCGGGCACGGATCTAGCGATCAAGGCCGCCCTAGGCTTCCTCGCTTTTCAGGTGATGTTGTCCTATGCCACCGCGGGATGGGCGAAGGCCCCAATGGCTGGCTGGCGCGACGGCACTTACATAGCGGCGATCCTTTCGACGAGAATCTATGGGACACCGGCGGTTGGGAAGTTCCTCACCGAGCGACCAAGGTTGGCAAAGCTCGCGACATGGACGGTGCTCACGTGGGAGTGCACTTTCCCGGTGGTGCTGATCGCTCCACCTCAGATAGCTTATGGGTACCTGGGGCTAGGAATCCTGTTTCATGTCTCTAATGCAGTGCTGATGGGCTTGAATAGCTTTGTCTGGGCCTTCATTGCCACCTATCCTGCCGTAGTGTGGTGGGTCTTGAATCGAGGATTCTAATTCGGGCAACTTCTTGCCACGGATACGAGTGTCAGTAGATTAATGGACAAAAAATACACCTAATACTATTTCTGAAACCAGTGAGAGGATGATATCCAGCGGAGTTCGCTTCGCACTTGGTTGAAAATCGTAAAAGAGCCTGATCCCCTTCATGGATTCGGTCGTGAAGTTTCGGACACCTCTTTTAGCCACAAAGAGAATGGAGATGGTATGTCGCAGTAAAGGTATTATTTTGTTGCATTGGCGTTTGCTTTTGTGAGTCAGGCGATCGCTCAGGTGAACTTGATTCCGCCTCCCACGAACTCACAGTATTGGCTTGCTGGCATAGTGGACGACGCGGGCAACTTCGCGATTTCAAGTACGAGTCATGTGGACAGCTACTATGATTCGACAACCTATCACGCTTATCTAGTGAACGTTAAGCGAGATTGGGACTACAAGACCGTCTGGATTCATATGACGCTCAACGTCGTGAACGCCACGTTTGATCCGGCCGATCAGAACAATCCATGGGTCACCGTCGTCGGCGGCGGAATTGCCGGGGCGAATTACGTCACGACCGATCTTCGCCGGGAGTTTGCCTATTCCGGCTCTTCGATGCAGTTCTTGGAGCTGTAGAAGGAGATGAAGATCACGCGGAATCCGTACTGGGAGGACTTCCAGTTTGACGGCGTTCTTGCGGGTCTCGCGGCACCGAAGTTGATGGAGTTAGACATTCGCACTCCGTGCGTACCAGAGCCCGATACGTTGCTGGCGCTGGGCCTGGGCGCGTCGACGTTGATAATGCGTCGACGAATTCGAAGGATCTAACTTAAAGTTCCCTGAATCAGTCCATCCCGGTGGTCAACCGTGCCCGCCGGGATGGACTGATTGTTAACTCATCGCCGCGCCCTTAGCAGCGCACAAGGGGCAACAAGGATCGTTGTGGTAATCAACGCGGTACCCAAGCGCGGACCCCTTTACCTGATGAACTACGGGCAATCGTTGATGGTAGGGACATTACGAACAACGCCGACGATAGGCGCGGCCTAGGCCCGGTCGGGATCATTGTTTGTCGTAGCCGCTGGTAGAAGCACGAACGACAAGTTCCGGCATAAGTTTCAATGTCATCGGTGCCGAAGTGTCGCCCTTGATGCGCTTAACGAGACGACCGGCCGTGGTGCGTCCCATCAAAAGCGGGTTCTGGAACACACTGGTTAAGTTAAGGAAATCGGCCCACTCGGGATTGCCGTATCCAATGAAAGCCATTTCTTCGGGAATCTTAAGTTTACGTTCCCTTAAATCATTGATCGTTCGAGCGGCGTGGGCGTCGCTAATCGCGAGCACCGCCGTGGGCCGGGGCTTAAGCGTCAAGAGTAACTCGGCCCGGGAATGCTCTTCATGAAACAACATCGGAATGCGGTAGTTATCCCGCACAGGAATTCCATTGTCGGTCAATGTTTCGGCATATCCTTGGAAGCGATCCTGCGCGGTGGTGGCGGCACCTCCCCCGCCAAGAAATGCGATATTGTGATGTCCAAGATCAATCAGGTGCTGTACCGCGAGGCGACTTCCCGCAATGTCATCGGAAACGATCGTATCAAAGGTGCCCTCCATGATGCGATCGTCGATAACGCAGAGTTGCACTCCAACCCGCTGGGCTTCCTCGGCCCATTGCGGCAGTCCGAGGATCGTTGATTCGTCCGCCACAACCACCATGCCATCCACGCGATGTTCAAGGAGCATGCGCACTTGCTTTGCGCCAAAGTTCGCATCCGAGCGGGTATGAGCGATGAGAATATGGTAGTCCTCGGCCGAAAATTCTTCTTCCAAACCCATCAGTAATTTCGAGTAGAAGGAGTGACCGAAATCGGACATGATCACGCCGATGGTCGAGGTTTTGCCGCGCAGAATGCCGTTGGCCAGGCGGTTAGGCATATAGCTTAATGTGTTCACCGCGCTTAAGACACGTTCCCGCGTATCCTCGCTGATCACCTTGTCGCTCCGATTGCTAAGGACATACGAAACCGTTGCCTGTGACACTCCAGCCAAGCGGGCCACATCGGTGCTGCTGGGTCGCTTTTTTGGGGTGGGTTGAGGTTCGCTTGCGCTCATGGGGATACCTTGATTATGCGCGGTTTACGGGCGGTTGCGATGCGTCTCGAAGAGGTGTGCTAAGTTGTCGGGATTGAATCGCCTTCTATCATAGATCGGGCGGGGTTCTCGTGCCCTAGGGTTTTCACTTGGGATCGCTCATTGGCGGCGAAGAATTCCGCATGGCAGCTCCAGACCGGACCCATTGTTTGGGGCTACGGGCTTGACGAAGCCAGGTTTTCGTAGGGTCCGGGGATGTCCCCGCCGCCGGACCTCGCCCACCCGCCCCGTGATTCTTGGTCACGGAGGCCAAGAATCACTCCCGCCCGGCGGCGGGGTTGAGGCAAATGGCGGCGATGATGGTCGTGAAGGGCCCGGCATTGGGCTCGTTTTCCCAATGCCGATTCGCAACTTGCCGACGTTTGTTTTAGTCACCAAGACCGCGGCCCGGCCTGGCCAAGGTTCCGGATGAAGTGTGGCAGAGGTGTTTTGCAATGGGGTCTGAGCCGGGCGCTGGCCTTCTGGCCGATCGAATGCGGTTTCCGAGGTTTCCAAGCCCGGTCCGCTGAGCCAACGCGGTCAACGTGCAGGGCGTTTGCCGGATTAGAACGGTGACCAGTCTTCGCCAAGCATGAAAGAGCCCCGGCCAGTAGAACTGGCCGGGGAGGGAAGGAATCTGCGCGGAGCGGAAAAGAATACGGAGTTACCGAATCGCGGGTCCCCACTCGCCGCCGTTGCGGATGTAGCCGTAGGTCCAGCTAAACGAACTCGGGATCGACCGGCGATCGAACCAAATGTTCTTGAACCACTGGACTTTGCCGCGGCCCATCGCTTTCGCGCTGCCGTCAAAGAACGCCATCGGGGCGTTACCGCCGTAGCGGTAGCGTGCGTGACCGGCGCACTCCCACGCGCCGCCGTTGGCGGTCGGGCAGTCGCTATCGAAAAGCGGGCTGTAAACGGCCGAGCCCTTGGTGTAAACGTCCACGCCGTCGCGGAACTGAGTACTGATATCGTTCGGGGTGCGGAGGATCGGTCCGACCCACATGTTCTGCCAGTCGTGGAACCACGGGTAGCTCCAAGGATTGGAGTTCGCGCCCTTCTCCATGATCATCACTTTTTCGCTCAGGTTTTCGACCTGCGACTGGGAGATGGTGGTATTGGGAGCGCCTTGGCTGGCCAAGCCCGCGTGGCCGTAGTTGCTGGGGAAGATGCCGTGGTGGACGCCATAGCTCTGTCCGCCTTCTTGCTCATTTGCCGAACCACTACCGGTCGCGGCAGTGGAGGACTTCGGATAGCCCGGCGCCTTAAAGATGCCCTCCTTCCCAAAGCTCTGGACCACGCCGCCGGTGGTGGTGCCCTTGTCACCGCTCTTGATGTACGGATACACCGTGGCGTACCACTGAATCACCGGGCCATTACCGTCGCCGTTGTACTCGGACTGCGGGTAGATGTCGTCCGAGTCGCCAATGTACATCATGATGCCTAAGCCAATCTGCTTGACATTGGAGAGGGACTGGGTCTTTTTGGCCGCCTCTTTGGCTTGCGCAAAAACGGGGAAGAGGATTGCCGCCAAAATGGCGATGATCGCGATAACGACGAGAAGCTCGATGAGCGTAAAGGCAGTGCGTTTCATAATGAACGACCTTGTTCGTAAAGGCTATGGAGTCACGGACGGATGCCGCGGCAATGCGGCGGTCGAGTCCCGCACATCTAATGTGCACGGGAAAAGGTGGACGAGTTGCTCAGGGCGATCGCCCCGAATCATGGCAAGAAGGGTTTCGGCGGCAAATCTGGCCATCTCACGAATGGGTTGGCCCACCGCCGTCAGCCGGGGGAAAGTCTGCTCGCAGTAAGGGGTGCTGTCAAATCCAACGACCGAGAGGTCTTCGGGCACGCGCACCCCAGCCCGGCGCGCACGTTCAAGAATGCGTCCGGCAAGGTGCTCGTTCCACGCGAAGATCGCGGTGTGGTCCGTAGTGCCGTACCAGGCATCAAATCCGGAGGCATCTGTCGTCCACACGGCAATGTCGTCGGCCTGGCAAGCTATGCCTCGATCGGCAAGGGCCGCGCGAAGCCCCGCTTCGCGGGCCAACGCGTCGGGGGTGTTGTACTCACTCTGTTCCTTAACAAAGAGGATGCGTTGGTGACCCAGCGAGAACAAGTGGTCGACGACCAGCCGAGTCCCCGCGATGTTATCGCAGGCCACGTAGACCGTGCCCCCGGGATCTACGGGAGGGGGCGAGTTGAGCGCCACGAAGGGGATTGTGCTGGTGAGAACCTCGGCCCGGGCGGTCGGGTCGTCGGGCAGCTTGCACCAGATCGCCCCGTCCAAACGACCGTCGCCCAGTGCGGTTTGCAGGTGCTCGCCGCCCACTTCGGGGATGATGGTCAAGCGGTAATGCTCGCGGAACACGACTTCGGCGACACCATCGAGCAGGTGGACATAGTAAAGCGGTCCAGAGGCAATGCTGCCCCAGTTTTCAAAGATAAGGCCGATACTTTGGGCCCGGCCGAGGCGCAGGTTTTGCGCAAGGCCGTTAGGTCGGTAGTTTAAGCGTTCGGCCGCCTCTCGAATGAGCGCCGCACGGTCTTCTCCGACCCGGACGGAACTCCCCCGTCCATGGAGCACCTTAGACACGGCAGTGATACTCACCCCCGCAGCTTCGGCAACATCCTTTAGCGTAATCGACATGTCGGTTGAGTCCTGGCCTTAGTTGCCCGTGGCGCGAGCGCCGGGATCCGAGGCTGCGGTACCGGTACCCACGCCGCCCAAGCGCGCTTTCATGGCGGTTTTCTGCTCGGCGGTCAGGCTGGGATCATCATCAATTGCCTTAACGCGGGCGATGTTGGCCTCGTCAATTTCGGTTTTCGACGCTTCCTTGCGTCCATCACCGCAACCCGCCATCAGGGCGAAGGTGGCGATGGCAGCGGCGAACAGTGCAATTCGTTTCATGGCGTTTTGTTCTGCGATTGAACCTTCTATCACGCCGAGATTCATCGTTCCATCGGCATTGATGCAAGGTTCAATCAACTATACATCATAAGTTTCTGAAAGTCATGCCGGCCCAGGAAAAAATTGGAAAAACTTTGGCCAATTTTCGGGAGAGGGTTGCTGTGTCCCGGCCCTCGGATCTTCCGGACGGCAACTCCTACCGGGTTTACTGACGCAATGCGTGGGGGTTTGCTCGCGATCATCTTTAGCCTTTCGGCAATCGCGGCGGCCCAGACGGTCGCCCCCGCCCTTCACGCCAACCGCTTTGAACGCTCGGCGCCGTTGCCGGGGCTTCCCGCTGTCATGCTGGACGTCGTTGGGAACGGTTACGGCGTGGCGCAGCAAACCGCCCGGTCTCGCAACCTTCAGGCGCGCATTTTGTGGATAGACGGCACCGCAAATCTAGAGCGCTTGTCGTCGCTTCCCAAAATCCAGAACTTGGTGCGGCGCGTGAAGGACGTCGGCTTCAACACGATCGTCATGGATGTGAAGCCTATCGTGGGCTACACCATCTACCCAAGCCAACTGACGCTTAGACTCACCAAGTGGAAGGGCCAGTCGGCATCCATTGATTTTGATCCCTTGCTCGCGATGTCGGTAGAGTGCCGACGGCAAGGAGTTCCCCTCTACGTCAGCATGAATGCCTTTGCCGAAGGGCACCGCATGGCCAAGGAGAACGAGCTCGACCCGAACTCCCCGTTTGGATATCAGCGACCCGGGCCGGGCTACAGTCGGGTGGATCAGCAAACGGTGCTCTACGACCCGGAACCCTTCCTCCGCGCGCCTTTCACCGGCGAGCGCTTCGCGCTTCAACCCTTTCCCGGACGGCTAGATCGGACCGGCAAAACGGTGGGCGTCATGACCGATCTGGCGAAAGTTGCGACCGTTCCCGTCGGGGCCACCGCCATCGTCATTGATGCGAATGGGACGGTACTGGCCGTGCGTGGCGCGGGGCCAATCGCGGTACCGTCAATCCCGGCGGGCGGTAGTGCGCTGGTGGGTTTCGGAGAAGCCGCGACCTTCCTTCAGCAAAACGCACGCCCCGGGGTCACGCTATCCTTTGATTCGAAGCCCGTGTTCGTGCCGATCCAGGAACGGCCCGAAGAGCAGATTCCGCTGATGATGAATCCGCACGATCCCCGCGTGCAAGATCGGATTCTCGCGTTCGTTACCGAAGTTCTGACGAAGTACGACGTGCGTGGCGTCGTATTCGACGATCGCCTGCGATTTGCGGGGAAGAACGCCGACTTTAGCGAGTTAACGCAGCGCCTGTTTGAGGCTCGCGTGGGCCGCCGGATCAACTGGCCGGTGGACGTCTTTGAGTTCACCTTTAACCCGGACCTCTCGCGGGGGATTCGCCCCGGCCGGTACTACGATCAATGGATGGCGTTCCGCGCCGAGACTCTGACGCAGTGGGTGAAGCGGGCCCGCGCGGTGGCCCAGGCCGCACGTCCGGACGCTCAGCTCGGCGTTTACGCCGGTTCGTGGTTTGGCGAGTACGCAAGATTTGGGAATAACTACAGCTCGCCCGACTTTAGCGCGGGGTTCGACTTCCTAACGGAGGATTACCGCAAGACCGGTTTCGCCCCCGACCTCGACTTCCTCATCACGGGGTGCTACTATGCCGTGCCCACCATCGTGGAGGCCATGGGCCAGAACCGCGCCACGGGGCGTACCGTAGAGGCCGCTGGTCAACTGACAAACCGCGCCGCACGCGACCAAACCTGGGCCTACGCGGGCATCTCACTGAGCGACTATTACAAGAACCCAGAGGCGCTGAAGCGGGCATTGCAAGCGGCCACCGGCAGTACCCAAGGCGTCATGGTCTTTGACCTCTCGCACAACATCGACCAGTTTTGGCCGACCTTCGCGGCGGCGTTCCGCGATCGGCGGGCCGCGCCCCACACGCAGTCCGACCTGTTACCGCGAATTCGAGCGCTTAGGGCTCGATTGGACGAGATGGGTGTGAAGGAACCATCGGTGGCGATCCGCGAGGGCGCTTCCGGTGCGGGGCACTAGGACTTGGGATCGGAAGCGTGACTCAGGTCCGTGCCTAGTGAGACACGATGGTCGGGAGGCCTTTGGCCTCGGTAATCATCGCCCCCACTTCGGACATGGATGGCAACCGGTTCACGAGATTGCGCTCCGAGTTGATCTCGGACATCCGTGCGTGCAGGTTCTCGGCATTGCGCCGGGCCAGCTCGGGCACACTATCCACCCCGGCGGCTTCGAGCAGATCCGAGAACTGGGTGCCGATCCCCGGAATACGCATCAGGTCGGCGCGGTTCGCCCAACTCAGCAGGTGGGTTTCGCTGATCCCGGTGGTGGTGGCGAGTGCTGATCGACCTTGCCGAGTTGCGCTTGCCTCAAGCAAGCGCTCAACGGTCTTGATCCCCGCATCGCCCAGCGACGCGGCATAAGCCGGGCCAATGCCCTCAATGTCTTCGATTTTTGCCATAGTTGTCCTCTTCGTTGAAGTCGCCTCACGCCGGCTCAGTTCGGGCGTGAACTCTCCATTCACTACTTTACGTGACCCCCGGGCTGTGATGCGCGAGAAAGTACAAATTTAGGACACCGAACGCACTGCTTGCGGGGAATGGGAGGCGTGAATCTCCCCGCTGCCCCAACGAGGGAGATTGCCAGAGAAAGCGGGCGGTTGGTGGGCCTAACTGGATTCGAACCAGTGACCTCACCCTTATCAGGGGTGCGCTCTAACCAACTGAGCTATAAGCCCAACCGATCAAAAACTATACCTCAACCCGACGTATCCCGCCACAAGCCCGAAAAAACGCTCCGGATATGCCCCGGAGTCGCGTAGAACCCACCGAAACCCGGCTTGCCGCTAGACGTCGGTCCCTTACCACCGCTATACTGCGGAGTGGGGTTGACGTCCTCGGCAATTGCGCCGGGCACCGTTGCCCAGAGGTTGCTAAAGGATGCCGCTTCAACGTCGATGGATGACGACCTTACTGGTCGGACTGGCCGCCGTGGTCAGTCATGCTCAATTCACTGGGCCCGCTCCCTTGGCGTGGCGATGGGCGCAGCCCACGACCGTCGCGCCAGGAGGTGCCCCCGCCGTGGCGGACGATGTCCTCTACGTCGCCGTCGGTTCCCGCATTTACGCGATTGAACGCGAGTCGGGGAACCAGCTTTGGCGGTTCCCGGCCGCCGACCCGTTGGACGGAAACTTCCGTTCGGGTCTCTTGCTCTACAACGACACGATCATTGCCTCGGCGGATAATAAGCTGTTCTACGCGGTGGACGCGAAGACCGGCAAGAGCCTGTGGCAGTATGTTTCGCCCACCAACTTAATCGGGAGTCCGGTGCTCGTAGGTCAGACCATTGCCTTCGCGCTCTCGGATAACTCGATTAACGCCATTAGCGCTACGGACGGCAAGCCCATCTGGACGAATCCGCAACGGATCTTTGATGGTCTTACCGGCGGACTCAGCGTCTACGGTGGCAATATTCTTCTCACGACACAGAACTTTGAGGTCTGGTCGATGAACATCGCCACGCAGAAGATTAACTTCAAAACGCAGTTCGCGTTGCTTGGCCCCGACGTTCGCCCCGCCGTGCTGGGCGACGTATTCTACGTCAATACCGGCGACTTCCTGTCGGCGGTCAGTGCGCTGAACGGGCGCCAGCGCTGGCAGGTGAATACCCGCGAACCCCTCGTGCGCAACCCGGCGGTGAGTGGGGCAGGCGTCGTTACCATGTCGCGCGATGGGCGGATGCTCGCGTACGACCTGAACGGTCGCTCGTTGCTGAAAGCTCCGATCGCGCTGGATGCCATTCCGGTAGCCGATCCGGTGCTGCTGGGTGATCTTGCGGCCGTGCCACTCTCCAACGGCTCGCTACAACTCGTTAACCTCAAAACCGGCAAAGTGATCTGGAACTACATCGTCCGGCCGATCGTCCCGCGTCCGACGGGCTCGGCGAATGACCCGACCATCCGAAATTACGTTCTGGCTTCAGGCGCGCCGATTGTGTTGGGCAAGACCCTTTACTTGCTGGCACAAGACGGTAGTCTCCTCGCGTTCGATTCGCAGATTGGCGTTGACCTCACCCCTCCGACGGTTCGAATGGCGTTCCCGAACCCGGGCGACCAGGTCTCGGGCCAACCCCCATTGCAGTTCATCTTCGTCGTGACCGACGAAGCTTCGGGCATCAATCCCGAGACGATGCGCGTGTCGATTGACGGAGTGGCCATGAAGCACGAGTTCACCCGTGATGGGTTCCTCTCCGTGCGAATCCAGACTGAAGGCGACAACAAGCCGCTGACCGATGGGCGCAAGGTAATCGAGGTCGTTGCGACTGACTGGCTAGGCAACGTGAAGACGCAGCAGTTCTCAGTAACGGTTGACAACACGCTGCCTAAATCTAATCCGCGACCAACCAATCCGCCCGGTGGCCCCGGCGGTCCTGGCGGACGCGGCGGTGGGAATGGCACAAATGGCTAAGGTCAGCTAAACCCGAGTGAGTCCGCTATTCTGGCAGTACCTGTTAGGGGCGGAAATGGCTCCCGCAAAGGCCCGAGACTTCATCGCAAGTCTGGGGCCTCGTGGTTTGGACCCGATCGCGGCCTTGCGGACGTTGCCGTCCCTGACAGAAGGCGAGCGCCGGCGACTCCTTGCCGTTTCCGCCGAGCCCCTCGAACGCGCGCTTGAAGCGGGCGTCTGGGTGGCTGACGCCCCCGACTATCCGGCGACCGCGTTCCCCGAGACCTTGCCCCCCGCGCTCTTTGCCTGGGGGAACCCTACCGCCCTGACGGGTCCTCGCCTCGCGGTGGTGGGCACCCGTCGCGCCAGCGCCTACGGCCGGGCGGTGGCGCAAAAGTTTGCCGAAGGTTGCGCCCGCCGAGGGGTCGGCATCGTTTCCGGGGGGGCGGTGGGCATCGACGCCGCCGCGCACCGAGGCGCATTGGCGGCGCACGGCCGCACTGTCGCCGTCCTCGCGGGCGGCCTGGATAAGCTATACCCGTCCGCCCATCGCGGATTGTTCCAGCAAATGCGTGAAAACGGTGGGTGCTTGGTGAGTCAGTTTGCCGTCGGCACGCCCCTTCGCGATTACGCGTTCTTGATCCGCAACGGCACGATCGCCGCCCTCAGCGACGGCGTGTTGGTGGTTGAAGCGCCTGCCCGATCGGGGTCCCTCACCACGGCCCAGGAGGCCATGGAACAGGGCAAACCCGTCTTCGTGGTCCCGGCGACCATTGATCACGAGGGTTTTCGGGGGAGCCACGCGCTGATCCGAGATGGGGCCTTATTGGTGGACCATCCCGGACAGATCGCCGAAGTAATGGGTTGGCCAGACCCACTGCCCGAGGCCGAACCGGACCGCCCCGCCGATGACCCCGTCACCTCACGCATCCTTGCCGCCCTTGAGCTGGAGCCCATCGCCCTCGATCGAATTGCGTTGTCAACGGGTTTGGATGCCGTCGAATTGGCGGAGGCGCTAACGCTGCTTGAACTTGATGGACGGGTTTTGCGGGACGGTATCGGCTACGCCCGGGTTCCGTAATCCTAATGGGACCGCGTATAACCTAGTAATTACTTAAGGCTTAGCCGCGTCTAGGCGTCTGGATACCGAATACAATGCACTTCGTATGGCTTGGGTATCCCCAATCCATTTTTTTACGAGAGGACTCCATGAAGCATTTTCTTTTACTCAGCTTTTCCGTGGTGACGGTCGCCGCAAATGCCCAATCGGTGGGCTATTCCGGCGGCCTTTACTCCCAGAACTTTGACACGCTGGCGACCAGTGGCACGGTCACTCGGCCGTTTAACGGCGGCTCAACGGCAAGCGTGGCGGGGCAACTGTGGGATAACGGGAGCACCGTTCCGGGCTGGAACATCACGTTTGAGAACGCCACGAACGTCGGCATCAACCCCCCGGTAGGAAACAACGGCAACTGGATCGGAGCCGGCGTACTGGCCTCGCCCAGCAACTTGCTGCCGGACTTTAACACCAAGTTCATCCGAATCGATGCGGGCACTAATAACGGTGGTTCGGCTTACAACTACGGCTCGGTGGCCGCAAGCGATCGGGCTCTGGGAGCGCTGAACTCCGGAGGGGCCACGTCACCGCAGCGCAATAGCATCGTCTTGGTGCTTCGCAACACGTCGGCTCAGACCTTCACCGAGTTCTCGTTGAAGTACCGTGGCGAGCAGTGGCGCATCGGCGGCACGCGCACGGAAGGCGATAAGCTGAACTTTAGCTACCAGATCTTTGGGGCCGGTTCGTTCGTGATTGACAACGCTCGTCCCACGGTGGCCAGCGGTTGGATCCCCGCCGCCAGTCTGAATTTCGCCGGACCGATCACCAGCGGTACCGCCGCGGCTTTGGATGGCAACGCGAACTTTGTCAACGTCGCGGGTTCGGTATCGAACCTGAACTGGACTCCGGGTTCCGACCTCGCGCTTCGCTGGGTGGACTTTGACGCCACCGGTTCCGACGATGGTTTGGCCATTGACGATCTTACGATTCAAGCCGTGCCCGAGCCCGGCACCATGGTCGCCCTTGGCATGGGCGTCGTCGCGCTGCTGCGCCGCCGTCGCCGCTAAGGCTACTCATCTGAATCACGGGCCGAGTAAGGAGCACTCCTCACTCGGTCCGATTTACAATAGGGCGGAAGTAACGCTCGTTCCACCCCGCACGTCTGCCATGGTAGAGGTGAGCATGAACTTACGCGCCGGATTGATTGGATGCCTGATGCTGGTGGCCGGAGCCGCCTTGGCCCAGAGTGTGGGGATGGCCCCGAACACTCCGATAAGGTGGCGTACCCTGGTGGAGGGCCGCACCTCGCCCGTGGTTCAGCCCCAGAACCGAGTGTTCTTTACCCAAAACGATTTCGACAGTTTTTGGCGGCAAACGTTTCGTTCTGACGCGCCTGGTGGCGTTAACTGGCAGAAGGAAAACGTCGTCGGCGTTTTCTTGGGGAATACCACCGCCACTCGGACGATGATCACGACGATCGATCGTCTCGGCCCGACCGGCCTGCGCGTGCTCTACTCGGTGACGGATGCCGTCACCCGCCCCACCCCCCGCGGAGATTCCACCAAGCCCGCCCCGCCGGCGCCCATAAATTCGCCCTATTGCGTGGTGGTGATGGAGCGGACGGCGGGCAACTTTACTTTCACGCGATCTGCGGGTCGCCCGGGGTTCGGGTTCACCCCAAACCCCGGCGGACGGCCCCCCTATCAAACGCGACCGTGCACCTGCGGTCGGGGCATTTACTGTGACGGGTCCTGCGGCTCGCTGTACCCCATCGACGTTCCGTGGACCACGTTTCGAAGTGGCGAGCAGAGCCAAATCGGCTGGGCCGGCTCGCGCTACATCGAGTCCTGGGTCGCCTACCAAGCCTATTGGGCCGAGTTGACTGGCAACCCACGTGAGCCTGCCCCCGATAATATCGATTTCCGATACGACGCGTTGCTGGCCATCAACCTGGGGACTCGCGCCACGGGCGGCTACGGCGTGCGCGTGCTGGACGTTCAGATTCCGAGAGGGTGGCAACCGGTGGTGCGCTATGCCGAGATCACGCCGAAGTTTGGCTCAATCGCGACGCAGGTGATGACGTCCCCGTTCCTCATCATCCGTCTTCCGCGCGAGGCGGGAATGCCGATCCTCCAACGACTCCCGGGCTCGCCGTTCTAGCCCTGTGGGCCCTCCCTGCGTGATCCGGGAGGGCCCACCAAGGCGTTACCGGCGGCGTGGCCCGATCTGATCGATCGGGATCTTGATCCAGTTCGCCGGGCGCAGTCGAAGGGCGTTTGCGACGGTGACTTTGGAGTCGGACTGGATGATATTGTTTAGGTACGAAACGTTCTCCAGCGTCAAGCCGTCGTTACGGGTAATCGGGTGACCGCCAAACTGGATGTTGCGCTGGACGAGATTGCCACTCGCTTTCTCGCCGCCATCCTTGAGCACCGAAGCCAGGCTTGGGTAGCGCACGCTATAGGGGGGCTGGTCCACCCGCATGGCCTGTAGCGCATTCCAAAAGCCCCAATCGCCACCTTTCGCCATAAAGTTCTTGGCCCAAGTCCGGCCGCGTTCGTCGATGTATACGCCGGGAACGCATCGGATGAAGACGTTACCGACCACCACATTGTCGCGGCCGCCGCCAATCGTCACGCCCCCGCCCGCCAAATCAAGGATGTTGCCCTCAACCCGCACTCCCGAGAAGCAATCATCTAAATAGATGGCCGAAACACCCATCTGCTTTCCATTGGGCTTCAACTTCGACTCGAGGTCGCGGAACCAATTAAACCGAATCTGGATGCCCCGCATGGTGGTATCGCGCCCCATGTAGATCGCGCTTGAATCGTCCGTCTCCAGGCAGATGCGCTGGATGTCGTTGTACTCCAGCCGGTGGTCGTTCCCCGAGACCAAAATTGCGTTATGCGGGGCGTCGGTGATCCGATTGTGCGCCACGATGTTCCCGACACCCTTAACGTCTACGCCGGGATTGTACGTGCGCCGAAGTTGCCCAAACCGCTTGATCACGTTATCGGTCGCGGTCAGCTTGCCGGGCTCCAAGGTCATCCGATTACCCCCGTGCAGCGCGATTCCGGTTTCGCCCAATTCTTGAAGTTGGCACCGCGCAACTTGCGAGCCGGGGCTATCGATCAGTGAGACCCCGTACTTGGCGAATCCCCTGATCTCGCAGTCGGTCACCAGGGTGTTTGGACTGTCTTTTACTTGGATCCCGCCCCCGGATCCGTCAATCAGTTTCATCCCGCGGATGGTCACGCCAGTCGCACCCTTGATCGTGATCAGTGGCGCTTCCAGGGCGGTCACCGTCACGTCGCCCGGTTGAATCGGCTCGGGGGACCAGAAGACGACTCGCCGGGTCGCCGCATCGATCCACCACTCGCCCGGTTGGTCCAGCTCTTCTAGGACGTTGGTAAAGAAGAATCGGCGGCCCTCGGAGGGGCGCATGAGCTCGAAATTGTCAACTTTTGGGGTGAGGGTGACCCACTTTCGGTCGTCGTCCCACTGCTCCACCGGCTCCCAGGCTTCTGCCCAGTCGTATTGCCAGTAGCCCAACACCCAAGCCTCTTCGGGCTTAGCCCAGTGGGTCGGGCGATCGTTGGGCACACGGAATCGGCGGACGTCACCGCGCGGGGCTTCGGCAATCTGCAGCCATCCCCCGTACGGTTCGTCGGGATTCGGGTACCGCGCCAGGTCCATCGCCTGACCCTTGTAGAGAAGCCGACGGCCGCCGAGGTTGTCGGGCTGCAAGAATCCCTTACGGGTCAACGCGTGTGGGTCGATGCCAGCGGGTAGCGTAGCGCAACGCGTCGGCATCCGCGCGGATTCTGGCAGACGCGTCGCCAGGTCCGTCGGAACCGGCCCCCAGCGGTTGAGGGTCACGCCGCCGTCCAGGACCGCCGCGCCCACACCCTCGAAAGTGAGGTGGGAGTCAGCCTTTCCAAGCGTGATCCCGGCTCGGACAAGGTAGAGTCCGGGGGCAAATCGTACGGTAGTTGGTGCGCGTTGGGATCGCAGCCGAACCCGCTTTAAGGCTTCGGCTATCGTCGCTACTGGCTGTTGGGCGGTGGTTCCTTTGGCCCGATCGTTGCCATTTGGGGCAACATAGAGCGTGTTCTCAGAGGGCGGCACCGCCGACCCTTGCGACCATGCGAGGGCAAGAATGATGGCGAACATGGACTGAGATTACTGTACACAACAGTGTTTATGCCGCCGTAAATTGTCTTTCGGGGTGCACGGCTTTCTATCGAACCATAGCCTTTGGGCGGGGGCCGATCTCGTTCAGCGGGATCTTCACCCAGGTTGTCGGTCGCTTCGCCATTGCTTGCGCCAACGTCAGCTTGGTTGCGGGGACGTCCACGTTCTCTTGCGCGCCGACATCCCCGGCTTTCAGGCCATCGAGCAAGTTGAACAACGGGCCACCAAAGGCCATGTTTTGCCGAACCACGTTCCCGCTGGCCTTCGCCGGGTCCTCGCTGAGGATGTTGGTGAGCCGAGGGTAGCGATCTCGGTAGGGCGGCTGGTCAAGGCGCATTTCACGGATCGACTCAAGGAAGTTCCACCCCCCGTTATCCTTGAGGTACTCCTTGGCCCAACCCTTCCCGCGTTCATCGACGTGCACGGCGGGTTGGCAGCCTAAAAAGATGTTGCCCACCACCGAGTTATCTCGCCCGCCCCCGACCATGATTCCCGTGCCGGCCATCTCAAAGATGTTGCCCTCAACGTTAACGCCCGCAAAGCAGTCATCCAGATAAACCCCCATCACGTTGGTGTAGTTGCCCTCCGTCGTGACCCGAGGTGCCAGGTCGCGGAACCGGTTAAACCGGATTTGAACGCCCCGCATGGTGGTGTTCCGGCCCATGTAAAACGCCCCGGAGTCGCCGGTCTCGGTGCAAACGCGCTGGACATCGTTGTACTCCAGCCGGTGGTCGTTTCCGCCCAGCAGCACCGCGTTGTGGGGGGCGTCGGTGATGCGGTTGTGGGCGACAGTGTTGCCCACACCATCCACACTAACCCCAGGGTTATAGGTGCGGCGCAGTTGCGCAAACCGCTCGATCACATTATCCGTGGCCACCAGGTTCCCGGGCGTCAGTGTTCGGCGATCGCCACCGGTCAAACTGATTCCGGTCTGGCCAAGCTCATGCAGATGACACCGGGTCACCCGCGAGCCAAGGCTATTCTCGACCTTGACGCCGTACTTGGCAAAACCGCGAATCTCGGTGTCCGTAATCGTCGTTCGGGGGCTGTTGAGCACGTCAATCGCGCCCCCTGAGCCATCCAACAGGCGCACGCCCCGCACCGTCACGTCCGAAGTATCGCGGATCGTTATGGCGCTGGATTCCAAGGCGGTCATGGTCACATCGCCGGTTTTCAGCGGGATCGGAGGCCAAAACACCACTCTTCGTCCTGGCCCATCGATCCACCACTCCCCAGGCTCGTCCAGTTCTTCGGGCACGTTCACCACGAAGAACCGGCGCCCGGTGGAGGGATGCATCAAGCTCGGATTCCCGATCTCACTCGACAGTGTGACCCACCGACGCTCCGCGTCCCACTGCGTGGCGGGTTCCCAGCTTTCGGCCCAATCAAACTGCCAGTAGCCCATGAACCAAGCATCTTGGGGGTTGGCCCACCGGTTGGCCCGATCGTTCGGCAGCCGAAATCGTCGCGCGGGTTCCTTATCGGCGTCGGCAATCCGAAGCCATCCGCCGTCAGCGTCGCCGGGGTTGGGGTAGCGGGCGAGGTTCATTGGGCGACCCCGAAGCAGGAGGCGTCGTCCTCCTGGGGCATCGGCCTGACTAAACCCTTTGCGTGCAAGTGCTTGCGGATCAAGGCCCTTCGGTAATAGGACCACGCGGGCCTTGGCGACCGTGGCGGCGGGCAGTCTGCGGGCTAAATCCGCCGGCACGAGGCCCCATCCGTCCAGCGTTACCCCGGCGTCTAAGATGGCTTTGCCCCCGCCGTCCAATGTGATACCGGCGTCGGCCGGGCCAAGTTGGAGGGTTGACCTGAGGGCATAGCGTCCGGGGGCGAGTCGAACGGTGGCGCGGGTCCCCTTGGCCCGGAGGCGGGCCTTTCCCAGTGCCGCGTCAAGGGTGGCAAGCGGTTGGTTGACGCGAGTTCCGGACGCCGTATCGCGACCGTTCGGACCGACGAACCATGTGAGCTGAGCCGGCGCGGTCGCCGAACCTTGCCCCATCGCAAGGACGAGTAGGATCCCTACCATAGATCCGTGTATACCGGATTTCAGGGGTCGGGCTACGCGTTCACGGGATTGTCGTCGAGGGTGTCATCAATTCGTTCGAGACGAAGCCGGGTGATGCGCCGACCGTCGCTCTCGACCACGCAGAAGCGGTAGTCACCGTCCGTGATGTACTCGCCAACCTTGGGTTGACGACCAAATAGCCCGAACACAAATCCGGCGACGGTATCGAACTCCTCACTATCGAAGTTCGATCCGACCTCACCATTAAGGTCATCCAGGTTGGTTTTGCCGTTCACGTGGAACCCGATGCCATCGGGGGTGATGTCCGGCGTCTCCACGTCGTACTCGTCCACGATGTCGCCGACCAGTTCCTCCACGATGTCCTCGATCGTCACGATGCCAGCGGTTCCGCCGAACTCATCCTGGACGATCGCCATTTGGCTCCGGCTCAGGCGCAGGTCGCGAAGTAAGTCGTAGAGGTCCTTGTTCTCGGGCACGAACAGCGCAGGGCGGAGGAGCGTGCGAAGGTTGAGGGGCAGATCACCTTTCAGGCGCGCGGTCAAAAGGTCCTTGGCGTGGATGATGCCGATAATCTGGTCGTCGGTGTCCTCAAACACGGGAATTCGGGAATGCCCCGACTCCTGGATGACCCGGATAATGTCAGAGGGGTCGGTATCGATATTAACGGCGTCCAGGTCGACTCGGGGAGTCATCACCTCACGGGCGACGGTATCGGTGAACTCGAAAACCGAGTGGATGAGCTCCCGCTCTTCGGCCTCGATCTCGCCGGTTTCCTGAGCGCTTTCCACAAGGTTCTTGATCTCCTCCTCGGCCTGGTTGGGCAAGGCAAACGTTGCCCGTCCGCCGAACCGCTTGGCAATGATGTCGGCCATTTCGGTCAGAATTCGGCTCGGGACCGAGAACACCACGGTGAAGGCTTGAACGAACCGGAACAAGTTCGCGGCCGTTCGCATGGGGTGGATAGCGGCGTAGCTTTTCGGCACCAACTCGCCAAAAACGAGGTTTACGGCGGCCACCGGGATGGTGATAATCACGCCCGCAATGAGGACGCCCGGGTAGCCCTCGGATACCAACGCCCGTTCAACGAGCCATGTGGCAAAGGCCGGTGCCGGCACGAAGCACAGGAGCATCATCCAGGCGCGCATGGTTTGGCTTCCCAGCGTGCAACCCGCAATGAAGCGCGGTTTATCGGCCATTAGGACCACAATGCGTCCGGAACGGACGTCGTCGCGCTCCACTTGGCGCAGGTGCCCCTGCCTCAAGAGCTCGATGGCGGTCCCGGCGGCCACGAATACGCTGTTGAGCGTGATGACGGCGATGATCGCCACCAACGTCGGACCGAGAACAGTATCGGGCACTCCGCTTGGATCTGCATTCCGCATGGCCTGAGCGACGGCGGCCAAAGGCATAAAGCCTAGGATCAGCAGGAAGATCCCGGAACCGGAAGGAGCGTGGGGACGGCTCGGTAACGATTTACCGGGCCGCGCCCGTTGAGGAGGCTGGTCTTTCATATAGGAATTGAGTTTATCGAGGGAGCACCCCAAAGATCAGGACGGCTAACACAAGGCCAACGGTTGCACCGAGGGTCAGTTCAAACAGCGAATGGATTTTGGCTTCGTACCGGCTTTGAGCAATCACGATAGCCAGGATGATGGCGATCGCGGCCACCAAGGCGTTGTCGGTGATGAATGGCACCGATCCGGCTAGGAAGAAACCCAGCGCGGCGTGCCCGCTGACTAGGCCGCCCTGCATCAGTTGGCCGCGCTTGCCCAGGCCCTTGCCGACAATCACCATGATAAAGGCGAGGAACAGCCCCAGAACCAGGCGGAAGGGAATAGGGAGGCCTACCCGGGGCGTGGTGAGTGAGAGCCGAATGCGTTCCCAGCTGTCTTCGCCGAGGGCAATCAGTACGCCCACCACGATGGCCATGATGGTGGTGATCAGAACCGCACCCGCCGAGATGTCTTTGGCGAATTTGGCCAAGGGGTGATAATTCGGCGAGACCAAGTCCACCGTGGCCTCGATCGCCGAGTTAAACATCTCCGCCACCAGAACAAAGTTGATCATGAACAGGAGCACCAGGATTTCCCGAATGCGCAGGTTCAGCATCATCGCCAGCAGCACGGTGGCAAACGTCACGTAAAGGTGAACGCGCATGTGCCGCTGCGTGCGGAACGTATAGACGAGGCCCGAGAGAGCGACGCGAAAGGGTACGACAAGGTCCGCGGCGGCCAAGCTTAGTGATCCCCCCGGTCGTGAGGTAGCGAAGCCCAGCTATCGTCTCGCGGTAACCCCAGCGCAATGGCGATCCGGTTCATTTCCTGCACCATCTCATCCCGATCGGCATCCGCTTCGTCGTCCATGCCCAGCAGGTGCAACGCGCCGTGGATGGCCAGGAACTGAAGCTCTTCATCGCGGGTAGCACCACGGGCATCGGCCTGACGCTGGGCGGAATCCACCGAGATTGCGATGTCGCCGAGAATGCCGAATCCGGAACCAGGGAAGGTCAGGACGTCCGTGGCCTCGTCCAGCCCACGGAACTGCCGGTTCAACTCGCGCAACGCCGCGTCGTCGGTCAGGAGAACACTGATCTCGGCGGGAGGCGCGTTACGCATGGTCAAGGTCAGTACGATGGCCTGCTGGATCTTTCCGGTCGGCAAGCGACGCGGGAACTCCGTCGAGACCAGCACCCGGGTTTGGAGTAGTCGGCGCATAGGCGGGCGTATCGGGGTAGGGCACTCGATCATGCCGGAGGGCACACAAGGAGCGAAGGAACGCGCGCCGAACGGTTTGCAGGTCGCGCAGGGTGAGGTCAGATTCGTCGAGTTGACCGTCGGCCCGGCGTTCGTCGATGATGCGGGCCACGGCGGTCTCCACGTCATCGGCCGTTTGGTGCTTAAACGTACGGCTGATGGCTTCCACCGAGTCCGCCAGGAGGACGATGGCAGCCTCGCGGGTTTGGGGCCGGGGGCCATCGTAGCGGAACTGGCTCTCGAACGCGGTATCGCCCGCCAGATCGGGCCGATCACGGAGCGCTTGCTGGTAAAAATATTGGATGCGGGTGGTACCGTGGTGTTGGGCGATGCCATCAATCAGAACTTTCGGAAGCCGATACTGGCGGGCCAGTTCCAAGCCGTCGGCCACGTGGGCCTTGATGACCATTCCGCTAAGGGTCGCGGGGATGTCGTCGTGCGGATTCAGTCCGTTCTGGTTCTCGATAAAGTAACTCGGTCGAGTGAGTTTGCCGATGTCGTGGTAGTACGCCAACGCCCGAACTAAGACGGGGTTCGCGCCGATATCACGGGCAGCGTGCTCGGCCAAGTTGCCGACCATCACCGAGTGGGCGTAGGTGCCCGGAGCGCGTAGGCAGAGCTGCTTGATAACGCTGTGTTCGGGAGAGCAAAGTTCTAGAAGCGACCAGTCGGAAAGGATGCCAAAAATCCGCTCCAGCACGGCCACCGCCAGCCAGAAGATACTAGTAGCGCCGACGGCGGCCACCGCTGCCCAGCCGGTACTTTCCAGGACGGTACTCACCCGACTTTCGCTAACGGCGCTGATCGAAAACGCCATGACCGACATGGTCAAGGTGACGATTGACGTCGCGCGCAACAGGTCCGCGCGGTGCTTCAGCGGGTTCACCGCATGGCTGGCAACCGCGCCCGCCAACCAGGCCGATGCGATGGCCTCCGCGGGGAGCACGCCACTCAGACCGACCAAGAAAGCCACGCCGGTGAGGGAGAAAATGGCAATGGTCGGGCCGAGGAGCGCACTGACCAGCATGGCGTGCGCGACCATCGGCGCCGCGACGAGGAAACCGATTCCGGCTAAAGGCTGCGGACCCACCAAACGCTGGATCAGCTGGACGCCGGCCACATCAAGGACCGTGACCAGCCAAACAATGCGTTCGGCGATGCGCGGATCAACCCCTTTGGTGGGGGAATGGCGCAGGTGAAACCGGGTGAGGACGATGGCGGCCAGGCTGACGGCCGTGACCGCAACCAGGAGCCGCACCTCAACGGGCCAGCCTCGGTTGGCCATCAAAAGCAGAGCCATGCCGAGGCTACCACCGACCATCGCGGTGAGCCCGAGAAGAATCCGGGGGAGTTGGCGCTCCCAGCCGAGAAGCCGGGAGAGGAAGCGGGTTCGCTGTTCAATCATGAGGGCTACGACTTACCCATCGCTGGGAGTTGCCGAGTCCAAGTGCAAGAGAGATTCAGAAACTAGTTCCGGGAAACGCGGCGGCGACTCTGTCGGCGACGCTTTTCACTGGGCTTCACGTAGTGAGAATGCTCTTTCAGCTCGCGGAGAAGACCGCTCTGCTGGAGCTTGAGGTTAAAGCGCTTCAGCGCACTGTCAATACTTTCGTTGGGTTGGACGGCAACTTGAATCAAATCGGTACTTCCTCTGAGATAGTCTAGGATACCGCATCGGGGCCAAAATGTCAAAAAAACAGGTTACCAACCATCGCTGGCGAGGACTTCCGCAAGGGACGGTCGGTACACCACCCACGCCCGAACGCGACCCCAACCCTGTCGCATCAGCGCCAACACCGCCGGATCGGCCTCGCCCGGCGCGAATTCTAGCCCCCGGCCGGTCTCCGTCACTGTAAGTTCCAGGGCGGGCAGCAGGGCTTGGACTCCCGCGGGGTCATCGGTCTCGATGGTCACACGAGCCTGGCGGTCTCGCAGCCGCGCGGCCGAACCCTGGTAGGCGATTTCGCCCCGGCGTAACACCATCAAGCGATCCCACTGCTCGGCGATGTCGCACCGGCCGGTGCCGATAATCAACGCCGTCCCGTCGGCGGCCCGCGCCGCGAGGGCGCGTGTCACCGCCGGCTCGTGCCACGGGTCTAGCCCATCCAGCACGCCATCTAGCACCAACAAGTCGGCCTCGGCCGCGAGGGCCGCCGCCACGGCGGCGCGTAGCCGTCCGGACAACGTGAGTTCTGCGAGGGGGCGGGATCGAAGATCGGCCAGTCCCGTCGCGCCCAAGGCGTCGGCGATGCGGGCCAATCGGGGCCGGCCGGCCGCCTGGGCGATGAGGCTGTGGGGCGTTGTTCGGCGCGAGGGACCGGGATCCGACGCCCACCAAACCCGCGCCGAGTATCCATCCGCGCGATGGGCCGACATCCACCCTTGCAGCCACGTCGTCAGCAAGGCGTCGGGGGGACCCATGACCGACCAGACCTCCCCTGCCTCAATCGAGGTCGCCTGTGCCCGGCGATCGGCTTGCGGATGGGTCCAGATGTCGCCCATCAGGCGAGGGCGAGGAGCTCTTTGGGACTGTGAGTGAGAACTTCGGGACCATTCTCCGTGACGAGAACATCGTCTTCGATACGAACGCCGCCCCAACCCTCAATGTAAACGCCGGGCTCAATGGTCCACACTTGGCCCGCCGCGATGGGCTGGTCGGCCGATACGCTCAGTCGACCCGTATCGTGCACGCTACGCCCCAAGCCGTGTCCCAGAGAATGCCCAAAATAGCGCGAGAGGTTCGCCCCGTCGCGGTCCAGAATCTCTCGGGCCAAGACGTCAATGTCGCGTCCGTTCGCGCCCGGCCGCAGCGCTTCGATACTCGCCACTTGCGCTTCCAGAACTCGGTTGTAAATCTCGGTATGGCGATCGGTGGCGGGCGAGACGACCAACGTCCGCGTGATGTCGCTGTTGTAGCCTTTCAAGCACGCCCCGAAGTCGAGGGTCACAAAGTCGCCAGGGGCCAGCTTGCGCTCGCCCGGTTTACCGTGCGGCTTTGCGCTGTTGGGTCCACTTACCACGATGGGGTCAAACGCGAGACTCGCGCCGTGCCGCCGGAAGTAGAACTCGATCTCAAGCCCTATGTCGTACTCCACTGCGCCCGGTTGGATGAGGCGCGAGATGTGGGCAAAGCAAGCATCGGCCAGGTGGCAAGCGGCCCGGATGAGGGTGACTTCCTCGGGCGACTTGATCAGCCGGAGCGGACCGACGAGGTCACCCGCCGGGACCAGTTCGATCGGGCTCAGCCGGTCGCGCCAGCTTTCCCAAGTACCGTAGGTCACGCTGGGCTCAAATCCTACGCGGGTGAGGTTAAGCGCCTGAATGTGGTCCAGAATGAAATCAATGCCGGACTTTGGCGTGCCAAAGGTGGCGACTTCGAGGTCGTTCACTTCGTCGGCGGCCTGCACCGTATACCGACTATCGGTCAGAAACCTCCCGCCGTCGGGCGTGATCAGCGCGTAACCGAACGAGCCGGTAAATCCCGTGAGGTAGCCCACGTTGACGGGGTCACTCACCAGAATGGCCGGAAGGTCTTTCTCCACCAAGGCCTGACGCAAACGCGTGATCGGAGTCTCCACCCCCCAATTATGCCTCTTCCGCACGCCGCAGGGTGGGACTGAGTTAGCCGTGGTGGTAACGACGGGGAACCCGTGACATGATTCGGGTCACGATCTCGTGCGTGTTGGTTTGCGCGAGTCCCGCCAGCTCCACGGCGGTCACGTCGTCGCCGATCAGTTGCGCGACGTCGCCGATCTCGACGGCCGGGACGTCGGTCACGTCTACCAGAGTCTGATCCATGCACACCAGGCCGATCACGGGGCACCGCTGGCCCCGCACCACCACCCACCCTCGGTCACTCAGCGCGCGCGGGTAGCCATCGCCGTAGCCGATGCCCAGGGTGGCAATGCGAATCGGCCGGCGGGCGGTGTAGGTGGCGGCGTAACTCACCGTCGTCCCGGTCGGACGGTCCCGAACCGTCATGATTCGGGCGTGCCAACTGAGCACCGGAGCGAGGCCGCCCAGATCGTAGGGATCAATGCCGTAGGCGGCGATGCCCACCCGGACCAGCGGAAGTTGCCCCGCCGCGTGCCGAAAGCTTGCTACCGAGTTTGCCGCGTGGGCGATGGGCACGGGGTGCCCGTCCGCACGGAGCGACGCCACCGTCGCAAGAAAATCGGTGAACTGCCGGTCCGTGGTGGCCTCGTCGCGCCCGGAATCCACAAAGTGGGTGCCCACGCCTTCGAGGCGTAGGTTGGGCCACTGCGCCAGCCATTGGGCCAAGGCCAGGGCTTCGTCGGGCAGAACCCCGAACCGGCTGAGGCCGGTATCGATCGGTAAGTGAACGATGGCGGTGACGCCTTGAGCGGTGGCGGCATCGGCCATCGCGCGGGCGGTATTCGTAGACTCCACCATTACCCGCAACCGGTAGAACACGGCTTGCTCCGCCTCGACCTCCAGCATTGGCGAAAGCACCAGGATTGGCGAGTCAATCCCGGCGTCACGCAGGGCGATGCCCTCCTGCACCGTGGCCACCGCAATCCACGCCGCGCCGTGCCTTACGGCATGCCGCGCTACGGGCACCAGGCCATGGCCGTAGGCGTCGGCCTTTGCCACAAGCGCCACTTGGGTGGCGGCGGGCAAGCCCTGGCGAACCCGATCCAAGTTCGCGGTGAGCCGCCCCAAGTCGATATCAATCCAAGTTCGCGGAAAAGGGTTTGACATTAGCGCCGGCGCGGCCTTCGGGAACGTGATCGGGATGCGGCCGCACTCGCGACTTCGACGGCCTTGGTCGCCCAAATCAGGAGCGCTTCGGGCTGATCCAGAACTCCCGGCGGGAGCTCCCAATAGCCCATGGGCGTGGGGGAATCATAGGGATAGAACGGCTCCATGCCGGCCGCCTCAAAGTCCGCTCGGTTGTGGTCACTCACCTTTAAATAGAGCTTCGCGTCGGCGATGAGGGCGAACATGCGGCCCTCGGCGTAGAGGCCTACCCCGCCGAACATCGCCCGCGACGTGACGGGCAACGCCGCCTCCAGTTTCTCTTCGACTTCGGTCCGAAAGGCAGGATCGTAGGCCATGACCGAAATCCTACCGCCCGCCGCCTATCGCCGGTCGCGGTGCGCTCGCGATAGGCTCCCGATGAGCGTGCCCAAGGCGACCAGCCCCAACGCGCCGACGTAGTACTTCATGCCCGCGTCGCGTGAGGGATTTAGGACCTGAACCACGATCAGCGTCACGATACCGAGGGCAATGCACGTGGCGGCAGCGATGGACTGCGCTTGGCCCAATCGGTACCGAATGATCGCGCGCTGGGCCTCGGGCGGAAGTTCACGAAGTGGGCGAGGCATTAATTATTGGCCTGATAAATGCGGACGTAGTCGACTTCGAATTTGGCGGGGAAGTCGGCCCGGGTGGGGTCGCCACCGGTGCTTCCAATGGCCAGGTTTAGTATTAAGTACAGCGGCTCATGGAACGGATTCATGCCGTCGGCGTTGAGGGTCTTCGTAAGGTCAACCTCGTTCAGCAGTCGGCCGTCTACCGAGAGCCGCATGCGGTCCGCGTTCCAGTCCATCTCCCACACGTGAAACCGCTGGTCCCACTGGGGGTCAGTCTTCGTGAACACCGTCATCGGAGTCTTGGTGGTGTCCCAGGTGCCGTTGGCCCAGCAGGCGTTGGCCAGCAGCGTTTGCTGGTAGTACTCCATCACGTCCACCTCGCCGCATTGCGGCCACGGCCGACCGGTGCCAAGCGCCCAAATGGCGGGCCACAGGCCGTCTTGGGCCTTGAATCTGGCCCGCACTTCCAGCCGACCGTAGGTCCAGGTGAACTTCGTGCGGGTGGTCAAGCTGGCCGAGGAGAAGTCGGCTTGCGCTCGGTTGAGTCGCCAGTCCTGGCTGTCGGGCTGATGCTTGGGGTTAGGTATCACCTCGCGTCGACCCGTGATGATCAAGTGCCCGGCTTTCACCGACGCGTTCTGGGGTTGGTACCACTGCTGCTCTTCGTTGCGCACAAACCCGGTTTCGTAGCCCCACTTTGCAGCGTTCGGCGTGCCATCACGGTTGAACTCGTCGGACCATACGAGACCTTCACTCAAGTTGCCGAGGCTTCCTGCCACCCATCCTGCCAAAACGATTGCGACCATTGCGTTCACCGGTGGTCTGAGTTTACGGCAACCGCCGGATTATCTGTCGCCTTCGTCGAGCACATAGCGTCTCGCCTAGTGGCAGCCGGCACGGGGAACTAGGCTCTGGCACGGCTACCGCCAAAGCCAGACCCCTGGGCCACGGCGAGGCGGTCCGCCCCTCAGTCCGCTCCTCTCGCCGGCGAGAAGAGGGGGGTATGGATTGCGCGTCCCAAGTTTTGGCGCTTAGGCCCGGCGGCGGCGTCCAAGTCGGCTTCCGCATCCCAGTCGGGCACGCCGGGCGTGGCGTCAAACGCCGCGCTCATCCGGTGGTAGTTGGCCATCCGAGCTACCGGCAGATCATCGTGGGGGGTTAGGCCCCGATGAAGGATACGACCCGCACGCCGAACGCCGCCGCCGCCGCGAGGCGGGAGATCGTCGGGATCCAGCGAAGTGATTGCATACGGTAACTGCGCCCGCCGTTGTTTCTCGGGGGGGCATACCTACTTTCACCCAGTAAGCGGCCCGGCCGCGTATGGGGAGTGTTAAGAAACCGTTCCGATGATTGAATCGGCTGGCCGGACTAGCGGCCTGGTTTCCCGCGATTGCCGCCCGGGCGCCCCTTCGCCGGGCCCCGGAAGGCGCCCTTACTCGGGCCGTTCGTGCCGGCATTTTTCCAGGCGCCCCCCTTGGCGGGGCCATTCTTGGGTCGAGCGGGCTTCGGAGATTTAGGCGCGGCGGGCTTACGCGGTGGCTTCGCCGGGGTCGCGCTTGACTCGGCGGCGGGGCGGCGACGCTTCGGCCCTTCCTTCAGCGGAATGCCCGGTTCCGGTTCGCCGTCCGGCCCAACCGGACGCGGCTTACGGGGTCGACGGGGACCATCGTCCTTCGGGATTTCCGGCGACGGCACGTACTCGCCTGACTCAGCTTCACCCACTTCGGGCAGCACCGGGGTGTTCCGTCGCGTGCTGGGTCGGCCGTAGGCCCACCAGCCGTACAGCGCCGAAAGATCGGTTGGCTCGGCGAGGGGCTCGCGGTTGTTGCGGATCAACGCGACGAACGCCCCGGCCCCCAGACCCTGCTGCGGGAACAAGCGGTAGCACGGGAAGTCCACGTAAGGCGAGCGGAACTCGGCAAGGTGCGGAATCTCCACCGCCTCCATGTGCGGGTAATGCTCCACCAGCCAACTCACGATCTTCTCGTTCTCTTTGTAGGCGTAGGTGCACGTGGCGTACAGCATGTGCCCGCCGGGGGCGATGGCCTTGACGGCGTGCCCGGTGATCCGGCGCTGACGCCCTACGCACACATCGATGTTGGCGGCGGCAAAGCAGTCCGGCGCCACTTCGCCCTTAGCTAACAGCGACTGCCCGCTGCACGGGGCGTCCACAATCACTAGGTCGAAGGCCTGAGCAAACTTGCGGCCCCACACGCTGGGGTCGGCGCTCCACACCAGGCTGTTCTCCACGTGGCAACGCTGAAGGTTGTCAATCAGCGTGGAGGCGCGCTTGCGAATGGTTTCGTTGCAGGCCAGCACGTCGGGATGAAACGCCCGGTAGGCAAACACGGCCTTGCCGCCGGGACTGGAGCACATATCCAGAATGCGCTTGGGCGGGGTAGGGATGGCCAACATCCCGCTAGCGGAGAAGATGGAAGAGAAATCGAGGGTGTAGTACGCGCCCTTGTCGTAGAGCGGATGCTGAGCCGCGCGGAACCAATCGTCCAAACGCAGAACCCATTCGGGTTGCCAATCCGTGGGGGCCAAACGTGGGAACACGCGGACGGCCGGTTCATCCCGCAACAGGATTAGCGCTTTCTCGCGCGATGCGCCACGCGCCAGTGCTTCCGTAAAGGCACGGCGCTCCTCAACGTCATCCTGGAACAGGAGACGCGCAGCTTTTATGAGAGCGGGGCCGGGATCGCGGGGCATGGGCCTGGAAATGATGACATACCTGGGGCTTACCGAGTCGGAATTGAAGCCAACTGCACGGGACTACCGCAATCCTGGCGGGAGAGCTACCGGTGCAGAAAAGGAAGTGCCCCGGCCTCTTGGGGGAGAGACGCGGGGCCTTGCTGGGGGAGGGAGAGAACGGTTAACCTTGATTGGAGGTCTCACCGGACGTCAGCTGGAGAGCTGCGTCACATAAGTTTCAACGCGCCGGGAGCGGGAGTGGTTCCCCCCGCGTCTCCGGCGGGTCCATAGATCTGGACCCCAGCTAGAATAACCGGGACTTTAGTCCCATCGGTGGTGATCCGAATGTAGCGGGCTCGGGAGAGTTGGCCGTACAGCGGTAGTCGAATGCGGCCATTCGCGCTCTGTACGCCGTACCGGCGGATCGCCCACCCGAGGTCAGGAACTGTCGTCCACTTCACGCGGGTTGTCGCACGATCGCCGGTACTGCCGAACTCAACGCGAATCGCTCCCCCGGCGGCCAAGTTGGTCCCTTCGAGTTCAACCACGCTGATCGCGCGGTCGCGCCCGAGGTCAATTTCAAAGCTACCCGCGACTCCCGCAACCATCTCGTAAGTTGTAGAGCTTTGCCCGTCGACCAGGTTCGACAAGTCCGTGAGGGCGCTCACCGTCACCGGCGCGACGATCCGGTTCAAGGCCCAGTCCCGGGTGCGGTCGGCGGGGGTTGCCGGACCCGCCAAGACGACAGGAACTATCGCGACGCTCCGACCCGAACGGTGGAATGCCAACAGCGTCTCTGCCGGGGTCAAAAGGGCCACGCGGGCGCTGGGACCCTGGCCAATGCGCAGGGCGACGATGCTGGGCGCGGTTCGCCCGGAGGCCGAGACGCCGTCGGCCGATCGCGGCAGGTTAATGGTCCCGCCGGTACTCACTTTGAAGGGGCCGATGGGAATCCAGGCGTCCCCTTCCAGCCGAAACGCCTGGCCGGGGCCGGCGTCCACCGGACGTCCGCCCGCTTCGGTTACGCGGACCAGGATCACGTTGGGCCAAGTCGAACTTCCCGCCGGAACCCACCCCGCATCTAGCGTCGCAATGTCGAGGCCCGAGTACGGCGCGGTGACCTCCAGGGGCAGATCAATGCCCGGGGCCGTTCCCCCGGGGACGGCGGGCAGGGGCAAGAGTCGAGGCCAAACGCGGTCGTCCCGCGCGTCGCCGTGCCCGAGTCGTCCGGGCCAACCGGCCACGGCTCCCTCAACCGGAATGCCTTCCAGCGGAGGGAGGCTGCCGTTGGGTCGATCCTCCCACACGGCACTCATCGGGGCTACCGCGTGGCGCATCACGGCATCGAACCACACGTCGCGATCGAGCCCGATCGCTGTGGGCAACGTGATGGCCCCGGGTTCGTTAGGCTCGGCCCAACCGGCAAATCGGAACCGGGTCTTCGCACCTTCCGGGGCAAAGCTAAATCGACTGGCGGGAAGTAGGGCATCGTTGCCGTACGACATCACGCGATGGACCCACGCGCTCAGGCTCCCGAACCCCGCGTTGTGTGCGGTTACCTCCAGGGCATCGCGCTCGGTAGAGGGCAAGACGAGGCGAACCGACCGGCCTTGGGCATAGGTGGCCATCGCGTCGTTCATGCGGCGTTGGTCCATCCCGTCGGGCACCAGTTCGGCCGACATCAGCCTCAAGCGGGGATCTTGAACTTGACCGGACGAGCCCCCCGCGAGCGCGACCGTTGTGGACGCCCCGGGCGCGAGGGCGGGCACGGTGGCCTCGCCTACGGCGCGCCCGTTCTCCTGGAACCGGATGCGAGCGGCCGGCGCGGCGGCAGGCCCGGAGTTGGTCACCACGGCGGCCCACTGGTCGCCGCCTGCGGGTTGCAGGTCCACCAAGGCCAAATCGGGCATCAGCACCTGGGCCGTCATCAACGGTTCACCCAGCGTGATCGCCATGCGCGGCCCTTCACTCACCGACTCGCTACTCGCGAACTCGGCGTCACCGGTAAAGCTCAGGGCTATGCCAGTGGCCAGCGCGGGGTTCTGGCGGGCGGCTTCCATCGCCGACGCCAGCCCGGTTACGCGCACGGTCGCCCCCTCCACCAGTAGCGCAATGCCTTCTAGAGGCGCTTGGTCGAGGAGGCCTTTCGCGCCCGCTTGTTCCCAGTTCGCGCCGTCGGGGCCGAGGGGTTGACGCCAGGTCGCGCCAATCGTGATGAGTTCGTCGGGCTTAGGCGTAACGCCGGAAGGGATTTTGAACCGTCCTCCGGCCCCTTCGCCCCAGGACCGCCGAAGCAGGCCGGCGCGGGCGATGGCTTTGGGATCGCCCGAGCGGCGCGTCAGCACCAGGGTCGCCTCGGCGATGGGCCGATCATCCGGAATTTGGGCCGCGAGGTCGCCAAATCGAATCAGCACCATCGTTTGGGGACCGGCCGAGAGGCCGCCGTCACGGCCAAAGTTGGCGTCGGGCTCGGTCGCACTCACAAAGGTATCGGCCACGGCATGGTAGCGGTGTCCGTCCGGAGTCAGGTTCCCTTGGGCAAGCACGATGGGCGCATCGGCGGCGGCGAGGACCATCCCGGCGATCAGGGCGAGGATCATGGTCGGTGAGGTTACCGGACGCCGAGGGCGTCCCGATCAACTTCGGTGCGGTCACCCGGCGCGCCGGTACACTGTTAGCCCATGAAGGTGCTGGTAGCGGATAAGTTTGAGGCCACGGGCCGCGAAGGACTGGAGCGACTTGGTTTGGTCGTCACATACGAGCCGGAGCTTCAGGGAGATGCCCTCGCCGAAGCCCTCATTCGAACTAAAGCCGAGATCGTGATCGTTCGATCCACCAAGATAACGGCCCCGATGATTGAGGGTTCTAAGCTCGCGCTCATCATCCGCGCCGGCGCTGGAGTGAACACCATCGACGTGGCCGCCGCCAGCAACCATGGCGTCTACGTGGCCAACTGCCCGGGCATGAACAGCCAGGCCGTGGCGGAACTGGCTATGGGATTAGCCCTCGCGGTGGACCGTCACATACCGGACAACGTCATTGACCTCCGAAACGGGGTTTGGAACAAGAAGAAGTACAGCGAAGCGAAAGGCCTCTACGGTCGGACCCTCGGGCTGGTGGGCATGGGCAAGATCGGCCAGGAAATGGTGCCCCGAGCCCGGGCGTTTGGCATGAGCGTGGTCGCGTTTAGTCGATGGATGACCCCCGAAGTCGCGGCGCTGCTCAACATTGGTCGAGCCGCCACTCCCGAGGAGGTGGCCGTCCAGGCCGACGTGGTTTCGGTGCATGTGGCCCTTACGCCGGACACCCGGGGCGTGCTTTCCCGATCGTTCTTTGAGCGGATGCGCGAAGGGTCAACCTTCATCAACACGTCGCGCGCCGAGGTGGTGGACCAGGAAGCCCTGCTTTGGGCGCTCGATCATCGGGGCATCTTCGCCGGACTGGATGTCTTCGATGGTGAACCTAGTGGGGGCGAAGGGAGCTACGACGGTCCATTGCGCACCCATCCACGGGTCTACTGCACGCACCACATCGGCGCGAGTACCGACCAGGCGCAAGAGGCCATCGCCCAAGAGACGGTGCGCATCGTCCGCGAGTTTAAGAGCACGGGGATCGCGCCTAACGTGGTGAACGTGCAACGGGCGGCGAATGCCACGCACCTGCTGGTGGTTCGGCACCTCGATCGCGTCGGCGTCTTGGCTCACGTACTGAGCGTGCTGAAGGACGAGGGCATCAACGTGCAAGAGATGGAGAACATCGTCCTCGCGGGTTCCCAGGCCGCCATCGCTCAAGTCGCGATGGACAAAGAACTCACCCCCTCGGCGCTGCTGCGGATGAAGATGAACCAGAATATCTTTGACGCCAGTGTGGTTACGTTGGAAAAATGAAACTGGCCCACCTCACTTGGCCCGAAGTTGCCGACCTACATCGGGACACCGTCGTCCTGATCCCCACGGGGTCGTTAGAGCAACACGGGCCGCACCTGCCGCTCTCTACTGACTCCATCCTAGTCACGGCGGTAGCGGAGGCCGTCGAGGCCGGGCTTGCCGACTCGGTGTTGCTGACGCCGACGGTGTGGCAAGGGGCGAGCACGCATCACCGCGCATACGCCGGGACCATCAGTGCGAGCTTCGCGGGCTACGGCGAATCGCTACGAGCGATCATCGCCGATCTGGGCGCGCACGGGTTCCACCGCTTCTATGTGCTCAACGGGCACGGCGGGAACGCCGAGCCTAATGGCTTGGCCTTGCGCCAACTTAAGGACGAGCACCCCGGTTGGACACTAGGGCACGGCGGCTACTACCACTTCATCCCGCCCGCCACAATGGAGGCTAACCTCATTGGCCCGATGAAAGAGATCGGTCACGCCTGCGAGGCCGAAACTAGCCTGATGATGTGGGTCCGGCCCGAGTTGGTGCGAGCCGACCGAATCCAGGACGACGGTTTGCGTTCGTCGGCCCGCGTTCCCGGCTTGGTGTGGCGCTTTGATGAATTGAGTGAACGTGGGCCACTCGGCTACCCAAGCTTGGCCACGCGTGAGGCTGGCGAACGTCTATTCTTCGCGGCGACGGAGGGCGTCACCCAAGCCTTGCGGGCGTTGCGTGAAGGCATCACGCTCATCGGCCCGGCCTAAAGACCCGTCCCCGGCCATGTGACGGGTAACATTTCGCCGTCATGGTGATGAAGATTCGATGGATGGCGGTTTTAATTTGTGGCTTGGTTGCGGCTTCGGCCTTCGCCCAGGATAATCGAACGGTCGGACTGCAGGTAGGCGCATTCTTGCCGACGTCGTCGGCGGCCCAGGATCTGTTCGGCAAGCAGTGGCTCAGCGTTAGCCTGACGCCGCGCCCCTACGATCTCAAGCCCGGTTTGTCGTACTCCGAGAACCTGAACGTCCTAGGCCGCGACAACAACGGCAATAAGGTGTTCATGTTGTTGCCGACTTACGGCGCTCGCTTCGTGATGGGGGACATCAACGCTAAGGGCATGACGCCGTACGTCGCGGCCCGCGTGGGACCCGCCTATTTCGACTACAGCCTGACCTACCAAGGCGTGCGACACAGCACCAAGCGCGTGGGCTTCACGGGCCACATCGAAGTGGGCGCATGGTTCAACAAGTCGTTTCGCGTCTACGGTCAGTACAACAAAATGTCTGAGTTTGATGGCGTTCGATTCGACGGTTTTGAAGTTGGCGTCGCCTTCGCACTCTTTAAGTTCTAATCCATCGCGGGCTTGGCCCGCGCCCCGACAGTATGGCAAAAACAATCGTCCGCACCGAATCTGATACCGAGCGCGCGTTCCTGGTTTACGTTAACGAAGACGACACCGAGGACAGCTACGTTGAAGCTGAGTTGGAAGGGCTGTGCGAGGCGGCGGGCGTCTTGGTGGTGGGGAGTATCCGGCAACGGATTGACCGCGCCACCAAGCGCACCTTTTTGGGCAAAGGGAAGGTGGAAGAGTTGGCGATGCACGTCGCCGATACCGGCGCCGATGTCGTCGTGTTCGACTGCGAACTCTCCGGCATTCAGGGCCGCAACCTAGAAGAAGAAATTAAGTGTGGCGTCGTGGACCGCACGCAGTTGATCCTCGATATCTTTGCCCGGCGGGCCCGCTCGCGGGACGGCCAACTGCAGGTCGAGCTGGCCCAGCTGACGTACATGATGCCGCGCTTGATGAGCGTGTACACCAAGTTCGAACGGCAAAAGGGCGGCATTGGGATGCGCGGCCCAGGTGAAACAAAGCTCGAGAACGACCGTCGATTGATGCGCGACCGCATCGCCCGGCTAAAGCTGGAACTGGAAGAGGTGCGCAAGCATCGCGAACAGCAGCGGGCCAGTCGACGCAAGCACCCGTACCCGTTCTGCGCCATCGTGGGCTACACCAGCGCGGGGAAGTCTACGCTGATGAACCGGTTGTGCGACACGGACCTGCTGGCTGACGCGATGCCGTTTGCCACCCTCGACCCCACCACCCGCAAGGTAGACCTGCCCGACGGCTACTGCGTTTTCCTCACCGACACGGTGGGATTCATCCGCAAGCTTCCCACTCATCTGGTTGCTGCGTTCCGCAGTACGTTGGAAGAGGTCACCGAGGGCGACTTCATTCTGCACGTGGTGGACGTGAGTCACGCCGACTGGGACGTTCAGCGCGACGCCGTATTGGAGACGCTTCAGACCTTAGGGGCGGACGACAAGCCATGCATCACGGTCTTTAACAAGATCGATGCCGTGCCCGACCCCGCCCTGATGCGGACTCTCGTAGCGGAGTGGCCGCAGTCCGTGGCGATCTCCGCCCAAGATGGTACCGGCGTTGACGACTTGCTCGCGATGACCGTGCGGCACGTGAAAGAGGCCCTAACCCACACGCTGGCACTGGTTCCGTACGCGGAAAGTAGCTTGGTGGACGAGTGCTACCGGTTTGGTCGGGTCTACCGCACGGAGTATCGCGAGGATGGCATTCTGGTTGATGCCGAGTTGGTTCCGGAACTCCAGGCACGGCTGGCGCGGTTTATCGTCGCGCCGGATCTTTTCGTCGCCGAGTAATCCGTCCGTCCGGCGGGCCGATAGCGTAAGATCGGGGCATGCTCTATGGTTTGTTTCTCGGGGCGCACCTGCTAGGGAGCGCGCCGAAATTGGGGAACATAGCGATCGACGCGGCATCCGCAACCACCATCACGAACGGGATCGCGCAACGCGCTCCGGTGGCGAAGTACGCCAAGACCGAGTACCGCATCCCCATGCGCGACGGTCGCCGTCTCTACACGGCCGTCTACGTGCCCGAAGGCAAGCCGGGCAAGCTCCCCATCCTGCTGGAACGCACTCCCTACGGGTGTTTCCCCTATGGCAGTCGTGGGCCTAATATTGGCCGCTCGATTGCTCCCGCGCTCGACGCAGCCGGCACCATCGTTGCCTACCAGGATGTCCGCGGGCGATTCATGAGCGAAGGCGAGTTCATTGAGATTCGCCCCCAGCTGCAGTACAGCCTGGGAAAGCACGATGTGGATGAATCGACCGACGCTTACGACACGATTGACTTTCTGATCAAGAACATCCCCAACAACAACGGCCGCGTAGGCGCGACCGGCATCAGCTATCCGGCGTTCTACGCCGGGACCACCGCGCTATCCCGCCACCCCGCGCTTAAGGCCATTTCGCCCCAGGCCCCGGTCGCCGAGTGGTTCCTGGGGGATGACGTTCACCACAACGGGGCGTTCTTCCTGCTGGACAACTTTGACTTCTACTTCTGGTTTGGCATTGACAAGGCCGAGCCGGCGACCGGGCATCCCCAGGTTGAAGGCTTCGGCAATCGGCCCGACGCCTATCAGTTCTTCTTGGACTTGGGCAATGCTGCCGAGGCCGACCGACGCTACTTTAAGGGCCGCTACCCGTTCTGGAACGACATCTGCGACCACGACGCAATGGACGACTTTTGGCAAGCGCGCTCGCTGCCCCCCCAGATGAAGAACTTGAAGTGCGCCGTCCTTACGGTAGGCGGGTGGTTCGATGCCGAAGATCAATTCGGTGCGCTGGACGTGTACCGTCAGACTGAAAGACTCAGCCCCGGCATCGATAACCGCCTCGTGATGGGGCCCTGGTCTCATGGGCAATGGGCAGGCGGTGACGCGAATCAACTCGGTGAGATTCAGTTCAGCAAAGAATCCCTCGGAGCGTACTTCCGCGACCGAATCGAGGCGCCGTTCTTCTTGCACTACCTGCACGGACGGCCGATGCCTAAAACCGCCGAAGCGACGATCTTTGAAACCGGCGCGAACCGCTGGCGTGAGTTCCCCACGTGGCCTCCGGTGGGCCGCAAGCCCGGGCAGTGGTTCTTGACCCCGGATGGCAAGCTGACGCTGACCGCACCCGCGAAGGCAGGCAGTGTGACCTACACCAGTGACCCGGCCCGGCCCGTGCCCTTTCAGGCCGGAACCTTTTCCCGCCGTCGTTCGGACTACATGGTCGCCGACCAGCGGTTCCTGGCGGGCCGA
>Ga0105047_10000019_pt1 | contig 179081 bp, 165 predicted proteins | sample MAT04_FD_78384 | JGI IMG/M metagenome (GOLD analysis project Ga0105047, IMG submission 78384) | Freshwater microbial communities from Lake Fryxell liftoff mats and glacier meltwater in Antarctica - MAT-04 (megahit assembly) | ecosystem: Environmental > Aquatic > Freshwater > Ice > Liftoff...
ACAAGAAGCCAGGAGAATAGAAACGAGCAACGCTGTGACAATTATTTTCATGATATATGTGTTATCAAATGAACCGCACCAACGGACAGGCGGTACTTTCTAGTGGGCGAGAAGCTGACTCTGTCTGGGAGCAGAAAAAGCCAGAAGCCAGGAAAATGTTTGTAAACCGCGCAGAATCCAACAAATCCGCTGCACGCTTTGTTAGCCCGCTTTGCTTTAACGTAACTGCTGTTTAAATGCTGTAGGTTCGCTCATTTTAAATTAGGAATAAAAGATTCAGATTTGTCGAATATGCCATAAAAGGGCATAAATTTGGTCACAAGGACTTCGCAGTTTAGCGCAGAATTTTGGTTCTGGGCTTTCTCACTGGTAGAAAACTCCATTTCTTGGAAAAAATCACAGCGAAGGCTCTTCCTGGGTGTAAGGTAGTCAGTTTCAAAGAGTTTTACCAGGCTTTTGTGTTATCCAGATGTGAACATCAGGCTAATTTAAGAAGCTCTGCGAATTATTTGGGCCATTGTTTTGTAATTGTCATCTTTTTTCTGGTTTTGATGGCAAATGTTTAAAACCATTTAAAAAATGAGCGAACCGAGAGAAGTTATTCTAACTAAGTAATGAACTCGATACATGTGTCAAATGTAATGGATTGAAGCATCATCTTACAAAAATATCTGGAAATAATTTTCACCCACCCGATCGAAACGTGATCACTCGCCCAACAAAAAAACACCCGGCGTGAAAAATTCACATCCAGGTGTCTCAATGGTGGGGCGAGTGGGGGTCGAACCCACACAGTCTCTCAACCGGCGGATTTTAAGTCCGCTGCGTCTGCCTATTCCGCCATCGCCCCGGTGGAACGGCCTAATTGTAACCGATGGTTGCCTATCGTCAAGTCAATAGTTCCATCAGGTTACGCTCACTCACTCCCGAGACTCTATCGGTAAATCCCCCGACTTTTGAAAAACCTTTTGATGGGGCGGTGCTGCGCGAAGGACCCACCTTCGCCCCGCTATGGTATAATCCACAAACTAGAACTTGTGTTCTGGTTTGCGCGCCCCAGCCTGCAACCCACCTCTTCATCACTGCAGAGCAGTTGCAGCCGCCCTCAAAAACAGGCCGCTACGCACAAAAATAAAAAAATTATTATTTAAATTGTGCGTTTTTGTGCGTTTTTGTGCATAATTGTGCCTTTTTGTGCGTCATGGTCCATATCCTGTGCGTGCTGCGCGCTCTGTGCGCTCTGTGGTTACAACGTCCAGATGCACGTATTGGAAAGGTTTTGGCAATAGACTTAATAAATACTTTCAATGTCATTCTGCCGGGTGTTACCCAACGGTACCCAGCCCCACCCTGGCGGAGCAATATCAGCGAAATGTGTGAAATCCACTTAATCTGCGCTCAACTTATACTAAAATAGGGCCACCTCAAAAACCATCCCCACACAGGAGCTCTTATGGATATCAGCCAATTTTTTAGCAAAGACTATACCGGCCCCAAATTTGAATTATTTGGCACAGTTCACCTGCTCAGCCTGTTGGCGGTGGTGATTTTTATCCTGCTCGTCGCCCGCTTCAAAGGCGCCAGCCAGGCCACCCTCCTTAAAGTCCGCTGGGTCCTGGCAATCTCGCTCTGGTTGGTGGAAGGATCCTGGCATATCTGGAATATCGCTGTCGGCACCTGGAACATCCAGACCATGCTGCCCCTTCACATGTGCAGCGTCCTTATCTGGCTGGCGGGTTTCATGCTCATCACAAAGAACTATTCCATTTATGAATTTGTTTATTTCCTGGGGATCGGTGGCGCTCTGCAGGCCTTGCTCACGCCAGAATTAGGCATCTACAACTTTCCGCACTTCCGCTACATTCAGACTTTCATGGCACACGGGCTGCTGGTAAGCATCGCTGTCTACATGACAGTTGTCGAAGGCTACCGCCCTACCTGGAAATCGATTTTGCGCATATTTGTGATTGCTAATATTTACATGGTCGCGATCTTCTTCGTCAACCGCGCCATCGGCAGTAACTACCTGATGGTCAACGGCAAACCACCCATGGCTACCATCATTGACCTGTTACCCGCCTGGCCCTGGTACATTCCCTGGCTTGAAGTCATCGCCCTGGTCACCTGTCTCTTGCTCTACATCCCCTTTATCATCAAAGATTGGCGCGCAAAACCAGCCGCAGCCTGAAAGCAACCGCTCTCCCGGTGCTGTTCTATCGGCGGGAGAGCGGATTGGGACTCAATTCTATTGCGGCTTGCGTACCACCAGCACCGAACAGGGCGCGCGCAGCACCAATTCTCTCGAAATGCTGCCCAGCAGCCAGCCGGTGATGTTGTCCATACCCTGCGAGCCGCACACCAGCATATCAATCTGGTTGCTGTGAGCATATTCCAGAATTTGCTCCACCGGGTCACCCGTGCGCATCACCTTTTTCGCGTCCAGCCCGTGCTGTCCTAGCTGGTAGCAGGCCTTCTCCAGAATTTCATGCCCGATGGTTTTATTCTCCTGCGTCAGCCGGGCCTCATCTTCCGCTGTATACATGGGCAGCAGCATGCCAGCCGGTTCAACCAGGTAGGTCACTTTTATCGCAGGCAAAACGTGCATTACCTCCAGTGAATACAGCGCGGGCAGCGGGAAGGCCCCCAGGTAATCGCAGGTGCTTTGGCTGGCAGGCGAACCGTCTGTCACCAGCAGGATTCGTTTCATCTCATGCAGTGACGGCCTCACGATCAATACCGGCCATTTCCCCGAATGCACCACATCGGTGACAACGCTGCCCAACAGGCCGTCAAACAGATTTTTGCCCTTGGCTCCCATCACGATCAGGTCCGGGGTATGTTCTTCAGCGTAGGCAATGATCGTATCAGATGGGTACCCCAGGATCAGTTCCGACTTGAATTGAAAGTGGCGGCTGTCGAGCAGCTTTGTTGTCTTTAGCGCTTCTGCTTCCACCAGGTGGTATTCGGAACTCTCCAGCGGGGTAAACACGCGCAGCGCGGTAATCACACACTCGCTTTCGTGTGGTAGATCGGCCAAAAGCTGCACCGCCGCATGAACATCCAGAGATCCATCATCGGCGAGCAGGATATTGAGTAAGCGATTCTTGACTGGAGCGAGCATGGGAACCTCCGTTTGAATTTGTGATAACTTGCTTGCCTCACTTAATACTGTAGCACGATTTTTGCTCGTGGGCTCCCCCCCAGTTTCGATGGCGTTCTCCCCTTTTGGCACCATCCAGAACTTTCACATCTACCTGAATCACGAAAAGCCTACAGCTGCTCTTGTGGGCTGCATGGCAAGTGCTTCTCCTGGCTGCCATTATGTTATAAAAATATATGAGAGTTGCAACGCCGGTTTTTCCGCCCCGTCTTACGGTTATAATGAAACAATCACACAGAATGTGGCTGCGTAAGCAGTATAATTGTGCTTGGAGGCTTTAAAGATGGAAATTGTCTGGTATGGTCATTCTTGTTTCCGGTTTATCGAGCGCGGCCTGGCTGCGGTGGTAACCGATCCTTTTGATAATGAAGTTGTCGGATACGAACCTCTGAAATTGCGTGCCGATATTGTTACGGTAAGCCATGAAGCCCCCGGTCATAATTTTATCTCCGCTGTAAAATCCGCAAATCACAAGTTGAACGGCCCCGGCGAATTTGAGATTGGCGGGGTATTTATCACCGGCGTGCAGACCGACACGAACAATAAAAAAAGCCCCGACCGGCCGCGCAATACGCTCTTCCTGTTTGATTTTGAAGGCCTGACAGTTGCCCATCTCGGTGATCTCAGCCAGGTGCCTTCGCAATCCGAGGTCGAGGCGCTGGGAAATGTTAATGTCGTCCTCGTTCCAGTTGGCGGTGGCAATGGCTTAAACGCTGCCAAGGCTGCCGAAGTCATCTCCCTTTTGGAACCCAATATTGTCATTCCCATGCACTATCCCACCCATAGTGCCAAACTTGAACTCGACCCGCTTTCAAAGTTTCTAAAAGAAATGGGTCTCTCTACGAATGAGACCCTGCCCTCCTTGAAAATCACTCGTTCCGGATTGCCCGATGAAACCAAAGTCATCGTGCTGGATGTAGCCAGCAGCTAGGAAAGTTGATGCCAGTTAAATTATTGATGACTTGGGATATATCTCCTGAACGGGAGCAAGAATATTTTGAATTTGTCATCGGCGAATTCATCCCCGGCATTCAACGCCTGGGCCTGGAAACGACCGAGGCCTGGGCCACCATGTACGGGGAATACCCGCAGATCATGGTAGCCATGCTCGCGCCAGACCTGCCCGATGCCCAGCGCGTGCTCAACTCTACCGAGTGGAAGCACTTGCGTGAGCAGTTGTTTGGCTTCGTCAAGAACTTTTCCCACAAGGTTGTACCCGCCAAAGGTGGTTTTCAGTTCTAACCTGCTGCAAGGGTTGCATTCTTGTCTAGATAATGTCCATATTTTCAGATCGTGTTCTAACCTGGTATAAGCTGAATGCCCGCGTCCTCCCCTGGCGCGGGCATCCTGATTCTTATGCCATCTGGATTTCCGAGATCATGCTCCAGCAGACCCGTGTGGAAACCGTCATCCCATACTTTGAACGCTGGATGCAGGCCTTTCCCACCATCCAGGGCCTGGCGGATGCGCCAGAACAGGCTGTGCTCTCCCAGTGGGAAGGTCTGGGCTACTACAGCCGCGCCCGCAACCTGCACAAAGCTGCCAGAATGCTTGTGGCTGAATTTGCCGGGCAGCTCCCATCCGATATCCCCCAACTGCGCAAACTGCCCGGCATTGGGCGTTATACCGCCGCCGCGATTGCCTCGATTGCCTTCAACCAGAATGTCGCCACACTGGATGGCAACCTGCGCCGCGTTTTCTCGCGTGTCTTTAACGTATCCGCGCCCGCCGACAGCCCGGCTGGAGAGGAAGTTCTCTGGTCATTGGCTCAAGACAATCTGCCAGTTGGCCTGGCAAGTCAATACAACCAGTCCCTGATGGATTTGGGCGCGCGAATCTGTTTGCCCAAAAAGCCGCTCTGCGAGCAGTGCCCTCTCAGCGAACTCTGCCAATCGCGCAACTGGCCCGAAACCCGCCCCGTGTTAAAGCCCAAAGCCCCTGTTCCGCACCGTTTGAAGATGGCGGCGGTTATCCTGCAGGAAGACCGCGTACTGATGGCGCTGCGCCCCTCGCGCGGCTTGCTGGGCGGCCTGTGGGAATTCCCCGCTGCCGTTGTGGAAGAAACCTCACCCCGTTCCCTCGTCGATGCGATTGCCTCCGCCTACGACCTGGAAGTCACCCCGCTTGCCCCTTTCGCGCAGATCCAACACGCCTATACCCACTTCACGCTGACAGAGCACGCCTGGCACTGCACCCTCTCTGGCAGGGCTGAACACGCCTCATTCAAGTGGATACCCCGCTCGGAATTGCCCAATTTCCCGATGGGCAAAGTGGATCGCAGCATTGCCTCCCGACTTTCAGGCATATAAAAAGAGCTCCCTGCCTTTTACAGCAAGAAGCTCTTTTGGGTTATTTTGACTCTACGCTTTGGTCATGGTTACAAAAACCATCGGACGGCGCTTGGTCTCATTGAAAATGAACGTGCGCACCACATCCACGATGTCTTTTTCCACACTCATGCCGCCGCCGTGAATGACATCCACCACACGTTTACGCACCGCCGGTATAAGTGTGCCGGCATCATCCGCCGAGACAAATCCGCGCGTCAGGATTTCAGGATCATCCAGCAGGCGGTTCGAATACTTGTCGATACTCAGGTTGACCACAAAGATACCAGAGCGGGCCAGCTGTTCGCGTTCGCGCATCACATCCGGGTCCGCATCTCCAATGCTGCTGCCTTCCACGATCACATAGCCGCCCGGGATGCGTTCTCCCAGGTTTAGTTCGCCATTTTCAAGTTCCACAACCTGGCCATTTTCAGCAACGATGATCCTGTCTTTTGAGATGCCAATTTCTTCAGCCAGTGCCGCATGGCGGCGCAGCTGGCGCAGCTCTCCGTGCATCGGCATAAAGTACTTGGGCCGCACCAGGTTGATCATCAGCTTTTGTTCTTCCTGGCTGGCGTGACCTGATACATGCACAGGGGCGATCCCGCCATAAATGACATTTGCCCCAACTCGCAGCATGCGGTTGATAGTCTTGCTGACAGCCTCTTCATTCCCTGGAATGGAATGCGAAGACAGGATAACTGTATCGTTTGGCAGCAAATCGAACTGCCGGTTCGTGCCAGCAGAAAGCCTGCCGATAATGGAAGACGGTTCGCCTTGTGAGCCGGTACACATCAACACTACCTGGCTGGGAGGCAGATTTAGCGCGGTTTCTACCGTCACCAGGGTATCATCTGGAACCAACAAGTAGCCCAGCTTGCGCGCCATTTTGGCGTTATCCACCATGCTCATCCCCACAAAGGCCAGCTTGCGGTGATTCTTGATGGCGGCGTCAGCCACTTGCTGCATACGAGAAATGAGTGATGCAAACGTAGCGATGATGACACGCCCGGGGGCGTTCTTAATGGCCAGGTCAAACGCCGGGCCAATGACTTTTTCTGAGGGCGTCCAACCGGGCCGTTCGGAGTTGGTGGAATCACTCAATAACAGATCTACGCCGCGCGTGGATAGTTCAGCCAGTTTGGCATAATCGGTCGGCCAGTTATCCACCGGGGTATGGTCAAATTTATAGTCGCCGGTGTGTACGACCAGCCCGGCTTTGGTTGTGATACCCAGACCCACTGCATCCGGGATGCTGTGGCAGACGTGGAAAAAGTCCACCTTGAATGGCCCAATCTGCAGGGTTTCACCGGCTTTGATTGGACGCAGATCGGCTTTGGCGGCCATGCCGTTACGTGCCAGTTTAACTTCAACCAGGCCGAGTGTCAGCTTTGTGCCATATACGGGCGCAGGAATGCGGGAAAGAACATGCTGGATGGCGCCGATGTGATCTTCGTGCCCATGGGTGATGATAATTCCGGCGACTTTGTGGCTTTTGTCGTATAAATACTCAAAATCAGGGATGATATAGTCCACCCCAATCATGTCATTTTCCGGGAACATCATACCCGCATCAACAACCAGTATCTGGTTGTCGAATTCGTAGGCCATCATGTTTTTACCCACTTCCCCGAGGCCCCCCAGGGGAATGATCTTTAGTTTATTACTCATGAAATTGCTTAACCTCTTGTAGTGTAGATTTTTATCCGCTTTAGGCGGTTTGGTTTTGGGAGTAAGTATAAAAAAACGTCCCAGGCATATGCCAGGGATCGAAAAGACAACGATTGCGGGTCTTTTAATTTTTTAACTGCCCTTTTGGCAGGATAAGTCTTCTCAAACCAGTAGTAGTATAGCAATATTAAAGAGATTTGTCAAATTTTGCTGTGACGCTTGAATCGTTCTATGAGCAGGTTGTAGGCAAGTTGTTTTTGCTGAATCGCTTTCAAAAGCTTTTTTTTCTGCGCTTCATCGTGAGTAATCCCAAGCTGTTCTTTGAGTTCTCCGATTTCTTTGAGAATAAGAACCTCTTCTGGCACGTAGTCTCCACTTTTCAACACAGAATACCCGATCCGTAAATCTTCCGGGGTGTCAAAGTAATTGCTCAGATCAAGCTTTTTGCCCTGGTTGGGTAAATTATTGAATTTCCCCTGCTCAATTGCTTCCCGGATAATCTCATCAACAGATTTTGTCATGGTCTCACCACTCTGGCTGATATTAATAAAGGTGGATGGCCATCTTCCACAAGATGACCATTCGCTCTAACGCACTTATTTGCACTTAATTTTAGTTGGGTCAACATCTTTCCCAGCATCCCAGACTCGTTGGAATTCTGCACTGTATAGTTTGGCGATGGTTGGGTTATCAAGAATAATCACGTTCTCGTTATTGCTTTGATCCGCATTATCTGAAAAGTTCAGTGAGCCAGTGATGACAAAACGATTGTCAATCACGATAACTTTGTGATGCAAAAATGAATAATTGCCATCGGTTCTAACCGGGATTTTTGCACAGAATAGCGGGGTCATCTGCCCATACTCACTTTCGGCGCCGGTTGCCTCAAACACACCGGATACCGAAACACTATTTTTTGCGGCTGCCAGCATTGCCTGACCCAGATCTGGCTGGGTGTATGAGAATGCCAGGAAGCGGATGCTCTTTTTGGCTGATTGAATATAAGGGATGATGTGGCTGACAGCCTTATCTTCCGGAGAAAATAGAACCTGGATTTTTGTTCCATCAATGGTCAATTGCTGTTCCGAAACGGTGCTGGGGGATTTACTATTAAATTGTCCATTCCACATATCTTCAAACTGTCTTTCATAAATGGCAGACAGTTTTGCAGAATCAATTGAGATTACATTGTTGTTTTGCTCGAACATTCCGCTAACAGTAATATTCGTAGATCCTGTCCAAACTGTTTTGCCATCAAACAGCCAAAATTTATCGTGCATGAGTGCGCCGCGTTGATCATCAATGATCAGGATGCCGGCCTTTTTCATCAGCTTAAATTGTCCGTGTCCTGGTTTTGTATCCGTATCCAGTCCGTTTTCATTGTCTGTGATCCAACGTACATCCACGCCTCGCTGCTTTGCGCGGATGAGAGCGTTGGCAACATCTACCAGGTCCGTTTCAAAAGAAGCGATATGAATAGTCTTTTGGGCAGTGTCGATGTGTTTGATCAGTTTTTCAGTGATAGAGCCTTTTAAGATTTCTGGCGGCAGCCCATTTGCCCCGTAATTTTCTTCATCTGCCTGGCGGATGCGTTGTGATGTTACAAAATAAACCTGCCACCAGGTGCCTGAGCTTGCCGGTCTGGTTCCTTCTACGACCGGGACATCTGTGGGCGCATCCGCCGATATTTGGGTGGTGGTAGCTGGCTGGGTTGGAGTAAACAAACCCAGCGGGTCAGTTCCGGAAAGTGTATAAAATATCCCTATCAATAACACTGCCGCCAAAACAAGCAATGTACCCATGGAATTTTTTGGTTTACGTGTTGGCGACATTCCTACTCCTGATTTTGAATATTTTTTTCGAGCATTGCGCGCAAGGCGCGGATATTTTGACCTGCATCTTCGACCCTTACGGAAGTAAACATATTCCAATAGATCCGTTTGGGAATAGTCGCATTTTCCCCATACACCAGGGCAGCTTTTTCGACCAGCTGTGTTAAAAGTGAAATGCCTTCCTTCATGGTAATTTCTGGCCTGCAAAGATCCTTGGCAGCATCTATCATCTGTCGTAGAGCGCGCATACGCGGGTAGACAGCTTCCCGTGCTTCTTCGTCGTCTTCAAAGCTGCCTGTATCGCGCGTGATGGAGACAGCACGGGTAGTGCCCCAATCGAGTATGGCTGAAGCTCCACTATCATCCAGACCACTGCGGAATGATTCATTTTCAAGAATACTTTCTGCGGCCATACGGGCACGTTTTTCCATATCCATGAGATCCTGCTCCTTTCTGCCAATCGCTTTCATCGAACTTTTCGAAGTATACCTGTTTTCTATAGAACATTGCCGTGAAAAGCTGAGTTCTTGGGAACAGGGGAGGTGGTAAAATAAAAAAATAGGCGCAATTTCGCCCCGTTTTTAAGTTGAAAACGGGGTTTATCAAATCCAGGAGAGATCATGAGCGAGCTTTTGTATCAGACGGATGCTTATCTGAAAGAATTTGATGCCAAAATAATCGGTGTGGATGCTTTGGCTCGTTCCATTGTTCTCGATCGATCTGCATTTTATCCGGGTGGCGGCGGACAGCCATGCGATTTTGGCAGCTTGCAGGTGGCTGGTCAGGAATACCCGGTCATCAAGGTTAAAAAGCAGGGTGATGATGTATTTCACTATATTGGCGGTGAGTTGGCTTTGCCTTCCGAAAGTTTTCAGGCGCATGGTGTTTTGGATTGGGAGCGCCGTTATAAGTTGATGCGCACGCACACCGCTTTGCATATCCTGTGCGGTACGGTTTTTCGTGATTATGGTGCACTGGTCACTGGCGGTGATATGGAGCCGCTTGGTGGCCGAATGGATTTTGAGTTTGAGCGAATGCAGGCTGGACTGGTGCACGATATTGAGGCGGCGGTAAACCAGGAAATTGCGAATGCGCGTGAATTGCGAGTCAATATTTTGCCGCGCGAACAGGCATTCCAGATTCCCGACCTCATCCGTACAAAGATAAATCTACTGCCGGAAGGGATTCCCTTTGTGCGTACAGTGGAAATAGTTGGCCTGGATTTACAGGCGGATGGCGGTACGCATGTGAGAAATACATCCGAGGTAGGATCAGTGCGCGTTGTTGATTACAAATCCAAAGGCGCCATCAATAAACGCATCTACATCGCCATAGAGTAGTCGGATTATTTTGGCGGGGATTGCCATATCTGAGATGATCTGAATATTTCAGAAATAACATCTTTTTCTTTGGGTTTGTGTTTATATTTTTTATGACTGCTAAAGTAATTTTAAACCCGTATTCCAACCGGTGGAACGCGCAAAAGCGCTGGAGTTCTGCAGAGGCTGCCTTGCGAGCCGCAGGTGTCGATTTTGAGCTGGTCGTTTCTGATGGCCCTGGACATATCAAAGAGCTTGCGCGCCAGGCTGTTGCTGAAGGTTTTTCGCCGATCATTGCAGCTGGCGGCGATGGAACCATCGGAGAAACTGTCAACGGTATGGTGCAGGCCTGCGGTAATGACAGGCCGCTGCCTCCCTTGGGCATCCTGCCGCTGGGAACCGCCAATGATTTTGCTTACGCACTCCATATTCCGCTGGACTTGAATTCCGCAGCGACAGTAATTGCTGCCGGAAAGATCCAAAATGCGGATATGGGCAAAGTCAATGATGTTTACTTTGCAAACAACAGCGGAATTTGTATTGAGCCTTATGTGACTGTTATACAGCAAAAAATCGGTTGGATTAAGGGCATAGCCCGTTATTTGGTGGCTGCTGTGTTCGCCATCCTGGATAAACCAACCTGGAATGCGCATGTCGAATGGGACGCAGGCAGCTTTGACGGCCCGATTTCTTTGATTTATATAGGGAATGGGCCACGTTCTGGCGGGGTATTTTTCATGGCGCCGCATGCGGAGCTGTTTGACGGGAAATTTACGGTAGTCCTGGCGTATCGTTCCACACGTTTGGGAATGTTTACGATGATGCCTAAAATCATGCGTGCCGCTGAGGGAAGCTATGTTGAAAGTGCCGGGGTGCAAGAATTTACAACCAGCTGGATCAAGATCCATCTTGTGAACCCGTCACCAGCGCATACAGATGGCGAACTGTTTTCAACAGCCATCACTGATCTGGAATACAACATTTTCCCGGGTCGTCTACCCATCTTACTACCCTGATATGTTGACTTTTGCCCCGCTAACCTCGGAACGGTTTTTAGATTTTGAGCGTTTATTTGGCCCGCGAGGCGCATGCGGCGGCTGTTGGTGTTTGTTTTGGAAACTCCTGCCCGGGATTTTTACCAGTTAACCGGTGATGCTGCACACCAGATGCAGCGCTCCCTGGTCGACCAGGGCCTGGTGCCTGGTATCCTGGCTTATGATGCCGGTGAACCAGTTGGTTGGATTGCGGTGGAACCGCGCAGCTCCTACCCACGTTTGGCGCGTTCCCGGGTATTAAAACCAGTAGATACCGCGGATGTTTGGTCAATCACCTGTTTTTTTACTGCCAGGTCTCATCGTCGTAAAGGTGTGACCGTGGAATTGCTGGGCGAAGCTGTAAAGTTTGTTGCATCGCGAGGGGGGACAGATTGTTGAAGGCTATCCGGTTGAACCTAAGGGTTCGAATGCTCCTGCTCCTTTTGTTTATACAGGCTTGCCCGCAGCTTTTTTGCACGCAGGTTTTGTAGAGGTGGCTCGTTATTCGGTAACACGCCCCATCTTTCGTTATTATATTAATGAGTGAATACGTGTTTGGCCGGTTTGCAACCGCAAGCGAGTTTGCTCCTTCTAGATCAGGTTGATTTCAACCCAATAGTTGCGGCATTATGTCAGCAAATAGCAAAAAATGCCTTGCTTTTACACACCAGCCCGAACACAATAATTAAGACTCATATTTACACTGGTAAAATAAAAGGATGCGCACTGCTAGAAATATTTCCCTGATGCTTTTCCTGTTATTTTTTATTCTTGCTGTTGTGGGCGGGCTTTTTATTGCCAACATGAATTTTGTTAAGCATGTCCCGGGCGGCACCGAATTAATTGTTCCCTGGAAGGCAATGCAAAACTTCATGTTGCAAGGCGTTACGCCTTATGGGGATTTGACCAAGCTAAACATTCAAACCAGTATTTACAACCAGCCCATTTTACCCGGGCAATATCCTTACCGTGTCAATACCCCACTTTTTCTACTCGTTCTATTTTTGCCTTTTGCCTGGATCCAGGATTTCACGCTCGCCCGAGTGATATGGCTTATTTTCTTGGAACTTGGCCTGATGGGCGTTGTTTTACTTTCCTTGCGCCTCTCACACTGGAAACCGCACTGGTTGTTTTTTATATTTATTTTATTGTTTGGTTTTTTCTGGCAGCCAACAGTAACTATGTTTGTGACGGCATCTCCGATTATTTTGCAAGCCCTTGTGTTGTTAGCTGCTTTGCGTGCGCTAGAACTTGGATCGGACGAATTAGCGGGAGCATTGGCTGCTCTGTCACTCTTAAATATTGAGGCGACAGGCCTGGTGTTCCTGGTTCTTATAATCTGGATATTTTCCACTCAGCGCTGGCGGGTTTTGGCTGGGATTGGAATGACATTGACTATCTTGATTGGCCTATCATTCCTTTTATTGCCGAGCTGGCTCCTCCCATTCATCGGCGCAGTTATGGAAAATTGGCGCTCTGGTGCGCTGCCCTCTACATTTGCAACATTACAGCAATGGTTGCCTGGAATCGGTAATCGTTTGGCTCAAATACTTGCTGTTGCGGCATTGACGATTGGACTTCTTGAATGGCGCGCTGTTCGCAGGCAAGATGTTCGCTGGTTGTTCTGGACCTCCTGCCTGACTGCTGCACTGGCTCCTTTGTTTGGCATTCCATATACACCCGCCTGGCTTGCTTTTACATTACCGGGTGTGTTATTGGTAGCATCGGTAATGACACAACGCTGGGGAATACTGGGCCTTGTTACCGCAATTATTGTTATGGCTGGGATTTTCCTGGGTTTGTGGGCCGCTCAGTTGAATGGCTTGACTTCTGTTTTTATCTTGTTTTATCCTCTATCGTTGACCTTGCTGCTTTATTGGGTGCGTTGGGGAGCCGTTCGCCCGCCCCGTTTGTGGGCAGATGAGATCAAACTCAGGGGATGAAATGAGGCGAAGCGAGCTGGTCGCTCTTTTTGTGGTTGGGTTGCTCTTTTACAGCCTTCTGGCCTGTTTTCAGCACGCGCCCGGTTACATGGATGCGGATTACTATTTTTCTGGAGGTTTGCGGCTCGTTCAGGGTCACGGGTTTACTGAAACCACCCTTTGGAATTATCTCGATAACCCTCAAAGTTTGCCGCATCCTTCACACGGCTATTGGTTTCCACTGGCATCCATTCTCTCTGCCGCTGGAATGTTTTTAACAGGCCAACAAACTTTTTTCGCCGCGCGGTTGGGGTTTATTCTTGTGGCTGCCCTGGTTTCACCGGTTACTGCTTTGTTGAGTTACCAGATTATTTCGCGCCGGGAAATAGCCATTGCAGCAGGGGTGCTGGCTATTTTTTGTGGTTATCACGCGCCCTTTATGCCCACTACTGATAATTTTGGGCTTTTTATGTTGTCAGGTGGTCTGTTCTTTTTGCTGATTTTCCGAAGAGACCGTTATGCGCCATTATTGCTTGGTCTGGTCGCCGGATTTATGAACCTTTCCCGTTCAGATGGAATTATCTGGTTTGTGATAGGACTGAGCAGCATCTTGATAGTATGGTTTGAAAGAAAGCCGCGGCTTTCTTTTTCTTCCTGTTTTAGGGTCGGTGTTTTGTTTGTTGTGGGATATGCGCTGGTGATGGGTCCCTGGGTGGTACGTAATCTATTCGTTTGGGGTACACCCCTTACGCCAGCGGGCAGCAGCGTGCTTTGGATGACTCGTTACGATGAAACTTTTGCCTGGCCCCCGGCTCGCATTAATTTGCAGAACTGGTTGGCTGCAGGTTGGCAATTGGCCCTTTCAAATCGTATTGATGCACTCAAACTCAATTTTCTGAATACGATTGGTGCCCAGGCAGGATTCTTGCTCTTTCCATTTATTCTGATTGGTGCTTGGGCATTGCGCAAAGATTTACGTGTCCGGCTGGCCCTTCTTGGGTGGGTAACGCTCTTTCTAGTGATGAGTATTGTATTTCCATTCGCTGGCTCGCGTGGAAGTTTTTTTCATGCAGGGGCGGCTCTACAGCCAATCTGGTTTACATCGGCGGTTATCGGCGTGGATGTGCTGGCAAACAAAGCTCGCAAGCATGGATTGTTTACATCTGCTGCACCACGCATATTTCGCACCGGGCTGGTCATGGCCATGATTTTACTTACTGTTGCACTGGTCTATATTTCTATAATCAAGAATGACTGGAATAAGTTTGATCGCAATTATGTTCGTGTTGAAAAAATTTTATTGGAATACAAGGCACAACCAAGCGATGTAGTAATTGTTGCCAATGCTCCGGGCTATTACGCCGCAACCGGACGATCTGCGATCATTGTTCCCGATGAAAACCTGGATACTGTTCATGCGCTTGCCCATCAGTTCGGCGCGCGATTCCTGGTACTTGAAAAGGCCTTTTACACAGACCCGATGATCCCGGTTTACAATAATCCTGAGAACCAGCCGGGCCTTACTTATCTGGGGGAATTTGATGATGTCCGCATCTTTACCATCCAACCCTGAAGGCAGTTTTTCTCGCCGTGATATCTTTGTACTTGCCGCTGCCGTGGCTGTTTCACTGGCGGTTTATCTCATTGCCTGTGCGCTTTCATACCGTATAGGCTTTCCTCTTGATGATTCATGGATACATCAAACTTATGCCAGAAACCTGGCGCTGCGAGGGGAATGGTCGTTTTTGCCCGGTCAGCCCTCGGCGGGTTCTACCTCGCCGCTGTGGACAGTTCTGCTTTCCTTAGGGTTTTTGTTGCGGCTTTCACCTTACACATGGACATTTTTTTTAGGTGGCTTGTTCCTGTTTGGGGTTTCGCTATTGGCAGAAAGAAACTTGCGCTTTACCGTCCCGAGTTACAAGCCTGCCATTCCCTGGGTTGGTCTGGTTTTTGTTTTGGAATGGCACCTGGCATGGGCTGCTTTTTCGGGTATGGAAACGATTTTATACATATTTATCATCCTGCTGGTGATGAATGTGTTGTTGATGAATTCCCGTAATTATCTTGCGGTGGGCATGGTGGTAGGTATTTCCATCTGGGTGCGCCCGGATGGATTAACTTTGTTGGTGCCGTTGAGTCTGGCGGTTGTATTAATGAACTCCCGCCTGGCAAGTCGCTTAAAAACTTTATTACTCTTATTGATTGGTTTTGGAATTTTCTTTTTCCCCTACCTGCTCTTTAATTTAATTATCTCAGATAACCCCATGCCCAATACTTTTTATGCCAAACAGGCTGAATATATTCTCTGGCAATCTTCACCACTTGGAGAGCGGTTGCTGCTTTTGGGGTTCCAGTTTTTCCAGGGTGTCACTTTTGTTCTCATTCCTGGTTTTATTCAAAGCGTAATTTCAGGAGTGCGTAAGCGCTCCTGGGGAGTGTTATTGGCTGCTGGTTGGACAATTGGCTATGCCATTCTTTACGTTATGCGCTTGCCGGTTTACCAGCATGGGCGTTATTTTATGCCTGCTATGGCTGTCTTCTTGTTGTTGGGTCTTTCAGGTTTTCTTAATAATTTCTCTGTTGGTTGGATTTTAAAGACCAGCCTTGTTCACAGGGCATTTATTATGATTTTATCCACAGTTTTAATGATTTCTTGCGTGTTTGGTGTGTACACTTATGTGCAGGATGTTGAATTAATTGAAAGCCAGATGGTGGATACTGCGATCTGGGTGGCAAAGAATTTGCCGCCAGATGCTTTGATTGCGGCGCATGATATAGGAGCGCTTGGTTATTTTGACCAGCACCCTCTTGTTGACCTTGCCGGGTTGATTTCGCCGGACGTGATTCCGTTTATTACAGATGATCGTCGTCTTGCAGAATATATGGATGCCCGTAAAGTTCAATATTTGGTGGCTTTTTCAGGCTGGCGGCCAGCGTTAATAATGCATGGAGAGCAAATTCACATCGTGGATCGTGAAGCTGAAAATATTCGCGTAGGATTGGGCAGTATGGCAGTTTATCGTTGGAGCTTGCCCTGACAGATTGTGATAAATTGCTCTCAACTGAATACCTGTGCTATACTCAAAGTACCCAGGACTGATTTTTATGGACCGTATTACTGTTGTTATCGTTGATGATCATCCTTTGTTTCGTCAGGGCGTTTCTGATGCTCTGGCAATCGATACGCGCCTGAATGTTGTAGGACAGGCGGCCCATGGTGAGAGGGGCCTGGAAATGATCATGTCTTTGCGGCCAAAGGTAGCCGTGGTTGATGTGAATTTACCCGGGATGAATGGTCAACAAATTACTCACGAAATCACAGCAGAACGGGTTCCTACGCGGGTAATTTTGATGACTGCTTATGACGATGGTGAGCAGATGTTACATGCCGCCATTGCAGGTGCCTCCGCATTTTGTTCCAAAGATATTCAGCCAGAAGAATTGACAAAATTGGTTCTTCAAGTTGCTGATGGAAAATATGTTATGGGTGGGCAACCCATGAATCGTAATGAGTTTGATCTTTGGTTAACTCGCCAGTTAGAATCTGCCCGCCGTTCCTATAGCGAGCCTGGAAGTCCATTTCACCCATTGTCAGTCCGCGAAATGGAAGTATTAATTCTGGTTGTCGAGGGGAAGAGCAACAAGGAAATTGCCTCCTTGTTGGGTATCAGTCATCAAACAGTAAAAAATCATATTACATCTATCTTGCGCAAATTTGGCGTGGAAGATCGCACACAGGCGGTGGTCTATGCTTTGAAGCGCGGTTGGGTGAAACTCAATTACGAAACTCGTTTTCAGGAGTAATTTATGACTTTTGTTGATGGGCACCCCACTCCGGCAGAAGATGCCCGTAAGAATATCCAGACAGAATTTGACGAATCTGGTCGTGTTTTGCGTGAAGTTACATTGATGTTGGAACAAAGTCAGGTTGAAGTCTCGAAACTATCCCAGCGAAATGCTGCCATTACTGCTCATCTACAACAAATCCAGAATCAGGGCGGAAATGTTTCGGTTGACGAATTGCGAATGGCCTATGAATCTGCCCTGGATGTTCAACAACGCCTTTTCGTGATGCGCGGTCAGCTGGATAAGCTCAAAGCCGATCAGGCTCACCATCAACAATACCGGGTTTTACTCGAAAAATTATTGTCCCTGTTTAATAATCCTGTAGAAACGGGTGCCGGTACCGGTAAAAGCGCAGCCGCCAGTATTGAAAGCATAATTCAAGCCCAGGAAGCAGAGCGTCAGCGGCTTTCTCGCCAGATGCATGATGGCCCTGCGCAGGCGTTATCTAATTTTATTTTACAAACTGAAATTGCCATGCGGCTAATGGATGTGGATAACGCCCAGGCTCGCCAGGAATTAAATAATTTAAAAGCATCTGCAATGAGTACTTTTCAGAAGGTGCGCAATTTCATATTTGAATTGCGCCCCATGATGCTCGATGATTTGGGCCTTTCGCCAACCATCAAACGTTATGCGGATACGTTTAAAGAACAAACAGGTTTGGAGGTTTCTGTGACTGTTTCGGGCCAGGAACGGCGCCTTGAATCTTATATCGAAGTGATGATCTTCAGAGCCTTACAGGAATTATTGGGGAATGCAGCACGTCACAGTCAGGCAAGCGGGGTGAAAGCAATTATTGACATGGGAGAGAATTCGATCAGGGTTACAGTTGATGATAATGGTAAGGGATTCAGTACAGATACGTTGAAGCAAGGGAATAGTTTGGGACTTAATTTAATTCGTGACCGGGTTGAAATGTTAGGGGGTACCTTCGAGTTGGAAAGCACGATTGGTAAGGGGTCTCGAATTACCCTTGCAATCCCAGCCAAGGGCTTATAAAAATATCCAGACAGGGTCAGGATTGATTTTTCTATTTATGTCTCGTTACAATTGCTAAGTTTTTTCTGTAGAATAAGCCTTACTTTTAACCACTGTTCTTGCACATACAATTATCTTGTTAATCATTTTTACTGTATAATCATATAAGAAATATTAGAACCTATTCAAGGAGAATGATATGAAACGGGGAAGCCGAATTTTGTTATTTTTGGTTTTGGCGATTATCATCCTGTCAGCAGCGGCCTTTTTTGTAATAAGAAGTGGCTCAGGTGGTTTTTTCGCTAGTGCCCAGCCAACTGAAGCTGTTCCGCTGGTGAACATCATAGTTGCAAAACAACCGATCAATCGCGATGATCAAATAACGCAGGATGTGTTGGAAACCAAACAAATTCCTCAGAATTTGCAGACAGCCAATATGATTACTGAGCCTGCGGCGGTTATCGGTAAGTATGCCGTCAATTCGGTTGCCCAGGGGGATTATTTTACAGCCAGCATGACTTCAGATCGCCCAGGAATGAATCAACCAGGGTCTGATGCTGCCAAGGTTGTCTCTCCAGGTCTGGTTGCAATTTCCCTGCCGATCGATCGATTCAGTTCAATGGCGTACGGCATTCGGGATGGAGATCGTGTAAATGTGATCGCCACTACCAAGTTTGTTGATGTGGATCCCACATTCCAATCCAAGCTGCCAAACAACACGGCTATCGTTACCGGTACTGGGTTTGTGCCAGACGCGCTTCCGGTACTCTCAGCCAACATAGCTTCGGGTGGAGATGGTTCAAAAGTTGGCAGGGCTGAACTTGACCCAACCATTAATCAGGCTGTATATATGGTGCCGTCTGAAGCTCAACGCCCACGCCTGGTTTCGCAGATGATATTGCAAGATATTCAGGTTTTGCACATGGGCGAGTTTGTTTCTGCCGTTGCAGAACTTCAGCAGCAACAGGCTGCAGCTGCTCAAACAGATGGGCAGCCACCTGCGGTTGCGACCCAATCTACTCCCGTGCTCGATATCATAACGTTGATTATGACTCCTCAAGATGCTGTTGCTCTGACTTACTTAATGAACAGCGGTACCAAATTCACACTTGTTTTGCGCGCCCCGGATGATACCAGCCGTGTGGAAACTGAAGCAGCTACTTTGCAGTATTTGCTAAGCCAGTATGCCATTCCAGTGCCCGCGAAACTGCCCTATGTGATGGAGGAGATGCCAACACCTGCCCCTCCCGTTTCTCCCGCGCCGTAGCATATCAGTACGGCGTTGGAGCCTGCTTATGTGAAGGGTAAAATTATCCCCGAAAGAATTTTGTCCTTCACATCTTTCTGGTTCCCGTATCGGGTAAAAAAGCATTGCAGAATTGGAGCCAGCCGTGCCGGAAAAAAATCGCGTTCTTGTTGTTGATGATATTACCGAAACAAGAGAAAATATACGGAAATTACTTCAATTTGAAGCTGATATTGAAGTTGTAGGAGCTGCACGTTCGGGCCGGGAGGCCGTCCAGTTAAGCGATGAGCTTAAACCGGATGTAATCTTGATGGACATAAATATGCCAGACATGGACGGCATAACAGCAACAGAAATGATTCGTCAGCGTAGTCCAATTGCGCAGATTATCATTTTATCTGTTCAGGGTGATCCCAATTATATGCGTCGTGCAATGTTGGCAGGCGCGCGGGATTTTTTAACCAAGCCACCTATGGCGGATGAGCTAATTTCTGCAGTGCGACGAGCGGGTGATATGGCAAGGTTGGAGCGGTCGAAGGTTGTACAGACTCCAACGGCCGCATCCATGACTACAAAGGCAACTGTGGGTAGTGGTTCTGTTGATGGGCGAATTATTATGGTCTACAGTCCAAAAGGTGGGACAGGCGTTACCACAGTTGCTGTTAATCTGGCAATCACCCTACACAATGAAGAAACACGCACTGTAATAGTTGATGGAAACTTACAATTTGGTGATGTAGCTGTATTCTTGAATGAACAAGGCAAGAATACCATTCTGGACCTGGCTCCACGCGCCGATGAGCTTGATCCGGAAGTCGTTGAAGGCGTAATGATCAAGCATGCAGGATCAGGAATTCGTGTGCTGGCGGCGCCAGCACGCCCGGAACATGCGGAGCATATTACCAGTGAACAGTTTTCCAAGGTACTAAAATATTTACGCCAGATTTATCCTTACGTTGTTGTTGATACACCCCATAACCTTAATGAAATGAATTTGGCTGTCCTGGATATTTGTGATATTTTAGTCCTGGTTGTTACGCAAGATATTCCGGCTGTCAAGAACATGCGGCTGTTTATGGATTTGATTAATACGATTGGTGTTAAACGCGAACGAATTTGTTTTGTAATGAATAAATATGATAAACGAATCTCGATTACGCCTGAAAAAATAGGCGATAATCTAAAACAACAGATTGTTAGTGTAATTCCTCTCGATGAGCGAGTGGTGATCCCTTCAGTCAATAGGGGCGTACCCTTTATGGTTGATAATAAAACTCAGCCTATTGCTCGTACTATCTTTAGCCTGGCAGAAACTATTCGCGCTCAATTATCTAAGCTTAATGATTAGTTTCTTATGGGTAATTTGGAGGTAACAAATGTCATTACTTAAAAGAATTGAACAGGGTCAGTCTCGTTCTGGTGAACAGCCACCCCAGCAGCGGCCGTCTGTGCCAGGAACAAATGGTGGGGGTAGTGAGTCTGGTGGGCTTTCTGCTTTGCAGGCAAGGCGTGTAAACGCTCCCAATACTACTCCGCAAGCTGGTACTTACTTTGACTTGAAAACAAGGGTTCAGAATAAGCTGCTCTCCGAGCTGGATCCATCCATGGATATTACCAGGACGGAAGAAGTTCGCCGTACCATCATGGAGTTATTTGAGCAGATTCTGAATGAAGAAAATATTGTTCTTTCGCGCCCGGAACGTCAGCGGCTTTTTGAACAAATTTCAGCAGAAATTCTTGGCTTTGGTCCATTACAGCCGTTGCTCGAAGACGAATCAATCACAGAAATTATGGTGAACGGGCCAAAAAATATTTATGTTGAACGTAAGGGTAAATTAGTTCGAGTCCCCGTGACTTTTGAAGGGAACGAGCACGTATTGCGTGTAATCGACAGAATCGTGGCTCCACTTGGCCGTCGTATCGATGAGTCCAGCCCTTATGTAGATGCCCGTTTACCGGATGGATCGCGTGTCAACGCAGTCATTCCACCCATATCGTTGGTAGGTCCAGCGCTTACAATTCGAAAGTTTTCCAAAACCCCGATCACGATTGAGCAGATGGTGAGTTATGGTTCGATAACGCCTGAGGCCGTGGAATTCATGAAGGCCTGTGTGATGTCGCGGTTAAATATTGTTATCTCAGGTGGTACGGGTTCTGGGAAAACCACCTTACTTAATGTACTTTCAGGTTTTATCCCAGCCGATGAACGTATTTTGACAATTGAAAATGCCGCAGAGCTTCAATTGCGCCAGGAGCATGTTGTTACGCTGGAATCTCGACCGGCTAACATTGAAGGACGTGGTGAAATAACTATTCGCCAACTGGTGGTAAATGCTCTGCGTATGCGTCCCGATCGCATTGTGGTTGGCGAAATTCGTGATGAGGCTGCCCTGGATATGCTACAAGCCATGAATACTGGTCATGATGGCTCTATGACTACCGCCCACTCTAATAGCCCTCGCGATACTTTAAGCCGTTTGGAAACGATGACGCTTATGGCAGGTATGGATTTGCCAGTTCGAGCGATTCGAGAGCAAATATCATCTGCAGTTCACTTGATTTGTCACCAGGAGCGCATGCGTGACGGTACTCGTAAAATCACCCATATCACTGAAGTAAGTGGTATGGAAGGTGACATTATCACCACAACAGATTTATTCATCTTTGAACAGACGGGCATGGAAAATGGTAAGATCGTTGGTCGGTTGCGCCCCACGGGATTGCGCCCCAAGTTCATGGATAAAATTGAGATAACTGGTATTCATTTGCCCCCATCGATTTTTGGTGTTGGCAGTGGGCGCCGTTATTAAATAATTTCGGATCGTAGGTGCATTATGACGCCACTTGCATTATTGCTGATTGGCACGATTATTATTCTTGTCCTGATTGCCGTCGGGGTGTTTATCTCGTCAAATAGTGAGCGAACACTGGTCGAAGACCGGTTGGGTCGTTATCTTGATGATGATGATGAGAAGAAAAGCGACACAAAGAGGGAAGAGACTTCTACTGCTCTGACTGATTGGGTCAATCGGCGGGTTGAAAGTTCCACTATTGGTGATCGTATCGCCAAAAATCTTGCTCGCGCCGATTTAAAATTTAAATCGGGAGAATTTGTTGCTTTTATCTTTATTCTTGCCACGGTTTTAGGTTTTGTTGCGTTTTTCATCACAAACTCGACTTTGCCTGCAAAGTCGGTTTCAGCGTTGATTGGTGCCAGTTTTGGTATTGCGATACCGATTATTTACCTGCGTTCACAGCAAGGCAAGAGGCTTACAAAATTTAATGGTCAGCTTCCTGATATGCTCAACCTGATGGTCAATGGTTTACGTGCCGGTTACTCTACCATGCAGGCCCTTGAAGCAATCAGTAAAGAAATGCCCCCGCCCATCAATGAAGAATTCCGGCGTGTGGTGCAGGAAATGCAGCTTGGTATTCCGATGGATAAAGCCCTCGACAACCTTCTGCGCCGTATTCCGAGCGAAGACCTGGATTTTGTTATTACCGCGGTTAATGTTCAGCGTGAAGTTGGCGGCCCGCTTGCCGAAATTTTGGACACAATCGCTTTCACAATTCGCGAGCGTATCCGTATCAAAGGTGAAATTCGGGTTATGACTTCGCAAGTGGTCATGTCAGGACGTATTCTTTCTGGTGTGCCCTTTTTCGTTTTTGTGTTACTCTGGTTCATTAATCCAAAATACATGGGCGAGTTTTTTGCAAATATTATGTGTGGTGGTACCGCCCTGGTTGTTGGTATGATTATGATTGTTATTGGTTATGCGGTCATGATGAAAATCGCAGATATCGAGGTGTAATATGGATTGGTCAGTAATTGTCTTGATTGCTGTGTTAGTAGTCGCCGCTCTGGCTGGTATTTTGATTTATGTTGGTCAGCGCATGCCCAGACACGATTCTGATCCGTTTGCCGATCGGCTAAACGAATTTTCACAGAGTGGTGAGGCAATTTCTCTCGATCAAATTGAACTCTCCCAGCCGTTCTCGGAGCGGGTGATTTATCCTTTTTTGCGCCGCTTTGGAGAAATGGCAGCCAAAAATACCCCCCAAAACGTGATGCAAGAAACAAACCGCAAGCTGGAATTGAGTGGCAAAGCGGGTTGGGTGGATGCTCCAATGTTATTGGCCTCTCGTTTTGTGGCGGCCGCGGTGCTTGGCATTGGCACATTTCTTGTCTGTACTTTTAGCATTTTGCATCAACCCATTGCGCGCGCCTTATTATATTCAATTATTGGCCTCGCAATTGGTTTTTATTTTCCACAGTTATGGTTAACTGAGCAGATAAAAAAGCGCCAGAACGAAATTCGAAAGGCCATGCCAGATGCGCTAGACCTGCTAACCATCTGCGTTGAAGCGGGTCTCGGGTTTGATGCGGCCATGTCGAACGTAGCACAAAAATGGGAGAATGAACTTTCCTTAGCTTTTGCCCGGGCTATTCGAGAAGTTCAACTTGGGAAAGTTCGTCGTGAAGCGCTAAAGAGTATGGCTGAACGTATTGACCTGGCAGAAATGTCCAGCTTTGTGGCGGCTATTATTCAAAGTGAAACCCTGGGTGTAAGTATGGCCAAAGTTCTGCGAATCCAGGCTGAACAAATGCGCATGCGTCGCCGGCAACATGCTGAAGAACTTGCTCACCAGGCATCTGTCAAGATGTTGCTGCCAATGGTAGGATTTATTTTCCCGTCCATCTTTATTGTGCTTATGACCCCTGCCATTTTGCAGATCATGAAAGTTAATCTGGGCGGTGGATAACAGTTGACTCTAACCCCAGGCCTGTCCTACCTTATTAACCACACATTGTGGAGTGGGTTGGATTTGCTTTTTCCACCATCTTGCGGGGGTTGTGGAAAACTGGGATCACGCTGGTGCGAAGATTGTCAGAAAAATTTGACCCGAATCCCACTTCCAGTGTGTGAATTGTGTGGTTTGCCGCAAGATACCACCGCCATATGTCATGAATGTCAGACCGCACGACCTGCGTTTTTTGCGTTACGGTCGTGCGTTGTTTATAAAGAGCCCATTCGCCCTGCATTGTTAAAGCTTAAATATCATCAGGATATGGGTTTGGGTGAGGCTTTGGCATGGGATTTGGCTGTATATCTGGATGAGTTGAACTGGCATGCTGATGTAGTTGTTCCTGTTCCTTTGAGTGAACAAAGATTATTGGAACGAGGCTATAATCAAGTTGATATGATTGCTCATCCGGTTGCTCGGTTGTTGGGATGGTCTTACCATGGTAAAGCACTTCGACGCTCACGACATACAAAGGCGCAAGTTGGTCTGCATGGCAGCGAACGGCGAAAAAATGTGATCGGCGCATTTACTGCAGAGCATCGGCTGATATCTGGAAAGACAATTTTGTTGGTAGATGATATTGCAACTACGGGTGCAACGCTTCGTTCAGCATCTGCCAGTCTACTAGATGCTGGGGCTGGCAAAGTGCTTGCCCTGACAGTTGCCAGAGCTTTGAAAACAGGAGAGCATATTTTCTAGAGATATATTCTGCTCGCTCGTTGCGTTGACGGGTGAGGTTCACATCCTACCATCCTTATTGAGGAGGCACTATGGCACAGAATCTCGAGATTTTTGGTCGTGAATTTGAAGTGACAGATCACCTGCGTGATTATGTCACAAAAAAGGTGGCAAAGTTTGACCGTCACCTGGATTCTATCGATGAAATTCGGGTGGATCTGGCTTTTGTTAAGGCAGCTCGCAGCGCTGCTGATCGCTATGTGGCTCAAATGACTGTGCAAGGGAAGGGCTTTATACTACGGTCGGAAGAACGCGCGGACGACATTCGTACTGCCCTGGATGCTGCGATGGAGAAGCTGTCTCGCCAAATAGCCCGTTTCAAGGACAAACGCAAACATAGTCGTGGAGATGGTAAATCAGCGGCTGAAGCTGCACCAGATGAGATGGATATTCTCTCCAGCGAAATTGAGGAAGAACCGGCTGTTATTGTACGCCGTAAGAAATTTGATCTGATCCCCATGGCTGAAGAGGAAGCAATTGAACAAATGAAACTACTCGGCCATGATAATTTCTTTGTTTTTTATAATGTTAAACTGGATTCTGTCAGTGTTTTATACCGCCGACGTGATGGTACTTATGGGTTGATTGAGCCGCGGGTAAGGTAATATCTTTCCTGCCAGATTGGCTTTGACCATTCTTGCATGTCATATACAGAGTAAAATAGATTGGCCTGAAAGGGCCAGTCTATTTTTTTGGAGATTTGTATGGAAAATATCGATTTTGATGATGCAATCCTGGAACCGGGCTGGGAAGAAAAGATAAACTTTAAATCAATCGAGTCCGCTATTGAAAATATTATCCTGGCAGTGGGGGAAGACCCTCAGCGCGAGGGATTAATAAAGACACCCACGCGAGTTGCTCGTATGTATGCTGAACTTCTTGCCGGTTATCGTACTGATCCGGTTGCGGTAGTGAATAGTGCTATTTTTGAAGTCCAATATGATGAAATGGTGATTGTTCGTGATATTGAATTTTATAGTCTCTGCGAGCACCACATGCTGCCTTTTATTGGCCGTGCGCATGTGGCCTATATCCCGGATGGCAAGGTTTTGGGTCTTTCAAAAATTCCACGTATTGTGGATATGTTTGCTCGACGATTACAGGTTCAAGAGCGCATGACACGTCAGATTGCAGATTTTTTGCGCGATCTTCTCCATCCTCATGGGGTGGCTGTGGTTATAGAGGCTATGCACTTGTGTTCCATGATGCGCGGGGTTAAAAAGCATGATGCGCGTATGACCACTTCAGCCATGCACGGTGCTTTTCGCTCCAATCTCGCCACGCGTCAGGAGTTTCTTGATAATATTTCGCGAGGGGCAAGCCAGTTGAGAATTTAAGATTCTAATCTCTTTAAGCCTTCTCTCTCTCAATCTCAATACCTACTGAGCGGGTGTATTCAATTGCCTGGGTCTTTTCTACACGGATATTAACGCGTTGGACGCCCAGGGTTTTCAGGCATATCTGTGCCAAATCTTCGGTGAGTGCCTCAACTGTCAGCCGTTTTGCTGTTTGGGCATGCAATTTGATCTGATTTGCTATTTTTTCATAATCAACACAATCGGCAATGTCATCAGTTTTTGCTGCTTTTTTTATATCTGTGAACAAGATTACGTTAATAAGCATTTCTTGTGGAGTTATGCGTTCATAATCATAGATGCCAATAATGCCAGATATGCGTAAGTCATTAATAATAACTTTATCCATGATCAGGTTCCTTTTGATAATAAACTTGAGTTTTTTTTATCCATTCTAAACCCATAAATGCTGCAGCCAGGATGACCCAGGCCAGAATTTGGGCGCTTCGAAACTCACCTAAAATCAGGCTGCTATCGCCGCGATAGGTTTCCAGAAACAGGCGTGTTCCGGCTTGTAAGCCCAAAAAGCTCAGGAATAAGGTGCCTGTGTGGATGCTCTTTTGGGTTTTCCATCCTAGAAACAGCAGGATGGAAACGTTTGCAACCAGCTCATAAAATTGAGCCGGATGGCGCATAGCTCCCCACAGCTCAATACCCCAGGGCAAATTGGTTTCTGCGCCAAATGCCTCGCCGGATGCAATATGCGACAGAGCTATGCCAACCGCAATCATTGCCAGTAATGGCGTGAGTACATCCAGCGCATTCCAGAAATGCATCCGTGCACGTTGTCCATAAACCAGCATGCCGACTAATGCGGCCGAAATCGCGCTAAAAGGATCGAGCAGTCCGGGATTTAGAGAGAATAAGCTTAGTGGTGATTCAAGAAAGGCGCCCGGGTATCGAAAGACAAACCCAATCCTAGCCGCGATCAGCCCGGTAATCAGTCCGGTCATTGTCAGACCGTAAAGTGCATCTGCTGAAATGCCGCGCCTCGGAGCGAATTTTTCAGCAAGGGATAATCCAAGCCAAAACATAAGCAGAATGCTAAAAGGTGCCAATGGTAGAGCAAACGGCCCAATTTGTAAGATGGGGATCATTAATGGCCCTCCTGTAATAGTTTTTCAATACGGCTCATTAGAAGAGCTTCAGACATCGGGCCGCCGATAATGACTTCACGAACGATGCCATCTGTACCAATAAAGAATGAGCTCGGCAGGGATTGAACGCGATACAACCGGGTTGCGATGCCCTTTTCATCCAGCAGAATTGGGAAACTTAGTTTATTAGTGCTCGCGAATTCTGCTGCTTTCGCATTTGAGTCTTGAATAGTGGAATTGATAGCCAGAACGATGAAGCCTTGCCCCTTGTACTTCTGGAAAGCGCGATCCAATGCGGGCATTTCAGCGCGGCAAGGCAGGCACCAGGATGCCCAGATATTAACCAACACCACTTTGCCGCGTAGATCAGAAAGTTTTATGTTTTCACCAGTGAGCGTATTTAGGCTAAAATCTGGCGCTAAAAAACCGGCTTGAGGAGCAGGAATTTTTCCGCTTGTCGCAGATTGCGGGTTGGCAGAAAACCAGATCCAGCCCAACCCGAGAATAAGAATGACACTATAAAAAAGACGTGCCCGATTCAGTTGCAAAAATTTCATTTTGCCTCTATAGTATTATCAGTAAAGAATGCCATATTCTCAATCATAACGGATTAGATGCATAGCCATGTCAATTGATACAAACTTTTTCATTGGTGTAGACCCTTCTGGTGGGCGCAAATCTTTCAATTACGCTGTTCTCGATCAGAATGCTAAATTGGTGGAACTTAGCGGCGGTGAATTGGATGATGTTATTGCGTTTATTTCCAATCTACCAGGCGCTCTTCTGGCAGTTAATGCTGCCCAACGTCTTAGCCAGGGGCTGGTGCGGCAAGAAAGCATTAGGCAAACCTTGCCGCCTTTGCATGTGGCAGGTCGCAGCCTTGATATGCGTATGGCAGAACATCAATTACGCCAGCACGGCATCAATGTTCCGATGACTCCTGCTCGAAAGGAATTGTGTAGCAATTGGGTTCAGACAGGGTTAAGTTTTTATGAGAGCATAAAACAGCAAGGGGTTCTGGCTTATCCTGCCAAGTTTGCAACTCATCAATGGCTGGAAACGAATGCGCATGCTGCTTTTTGTGTTTTGTTGGGACAGACCCCTCTGCAACGGACGTTGATCGAAGGCCGTCTTCAGCGGCAATTAGTTCTCTACGAGCAGGGGGTCAATCTTAGAGACCCAATGGATTATTTTGAAGAAATTACGCGCCATAAGCTTTTGCGTGGGGTGTTACCACTTGATCATGTTTATGCTCCAGAAGAATTAGATGCGATTGTTTGTGCTTACGTTGCCTTTGCTGCCGTGCGACACCCCGAACGAATGTTGATGGTAGGTGACGCGCAAGAAGGGCAGATTTCACTGCCAGTTGTGGAGCTGAAAGCAAGTTATTGATATCAAACCAAACGGCGGCGCTAAACATCTGGCGCCGCCGTTTTTATTTGTGCTATTTGTAAATGCAGCCAAAGATTTCTAAGGCTTACAACCGGAAAACGAACCCGCAATATTCACATTTTACTGAATCCTGCGCGCGCAAGATGGTCAGGGCGATGTTTGCGCTGCAAGAACGGCGCCCTCTCCAAAACATAGATCAAGGTGATATTCATTTTTGAGCACCCCTTGTTTTGATGGTTTTATTCTGACGCTATCTTGCATCCATCCAACTTTTGTTTGAAGCGAATAGATTGCGCTGTTAATCTGTTCACTTGGTGACGGTGTGGTCATACGATCTCCTCGAACGATGAATTCAGGTAAAGTATATACTAAAATGAGCATGGTAAAATAATTGATATAAAAAATTTGATGATTAAAAAGGCTGATTAGGATGAATAATCTTCAACAACAATCGATTAATACGATTAGATTTTTATCTGCGGATGCTGTTCAACAGGCTAACTCTGGTCATCCAGGCCTGCCGATGGGTGCAGCCGCAATGGCATATACTCTGTGGACTCGCCATCTACGCCATAATCCGAATAACCAGCATTGGGTTAATAGGGATCGGTTTATTCTATCTGGCGGGCACGGTTCTGTACTTTTATACGCTTTGTTGCATTTAAGCGGGTACCCTGTTTCTTTGGATGAATTGCGCAATTTTCGCCAATGGGGTAGTTTAACCCCCGGGCACCCAGAGTTTGGGCTAACGCCTGGTGTGGATGCAACCACCGGACCATTGGGGCAAGGCTTTGCTAATGGCGTAGGCATGGCGATTGCAGAAGGTCACCTGGCAGCGGAGTTTAATACCCCAGGTCATAAGATTGTTGACCATTACACCTATGCCATTGTTACCGATGGAGACCTGATGGAGGGAGTTTCCTCAGAGGCTGCCTCACTCGCCGGACATTTGAAACTGGGAAAATTGATTTATCTGTATGATGACAACCATATCTCAATTGAGGGCGATACAAAAGTCTCTTTTAGCGAAGATCGTATGGCTCGCTTTGAAGCGTATGGTTGGCATACCCAGGCTGTGGCGGATGGCAACGATGTGGATGCGATTGATCGGGCAATCATTGCTGCCAGGGCGGATGAGCGTCCATCGATCATCGCAGTTCGCACGGTGATCGGGTATGGGTTGCCCACTCGCGCGGGTACGAATAAAGCACATGGAGAGCCACCAGGTGATGAAGAACTGAACGCTGCAAAACAGGCCGTGGATTGGCCCATTGACCCACGTTTTTATATTCCGACTGACGTTTTGGGATATTTTCGACAGGCGCAGGATCGAGGCGAAGAACTTGAATTGGCCTGGAAGAGCTTATTTTCTGAGTATAGTCGTGTAGAACCTGCCAGGGCAGCTGATTTTGAGCGCCGTTTTTCGGGCCAACTTCCTGAAGGTTGGGATGCTGATTTGCCGGTATACCCGGCTGATGCAAAGGGTGTGCAAACCCGCGCCGCATCTGGCAGGGCACTTAATCATTTCGCAGCAAAAATCCCTGAACTGATGGGTGGTTCGGCAGACCTGGCGCCTTCCAACAATACCAATATGAGTTCGCTGGGCGATTTTCAAAAGGAAACCCCTTCTGGGCGCAATATGCACTTTGGTGTTCGTGAAAATGCCATGGGATCGATTGTTAACGGCATGGTGTATCATGGCGGTATGCGCCCATTTGGAGCTACATTTATGGTTTTCGCCGATTACATGCGTCCCGCGCTGCGCATTTCGGCTTTGTCGCACCTGGCCTCAATTTGGGTTTTTACGCATGACAGTATTGGCGTGGGTGAAGATGGCCCTACGCACCAACCTGTCGAACACCTGGCATCTTTACGCGCAATCCCTAATCTGGTGACAATTCGTCCATGTGACGGGAATGAAACTATACATGCATGGCGCGTGGCATTGGCTCGCAACAACGCGCCTACAGCTCTAATATTTACACGTCAGAATCTTCCTACTCTTGACCGGGCAATTTATTCGGACGCGGCATTGCTTGAGAAGGGTGCTTATGTTCTGGCAGATATGGGCGATGATGCCCCTGAATTGATTCTCATGGCTTCTGGATCTGAAGTATCGTTGATTGTGGATGCTGGTGCACGCCTGGCGGCTGAAGGTATTAATGTTCGCCTGGTTTCTGTGCCCAGTTGGGAATTATTCAAAAAGCAGCCTGTGGAGTACCGTCAGACTGTATTACCATCATCTGTGCATGCCCGTTTAGCTGTTGAAGCAGGGATTGGCATGGGTTGGGAACAATTTACTGGTGATGGTGGTGCGATCATCAGTCTTGAGCATTACGGTGCTTCAGCTCCCGCCGGGAAACTCTTTAAGGAGTTTGGTTTTACAGTAGAGAATGTTTTCAACACGGCTAGAAAATTGGTGGCAAAATGAAGATTGCTATTGCTTGCGACCACGCTGGGTTTCCTCTTAAATCTACTGTCCTTGAAGTGATCCGCGAGGCGGGTTATGAAAGCCTCGACCTGGGTACAGATGGAATCGCAGCTGTGGATTATCCAGACTTCGCGGATAAACTTGGCCGCGCAATCCAGGATGGACAGGCAGACCGGGGAATTCTATTGTGTGGTTCAGGCGTAGGCGCCTGTATCGCTGCCAACAAACTGCATGGGATATACGCAGGTGTGTGTCATGATACTTATTCGGCACATCAGGGTGTTGAGCATGATGACATGAATGTTCTCTGTATTGGTGCGCGAATTATTGGCCCGGAACCAGCACGAGAAATTGTCCTGGCTTATTTGAATGCGCGTTTTATGGGAAATGATCCGGGCCAGGAACGGCACAAACGCCGGGTTGGCAAAGTGCGTGCTATGGAAACCCGTGAGTCCAGGGTCTGACTCGAGTTTTTCTTTGATGGATAGCCTGTCGACCAGGGCTCCTTATCCGTTGTTTAAGCTACTTGGCCCGGTGACGGCTATTTTGGTACTTGCTGCCAATGGGTTGAGAGCCCTGATAACTTTCTCGTGGGTGAGCCGGCTGCAAACATGCCCATGCTGGCCAAAGAGTTGTGATCAATTACCCCTTTGCAACTGCTTTGGCATGACTGGCTATTTGGGCGCTGGCCGGATATTTTTTGGGTATTCCACCCAGTCTATGCAGGGTTTCTGGAATGTATTTGGCATGGGTGGTGTACATCGAACCATAACTGCCTGTTAATCTACGCGGAAAAGCGGAACCGGTAAAAGTTTATGCAATTTTTTCTAATTTTCAGGAGCAAAAAAGATGAGTACTATAAACGAATTAGCCACCCTGGGGCAGTCTCTCTGGTATGACAACATTGAACGCCGCTTGCTTTCGAAGACTGCCAATGGCGAAGCGGGTGAGTTGGCCGCAATGATTTCCCGCGGAGATATTCGCGGAGTCACGTCGAACCCAAGCATTTTTCACAATGCAATTGCCAATTCTCATGATTATGACTCAGCTCTTATGCCTTTGGCGCTTTCTGGCTGGGATGCAGAAAAGATATTCTGGCAACTTGCGATTGAAGATATTCGTGCTGCCTGTGATTTGTTCTTGCCGCTTTACAATGAATCTGAGTGTGCTGATGGCTACGTCAGCCTGGAAGTAAGTCCTTTCCTTGCCAATGATACAGAATCTACAGTTGTGCAGGCCAAACATCTTTGGAGTACCGTTGACAGAGCCAATTTGATGATCAAAATACCTGCCACTCGCGCGGGTATTCCAGCGATCCGCCAGGTGATTGCATCTGGTATCAATGTAAATGTTACATTGATCTTCTCGATCGACCGCTATAAAGAAGTGATGGAATCTTATATTGCCGGATTGGAAGATTGCCTGTTGGCTGGCGGTGACATTGAAAAAATCCATTCAGTAGCTTCCTTCTTTATTTCACGTTTGGATAGCAAAATAGAACCTCGTTTGCCTGCAGAAGGCAAGCACCTGGCGGGTAAGGCGGCGATTGCCAATGCTAAATTAGCCTATGAAGAATTTCGTAGTTACTTTGGAGAAGCTCGCTTTGGAAAGCTTCAGCTCGCTAAGGCTAATTTCCAACGCCCATTATGGGCATCCACAGGGACGAAGAACCCGGCTTATCCGGATACGCTGTATGTGGATAGCCTGATCGGTCCCGCTACCGTCAACACAGTTCCACCCGCTACGCTAAAAGCATTCAAAGATCATGGCAAGGCATCCCAGACTATCATGCTGGGTGTGGATGAATGCCGCGCCCAGGTGGCTGAATTGAAAAACTTCGGTATAGCGATGGAAGATGTTACTTCGGAACTTGAAGCAGAGGGAGTAAAGGCTTTCGCGGATGCTTTTACAGCCCTGTTGAAGACAATCGATGAACGCCGCACTGTCATTGTTGCCCGGCTTGGAACCCTTGCGTCGTCGGTTAGCGGGCGAGTAAAGCAGTTGGAAGAAAACCAGATGGCCAGACGTATGTGGTTGGCTGATCCTACTCTTTGGACTGATGACCCGGATGGTCAAAAAGAAATTAAGAATCGATTGGGCTGGCTAAATTTAGCGCATACATCACAGCCTGTGTTGGCGGACATTTCTGCCTTTGCTGAGCAGGTACACCAGGCAGGGTACACCCACTTCTTGTTGCTTGGCATGGGCGGGTCGTCGCTGGCGCCCGAAGTCATGTCGCTGGTGTTTTCAGAAACGCTTGCCCGGCTTGGTTTAACCTTTGCCATTCTGGATTCAACTGACCCGGGGCAGGTGCTTGCCACACAGGCTCAATTCCCTCTGGAGAAGACACTCTACATTGTCTCAAGCAAATCGGGCGGTACGGCAGAAGTGAATGCAATGTTCAACTTCTTCTGGGATCTGGCCAGGGAAGTTCTTGGTGACCAGGCAGGCAAGCATTTTATTGCGATTACCGATCCGGGCACCTCGCTTGGCGAGCTGGCCCAAAAGCATGGTTTTCTAAAAACATTCATTTCTGACCCCACGGTGGGCGGGCGATATTCAGTTTTGACCCACTTTGGTTTGGTTCCCGCTGCTTTGATGGGTATTAATCCTACCCAATTGCTGGTTCGCTCTGGTTGGCTGGCTGATCAATGTACCGCAGATATTCTGTCTGCGCGCAACCCTGGACTGGTTCTCGGTGCTTTGCTTGGTCAGGCTGCACTGGATGGACGCGATAAGTTGACGATTGTGGCTGATAAAGGCCTCACATCATTTGGTTCCTGGCTGGAGCAGTTGATTGCGGAATCGAGCGGGAAATTTGGCTTCGGTATTGTGCCAGTGGATCTTGAACCGCTTGGTGAAAGTACTGTCTATGGCAAAGACCGTCTCTTTGTTTATATGCGCAAAGATGGAAGTTATGATGCTGCACTTGAAGCGCTGAACCTGTCTGGCCAACCTGTATTGGTTTTTGATATGAACGATCCCTATGATCTGGGTGCTGAGTTCTATCGATGGGAATTTGCCACCGCAGTTGTCTGCGCAGTTTTCGGTGTCAACGCTTTTGACCAGCCCGACGTGCAGGATGCCAAAGAACGCACCAATGCGAAGATTGCCGGTTACAAAAAGGATGGGCTGATCGCTGAAAGTGAGCCCGCCTGGCAGCAGGCAGGCTCCAAGGTGTTTGCCATTCCTGCCATCGCTGCACAGGATTTGCGCGGTTTTTTGATTGCTTTCCTCTCCGGGGCACTAAAGGGTGAATATGTTGCCATTAATGCTTATGTGCCGCGTGATGAGAGGGTTTCTGGTTGGTTGACCGAACTGAGAATCGCAATTAGAGACTTTACGGGCTGCGCCACAACGGTTGGCTTTGGGCCGCGGTTCCAACACTCTACCGGGCAATTGCACAAAGGTGGGGTGAGCAGCGGGCTGTTCCTGCAAATCACCTGCGATGCGCAAAAGGATATTGAAATCCCGGGACAGGGGATGACTTTTGCAGTGCTTGAATCGGCTCAGTTTTTGGGCGATTTTGAAGCACTGGCCGCCCGCAAACGGCGCATTCTGCGGATTCATTTGCCATCGGTGGATGCGCTGCAAACGCTGTCTGGTTTGTTGAAGTAGATTTGCAACAGGATCATTGACAGAAAAAATCCATCCCGGGCAACTTTAACGGGATGGATTTTTATTATCAGGGATAGAAGTTTATTACAACCGATTTTTTAACTTGTCCAGCGAATTTTTCCCCATCTTATCTAATAACTTGAGCGTAATGGGCTGACTACCCAACCAACCGGTGATGCTGCCAAGCAGAGCAAGGAACCATGTAGGATGTTTAGGCAGGTCCATGCTCGGGCTAAAATCCACCAGGCGCTCATCCAGGGTGTATTTGTAACGGCCCACGTATTCTACTTTCGGCTGGTGTGTCAGGAAAGCTCGCAGGTTGTCGCGCTCTGTTTTCGTCAGCCATTGAGCTGGATCTGATGTGGCTTTAAATTTGCAGATCTGTGCCAGGTCTTGCATGAGGGTTTTTTGTTCCGGGGTCAGGCTGGTTTCATCGCTGCGAAAGAAGACCACGTCCGGGTCGGTGTGGACAAGTGGAGCCAACCACAATCTGTTGATTGTGGTGCGGATGGCATTTTTGAGGCCAGGCGTTGTGGGGTTGTTTAACAGTAGTGAATCTCGTGCGCTTTCCCAGATCGCAGCTACATCGGGTCCAATCCGCATGGCGTCACATAACCCAATTGATGGGAGAATAGGCGCACCGCAGGTCAGGAAGTAGGCATCATCACCCAAAGCTTCGCGAATAACGCTCAGCCCGCCCCTGTATGCGGCTTCGCGCGCAATTGGGGTGTAGCGTTTGCCAGGCAGAGCACCCGCATAAAGAAAATCGAGTTTAATATATTCAAACCCCCAGGCCCTCACCCGCCTCATTAAATCCGCCAACCAGGTGAGGACTGCTGGGTGAGTGGTATCAAGCGCGTAGAGTTGTTCTCCCCAGTTAAAACCTGCTGAAACAAGCTGTCCTTGATCGTTGTGTAATAGCCAATCGTGATGATCACGGTAAATGCTGGAGGATGGGACTACCAGGAGCGGTGCCAACCATAAGCCGGCTTTGCGCCCGGTGGCTTTAATTCTGTCTGCCAGCGATTTCATACCGGAAGGGAATTTGGCATTGGCTTGCCAATCGCCGATGCCAATTTGCCAGCCATCGTCCACCTGTAAAACGTCAAAGGGTTGATTCTGAAGTCCATCGAAGATGGTTTGTAAGCTGGGTTCGTCAATAGCTGTATACAGGCTGTACCAGGAACACCAGACGCGGTAAGCAGTTGCGGCTCGTGCATGACCCAGCCTTTTGCCCAGGAGCTGGGCATAAGAGTTGAAAACCTTTTCTTCCGGGCCGAAACCTACAAACCACTCGCAAGCAGAAGGTTCAATGCTTTCATCCTCGTACCAGCCCTGCAGGCTGCCGTCTCGAAGCTGAACATGACTGTCGAGGTTGAGCGCACCCAGCAGCAAAATATTTCCCCGCGGCATTTCCACAGCTCCCAACCAGGAACCGTTTGGATTGGGGTGTTTTGCGTAGAGAGGATCAATTTGCATGGGGTTCAGGATGGTGGGTCTGGGCGTGGGCAGGGCCTCTGGTTTGCTCCAGACTGCGAGCGACCAGGACTGCCAGCCGTGATGGAAATAAGCCTGCGCGCTAAAAGGTAGTTTGAGCGAGGTATTTCTGCCTCGCAAAATATATCCCCCGTTTGTAGTAGTAAGATTGTCAAAGGCTGCGTTAATCTGTTGGTTTTCAAACTGTAGGATCGACATTTTGTTCCTGATAAGCTCATAGAAATGAATGGGATGGTTCTGATTTTACGTCCAAATAGTAGATTGTGCTTAAATATTTAAAGTTCTTGCTCTTCATGAACGAAATGAGTATAATATATTAATCAAAGGCTTTGATGGAAACGAGTAGGCCGGTTGATCTGCCAGCGAGTTCGGGAATTGGTGTGAGCCGAACCAGTCAGACGGGCTGAAAATCCTTCCGGAGCTTCAATCTGAAAGCGTGAGTGAGTAAGAAAGACGGTGCCGTTCCCGTTAAAAAACGAGAGGATGCGGAAACAAGTCCTCAATCAAGTGCCTGCATTGCAGGAAACTGGGTGGTACCGCGTGAGCTTTTGGGCTCTCGTCCCTGAGTGGACGGGAGTTTTTTGTTTTCTGGTCAGGATGAACATCTTAGCCAGGCCGCTCAGTTTCAGAATAATCAACCCGCTGTTACGTGAAAACAAATTTGTTTTCAACAGTCTTGTCATTTCGAATAAGGAGTTTTGCCATGTTTAAACCGGTCTTGCCCAAGTTGGATGTACCTGCCATGGAAGATGGTGTGCTCAAGTTTTGGAAACGGGAAAAAATCTTCGAAAAAACCATCTCTACGCGCGCCGGTGGACCGGAATATATTTTTTACGAAGGCCCACCAACTGCAAATGGCAAGCCGGGTGTGCACCATGTTCTAGCCCGTGCGTTTAAAGACCTTTTTCCGCGTTATAAGATCATGCGCGGTTATCATGTTTCGCGCCGCGGCGGTTGGGATACGCACGGTTTGCCGGTAGAAATTGAAGTGGAAAAGCGACATGGTTTCAAGAACAAACAAGAAATCGAAGAATACGGCATCGCGAAATTTAATGAGGAATGCCGCAAATCTGCTTTCGATTACATTCAGGATTGGGAACGTCTGACCGACCGGATCGCCTTCTGGGTGGATCTAAAAACTGCGTATATCACTTTTACCAACGATTATATCGAGTCGGTCTGGTGGATATTGCGTCAGTTCTGGGAAAAAGAGCTGCTATATCAGGGATTCAAAGTTGTTCCTTACTGCCCGCGCTGCGGCACGCCGCTTTCAGATCATGAAGTCGCGCTGGGCTATGACCAAGCAGTTGACCCGTCCGTGTTTGTGCGCCTGCCTCTCGTGGAGGAACCTGGGACTTCTCTTCTGGTCTGGACCACCACCCCCTGGACACTTCCGGCTAATGTAGCCGTAGCCGCGGGTGAAGGTGTGGATTATGTGAAGGTTTCACGTAAACTCCCGGAAGGTTCTGGCAGCGCAAGTGAAAAGTTAATACTGGCTAAGGCTCTGCTCGAGAAAGTTTTCCGCGGCGAAGAAGTTCAAGTGTTGGAAACTTTCAAGGGCAAAAAGCTGAAAGGCCTGAAATATCAGCCTCTATTTACATTCTTACCTCCTGACAAACCAGCACATTATGTAGTGATGGCTGATTTTGTGACCACCGAAGACGGCACTGGTCTGGTGCACATGGCTCCAGCTTATGGTGCGGACGATATGAAAATCGCCATGGAATATGATTTGCCGATCATCATGACCGTTGCCCCGAATGGTACATTCATTCCGGAAGTGACTCCCTGGCGCGGCGTATTTGTCAAAGATGCGGATGAATCGATCAAGACAGACTTGAATAATCGCGGATTGCTTTTTCGTGCTGAGCCATATACGCATACCTATCCCTTTTGCTGGCGCTGCAGCACGCCCCTTCTTTATTATGCGCGTGAGGCATGGTATCTCCGTACCAGCCAATTCAAAGAGCGCATGGTGGAATTGAACCAGACGATAAATTGGGTGCCCGAACACATCAAAGATGGCCGGTTTGGTAATTGGCTTTCTAATAATATCGATTGGGCGCTTTCGCGTGAACGCTACTGGGGAACGCCCTTGCCAATCTGGGAATGCGCTAATTGTAAGCATCAGCATTGTATCGGCTCTGTGGAAGAGTTGTCTGGCCTGACCGGGCGTGATTTAACCAGCCTGGATCTGCATCGTCCGCATGTCGACCACGTTCATTTTGCATGCCAGAAGTGCGGCGGCAAAATGACACGCGTACCGGAGTTGATCGATGTCTGGTTTGATTCTGGCTCAATGCCGTACGCGCAGTGGCATTACCCCTTCGAAAACAAGGAAATCTTCCAAAAGCAGTTCCCGGCAGATTATATTTGCGAAGCGGTTGACCAGACACGCGGGTGGTTCTATTCGCTGCACGCAATTGGGACGCTGTTAATGGACAGTGTGGCCTTCAAAAACGTTGCCTGCCTGGGATTGATCCTGGATGGCGAAGGCTACAAGATGTCGAAATCCAAAGGCAATATTGTTAATCCCTGGGACGTGCTTAACTTGCACGGCGCGGACGCCTTCCGCTGGTATCTGTATACTGCTACTCCATCTGGTAATGAACGCCGTTTCTCGGTTGACCTGGTGGGCGAAGTGCTTCGCAACTTTACCCTGACTTTGTGGAATGTGTATTCGTTCTTTGTTACATATGCGAACCTGGATAAATGGCAGCCCGGTGAAACCACGCATTTGGCTTATAGCAATTTGGACAAATGGCTGCTTTCCGAACTCAATACGTTGGTGCGAGATGTAACCCTGGCTTACGAAACCTATGATGCCACAGGGGCCACGCGTCCATTGGAGAAATTTGTAGAAAACCTTTCTACCTGGTATCTGCGCCGCTCGCGCCGTCGTTTCTGGAAGTCTGAATCAGATACCGATAAACAAGCAGCCTATGCAACACTGTACACCGCGCTCACAACCATCAGCAAACTACTTGCACCTTCCATGCCCTTCCTGGCCGATGAGCTGCATCAAAACCTGGTCAGGTCCTTTGACCCGCAGGCGCCAGAATCCGTTCACCTGGCTACCTGGCCGGAGGTAAACCCAGACCTTGTGGATGAGAAGTTAAACCGCGATATGGCTCTTGTGATGCGCCTGGCTTCGCTCGGTCATGCTGCGCGTTCCAAGGCTAACCGCAAGGTGCGCCAGCCGCTGGCTGAAGCAGCCTTTTCTGTGGCGAATGTTAACGAACGGAGCGCAGTACGTGATTATGATGATTTATTGATGGATGAACTTAACGTTAAAAAAGTGCGCATGTTGGATGCCAGCACTGAAGCATTGCAGCATACTGTCAAACCACTTCCCAAGCAATTGGGTCAGAAATATGGTAATCGTTTCCCAGCCATCCAAAAAGCATTGCTGGCGCTTAATAGCGAAAGTGTCGCGCATGCCATGCAAATTGAAGGTAAATTGATAGTGGATGTGGAAGGTGTTGGCTACGAGATTTTGCCTGGTGAAGTCGAGATCAAATCGCTTGCTCGTGAAGGTTTTGCTGTGGCAGAAGAAGGCTCTTATGTGGCAGCCCTGGTCACAGAATTGACACCCGAGCTTGTGTCAGAGGGTCTGGCGCGTGAGTTTGTTCGACGGCTGCAAGACTTCCGCAAGGAAAGCGGGCTGGATGTGGCTGATCGAATTCGCATCTTTCTTGAAGCCACGCCCACACTTAAGAACGCTTTGCTGCGTCACCATGAATATGTAACCGGTGAAACGCTCTCTGTGGAAATGAGTTTTGGTGCTGCACCGGCCAATGCTTTGACGATATCAGATACCTTTGATGGTGAAACCATTACCATTGCGCTGCTTAAAGCATAGTATCCTCTGAGTTGTATTTTTCTCGAGCGTATCATTTGGTTGATACGCTTGAGAATTTTCTTCTGAAGCGTGGCAGGCAGAAGTAGAGTCGAGATTGCTTTACGAATTCCTTTACCCCTATCACAGGGTATAATTTGTTTGCATCATGAAGCGATTTCGAGAGGCTCATTGTTTTTGATGCGGAGGAACATGACGATCAATCCAAAATTATCCTTGAACCGGCAGGTCTACGCTTATGGAGTGCACTTTTTTACTGCCACTGGCGCGGTTTGGGGTCTGCTGGCAATTATGGCTATCATTAAGCATGATTGGCGTTTGGCTATTTTGTGGATGGTAATCGCTATGTTTGTGGATGGGTTTGATGGTATGCTAGCGCGTTGGGCAGACGTCAAATCGTACGCCGCCAATGTTGACGGCGCACTGCTCGATAATATACTGGATTATCTGAATTATGTTGTTGTTCCAGCGCTCTTTCTTGTGGAGGCTGATTTTCTACCGGCTGGGTTCAGGTTGCCAGTTGCCTTTGCCATTTTGCTTACATCTGCTTATCAGTTTACTCAGTTGGATGCCAAAACTGATGAAACAAATGATTACTTCTTTAAGGGTTTTCCTTCGTATTGGAATGTAGTGATCCTATACATGCTGGTCATGCAGTTAAACTCCTGGATTAACCTGGCTTTTCTGGTTGCATTTAATATCCTCGTATTTGTACCAGTAAAATATGTTTACCCCAGCCGCAATGCCCGATTAAAAACTTTGACATTGGCCCTTACATACATTTATGGTGCCATCGGTATTTGGGGTCTTATTCAATACCCTAGCACACCTAAATGGGTGGCATGGGTTTCATTTATTTATGTTGGTTATTATCTTATTCTCAGCCTATGGCCGCGCAATAAGTTACAGGCAGTAACCTGATAGGTAAAAAATGAACCATTTACATTTGACATCTTTTGCTACAGAACGCGATTTGCGTTTGGCAATTATTGAGACCGGGCGTATTTGTTATTCAAGTGGATTGATTCTCTCGAATAATGGCAATATTTCTGCCCGCTTGGGGAATGATCGTATCGTTATCACTCCATCTGCGTTGTGCAAGGGTCGTCTGGCACCAGAGGATTTGCTGATAGTCGGTCTGGATGGAACTGTGATCAAAGCTGATGTCTCGCGTAAGCGAACACTCTCCACTGAAACTGAGCTGCACCTGGAAATCTACCGGCAACGCCCGGAACTGCGTGCTGTCATTCATGCTCATCCAACAAATGCGATTGCGTTAAGTGTAGCAGGCATTGATTTCCCGGTGGATGTGCTGCCTGAAGTACTTGAGGGTCTGGGGCCAGTTCCCACCACACGTTTTGCCTTACCTGACTCTGTTGATATGGCTGGTGCCATACGCGAATATGTACGCCTTACTAATGCCATCATTATTCGCAATCACGGGGCAGTCACGTATGGATCAGACCTTGAAGATGCGTTAAATTTTCTGGAACGTTTAGAAAGCGTGGCGAAAATTGTTGTGACGGCCCACCTGCTTGGAAAGGTCAATCGCCTGCCCGATGAAATGATGGCCGTTTTACGCGATCAATATTTACATACCCGCTCTTAATTTCCTTGTTGAACATCTGAAAATGGCTGAATTTTCTATTTTCCGTGTCGAGAGTATTACTGCTGAACTAGTCTCGGCTTTTGAGCGGCTTATTCCGCAGTTAACAAAGGCAACAATCCCCAGTCCAACTGACTTGCAAATGCTATTAGATTCGCCTAGTGTCTTGATTGTAGCCCGCAGATCTGGCCCTGACGGCCAAATTGTGGGTGCAGCAACGCTGGGGCTTTTTCGTACGCCCAGCGGTCAACATGCCCACATTGAGGATGTTATTGTAGACATGGATCTCCGCGGTCAGGGCTGCGGCGAAGCCCTGGTTACTCATTTGCTGCACATTGCGCGAGAAATGGGACTTCATGGAGTTTCACTAACTTGTAACCCGAGCCGGGTGGCTGCCAATCAGCTTTATAAAAAAATGGGTTTCCAAAAATGGGAAACAAGCGTGTACTGGTATGGGTTATAGGTTGAAAAAGAGAGCGCAAGGCTCTCTTTTTCAAAATTACTACTCTATATAACGAATGTACTTTTCGGTGGCGTTTTCCAGGTCAGTATATTCGCCGCGGTAAGATTCAGGAAGCAGCCGTGCCAACTGGTACATCATTTCATCCGCCATTTGTTGGCGGATTTCTTTTGTCACCCGTTCGCCATGTGCATTCAGGTGAAACAAAGGGCCGACTCGCAAGTGAAAATCGGTGCGTTTGAAGCGCTTGACGTTCATGCCAAAATTTTCTCCACCCCAATGCGCAATGGCCTGCAGTGGCGCGTGACTGTGCAGAGCCAGCATGGCAATTCCTCCATGAGCTCGCAGCAATTTCCCTTCACGGCTGCGTGTTCCCTCGGGCGAAATTCCCAGGATATAGCCTTTTTCGAGCGCGTCCAGTGCTTTACGCATGGCAACCATATCTGCCTCACCGCGATGGATGGGGATGATGCCCCACAGTGTAAAGACCCAATTCAGAAACCAGTTATCCCAGGTTTCAATCTTGGCGATGGCTGTTAACTTGTTGCGGGGCTGCAGGCGTGTATAAAGCAAAGGTGCTTCCACCATCCCAGTGTGATTGGTGTAAAGCATTAATGGGCCGGTTTGTGGAACTTTGTGTAGTTCTTTTGAATCGATCTTACACATTATGTCCAGCCCAAGCTTGCATCCATAGGTGACAATCCACTGTATCAGGTTCATGCCAGTATCCCTGGCGTAATCAGGCGTATTTGTAAATTATGCATCTTTAATCTGGATTTCCTCACATCAAAATAGTAGCCACGCCTATCGAAAGAAATATTTTCTAGCCGCAGATGATTTCCAATTCGCCTGGTAAAAGTTCCACGTTCAGGCTCTTTCCGTTATAGCACAACATTTCGCCATCAGCATGCGCGGGAAAGTCGCCCTCCACAGCGGTGACGATTATTTTTTTTGTGCAGCGCATTTTTATCTCTGGCTGGCCTTCCTGAGTGCCTTTTAGAAAATAAGGGATCAACCCAAAAATGCGAGCTTTTGAGGCTGTTTCGCAAATACACAGGTTAAATACGCCATCGTCGCTCTTGCTTTCCGGCGCCATCTTAAAGCCCCCGCCCATGCGCTTGCCATTCATGATCGAGATCATTAAAGACTGCTGGTAAATTTCTTCATTGTCAATTTGAATACGGACCTTTGGCGGAGTGTAATATAGAAAAACCGTGGCAATGACGCCAATCAGGTATGCTGGCAAGCCGCGTGTCCAGCGAACTTTGGATGCAGCGGTGCCAACAGCAGCATCAAAACCGATTCCGATCCCATTCCCAAAATAGCGACCGTCTGGAAAATCACCACCTTTTACCAGACCGATATCAATTTTTTTGCGTTTATTTACCAGTAGAGCACCCAGACAGGGTTCAAGCTCGGTTGGTATATCCATTCCTCCTGAAAAGTCATTGCCTGTTCCAATCGAAAGCACGGCAAACGCAGTATGATTGATGCCAGCCTTGCGGGCCATCATCAATCCATTCAGGGCTTCGTTGATTGTCCCATCGCCGCTGGCGCAAACGATTACATCGTACCCTTCACGGGCAGCCTGCTCGGCCAGTTCCGCGGCATGCCAGACACGTTCAGTACGCACAAGTTTGAATTCCACATCGGCCTGAGTGAGCCAAGTTTCGATAGCCGGGATCGAACGTTCACCCAGACCGCGTCCACAAATTGGATTAACAATTACAAAATAGCGCATGGTTGTCTCCAGTGTGGCGTAGTTTATCATAGAATAGAACACCTAAGAATACAAAAAGCACGCCTAAACGTGCTTTTTGTAGAATTTTATAAATGAGAAAACGCTCTCCAGGATACCAGAACCAGCGCAGAGAATGGCAAGGCTCGCGCTTAACAATTCTTCATTGACGGTTACTTCTGTGTCACTTCGTAATGAGCAATGCGGTGATAAGTCTGCCCGGAACCCAGGGTTGCGCTAAGCGCATCAGCCAGCTCATCCAATGTATAAGTGTCTTCGTGGGCGAGAATGTTCTGCATTTGTTCAAGATGTTTTTGCAGTGCTTTCATTTCTGCCTGGAACTTTTCTATCGCTTCTCGATCAGTTTTCTCGCGCAGGGTTTCTGTAGCGGCGTGAGCCCTGTCAACTGCAGACATGGCGGCTTGAATATGTTCCACCATCGAATTCCAGTCTGTCATAGCTACCTCCTTGAGAGTGAGAACGTGTTTACACATTTACAATAGCACGCACGGGTGGAGAATTCAAGGCTTTTCGCGTTGATAATCTTCCGGGGTATCCAGGTCTTTCAAAATTGTTGGGTCAGTTTCTATGTAACAGATTTCTCCGGCAAGCATATTTAAGAAATCACGCAAGGTTTTCGGCGGCTGCATCGCCATTAGTTGTTCCCAGAGTGAGCGCTGCACCAGCCAGGGATGTCCGCGCCTCAAATTGTGACTGGGAACAATTAACGGTGCCGCGGAGGAGTTAAAAGCCGTAATTACTTTTTGGATTGCTTCCGGGCTGATCTGAGGCTGATCTCCCAGGCCAATTAAGACTGCATTAGCCTGGTCGGAGACAACGGATAACCCGCATTGCAACGAAGAAAGCATTTCCCCATTTTCATGATCAGGATTGTAAACACAGTGCACCGGGAAATTGCGAGCCATTTTAAATACTTCTTCTTCAACAGACTTGTGTGCGCCTCCGCTTACTACAATGATTTCGTATGCACCGCTTGTTTCAAAAGTGGCAAGAACCTGCCCTAAAACACTGGTCTTTCCCCAGGGCAGCAGCATTTTAGGTTGTCCCATGCGCTTTGACAACCCCGCGGCAAGTATGATGACCGCCAGGTTGCTCACATTTCACTCTCCAGCAGTCTGGCATAATCTGCCGGGGTATCCACATCCAACAAAAGGTGCCGGTCGTACCAGTTTAAGTAACGCGGGCTAAACTTTGAGAAAAGTGTCCGGCCGCCTGAATCTCCGGTGAGCGTCAAAAGATCAGCGAATGTGACGCGGTCGAAAAGTAACGGAGTGGCGCGTTGATCAAAAACGTAAGGTGCCAGGATCGCGGGCAGGTTCTGGCTGTGGCGTTCTACCAGCGCGAGCAGCAGTTCCACACTCACCTGAGGCTGATCTGCGAGTAAAAAAATAGCCCCACCCGTGTTTGCTTGCAGGCGGCTAACCCCGGTTTTGACAGAACTGCCTTGCCCGGTTTCCCATTCTGGATTGTGGACAATTTCTACTTGCAAGCCGTTTAGAGCCTTTCTGACGGCTTCTGCGTGTGCACCGCAGATCACGATGACTGGAGATAGGCCCGCTTTCATGGCGTTTTCAGCAATGACGCGCACGAAAGGGGTGCCGTGATAGTCTAATAATTGTTTGGGTTGGCCATAACGTGATGCTGCCCCGGCAGCCAATACGATGCCAGCGATATTTTCTTTCACGGCAATGACCGGGTCAGGATGAGATCCTTGTGGTGCATCCAAAGCGCTGATGATTACAGAATCATATACAGACAAAAGCAACTTTTCCATTTCATGCGCTTGCGCCTGGATTTCTGGCGTATCTGCCTGATTGAGAAGTGCCACGCGGCGGGCAGAAGCCGGGATATTTTTCAGCCCTCCGTCCTTGTGGATCATTACTCTGGCCAGCGCCATAACACTGACGAGGTCACCTTCCACTAAACTACCAATGCTCCCAAAAATCTCGGGGCGGTGCACGTTTTCCGAATTAAGTGGTTTTTGCAAACCACGCATTCCGGCGGCGACAACAACCGAATCCACAAAATTTGGAATGGCAGGTTCGTGTTCGGCAGGGGCTTTTAGCGGTTTCTGACGGGATCCATCGGCTTCAATCAACAGTGGTAAGGCGTGATGCCCGGCCAATTGTTTGAGCAGGTTCATTTGCTCCGGGTTGAGGTTGGTGCAGCGTCGTTTCTCTGGGTTTAGCGGCCCGGTGATCAGGGTTATGCCCTGTCCAAGATGAGATTCAATATCGGGCATGGGTTCATTTGCCTGCCAGATAAAATGTCTGCTGGCTTTGGATGCCTGCCATGCGCCGATATGTGTGCTGGTGGTTACGATGGAAGGTGAAAGTTCCCCGGCTATACGGAACATGGCGCTAGTCTTGCCCCCCGCTCCTACAAATGCAACGCAGGGGTCTTTGGGGAGACGCATAGCCTGTACTAGGGATAATGGGCGAGGTTCCAAAGCTCAAATCCTAATCTGTGTGGGTCTGGTGAGCAGGGCTTCAAGCACCCCGCCGCCTACTGCAAGAGCCTTATCGGAGACGGTATAACAATAATCAGTCTTTCCGCGCGGGTCTATATCGCCAATTTTCATATTTTCGGATACTGTGATTCCAGAGCGAATTATTCCACGCAGGACTCCGGAAAACGGAGCAATGATTTTTTCCCCGGCTACATCTGCTATGATTTGTCCGCCATCTATATATTCGCCAATTTGCGCATGATTGGTAATTACACCATTCACTGGCGCACGCAGCACCCGGCGCGGGTCGCCTTCAGGTTGCCCGGTATCAGCGCTTGCAGAACCAGACCAAAATACGCGACCGAGATGGTGGCCTCGTTGTGTCTCTACTACTGCGTGACAGTTCTCTCCACACACGAAGCCCGGGCCAAGCCCGATAACAAGCGGCGCGGCGAGCAGGTAGCTATCCGCTTTTCGTTTTAGCAGGCGGGCATCTACCATTGCTGAGAAGTCAGACGAATCAAGGATTGCAGCCTGCGGGTCGATGATGACAGGAATACAGTTCTGTTCCGCTAATCTGAAGGCATCCAGGTTGGTTTCGGCCCGCCGTGCGTAAAGTTCTTCGATCTTGATTTCGCCAGAGTAGATGGCTTCTGAAAAAGACACAGTTCTGCGCACTGCCAGTGGACTGGGTAATTCGGAGATGATAATTTTATAACCGCAGCGATGCAGGCGCAGCGCAACGCCTGATGCAATGTCGCCTCCACCGCGAATTAGAATAAGGCTCATAGGTTAAAATCTTAAGGATAGGCAACTCAAGCCGCCGTCCATTTTTTGGAATTCTGACATATCCAGGACAATCAGTTGGTAGCCCAGCGCCCGCAGGCTTTTCTCGAAATTTGGAAACCCGGCGGCGATCAGGACAAAGTTATTAACGCGGATGCAGTTGGCAGCATATTCCTCACCGGTTGCAATGCGCACCAGTTCATAACCATCAAAATCAGGGTTTGTTGCGAGCGAATCAATCACAACCAACCTGTTGTCGCCAAGATAGGCGATGCCGCTCTTCAGGTGCAGGATGCCAGGCGTTTGACGAATATCGATAAAACTGGATGTATATCCTTTGGTTGCCAGCCACTCAGCAAGCTGCCTGCCACCTTCTTCATTTGTTCGCAGCGAAATGCCAATAAAGAAGTGATTGCCTGCTTCACAAATGTCCCCGCCGTCCAGGGTGCCGGGCGCGCGGATTTCAGCCAGATCCGGATGAAATTTTTCAAGTGTTTCACGTATGTTTTCCACTTCTCCGGCGCGGCTATCAGCACCCGGGCGCGTAATGATGGTGCCAGCCGTACCCTGTTCAGAGTCAGTCAGCAGGATAGCTGTATCTTCTACAAATGTTCCATCGGGGAAATGCAAGTCGGCAGGCAGTTCAGTCAGGGTCAGACCGCACTGCCTGAGCGCGATCAGATAATTTGCATGTTCAATCAGCGTTTTTTGATAGTCGGGCATGCCCAGGTCAACAGTTGTCAAACCATCCGCGTAATTGTTGCCGGGAAGGCGTGTAATTGCTTTTGAGAACATATCAGGCTCCTTTAGCCAGTATTTTTCAGACCTGCGGCGATGCCATTGATGGTTAGAATGACAGTTTCTCGCAATGGCTCGATATCCGGGCTGGATTCCGGCATGGAACGGAGTCGCCGCAGCATCTCTACCTGAATGTAGTTCAATGGGTCAACGTATGGATTGCGCAGGCGGACAGCGTTTTGTGTGACTGGTTCGCTTTCCATTAAATTACTGTGCCCGCTGATGCTTAGCAGTGCAGACTGTGTGCGGTCGAATTCGCTTTGTATAATGGCAAAGAGTTTTTGCCCAAGCTCCTGGTCCGGAACGAGTTCAGCGTAAAGAGCTGCAATACCCATATCTGCTTTGAGCATGGAAGTTTCAGCATTATCCAACAAGGTCTTGAAAAATGGCCAACCATTGTACATTTCCCTCAACAGGGGTTTGTCGTGGATGGTGTTCAATCCATATCCCAAGCCGTACCAACCTGGTAAATTATACCGGCTTTGCATCCAGGAAAAAACCCAGGGAATGGCACGGATGTTATTGACTTCGGTGGTGCCCGCGCGAGATGCAGGGCGAGAGCCAATATGCAGGTGTTTGATTTCATCCAGCGGAGTGGCGGCTTGCCAGAACTCGATAAAGCGCGGGGTATTGTAAACCAATTCACGGTAGGCAATATAGGCCGCTGCAGACATGCTATGCATGGCATCGCGCCAGGTAGACGGAATTGGTTCAATCTGGGCCGGGGCAGATGCCAGAAGAACAGCATTAATGATCTGCTCCAAGTGGCGATGAGCCAGGGCAGGGTTGGAATAGCGGGAGGCGATGATTTCGCCTTGCTCAGTCAGTCGGAAGCGTCCGTTGATACTGCCCGCTGGTTGGGCCCGAATGGCGCGATTTGCTGGCCCGCCCCCACGCGCCACGGTACCGCCCCGGCCGTGGAAAATGGTTAGGTGTACGTCAAACCGCTGAGAAACGCCTGTAATAGTCTCTTGAGCCTGATATAGAGCCCAGTTTGCCATCAGGTAGCCGCCATCCTTGTTGCTATCTGAATAGCCAATCATGACCATTTGCTCATCGTAACAGTTGCTCAGATGAGAGCGATAGACCGGATTTGTAAACAATTCTTGCAGAATATACTCTGCTGACTGCAGGTCGTTGACAGATTCAAACAGGGGGCAGATTTGCAAGCCGTTATCACAGCCTGTCCAGCGCGCCAGCAGCAGCACCGTCAGAACATCAGCGGAAGAGTGTGTCATTGAGATGACCACCGGGCCGAGTAACTCAGCTCCATACACTTGCTGAACGCGGGTAATCAATTGAAAAAGGGCCCAGGTTTCTGATGTAGGTGCGGTTACACCAGGCTGAGAAGAAAGCTCTGGCAGTGGGGATGAAAGTAATTTAACCAATAACTCTATGCGTTCAGCGGCTGGCATGGTCTCAAAGGATTGTGTTATATCCAGGGCTCGTAAAATTTCGCCAAGTGCGGCATTAAACTTACTTGAATCCTCGCGAATGTCCAGGCGGGCTGCATGCAGCCCAAATACTGCCAATTGGCGGCGAACAGTCAGCAGTTCATCGGTTGCCAGGGGTTCTGGAACAGCCTTAGCAATCAGATCCAGGGGGTAACTAATATCTGATGGTTGTACGCGTGCACGATGCGGTTCCCTGCCTAGCAGACGATTTTTCATATCTTCCTGCGATGCTTCGCCAAGGTCGGCAGCCAGGAGAGAAAGGATGAGGCGAAAAGGTTCCGCGGAATAGCGCTGTGCAATATATTGAACATGAGGGGGCAAAGGGTGGCGTTTTTCCAGCCAGGCAGCCAGTTCAACCGGCGGCGGCAGGCGGCGGCCGCTCATGCTCAGGTGACGGGCTACATTCTGCAAGGCGTGACGGTGATTTTCCACGGCCAGGCCGCGGTGCAAACGTAATGTTTCAGCGGTCACATCTGCGGTTACGTATGGATTGCCATCGCGATCCCCGCCCATCCAGGAAGCCAGGCGCAGCCATGGCCGTTCACATCGCAGGCCTGGATAGTATTCATTTAATGCCTGATCCATATCTGCGTACAGTTGTGGAATGGTTTGCCAGAAGACAGAGTCTATAAAGAATAAACCGGTACGCACCTCGTCTGTAACGGCCAACTTGCTAACACGGTTGCGGTCTGAGAGCCATAGCGCAGCAATTTCGGCGTACATGGCTCTGATAAGGTTATTGCGCTCGCGGGGCAAGCGGTCTGGCCAGGTGTATTGATTTACCAGTTTGGAAATGCGCTGCAATTTGGAGATGATTGTACGCCGGCGAGATTCGGTGGGGTGGGCGGTGAGTACCAGCTCGATCGATAAAGTATCGAGCAAGCTTGCCATTTGTTCCGGGGTAATGCCGCGTTGTTTGAGCGTTGCAATCGCTTCTTGGATCGATTCGTGCACGGGTGCATGTTCAAGTTCCTGCTCGCGTAAGAGCGCTATTCGGTAGTTCTCTTCGGCCAGGTTGACGAGGTCAAAATAAGTGGCAAAGGATGTCGCTACCGCGCGAGCCTGATCAGGCTGGAGTGCGGCTACGAGTTCTTGAAGGTGCCGGGCAGCGGTGTGCGATTCTGCCGGGTCAGCACTTCGTCGAGCCTTTGCTTCGGCTCGAATTCGTTCTTCCGTTTCAAAAATCAAAGGAGATTCAAGCTCTGTGATCACTTGGCCCAACTGGTCGCCCAGCAGGTGGATGAATTGTGAGATGTCCATAGTGCCTACCGTTAATTTGCGGATTGAAAAAGCGCCAAAAGCTTAGACAGACTGTGAACTGTAGCAAAGAGTGGGCCATTTTTATTAATGTTGTTTATTGGATTGAACCAGATTGCATTGATACCCAGTCGATTGGCGGCCAGCACATCGTTTTCAAGGCTGTCACCAATCATCAAGGTTTCTGAAGGGTTGGTGTGCAGGTCATTTAGTATGTGCTGATAAAAGGCTGCAGATGGCTTGTAAAAGCCGGTGTTGCTGTGGCAATAAATTTTCTTGAGGTAGTGATCAAGTTGTACACGTGCCAGAGCTGCGCGGATTTCAGACTCGTCTGAATTAAGCGCTCCAGTTGCCAATGCCAATACCAGCCCGCGAGCATGCAAAGCGCTCAGCAAGGTATCGGCCCCATCGACTATCGTTACCTGCGGCCAGCTCATCATTGACGTGGCTTGAAATGGGTTGTCGTGCATCAGTGTATTGCCCCAATCGAAAAGGACAGTACGAAACAGGCTAAATTTCATGGATTGATTATAACCTCGTCAAATCCAAAAACAAAAATCCGCCCGAAAAAGAGGCGGATTAAGGTGAAATTTGGGTATTTTATCTACGGAGCAGGGTTTTATCTACGCCGGTTTCGATTGATGCGCCTGTTGTTTGAATTGCTCTGTTGAACTGGTGCAGTTGCAGGTGTGCCAGACGGGCCGGCTGCAGGCGCGTGCAGGCTTTGCTGGTAGTAATCGTCCAGCAGCATGGTGATGATGGCGGATTCATCTTCATTCTCTGCCAGGCTGTGTGCCAGGCTGTCGAAACGGTGTGAACGTTCACTGGCCAGCTTGTCCCGGCTGCGCAGACGTGCTTCCAGCAGGGCGGTCACCCGTTCGGCTACAATGGCTGCCACATCTTCATCACTGGGAATAGGACGTTCTTGAAGAGGAATGCTGTATTCTTTGGCGATTTTATCCAGAGTGAAGCGTTCGCCCTTGTTTACCAGGGAGATTGCAATGCCGCTTGCTCCTGCTCTGCCAGTGCGACCGGCGCGGTGAATATACGCTTCCATTTCTTCGGGTGGTTCGTACTGGATGACGTGTGAGAGGCTTGGGATATCCAGACCTCGGGCGGCCACGTCTGTTGCCACCAGAAAGCGCAAGGAGCCTTTACGTACCCGGTCCAGCACTCTTTCCCGCTCGGATTGAGACAAGTCGGCGGTTAACTGGTCGGCATCGTACCCAAAGCGTTGCAGGACCACTGCTACGTAATTGACCCGCATCTTGGTATTACAGAAAATGATGGCAGATGACGGATTTTCTATTTCGATCAGGCGCACAAGACTGCGATCTTTGTCCATCCCATCCACAATATAAAAGACATGTTCTGTCTCGGTAACATGGATATGATCGCTGCTCAGGCTGAGAAACTCTCCGTTGTAGATGAATTCGCGCGCGGTGCGCATAACCGAATCGGGGAACGTGGCTGAAAACATGCTGGTGTGAATGGCGCGCTGAGGTAAGTAACGTTTTACTTCCTGCATGTCCGGATAAAAACCCATGGAAAGCATCCGGTCGGCTTCGTCAAATATAAGCATTTTAAGGTTATCAAGCGAAAAAGTGCGCTTGAGCAAATGGTCAAGCACACGTCCTGGTGTTCCAACAACGATGTGGGCGCCTTTTTTAAGGGCTTCAATTTGTGTGTTGTAGCCCACCCCGCCATAGACAGCCACTGTGCGCAGTCCGGCGTCACCGATCAGCTTTTCAGCTTCTTGCCAGACCTGGCGGGCCAGCTCGCGTGTAGGCACCAGAATCAACGCCTGGCAGGTGTCTCGTTGCGGGTCAAGCCGGGCTAACATTGGCAACAAAAATGCGCCGGTTTTACCGCTCCCAGTTCTGGCCTGGATCATCATGTTTCGCGCCGCAAGCATATAAGGGATTGTGCGCGCCTGGACGGGCACAAGTGAAGTCCAGCCGGCACGTGCTGCGGCATCACGCAATTTTTCGGGCAGGGCTTCCAGGGTGGTTTCAGCCAGAGCGTTCTCTGGATGGGCATCAGGGGATGGCATCATAGTGGTCAACGAAATCTCGATTCTCTTTATTTGGTTATTTCCAGTATATCACCTGATAACAAAACCTCGCGGGTTATGCCCGCAAGGTTTTGAAAAAAAAGTTAATGATCAACCGCCTGTTTGCGTTTTTGCAAAATCTCTTCAAACCCAAAAAAGATGAAGGTTGCAGTCCAAATTACCAAGATGGCCAGTCCGCTTTGAAGTTGTGCCTGGTCTTCAGGTTTTTCAACTTCACGCAGGGACCGGCCGCTAAGTACATGGCCATGGACAAAAGAAACAACCACTGCCGCAATTCGCACGCCTGGCTCTGGTTGCCAGGTTACGCGGTTCTGTCCTTTTAAGCGAGCGTATGCAAGTACACCAGGCGGTAGCGCCGGAGCCTGTTGGCGCAACTGAGCAGATGTTGTGATCAGTTGGCCGGTGTTGTCAAAGATCATTAAAAAATGGAGCCAGGCTTTTGGCGATATCCACTTTTTGGTACTGGAAGAAGGATTCAGGGTCTGCGCCGCCCGAAATTACGGTGGCGGTGTCTTCAGCTATTTGGGCCTGCGGATCATTGGCATTTGCGGGCAGGGATTGCTGGATTGATAGGTATACGAGCCCGCATAAGCCAGAAGTGACGATTGCTCCTGGAAGCCATTTCTTGAAAATATATATGAGGATGTACATTGTCGGTTTTTTTGTGGCCTAAGTTCTTAATTCTTATGATTATCTTTGCGCAGCTCCTCGGCCATGGCGTGCCGGTGTAGTTGAGAGGATATACGTGCATGAACATCTTGCTTTTCAAAACGGGATATGCCGCGCGGGTGCATGGCACCGAATTCCACCAGGGGCTGTGCTTCTTGCGGTATGTATTCCTTGCCCTGCAGGGAAGCGATTATTACCGCAAATACTCGATTTGCACCTGTTGATCGGCAAGAGAGGACTGCATCAGAGTGTGCATCTCTGCTATGTGGGTATGATCTTCCTGGGCGCGTTTTTCCTGCATTTCTGCAATTTGCTTTTGGTATATTTCAGTTACGGTTGCGTATAGAAGAACAATTGAGCTGACAGCTACGCTCATTGTGTTTAGATAGCTGTTAATCATCAGCACCTGTATCTGGTTGCCGGCATAGATTACCAGAGGTATGAGCAGGCTGATCGTCAGGAGAATTACAAAGCGATTTGAGAGATAGCGTACAGGCCGGGGAAGGATATATTTATCCCAAAAATCATTAATGCGTTTCATATTGGTTGCAACCTCCTAATTTAATGTCAATCTTTCATTACAGTAGCTATATTTATGAAAATCGAATTAAATTGACAAATTTTCTTCCCAAACAGAATGGTATGCATTGAGCGCTTCAAAATAAGTAAGCATGCGCCGGTAAAAAGGGTGTGTGCTAATGGTCGCGCTGTCGCCAATGATGATCAGTTTGCGCCTGGCGCGCGTAAGCGCCACATTCATGCGGCGCACATCTTCCAAAAACCCGATTTGATTGTCCGGATTGGAGCGCACAAGTGAGACAATCACAGCTTCCTTTTCTCTGCCTTGAAACCCATCCACACTGTCGATTTCCAGGTCTGGATAAGATGCGAGCCGTTCGCGCAGCAAACGCACCTGGGCGGAGTAGGGTGAAATGATGGCAATTTCACTTGCTGCGAGTCCTGCTTCCATCAAAGCCTGCACCTTGTGGAAAACCAGCAAGGCTTCTGCTGGATTGAAACGGCTCTCGCCTCTGGTTTCAACTGATTCATCATAATTTGCGCCTGCCGTATCAATAAAATGAATGGCGGAACCGGTCAGCTCGTTGGCGGTCACGCCGGGAAGGTCTTGCAATAACTGTTCTTTGACTGAAGGATGTGCTGTAAGAGCTCCGTTGTAGAACTCTTGCGATGAGAATTCCATGATCTCGGTATGCATGCGATACTGAACGGTTAACTGGCGCGAAATTTCCTTTCCAAGATCTTTGATCAGACGCTCAAGGAGACTGATGTTAAAACCCTGCGCTGCAGCATCAGCGGAAATGACGGTGGGTGGAAGTTGATAATGGTCACCAGCCAGCACCAGTTTCTGCGCAAAGAGCAGCGGTGCCCAGGCTGCGGCTTCGGTGCTCTGGCTGGCTTCATCCATGATGCACCAATCAAAGCTTTGTTTCCCTAATAACTTTCGGTCCAGGCCGGTGTTGGTTGCGCAGATGATTTGCGCCGCACTCAGCAATCTTTCCACTAGCATATCTTCGATTTTACGCGCATCCGCCACGGCTTGTTTGGCTGCCTGGCGCAACGCATGACGAGCGCCAGGCTCGGGTTTGGCGCGGGTATACCTGGCTGCCTGTTCTCGAAAACTGCGGGCTTCGCGCATCAGCCGTTGCACGACCTTCATTTCAGGGTGGTTTTCAACTAGTGCATCCAGCGTGTGCTGGCGTACTTCAGGTAAGACTCGTTCTGGATGTCCCAGGCGAATGACTTTTTCGTCAGCGTTGCTTAATTTTTCAACCAGGTTGTCTACGGCGATATTGCTGGGTGCTACCACGAGTACGCGTTGACCCCTATTTACAATCTGCTGAATAAGTTCCACAATAGTGGTGGTTTTACCGGTGCCGGGCGGCCCATGAATGATGGCGACATCATTGGCGGAAAGTGCAAAGCGAACAGCTTCCAATTGGGATTCATTCAGGTTTATATTGTAAGGTTGCGGCTCGATCAGCGGTTGAAAAACCGGTCTGGTTATTCCCAAAAGGACATCGCGAAGTTCTGCAATACGTGACTGGCTGGCTGTTTGCGCCCGTTCGAGAGCCTGGTGCTGCCGCTGACGGGAAATTTCATCGCTGGAACGGTCCAGGCGAAAGGTGGGTCGCTCGGTTTCGGTCTCTGGCCATTGAGAAAAGGCCACCTGAATACTGTCTTTATATAATCTACTGACTACACCGCGCCAGCTGGATGCTTCGGAGTTGCCAGGGCCTTCCTTGGAGAGTATCACAGGTGAGCCGCCGCTCAGGCGCGTCCAGGGCAGCACCAGAGTCTGATTGCGCTTTCCCAATGTCAATAGGATATTCCCACCCAAACCGGCTGCTTCATCACGGATCACCAGATTGGTCAGCGTTGATCCACTGGCCTCCGCTTCCACACCTGAAAATCTTTGCATGTCGCGCAGAGATTGTTGCTTTTCGGCCTCGGCTTCCAGGTTAAGCAGACGGTTTAGGCGTTGAAAATGATTAGTTGCAGAGATGTTGGTTGACGACATGAAGTGACCTTATTTATGGATTTTTGACATACCTGTCAAAAAATTCCAGGCTGCGCTGGATTGCGTTGGTGAACTGGTTAGATATGTTGTGGTTGTCGCCGTTGTATTTATACAGTTCCACGTATTTTCCGGCATCCAGCATCTGGAAGTAAAGTGTTTCCGAAAAATCTAGCGGTACTTCTTCATCAGCAGTCCCGTGGTGTAACTGCAGCGGACCAGAAATATCAGCGAGATAGGAATTGGCAGAGATGGAGTTCCAGAATATTGGGTTTTGTTCTGGTGAGCCGTATGTTTCAATCAGGCTGCGCCAGGAAGTTCGTGTGGAAAATGGGGTTGGAATCGCCACAGCGTTAGGGCCGCGCCTCCATTTCGTGAGCATATCCGGGTAAGATGCCACAACCCCGCCCCAGATTACCCCGGCTTTAATGTCTTTGGTGATGACCATCACACGCAAGGTAATGTATCCGCCCATCGAATGTCCCCACATGCCCATGCGCTGAGAATCAGAATCTGGAAAGCGTTTCAGGCTGGCCACTGCATTGAGCACATCGATAACGTAATCCGTGGAATTGTAAGCGCCACGCGCAGTTCCTTCGGATTTATCGTGCCCGCGGTAATCAGAGCGGAAAACGATGAAGCCGCTGCGCGCGATGTTATCCACATAAGCAACATAGCGTTCGGTGGTGCGATATTGTTCTGGCGGGATGTAGCCGTGATTAAAAATGATCACTGGCCAGCCGGTAACCGGTTTTTCACCATTGGGAATAGTCAGCAGTCCGTAGATCTTCAGCCCTTCTGAGAGATAGGAAGCAATATAGCGCTTGTAATTGGAGCCAGTCGCCAGTTCCTTTTCGATGATCAGGTCGCTTCCAGGGAAAACGCCTGCGCGCATGGATTCAATCGATAAAGGAAAGGGGGGTTCTGTTGGGGTGGCTGAAGGAGGGGGGCTGGGTGTTTCAGTGGGTGGCAATAAAGTGGCAGTTGGCATTGCCGGAGTTGAGGTTGGCTGCAGGGTGCTGGTTTTGGTGGGAATTTCTGGCAGGGATGCACTGCATGCAGTTATCGCGAAAAGCAAAATTAACAGGCTTCTCCACCCAGTGTTTGGTGTCTTATCGCTCATAATAAACGAAAATCCTGATAGAAACGAATAAAGTGAAATTCATGAGTTTGCGCGTTGCTGCCTTATTGTACCAAGCTTCAGATTTTCTCCCATTTGTGACAACCTTGCATCAAACTTGGGTATAATTCCCCTATTCCACAACTCGGAGCAAGAATGACCAAGAAATTAACCGGCAATGAAATCCGCCAGATGTTTTTAGACTATTTTGTAGAGCAGCGACATACTGTTGTACCTTCTGCCTCTTTAGTGCCCGGAGGTGATGCTACTTTATTATTTACCAATTCGGGCATGGTGCAGTTTAAGGATGTTTTTCTGGGAACAGATAAGCGCCCTTACACACGCGCGGTTGATTCTCAAAAATGTATGCGGGTGGCAGGCAAACATAATGACCTGGACGATGTTGGCCGGGATGATACGCACCATACCTTTTTTGAAATGCTTGGCAACTGGTCATTTGGCGACTACTATAAAAAAGAAGCAATCGCATGGTCCTGGCAGTTGCTGACTGAAGTGTGGGGCCTGCCCAAAGACAAGTTGTATGCTACCTGTTTTAAGGATGATAAAGGTAATATCCCAACTGATGAAGAAGCCGCGGACATCTGGGCCCTACAGCCTGGCATACAGCCAGAAAACATTCAGTACTTTGGTCGCAAAGAAAATTTCTGGCAGATGGCCGAATTTGGCCCATGCGGTCCATGCTCGGAAATTCATATCGACCTGGGCGAAGAACGCGATAACTTGCGTGATCAACCGCACAGATGCGGGGTAAACGGTGATTGCACCCGTTATTTAGAGTTATGGAATAACGTCTTTATCCAATACAACATGCTGGAGACCGGCGCGTTGGAACCTTTACCTGCTACGCACGTTGATACGGGTATGGGCTTCGAGAGAATCGTCTCTGTGTTGCAGGGTGTCGATTCCAATTACAAGACAGACCTGTTCATGCCGATGATGGAAGTCATCCGAAACCTGGCTGGTCATACTCACGAGCAGATGTATGCGGATTTCACCCCTTATCGCGTGGTGGCTGACCATACCCGTGCGGCTGCTTTCCTGATTGCGGATGGTGTGGTGCCTGGAAATACCGGGCGCAATTATATTTGCCGCATGATTATCCGGCGCGGTGCGAGGTTTGCAAGCAAGATTGGTTTGCATGAGCCTTTCCTGGCCAAAGTGGCAGAACCTGTTATTGCGGCCTATGGTTCTTTTTACCCGGAATTGATCCAGCACAAACAGTCGATTCTCGACTCACTGACGCGCGAGGAAATTCGTTTTGCCCGGACTGTTGAAAGCGGTACGGCATTCCTTCAGAATATGCTTGATGAACTCAAGCGCGAAGGCAAAACAGTCCTGGACGGTCACAAGGCATTTGACCTGTATGCCACTTTCGGGCTTCCACTTGAAATATCACGTGATATTGGCCGCGAACAGTTTCTCGATGTAGATGAGGCTGGCTTTCGCGCGGCGCGTGAAGAGCATAGCAAGGCATCTGGTGGCGGCAAAGCCATGGGTGCCATGGGTGGTTCGGATGCGGAATTCTTTTCTGGCATTTTCAAAGAACTTCAGGCCGGCGGCAAGCTTGTAACGGCGGTTGATTACGACCCATACAATTCGCCGCAGGTGGAAGGTGAAGTCCTGGCCCTGGTTTCGGATGGTCAGAATGTAACAGAGGCGCAGTTTGGTGACAGGATCGAAGTCATTCTGCCCAAGACTGGCTTCTATATTGAATCGGGTGGACAGGTTGGTGATACCGGCCTGATCCGCTCTACCAAATCTGTGACCGACGGCGGTTGGGAAATTGAAATCAGCGATGTGCGCCGGCCCGCTTCCGGGCTGATTTCCCATATCGGTGAAGTGGTCAGTGGAAAACCAAAGGTTGGTGATGCGGCGATTGGGCAGGTCGATTTTGCTCGCCGGCATGACATTATGCGCAATCACACTGCCACCCACTTGATGCATGCTGCTCTCCACAAGGTTCTGGGTGAACATGCCCGTCAGGCTGGTTCTCTGGTTGCTCCCGACCGCCTGCGTTTTGACTTTAATCACCCGGATGGGATGACGCCCGAACAAATTGAGCGAGTGGAAAGAATAGTTAATGAGGCCGTAACCGCAGATTACAGCGTTAATTCGAGAACAAAATCGAGAGAAGCCGCTATTGCCGAGGGCGCTATGGCGCTTTTTGGTGAAAAATACGGCGAGGTTGTTCGCACGATCACGATTTCCGACGATAGTAGCGGAGAAGATCGCTATTCGTATGAGTTGTGCGGTGGAACGCATTTGACCCGTACCAGCGATGTCGGGACTTTTGTTATTGTTAGCGAAGGCTCAGCAGCTGCCGGAGTGCGGCGTATCGAAGCAGTCACAGGACGCGGCGCTTATGATCTGGTAGCCAGACGGTTTAAGGCTCTCAAAACAGTAGCATCCACTTTGAAATCCAGTGTGGATGAAGTCCCTGGCAAAGTGGAAACACTGCAAGATGAGCTGTCTGCTGTCAAAAAACAGCTGGCAACTGTTCGCGCGGATCTGGCGATTTCAACATTCAGCACGCAACTCGAAAAGGTTCAGTCTGTAGGTGGAGTGAGTTTATTGATTGCCCAGCTCCCCGGTCTGGACAAAGACACGCTCACAAAATTGTCTGACGTGTTCCGCGCCAGAGTTCCTGAAAATGGTATCTGTGTGATAGCTGCGCCCTCTGATGAGAGCGTTATGGTTATGGTCACAGTAACGCAGGATTTAATCAAGCGAGGCATCAAAGCCGGGGAGTTGGTTGGCCATATTTCTCGCCAGCTTGGGGCGGGTGGCGGCGGCGCGCCGCATCTTGCTTTCGGCGGCGGAAAAAATGGTTCAAACCTTGCTGATGCTCTGGAAGGCGTTAAAACCTGGTTGTCTGAAAAGTCGAAATAGATCTAGCAAAAGGGCGGCCACTCCGGCCGCCCTTCTTTTGGTTCCCGGTGAATATGTATATTAAAACAATATCCCAGTTTGGCTCATCTCCATCCAGACGGCATGTACTTTATTTTGCTGCAACTGTGTTCACGTTCTTGTTGATTGGCTATCAATTTGGTACTTTTGACGAAGGTATGCACATCCCTTTTCTCAAGTTTATGGCAGACCCTTCACTTTACCCCGGCGATGCCATGCTCAGCCTGAATAATGTTTATTATTCTTATTTCTGGTATTCGTTTATTCCCTTTTTGCGTTTAGGTTGGTTGGAACCCACTCTTTTTAGCCTCCATTTTGTTACGATTTACATCAGCTTTTGGGCAATCTGGGAATTGAGTGATACGCTTTTCCATAACCCGCTGACATCACTCTTGTGCACGCTGGCCTTTATTGTGCCGCATTTTAGCTTTACAGGTTTCCCTATTTTTGAGTTTGCTCCGCTCAGCCGAACTTTTGTCCTGCCTTTCTTGCTTATTGCTGTCAATCAGTTCTTCAAAGGGCGCATCCCCCTGGCTTTTTTTATTTCCGGGCTGATGTATAACATCCATGTCGTTTCAGTCAATTTCATCCTGGCGATGTTCGGTTTGGCTTGCTTGCTCGAATTTCGCCGTATTGGTGTTAAAAAAATCGGTTCAGGTGCTGTGCTGTTTATTTTGGCAGCTATGCCTGTGCTGATCTGGAAATCCAATGGATCTCCGCTGGATTTGTCACTACGACCTGAATGGGTGGCATTACTTAATCTCACTTTGTTCCGTCATATTTTTGCCATGTTGGGCACATATCCTGGAACCTGGGCGGCTACTTTTGGTGGATTCAGTGCAATGGCATTGTTCTTTATTGCGCTAAAAGAGGAGCCTGCCAGCGAAACCAGTTCGGTTGCCAGAAACTTTATGCTGGCCGGTATTATTGTGGTGGTAGTAAATATTGTTACAGTGAATTTTTTCCCTGTAACGATTATCATACAATCCCAAATCACTCGCATCGGGCTGTGGGTGCTGATTTTAGGATATCTTTATTTTTCAAATTATATTGTTCGTATTTACGAAGAAAAGCGTCTTTCTCCATTGGCATTTGCCACTGTTTTGGTGGCTTTTGTGTTTTCTCCAACCCCAATCCTGGTTCTCTTTGTTTTGTGGGTTTTGTGTACCTGGCAAAAAGCAATGGTGGTTAAACTGGTGGCCTTGTTGACTGGGGTAACAATTGTGGCTACTTTTGTCATAGTTTGGAATTTGGGATTTTGGAATCCAGGTATTTATCCATATGGACAAAATACTCCCTGGGTGCAGGTACAGAAATGGGCAAAGGCCAACACCCCCAAGGAGGCACGCTTTATTACTCCGCCTGAAAAATGGGCCATACAAGAATCTGATTGGCGGGTGCATTCTGAACGATCAAGTGCTGCAACATTATCCGAGCTGGCAGTGGCTGCTTTTCAACCGGGCTACGAGATCGAATGGAAACCCAGGTTTGAGCTGGTTGCGCCTGGCGCCCTGGCAAAGTACAATGGCGATTATTTTAACAACATTGCCATTACCAGACAGGCTTATTATTCTTTAACTACAGAAGGTTTGCTGAATGCCGCCTGTCTCTTGGATGCTCAATATATTGTTAGAGAGAAACCGTATATTCATGAATTACCGCTTGTGTATGAAAACGAAGGTTTTGTTGTTTATGATGAGCGTGGTATAGCCTGTAAAACCCTGCCATGCAGGCCGGTCAGTTTGACATGCTCGGCGACTCTGTCACAATAACGCCGGAGCGAGCTAAAATCGTTGACTTTTCTGATCCCTATGTTGAGGTTTCCCAGATATTGTTGGTCCGTGCTGATGAAACCCGAACCGCTGCACAAATGAAGGCTGATCCCAACGCCAAGATTGGTGTTCAAACAGGAACAACCAATGAAATTGCCGCCCAGAAGTACTTTGTTGAGAAGAAGATCACATCTTTTGAAGATTGGGGCGGGGCCGTTTTGGCTCTCACAGGAAATGATGTGGACGCCCTGGTGATTGATTACATGGCAGCTGTTGGCTTTATGGAAGCCAATCTGGGAAAAATGAAAATTGGCGAAGAAGTTGCCGTAGGTGATAAGCTGGCTTTTGTTTTTCCCCCGAAAAGCGAACTACGCGTAGCAGTTAACGCAGCCCTTGCCGCCATGCGCGCTGATGGCACTTTAGATGCTCTCAACCGAAAATGGGGCCTTTCACGCTAATCGGCTGGTCTTAATCCAACACGATTTTTTTACTGGCCGAACGGGTAAAATCGTCCGGCCTTATTCTTCTTGGGGTTATCTGTACCGGGCAATGGTTGTGCGAGTTATAATCGGTATGGCATGAAAACGCACGTTATTCATCTTGATAAGCATGACGATATTGTCTCTATCCGTGACCGCATGGTCTGGGCTAAGTCAGCGCGCATTTTGCTGGTCTGGCCCAGGCGCGGCCGAGTGGATATTCGCCCGCTTGATCTGACCCTGTTGCGCAGACATGCTGAATCTCTTGGAGCAGAGTTGGGGTTGGTCACCAGGGATGGCGAACTGTGCTCTGTTGCTCGGGAAGAGGGCATTTCTTACTTTTCGAGTGCTTTTGCTGCGCAAAAAAAAGAATGGCAGGTAAAAAAGCCTGCTCGGCCTGTGCGCCGTTTCCCTCGGGCGGATTTTAGAGATATCAGAAAAAAATTACCAGGTCAGGAGTTATTTTCATTTGTCGCCTATCCGGTACGGCGCCTGGCGGTTTTTTTTAGCGGTGTATTTGCGGTGCTGGTAGTGATGCTGGTATTTATTCCATCGGCGGAGGTTAGTATCACGCCTCCTGTTCGGCAGCAAACTCTTACGATTGCGGTGAGCGCTGATCCTGAAGCCCAGACTGTTCAGCTTTCAGGGATTGTCCCGCAGCGTACGTTGACACAGGTGGTTGAAGGTTCAGATTCTGCTCTTTCTACCGGCAAAACCATTCTTTCTGACCGTTTTGCCAGCGGACGGGTTTTGCTGATGAATTTATCTGAGAAAGCTGTCCAGGTTCCTGCCGGGACTGTTTTATTAATTCCAGGAAACATTGTGATTTCTTTTGAAACCGATAGTTTGGTCCTGGTTCCTGGTGGAAAAGGTAAAACAGCAACTGTCTCTCTTCGCGCAAAATCTGGTGGCTTGAGCGGCAATGTTACTTCAGGCGTAATCAACACATTTGAAGGGGAGTTGGGGAAGACCCTGGCTGTTACTAACCCGTTTGCTACCAGCGGAGGCGGCGAGAGTGAGTTGCCAATTCCTACTGAACAGGATCGCTTCCAACTTAAAAAACGGCTGTTGGTTGATTTGGAACAAACAGCTCGTGCACGTTTTTGGGAACAAATTTCTGATGGCGATGTGCTGTTGCCAGCCAGCTTCAAATTGGTTCATATCCAGGATGAGTCGAGTTCCCCTGCTGAGGGGCAGACCGGAAAGACATTATCCTTAACCCTGCGGGTAGAATATAGCATGGCTTTTACTTCTTTCGCAGATTTACACTCATTAGCCACGCGAGTTCTGGATGCATCCTTACAGGCAGGTACAGCTGCCTTACCTGATCCGATCATGATGGCGAACCTTACAACGCCTTCTATGAGTGCCCAGGGGTTTTCTCATTGGCAGATGAGCGTAACCCGCAGTATACGCCCCTCTATTAAGCCCGGCGATGTTATCGCACTGGTAACGGGAAGAGTAGTGAAGCGTGCAAGCGATCTACTCAGTGATACCTATGGTCTTGCTCAGGTTCCACAAATCCAAATTCACCCTGATTGGTGGCCCTGGTTACCTTTCCTGCCGATCCGAATTTTTGTAACAGGTTGATATGAAAATTATTGCAGTGGATCATGGACAAAAAAATCTTGGGTTGGCAGTGAGTGACGAGACCGGGATGTTGGCGCGTCCTCTCGGTATAATGGCGCATGTTTCCAAACTAGTGGATGCAGCCCAGGTTTCTGACCATGCTGCTGAGCAAAAAGCTGGTCTCATCATAGTCGGTGTATCATATGATGAAGCCGGTGAAGTAAATGCCGCAGGGCGTCGCGCTATGAATTTCGCAGAAATTTTGCGCGGACAAACCGACCTACCGGTTGAGATGTGGGATGAGAGTCTGACCACCCAGGATGCACGTGCTGCCCGCATTGCATCCGGAGCGCCACGTAAAAAACGCGCCGGGCACCTGGATGATGTTGCTGCCGCTGTTCTATTACAGGATTATCTGGATAATCACCAATAAAATGATCATGAATACTGAACCCACCCGCCGTTCCCGTCGTCGTGCCCGTTTTCCTTTGGGTTGTTTAGCTTTTTCTTTGTTATCTTTATTTTTATTCCTGGTAATGATAGGAGGGTATGTTGCCATACCTATTTTGGCAGAGCGTGTTGCTGGACCAGTTTCAGACAATTTGAACAGTACGCAGCGTATTCAATACTCGATGTTAATATTGTGGTATGGAGATCTTGTCACCACTCCACTGGATGCAAATGCAAGGGAAGTTGATTTTTCTGTAAAGGATGGGCAGGGGGCAGGTTCGGTGGCGGCGGCGTTGGAACTGGCAGGAATTATCCGCAGTGCAGAAGCTTTCACGGTCTACATGGTATATTCAGGAATGGATACCGGGGTGCAGGCGGGAAATTTCAAACTCAGCCCGGCGTTAAGTCCGATTCAAATAGCCCAAAAGCTACAGGATTCCACCCCCACGCAGGTGAGATTTGTAATTCTAGCTGGCTGGCGGCTGGAAGAAGTGGCTGCCACATTACCAACATCTGGTCTTTCACTTACACAGGATCAGTTTATGCGGGCGACTCATGCACCAAAATCTAAATTCGATTTTTTGCCGCAAGGGATTGGCGCAGAGGGCTTTCTTTTGCCCGGCGAATATGTTTTACCTCGCGTAATTCAGGCAGATGAACTTGTTTCCAATTTGATGAATAGCATGGCGTTGGAATTAACCTCTGAACTGCGCGCTGGTTTCGCGCGGCAAAATTTGGATGTTTTCCAGGCAGTCATCCTGGCATCCATTGTACAGCGTGAAGCGGTAGTAGCTGAAGAACAGCCTGCCATTGCTTCCGTGTTTCTCAACAGGTTGGCTCAGGGTATGCGCCTGGAAACTGATCCTACTATTCAATATGCACTCGGTTTTGATCAGGGGCTAAATACCTGGTGGAAAGTCCCGCTTACAGCCGATGACTTGGCCGTCAATTCTCTTTACAATACTTATCAAAACTTGGGTTTGCCGCCCGGCCCGATCTGCAACCCTTCAGTTAGCGCTTTGCAAGCCGTGGCGTATCCTGCGCAAACGCCATATTTTTATTTCCGCGCACGTTGTGATGGGTCAGGGTTGCATAATTTTTCCGAAACATATGATCAACATTTACAAAACGGCTGCCCGTAATGGACAGCTGTTTTGTTTCTAATCAGTTGTAAGTGTTTACAAAATGACAAAAGCCAGGTTATGAAGATACAAGCTTGACGTAATCACTGGTAATATGTTTGGCACTGGCGGCCCCCAGGCTGGTTACCAGCTCGGCGGCAAGCTCTGCTTTGCGGGTGGCGTCTTTGCGGCTCCAGGTGCGGCTCTTTATCTCTATGAAGCAACCCAGGTCGGGGCGTTCCACCGTATCCAGATTGAGATAGAACTCTTCTCCTTTGTAACTTACATGCCAGCGCTGGCGATCTTTTTCAATGATTTTTTCTCCAGTAGGCTTAAAATATTCGCGGTAAAAGCGCAGAGTTTGTCCCGCAGGTGCCAGATAGCGTGAACGTGAGAGCAATACATCCTGATTAAACTCACCTTCACGATTTTCCCCCAGTAAAGTCAGCCGGGTTCGTACGTTGAGTACTTTGCCTTTTTCATCGATTAAGTCATCTTCCCTGTAGCGCAAATGACCCTGTAAAGGATCATCAAAAGTAAAGTAATTATCATATTGGCGATAATGTTTTTGATACAGGATCTCCAAACCCAATGATTTGATGGCTTTCTGGATAACTGAAAGATCTTTAACCTGTACTTTCATCTGCACTTCGAAGCTTTCTTCTTCAATTGATCCGCCAAGCGCGATGAGTTTTGACAGAACTGATTGTTCGCGCGCCATTAAGAAGCTGTCAATGCGTTTTGCATAGCTGGCAGCTTGCTGTAACAAGTCTTTCTCGTTTACGGTCAGCAAGTTACGATCACGCATTAACCACTTGCCATTTACCATCACGTCGCTCACATCTGTAGACTTTGATGCATAAACAATTTGAGCATAGGCGTTATTTGGGTCTCGTTCAAAGCGTGGGGAGTTGTGCAGCGGACTGGTATCTATCAGGATTAAATCTGCGCGCTTGCCAACTTCCAACGAACCGGTAATATGTCCAATATGCATGGCTTGCGCACCAAGTCGCGTTCCCATCAGGAGCGCCTGGGGAGCTGGTAAAACGGTGGGATCATTGCTGACCGCCTTGGCAATAAAAGCCGCCAGACGAATTTCTTCAAACATATCCAAATCGTTGTTGGATGCCGGGCCATCTGTTCCTATTCCCACGTTCAAACCAACTTCCAACATTTTGTTGACTGGTGCGAAACCAGATGCCAGTTTTAAGTTTGATGAAGGGTTGTGTGCTACCCCAGCGTTGTAATGTTGCAGGGTTCGTATTTCACCTTCATCAATATGTACACAATGCGCTGCCAGAACTTTTGCATCAAAAAGACCTTGTTTCTTGACATATGGAACCACAGGCATATTATTTTCATTGCGCATATTCTCCACTTCAAAAGCGGTTTCGGCAATGTGGGTGTGCAAGGGAATATCAAATTCCACCGCTAATTGGGCGCAGGCTCTGAGAATTTCAGGTGTGCAGGTATAAGGGGCATGAGGTGCAATGGATGGAACAATCAGGGGATGGTTTTTCCAGCGTTGGATGAAGTCGCGTGCCATCGCAAGTGAATCTTCAAACGACTTTGAATCTGGTGTGGGAAATTTCATTACAGACTGACCTAACACTCCGCGCAGGCCAGCTTCAGCGGTAGCTTTGGCAACATCTTCTTCAAAGTAGTACATGTCTGCGAAACTGGTAACGCCGCCTTTGATAAATTCAGTGCAGGCGATCAAGCTGCCCAGGCGGCAAAAATCTGGTGAAACGAATTCACGTTCTACCGGCATCATATATCCCATCAGCCACACGTCCAGTCTCAAATCGTCCGCGAGGCCGCGTAAAAGTGTCATGGGGATGTGTGTGTGTGCGTTGACCAATCCGGGCATAAGGATTTTTCCACCGCAATCAATGGTTTGAATAGCGGAATATTGTGCTTTGATCTCTGCTTCGAGCCCTACTGCCAGAATGGAGTCACCTTTCACTGCCAGGGCTCCAGGACGGTACTGCTTCATTTCTTCGTCCATTGTCAAAACGTGGGCATTAATCAGCAGGATATCAGCAGGTTCTGTCATTCGTTCTCCTTGTGTTAGGCAGGCATCGTGATGAATTTCAGGTGATGGATTTGTACAATTATGAACTTGTCTGACAATTATGTCAAGCGGGTCTGCATGGTCAATCGATCAGGGACGCCAATCCAGAAAAGCCTGCAAAATTCGCAGGTTCTGTTCAAAATCTGTATCGACGTGGTTTGTTAATTCAATGTCAATAGCTGGAATGCTTCTTGTATTGGCTGCCCAATCGGTCATGTTCCCGGTGTAATCGCATCCGGTATTCAGCGGCGGGTAAGCATAATCGCTGACAGCTGCTATTGCGGCTGCGAGTTTGATGGATGGCGGAAAATCAGGCCTGCCTCCAGGGAAAATTCCCAGGGCCGCACTGTGATAACTGATCAGCGCGACAGGTTTTATTTTGTCAATGAAGGCGATCAAATTCTGTACTTCCTGTTCAGACCCGCCGAAAGCGCCGCCTGTAACCGGGCGCCAAATCCAACATCCATCTCGCGGCCAATCCGCTTTCCAGTTGTAAGGCCAATTGCGGTTTAGATCAACGCCATTTGCGTTAACGCGTCCGTCTACCCCGTGTTTTCGAGCTGAGCCGTCCGGATTTATATCAGGTAACAGAAATAAAGAAGTATCTGCTGGAATGTGTTCTGGGTGGTCATTCAGGTAAGCGATTAACTGGGTAACCAATTCGACAGTATTCCATTCAGAACCGCCGTGTATGCCGCCCACAATCAACTTCTTGACAGGTCCCCGCCCGAAGCGAAAAACTTCTTGAGACCGTTTTTCAATTGATTCGCCTATAACGATCCGATTGGAAGGTGGAAAAGGCATGGGCGTAACACTGGGGCCCGGAGAAGGGGTAGGCCAGGGGGTTATGGTCGGGCGCTGTGTAGGCGGTGGTACAGGTGTAATGGATGGATTTGGTGCTCTGGTTGAAATGTTGTTTTGTAAAAACTGGGTTGGGATGGGAAGGTCGGCTTCTGCTGTGGATGGGGTATTGAACCAATAAAAAAGACCCGCCACCAGAACGCAAATTGCCAGATTGGCAGTCCATATTCCGCCGATCAACCCATGCAGTTTCTTGCCTGTCATTGCTTTTCCATGAGCTGTGTGCGAAGCAAATCAAGGGCTGAGTTTGCCCCCCAGGAAGGCACATTTTTGGGATGCCCGCCATAACCACGGGTTTCATTTATCTGGCGCTGCGGTGTGAAAAGCACGATGTCAACTTCTGATTTACCGGTAGTGGGGCGTGCTGCGATGCCTGCTACGATATCCACCCTGTGTATTTGCATTTCGTCTGCAACCAGTTGCGAAAGGGTTTGTCCTTCGGGCAGCGAAGCCAGAATCTTGCCACTTACAAAGCTGCTTGACCCGGCCGATGTTAACAGCCGCGAGAATTCTCCACCGGTATTTACTTCCACAACAGCCAGAGACCAGTTTTTCTGTGCTAATCCTGCCAGCACCACCCCTTGCAAGGTTTCCTGGTCTGCGCCGTAGATTACATGGCCCAATTTTTCGCGCACGCTTTTTTCCACACCTGCGATAAGCAGGTCTGCCATTTCGCTGGTTTCAGCCTTGGCTGTGATGCGGATATCCACCATGCCATAATGAGCTGCCAGCCCTACTGTTGGGTTTGAAAGCAGCTCAAGTTCGCCAATATGTTCATCTATGACACTTTCTCCCATCCCTGCGGCATGCAGAATTCGGGCTTTTATCAAGCCTTTTAACTGGTAATGCTTGCGCAAATAAGGGAAAACCTCATTTTCTGATAAGTATTCCATTTCACGCGGGACTCCGGGAAGGGAGATCACGCATTTGTCTTCCTGTTCAACAATGAATGCGGGTGCGGTACCCACGATGTTTGGAATAGGGATCGCGCCTTTTGGAATATAGGCCTGACGTTTTTGATTTTCAGTAGGGACGCGTCCAAAACGACTCATTCGTTCAACGATTTGTGCCCATAACTCGGGGCGGAATTCGGTTTCAAGACCAAAAGCCAGGGCTACTGCTTCACGTGTTGGGTCATCCACGGTTGGGCCCAGGCCGCCAGTAGTGATAATTACCTGGGTCCGGGCGAGTGTTTCTCGGATGATGCCAGCGATTCGCTCAGTATTATCCCCAATGGTTGATGTGCGAAATACGTCAATATTCAGGTCCCGCAGGTGACGGGCCAGGTAAGCGGAATTAGTATCGACGATTTCACCTAACAGTATTTCGGTTCCTATTGTGATGATCTCTGCTGATGGCATTTTTACCTCGTGAAGATTATTTTACCTTGCAATAAGGTGATCTAACTAAAGAAAAAAACGCAGAGGAGCACATCCTCTGCGTTTTAGACTGAATACTCAAATCTGCTGTGGTTTACTCTACACCGAGATAGCTTTTTTGAACCTCATTATTGTTTTTGAGGTTTTCAGCGGTATCGCTTAGAATGATTTCGCCAGTTTGCAGCACATAGCCTCGGTTTGCGATGGAAAGCGCCATGAGCGCGTTTTGTTCAACCAGCAGGATGGTGGTGCCTTCTTTGTTGATGGATATAATGGTGTCAAAGATCAGGTCTACCAGAATGGGGGCCAGACCCATGGATGGTTCATCCAATAAAAGAATGCGCGGACGAGCCATCAGCGCGCGCGCCATGGCAAGCATTTGTTGTTCGCCGCCCGAGAGCGTTCCACCCTTTTGTTTGATGCGTTCCTTTAAGCGTGGGAACAAATTCAGTACGCGTTCCAGGTCCTGCAGGATACCTTCTTTGTCATCACGGGCGTAAGCGCCCATTTCAAGATTTTCCATCACGCTCATGCGTGGAAAAATCATACGGCCTTCCGGGCTTTGGGCAATTCCGTGGGTGGCAACCTGATGAGATGGAAGTTTGTGCAATTCCAACTCGTCAAGTTTGATGCTGCCGGAACGCGGCTTCAGCAAGCCCTGAATGGTACGCAAAGTTGTAGTTTTGCCAGCGCCATTGGAACCAATGAGCGTCACAATTTCGCCGTTATCAACCTTAAGTGAAATTCCCTTGAGGGCGTGGATATTACCGTAATAGGTATGAACATCTTTTAACTCAAGCATGCAGCACCATTCCTCAAGTATTATGTTTGGAAGCGTTGCCCTTGCCCAGATATGCTTCAATCACCTGGGGGTTGCGCTGCACTTCGGCAGGGGCGCCTTCAGCGATTTTCTCACCGTGATCCAGAACAGAGATCCGGTCAGAAATGCTCATCACCACGCGCATGTGATGTTCGATCAGCAGGATAGTCAGGCCTAGCTCATTGCGCAATTGCTTGATGAAGTCTGTTAGATTGACAGTTTCGTTTGGGTTCATGCCAGCGGTTGGCTCGTCCAATAACAAAAGTTTGGGCTTGGTAGCCAGAGCACGGGCAATTTCCAGGCGGCGTTGCAGACCGTAAGGCAGGTTTTTAGCGTATGTTTCAGCATCCGAACGTCTTAACCCTACAAATTCAAGCAGGGAAAGTGCCTCGGCGCGGGCTTCCTTTTCTTCATTCATCGTAAAGGCCGAGTGGGTAAGCTGTCCGATAAGTGAAGAATGCATTCGAACATGCTTGCCTACCAGAATATTATCCACAGCACTCATATTGGCAAATAGGCGAATATTCTGGAAAGTCCGTGCAATCCCAAGTGCAGTGATGTCGAAAGATTTTTTATTGAGCAGGCTGATACCATCAAAGGTCATTTCACCGCTTGTGATGGAGTAGATGCCGGTGATTGTATTGAAGAAAGTGGTTTTCCCGGCTCCATTAGGGCCGATTAACCCGGCGATCATGCCTTTTTCCATGCTGAAGTCAACTTTGTTGACTGCAGTCAGGCCGCCAAAAGTTTTTGTGATGTTTTTAGCTTCAAAAAGTGCCATGATGAGCTCCTACGCCTTGGCCGTAGCTTGATCGGCGGCGATTTCTTCTTCGCTGCGAAGTTCGGCCTTGCGTTGTGCGCTTGGGATCAGACCCTCAGGTCGAACAGCCATCATGATCACCAATGTCAGACCAAACAACAAGAAGCGATACAAGATCGGGTTGGCGTTTTGCGCAACGGCCGCCTGAGCAATGGGATAGTTTGAAAGCGCAGGGAGAATGGTGATTTTCAATAGTCCCGCCAAGAAATCCTTAAGAGCCGGCAAAAAGAGACGGTCAGCCGTCATGATCACCAGCCCGCCAACGATCACACCATTGATATTTCCCAGACCGCCCAGGATCACCATACACAGCACGATGATGGATACACTGAAGTCAAATACGCTTGGGAAAATTGCGCGAATATAAGCTCCATAGAACGCACCTGCAAAGCCAGAGAACATGGCGCCCATGGCAAAAGCAAGTAACTTGGTGCGAACAGGGTCAATTCCCATTTGCGAAGCTGCCAGTTCATCTTCGCGGACTGCCATCCAGGCTCGTCCGAGTCGGCTGTCACGCAGACGGCGGATGATGAAGATGGTCATGAGAATGATGGCTATTACCAGGAAATACCAGGGAGTGCTGTTATCTGATTGGAATTCCCCAATATAAGGCAGAATGGGGCGCCCGATTGGGTTAATTCCCTTTTCACCTGCTGTTAGATCGATATCTTTTATCAAGGTTATACAGGCGATGGTCGGGTTGCCTCCAAACAACCGTGTAATCGCTGGAATAACCCAGCAAGTAAGCGGTTCCTGGATGGTGACCTTGATCAAATTCTTAAAGATAACAGGGACAATTTCACCGAAGCCGAGTGTGACAATTGCCAGGTAATCTCCACGTAATGGCAGCGTAGGCGCGCCCAGAATGATGCCAAAAATACCCGCGACGGCGGCCGCAATCCAAATCACAATCCAGAAGTTCAGGTAAATCCCGTGTTGTGGGGATGATAAGATGCCTGTGGTATACGCGCCAATGGCAAAAAAAGCAGCGTAACCCAGGTCAAGCAGCCCCGCGAAACCGACCACAATATTAAGACCCAGCGCAAGAATAGTAAAAATTAGCGCGAAAATGATCTGGGCCGTCCAGCGCAGGCCTGTGAAGGTGTCGACAAAAGGGAAGGAGATGATCACAAAGGTCAGCAGGATGATCTGCGCGGTTTTTTGCTGGCGCTCAGAGAGTGTATGAGTGGCAGTCAGTAATAAAGAAAAGCCAATCAGTGCCAGAATACCAATTAAATTGGCCTGAAGCATGACTGTACTATTGTTTGGATCCTTGCCGATGGCAGATGCAATAAACAAATCTTCCATCAAACTGACTACCAACAATACGCCTGACGAAACAAGGGTAGGTACGAGCGCCTCTTTAGCCGCATCCAGTGCTTTTGTTGCCGTTGTTTTTCCACCCAGGAAATACCCTAACCCCATGCCCGCAACTGCTCCGGCAATAACAACTGCCCAGCCGCCAAACATAATGACGACAAACCCGGCAACCAATCCTATGGTGATACTTGTTCTGATCTGTTGATTCATCGCAGCCTCACGCTTTTTCGCCAACGTGTTCACCGAGCAAACCGGATGGGCGGAACAGCAAAATTAGAACAAGAGTAGCAAATACCCAGGCATTTGTCCAACGCGCATTGAGATACCCATCGCTGAAGGAAGCTAATAAGCCGATCAGGAAGCCGCCGAGCATTCCACCCGTTATGTTACCGATACCGCCTAAAACCGCCGCAGTAAAGGATTGTAAACCTGCGCGGAAGCCCATAAACCACCAGGCAGTATTGTTGTAAAGGCCAGCCATCAGGCCAGCGGCGCCAGCCAGACCACCACCAATCAAAAAGGTAGTGGTGATGACCCGGTCGATATCGATGCCCAACATTTTGGCTGCATCACGGTTTTGTGCAACTGCACGCATGGCCTTGCCCATTTTGGTGTTTTGCACAAAGAGACGCAAGCTGATCATCATAATGCCTGCCAGTACAAAAACCAGTGCGTCTTTAATGGTCAAACGCAGGGCAACTCCTGAATTTGCAAGCAAATTCACATCCTGTCCATACGCTGCCATGATCTTTCCTAACATATCTGGAAATACTTTTTGTGAAGCTCCACCGGTTGTTCCAAATGACGGCACAAGCCAGGATTGCCCGGCCCAGATCAAGCCGATATTTTCTAGAATGAAGGATACGCCGATGGCTGAAATAAGAGCGGCCAGACGTGAAGAATTGCGCAATCGTCTGTAAGCCACACGCTCAACGGTGGCATTCAAACCTGCACTTACTGCGATAGATACTATTAATGCAAAAACAAGGCCAATGATGATTCTTACCGGGTCAGTGGCTTGCAGGGTACCTGTTAAGGAAAGCACAGTCAGTGATGTAAAAACGCCAATCATATATACATCGCCGTGCGCAAAGTTAACAAGTTCGATGATGCCGTAAACCATAGTGTAACCCAGGGCAATGATGGAAATGATCGCGCCGTTTGTCAGGCCAATGATCAGAAATTGTACCAATTGCAGCGGATTTGCCTTGACGGCTGCGTAAATGTTGGGAATGTCAAACCCGGCGATTGGACCGATCAATAAAACGATGTAAATAACGAGCACAGTAATAACAATGCGTCTCAGATTGAGTTTCGAAAACTTGCCCATGTTCCTCCGGGAGGATAACTGCGCGTCTGCGGTCGGAAATAAGGGGAAAAGGGGGGCGGCATTTTATGCCGTCCCCCTTTGGTAGTTCTTTAGAGCTTACTTGAATGTGCCCACAGCAGCATAAGCACCCTTCTGCACTTGATAGAAGGTCATATCGGTCAGGCTGGTATCGCCATTGGCATCGAACGACCAGGTGCCCAGTACGCCATCGAAGTTCTTGATCGCGAATACGGCTTTGTTGATGGTCGCGCGGTCGGTCGGGTCGCCACCGGCGGCGCACACATCTTCAATTGCCTTGAGGATCACATTCATTGTTTCGTAACCATAAACAGCATACGGTTCTGTCAGCTTGCCGTATTTGGCTTCGTAATCCTTGACGAACTGCTGACCAGAGGCGGGCAGCTTGTCAAGCGGAACACCAGCAACAGAGGCGTAAGCGCCTTCGGCAACATCCGCACCAGCGCCATCGATGAAGGCCTGGGTCTGAATGCCATCTGGGCCTACAAACTTGACCTTGGTGTTATCGCCCATGATCGCAACTTTATCTTTAAGCAGCTGGGAAGCGTTGTTATCAACCACCATGCCGACGTAGATCGCTTCAGGAGCGCTACCGCTATTGCTGGTGGAGATCTTGGTCATCAGGGCTCTGTAATCTGCAGCCTTGGGGTCGATACCTTCGTGACCAACAACGGTCAGGCCAATTTCTTTAGCAGTGGCTTCAAACACATCCGCCACGCCCTTACCATACAGTTCTTGATCGTCCAGAATGTATACGGTTGTGGCGCCGAGGGATTTGACGAAGTTGGCGGCAACCTTGCCCTGAATATCATCCGCAGCAACTACACGGGTGTAGTTGCGAACCTTGGAAGGATAGTAGGAATCAGTTACGCCAGGCAGGTCTTTGTCAGCCTTGGTCAAACCGGGGTTGGTGTTGGCGGGAGAAATCATAACCAACGGGCCAGCCTGATTCAAAATCGGGATCGACAGCTTGGCGGCGCCGGAGTTGAAGGTGCCGAGGTAAGCAATAATCGATTTATCGGCAGCGGCTTTGTTAGCGTTTTCAGTTTCGACCGCGGGGTCCCATTTACCGAGAGCGGCAGAAGCATCATCCCACGCTTCATAGGCGAGTTTATATTTACCACCGCAGGCTACGCCCTTGGCCTGATCGACACGCAGTTGACCAGCGTTGACGATGGTCTGTGTCTGGGTCAGTGAAGAACCGGTCATCGGCTCGCTGCCGACGATCTTAAGGGTTTTCACCTCGGCAGCCGGCGCAGCGGCAGTGCCGCAAGCGGCCAATAACATACTGGCGACGATCAACAGTGATGCAACAGCAAACAAACGTTTAGTCATCTTCTTCCTCCTTAAGGAATTGTGGAACAGGGTTGAATATTCGTCGTGCAGGTCGTTCAAAGAACCTGCCGAAACCTGCATAGCTGATAATTGATTCAGCTCGACTTAAACAAAAATACTACAGGTTTTTGCTAAAAAGGTCAATAGCACAAATCACCTTTTCTGAAATCTCTTATGAAACTGATGCTGAATAAGCGCATATATAAGTTATTCTAATACTTGGAGAGGTAGGTTGGAAGGAAATTTGATATTTTCTTTGCAGAATTGCCCCTTCGGATATTCATAATGAGCAGGTTCTTGAATATAATTATTGTTTATGGCAACCTTGCCAATTAACTTATTTGTAAAAAAAAGGTCCCAGGAATCTATCAAATGATCAACTGATAAATTCCTGGGACGAAAGGTTTATGTAAGTTTGGTTTTTTGTTGACTAAATAATACTTTTTCCCGACTGCGTAAATCCGTGGTGCGAGTTTTCATTGCCAGGTCTGCAGCAAGGTTATACATCAGCCGGAATCCCAACTGGGGGTAGGTCTCGCACAGCATGATAAGCTTATCACGTGGGATTACCAGTAAACGTGTTTCTTTTCCTTTGGTTCTGGCAGTGGCAGAGCGTAATCCCTCATCTACCAGAGCTACTTCACCAAATGATTGTCCTCGGCGCAGGGTGGCAACACTTACTTTTTCTACCTTTTCTTTGGAACTCACAATGCCCGGGTTGATCAGAATTTCAACTTCTCCCTGAGCGATAATATAGAGTTCCTTACTGCTGCTGTTTTCTTCAAAAATGGTTTCGCCAGCCGAATAAGTTTTTTCCTGGCAAAGGTTGGCAACCAGTTCCAGCTGTGTTTGAGTTAGCTGATAAAAAACATCGGCTTGCTTTAGAAAAGTGATAATGTCGCTCATCATGATCCTCAAAACATGGTTGATTATTTGCAGGAATAAATAAAAAAGGGACAACTAATATAGGTAGTTGTCCGTTAAAGTCTTAAGGGTAGCTATTCGCCAACCAAATCATCGGATTTACTTGCACACCATTTACCCAAATTTCCCAGTGCAAGTGAGCTCCGGTTACTCGGCCTGTTCCGCCCACCAGTCCGATGATATCGCCCTTTTTGACAGCCTGACCAACCTGGACTTTGATTTCTGATTGATGCCAGATGCCGCTATAGATTCCCCAACCATGGTCAATGATTGTTGCGTTTCCTCGTACTGTCAATGGGCCTGCAAAAACAACAACACCATCCGCAGGGGCGTTTATGGGCAAGCCAACGCCTCCACAAAAGTCCAACCCGCTATGAAAGGAATAGATTTCTTGCTGTGTGCCAGAACCAATATAGGTGCGCCGGTTGCCGTAGCGTGATGTAAAACAATCATTAAAATATGATGGGGATTGAAACATTCCATTCCAATAGCGTTTTTCGGTTGCAGGTAAGGTTAAATTGGTGAGTTGATCTGTTTCAGGAATGGTAACCGCCGGGTCAATCGTTTCTGGTTCCACTAATAAAAGCGGGTCGTTGGGATAGTACCCGGATTGGATCACCACCATCTGTTCGTAACTTTGCTTGCTGCCATCGGGCAGGGTGGCTTCCAGGCGTAGGGGATATGGACCTGGTTCCAGCATGGCGTGCACGCCCTGAAGGGCGGCAAAGCTGCCATCTTCATTCTGGAAGAAATGCAAAGGCTTATCCACAAGTTTGCCCCCCAGGGTTACTCCAGCCTGGGTTTGCACTATAATTTCGCTGGTTCCTCCCTGAGTCATCGGCAGCGGAGTTACCCTTACTTTTGTAAAAGCGGAGGGCATTCCGCTGGGTTCAGGCGCAGCGCTATTATTGTTGGCGCTGTAAAGTACATCTCCGGGCATGGCGGACCAAGTTCCTGATAATCCATTGGTTTGGGCAATCGTCCAGGGGTCGCTGTTTTCCAGGATGGCAGATTCGAGCAAGCTTTGACCTTTTTCAACGACAACGCGACCAGAGAGTGGTTTGATGTTTTCTTTTTGAGGTAACACAAGCCCAATACCAGCGTATAGCTCGGAAGGGCTGGTGATGTGATTTAGTTTTTGCAAAAAACTTACTGTTACCTGGTTGCGACGGCTCAAACTGCGAAGGGTATCACCATAACCGATCGTTTCGGTAACTAATACTCCGCTGATTCCTTCCAACCCGGGAATGATGATTTTCTCTCCGATTGAAATGTTATTGGGGTCAGTGATGTTGTTGGCAGCCATCAGCTCGTCAATCGATATACCAAAGCGACTGGCGATGGTTGAAAGATAATCCCCTGTCTGCACAATATAAACGGGGCCAGAGGTGGGGGTGGATGCCTGTGCTTTTGCCGTGTAATTCGGTGTAAGCAGGGTAATTAACAGGAAAATAGTAAAGAAGAGTTTATTCATTGTCGAATGATATTCTGTCACCGGGTCTAAAGGCACCATGGCGATTTGGGTGGAATTCCAACACGTAGCGGGCTGGTCTGGACGGGGCATAATAGGGTCGCCAGGCTTTTGCCAGAACGTTATCCACAACTTCATTTTTGGAGTTGACCCAGGTAACTGCCAGATCTGTCCACACAAAAAACATGTGAATGGATGTATCCAGCCGGCTGTCGCGCGCTTCGACCAGCACCAGGCCCTCATCCGGGTTCAGGTTGGCACGGAAAGTGAATCCGCGCAGGCGCGAAAAAAAAGATTGACACCATTGTGCTTTGACAGGTGGAACCGTTGTGCGAGTAAGGTTTCGGACGTAGATGATTTTTTTAGGCATTTGAAAAAAAAGAGAGGCGACTTGCGCCGCCCCTTGTTTTCCTTGTTTAGACTATTTCGTGTTGCGCCAGTACTTTTTCCACGCTCTTAAGTAATTCCGAAGGGCTGAAAGGCTTGGTGATGTAATCATCAACTTTGGCGATATGTAATCCAAGCACCTTGTCGATGTTTTGGGCTTTGGCAGTCACAACAATGACAGGGATGTTTTTAGTATCATTGTCGGCCTTCATTTGCTGGTATACTTCCCAACCGTCCATATGTGGCATCATCAAGTCGAGCAGCACTAAGTCTGGCTTTATTTCGCGTACTTTGCGTAAGCCGTCTTCGCCCCCAGTTGCTCCGCTAACATCAAAGCCATTGCGCTCAAAGATAAGACGAAACAGACTGATCATATCTGCATCATCTTCGATGCATAAAATATGTTTGGTTTTATGGGACATGATGATAAGTCCTGAATAATAATTATTGAATGATAGTTAGTTTACCACAAGTGATGGAACAAACCTTATTATGAAAATTACCACCTGGAATGTAAATGGTATTCGGGCTGCGTTGGGAAAAGGATTGAAGGACTGGGTCATTTCTGAGTCGCCCGATGTGTTTTGTGTGCAAGAAACCAAGGCTTCACATCATCAGTTGACCGATGAAAACAAAAACTTTCCGGGATACGAGATTATCTGGAATTCTGCCCAAAGGCCAGGCTACAGTGGTGTCGCCACTTTTTGTAAAACGCCACCGCTTGAAATAGAACTTGGCCTGGGAGAAGAACGCTTTGATGTGGAAGGCAGGGTTATTAGCACCCGTTATTCTGACTTCAGGCTTTTCAATATTTATTTTCCGAATGGACAGCGGGGACAAGATCGAGTTGATTACAAGCTTGATTTTTACGCGCGGTTGTTGAATATTTGTGATGGGCTTGTATCCAGCGGCGAAAACGTCATTATTACAGGCGATTTCAATACCGCACATATGCCCATTGATTTACGCCATCCCAAAGAAAATGAGAACACTTCAGGATTTTTGCTCGAAGAGCGCGCCTGGGTTGATAAATTTCTGCAGCATGGTTTTGTGGACGTTTATCGGCGTTTATACCCAGATAGAGTTCAATATACCTGGTGGACATATCGTATGGCGGCACGGCCTCGTAATATTGGCTGGCGGTTGGATTACTTCCTGGTTTCCGAAAAGCTCGCTTCGCGGGTGCGGGATGTGATAATTCACGATCACATCCCTGGCTCAGATCATTGCCCAGTCAGTTTGCTGCTCGATTGAATCCCTGTTTTCGCTAAATTTGATTGTTTTTGGCAGGATTACGTAAGAGAATCATATAAGTTAATCTTCAGGCCAAGCATAATTCCAATTGGTTGGTATATAATCACCGCGACCTGAAGAGGAGGTCTTTGTGAACAATTCACGTAATCAATCTTTAATAATCTATGCATTGTTGTTCATTGCGATCGTTGCAATGGTGTTTTTCCAAATTAAACAACAGCCTGGCACAGATGAAACCTTAACCATCAACCAAGTAGCCGCAGATATCCAACAAGGTAAAGTGAAGCGGATTGTTGCTGAATCTGATAATCGTTTGCGTGTCATCTATCCGGGTGATGGGCAAACGGATGTTGAAAAGATAGCTCAAAAGGAAGATGGCGTCTCGTTGGTAGAGCAGTTGCTCCAGTTGGGCGTTTCAGCCGATCAATTGACACCCGATAAAGTTAAGGTTGAGATTCAACCCCCGAGTTCCTGGTTGTCGTTATTGAGTGTTGTTGGTTATGTTTTGCCTTTTATTTTGATGTTTGGCCTGTTTTGGTGGATATTTCGCCAGGCACAAGGTTCAAATAATCAGGCCATGTCTTTTGGGAAGAGTCGGGCTCGAATGTTTAGTGGTGAACACCCGACAGTTACCTTTGACGATGTAGCCGGAGCTGAAGAATCAAAGGAAGAACTCAAAGAGGTGGTTGAGTTTTTGCGTGAACCGCAAAAATTTATCCAGTTAGGTGCACGTATTCCCAAGGGCGTCTTACTGGTAGGGCCTCCCGGAACCGGTAAGACTTTATTGGCAAAAGCGGTTTCTGGCGAGGCGGGTGTACCCTTCTTTTCCATTTCTGGTTCAGAGTTTGTTGAAATGTTTGTGGGCGTTGGTGCCAGTCGTGTACGTGATCTGTTTGATCAGGCCAAGCGTCACTCTCCTTGCATCATCTTTGTTGATGAAATTGATGCCGTAGGCCGCCAGCGTGGTGCTGGTCTGGGTGGTTCGCACGATGAACGCGAGCAGACTCTTAATCAAATGCTGGTTGAGATGGATGGTTTTGACACTGATACCAATGTTATAGTCATGGCCGCTACAAACCGCCCTGACATCCTCGACCCAGCTTTGATGCGCCCTGGTCGTTTCGACCGGCGGGTGACTCTTGATCGACCAGATGTAAAGGGTCGCGAGGCGATCTTGAGAGTACATGTTAAAGGCAAGCCGCTTGATCCTGCGGCAGACCTTTCCTCAGTTGCGCGCGGTACACCTGGTTTTGTTGGCGCAGACCTTGAAAACCTTGTTAACGAAGCCGCTATTTTAGCAGCCCGCCGTAGCAAGAAGAGCATTGGCCAGCCAGAAATGGAAGAAGCTATTGAGCGCGTGGTGATGGGACCAGAACGTAAATCACGTCTTATCAGCCAGGAAGAAAAGCGAATTATTGCTTACCATGAGGCCGGGCATGCCGTTGTTGCAAATGCAATTGTTGAAGCAGACCCGGTTCAAAAGGTTACCATCGTGGGACGTGGCCAGGCTGGTGGAGTTACCTGGTTCCGCCCAGAAGAAGATCGCTTATTGATGTCTCGCAAGAAATTCCTGGCGAACCTGGCCTATGCTTTGGGTGGGCGTGCTGCCGAGGCTGAAGTCTTCGATGACATTACTTCGGGAGCTTCAAACGATATTGAGCAGGTCACCAAGATAGCGCGCACCATGGTAACCCGCCTCGGTATGAGTGAAAAACTTGGTAACATGGTTTATGGTCAAAAAGAAGAATTGATCTTCCTCGGGCGCGAGATTTCTGAGCAGCGTGATTACTCTGAAGCGATTGCGCAACAGATTGACAGTGAGGTTCGCAAGTTGGTGGATGAAGCTTACAAACAAGCCCAGGAAACTTTGAAGAAATACCGCACTGAATTGGATAATGTGGCGAATCTCTTGTTGGAGAAGGAAACAATTACTCGTGAAGAATTTGAAAAGGTCTTTCCTCCTCCGGTGATTAAAAAGAGCGGCACTCCGCAGGCTGCACAGTAGTTCATATTTGTAATTTCAAATACGATAAATCAAAAACCTCCCGAAGCTCGATCTCAGGAGGTTTTTGATTTATCGTATTTCGGTCTGGTTACTTGACCGACTCTTTGTGTTGGCGCACGAGCTCACGGCGTAGGATCTTGCCCACGGTGGTCTTTGGCAATTCTGTGCGGAATTCTATATGGGTAGGTACTTTATACGCCGCCAGTTTTTCTTTACAGAATGTTTTCAAGTCTGCTTCGCTTACTGTTTCACCTGGCTTAAGCACTATCCAGGCTTTTACTGTTTCTCCGCGGTAAGGATCAGGGATGCCCGCTACGCCAACTTCCATAACCTTCGGGTGAGTGATGATGACTTCTTCCACTTCGCGCGGCCATACCTGGTAGCCACCAGGCTTGATTAGTTCTTTTTTGCGGTCTACGATATAGAAGTAGCCATCTTCATCCATTTGAGCAATATCACCGGTAAACAACCATGGTGCACCACCATCTCCCCGGTCGCGCAGTGTGTTGGCAGTCTCGGTGGGCATATTGTGATAGCCCTTCATGACCTGTGGTCCGCGGATGATCAATTCGCCAACTTCGCCGGTTTCCAGTTCCGTTACGCCGTCATCCAGGCTGATGATCGCGCATTCCACATCCGGGAATGGCATGCCGACCGACCCGGTCTTGTTATTCCCAAGCATGGGGTTGCAGTGCGTGGCAGTTGGTGCTTCCGAAAGGCCAAATCCCTCAAATACTACTCCTCCGGTCAGTGCTTCGAATTTTTCCTTTGTTTCACGCAGCAGTGGGGCCGAACCTGAAAGACAGGCTTTAATGGAGCGCAGGTTATATTTTCCGGCGGCTACTTCAGGTCGGTTATTGATGGCATTATAGAGTGTTGGAACACCGGGGAATATTGTTGGTTGGTATTTATCGATATTTGCCAGAACATCGGGGATATCCCGGGCATTTGGTATCATTACCATGGATGCCCCGCATGACAGGGCAAAATTCATCCCTGCCACCATGCCATACACATGGAACAAGGGGATGGCCATTAATAGAATTTCTTCCCCTTCTTTGAGCGTACTCATCCAGCTTTTTATCTGAAGTGTATTGGCAACGACGTTGCGATGCATAGCAACCGCTGCTTTGGAAATGCCAGTGGTTCCGCCCGAATATTGGAACATTGCTGTATCATCCGGGCTGATATCAACCTTTGGCCGGTCTGATGGCGAATATTTGCTGATCAGATCCTTCATCCAGAGGTCGCCTTCTTTAAGCCCGCCTTCAATGCGGAACCCACTCTTTTTCTCTTTTGCCAGGGTAAACAAAATACTTGTGATGGGCGGAAGCGCTTCCTTGATATTCGTCACGATCAGGGTTTTTAGTTGGGTCTTGGGTTGTGCCGTCTTGATCGTGTTATAAAAATTTGACATGACGAACATGATTTTTACGCCGGCATCATTGACCTGATGCTCAATTTCAGATGGCGTATACATTGGGTTGGTTGCTACAACAACACCTCCGGCTTTTAAAATGCCGAAATACGCCATTACAAATTGCGGCGTGTTGGGCATAAAAATCCCCACCCGGTCGCCTTTTTTTACGCCTAACGAAGCCAACGCCGCTGCGACCTGGTCAGTGATTTCATTCATTTTCTTATATGAAATCTTTCCTCCTTTGAATATCGTACAGGCACGCTCTGGATATTGGCGGGCAGCCTGTTCCAAAAAATAAAACAAAGGTTCTTTGGGATAATCAATGTGCTGTGGAACTCCCTTGTCGTAATGCGAAAGCCACGGGCGTTTTTCCATGCGTATCTCCTCCTCGGGAAATGTGTTCTACAATAGTTACCTAAAATAAAGTATAGAGGAAAAAAATCAAAAGTCAATTGTGAGAAAAATTTCACAATTGACTTTGATTCTTCGATGTGAGGTTTGTATTGATGTAATTCAGAATTTCTTGCCACGGAGAGGGGGTCATTTCAAACCATTTGATCTGTGGATCATCTTCTTTGAACCAGTTTGTCTGGCGTCTGACAAATACGCGGGTTATGCGGCGCATCGCTATTTTGGCATCCGCTTGGCTTAACTCCCCGCGCACAACTGCCACTGCTTCTCGATAACCAATCGCGGACATGCCTGGCAGATCTGGTGAATAGCTTTGTGCTAGCAAATTGCTGACCTCGTTCAGAAGCCCGTTTTCAAACATCAAATCAATGCGTTCGTCGATCCTGGCGTACAACTCAGGGCGTGGGCGTCTTAATCCAATACTGATCACATGATATGGGGAGTCAGATAGGCTTCTTTGCGTGGAAAACATTACACCAGTTGTGAAAATCACCTCCATGGCGCGGATCGTGCGGCGCACATTGCGCGCATCAATCTTTTCGGCAGAGATAGGATCGAGGATTTTTAATTTGTCATGCAACCAGTAAACTGAATGCGCTGAGGCCATTGCTTCAAGTACATTGCGCAAGCGTGGATCTGGTTCAACTTCCGGTGGAGTCCAGCCCTGGGTAACAGCGCGTATGTATTGCCCTGTGCCGCCGACCAAAAAAGGTAATTTCCCTTTTTGGTGGATGGAATGAATAGCTTCTAGTGCCGTTCTTTGAAAAACGCCCAGCGACCAGGGTTCATCCGGATCAGCCACGTTTATAAGGTGATGTGGTACTCGGGCCATTTCTTCAGCAGTGGGCTTGGCGGTTCCAACATCCATACCGCGGTAAAACAAACGCGAATCTGCTGAAACGATTTCTCCATTTAGTTGTCCGGCCAGTTGAATGGCAAGTTCAGTCTTCCCAACGGCGGTTGGGCCAAGGATGATGATCAGTGGAGGGCGATGTTCAATAGTTGGTGACATTTTCAAAATGCTCAATCTGCGGGGATAGGCCTGGTTTCCCTTCAACTGAAATGGCATCGCATTGCCAGGTGTCGATTTCTTTTTGCCCTGCATAATATATTGCGCAGGATTTCATGTGGGACAGCTTGCGCCAGGTTAGAGCCTCTTCTGGCAACCCAAAGCTTGTGGATGTACGCGCTTTAACCTCTACGAATACAATCAGCCCTTCTATCTGGGCGATAATATCAATTTCTCCAAAAGGAGTTCGGAAATTTTTTTCCAATATCATGTACCCTTTTTGTACAAGGTATTCTGCTGCGATTTCTTCGCCCCATTTTCCAATTTGCTGATTATGGTTCATGTTTTAGGTTGTCATCCTGGGCTGCGTAATATATACTCTGTGCATCTTATATTTTCAGGAGGGCCGATGAATAACGACAACGCTCAAGTAGCCGTCTTCATTGACTATGATAACATCGAAATCAGTGTAACAGACACCCTTGGCAAAGATGTGGATGTAGAGTGGAAAAAAATCTTGGAACTAGCCAGCCGTACCGGGCGCACAGTTCTTCGACGCGCTTATGCTGATTGGGCTGCGCAATCAAGCGCCCAGCGTGATTTGTTGGGCTTGGGTATCGATCTGGTGCACGTTTCCAGTAAGCGTGGCAAAAATGCTGCTGATATTCGCATTGTGATCGATGCCTTGGAAATTTTGCAAAACGTTAGTAGCCAGGTTACACACATTCTACTCGTTTCAGGAGATGGAGATTTTACCGAGCTGGTCCATCGCTTGCGTGCAGTGGGTAAGTTTGTGATTGGGGTTGGCGTGAGTGGTACGAGTGCCGAATACCTGGTAAATGCTTGCGATGAGTTTATTTTTTACGATAAATTGATTGCCACAACGCCTTCGTTGCCGAAACCTGCCAAAAAAGGAGCGCCGGAAGCACCCCCGGCCCCTTCTTTCGCTATTACCGAGGCGCGCATGCTTTTACGCCGTGTGCTGGAAGCTTGGGAAGGCGATTGGATGCTGGCGGCTGAATTAAAAAAGACCATGCTTCGATTGAATCCATCGTTTAATGAACGAAATTACGATTTTTCTAGCTTCAAGGAATTCCTGCAGGCTCAGCAAGAAATGATCAACTTGCGTACCAGCGGAGATCAACTGGAGGCCCAATTGATTCCAGAGGCGCCACCTTCGCAGGAGTCATTACTGGATCAGTATTTACAGGTGCTTGCGGGTCATAAAATTCGTATGACACCTAACGAATACCGACCGGCGATTATTTTTAAGTTTCACGAGTATGGAAAAAGCGGTGGACTGTCTCTTACCCAGCTAAAGGATAAGGTCCACGCTCATTTTGAAGAAAACGCACCACATGTCACCGGTGCGTATATTACCGAGACTGCGCACCAGCTTTTTCATACGTATTGCTTTGTTTTTGATCAAGACGGGGCAGACTATCCAACTGACACCAAACTTTGGGACAGGCGGGTAAGTTTCGCACCGGATGTGGTGCGTGCCACAGATTTGTTGGCTAAATGTGATAAAGGCATTTTGCAGAAGATTGCTAAACCTTTGGGTTCTCCCGACAAAATTGACAGGGAAGTGTCTGCACGTGTGTTGTATGGCAGTTTCAGGGGAGAAAAAATGCTGGAGCATATTGGAGAATTGCTTTTATTAACTTCAAGTGCTGAGAAATTTGTTAAAGGCCAGGCAACTTAATGAAAAAGAAACCGGAAAGCGATTTTTTTCGCTTTCCGGTTTCTTTTTGCGTAATTTATCTCTTTATGCAGCAGCCTTCGTGCCGCACTCTGGACAGAACTTGGCGCCAGGCATCAGGGTAGCGCCACACTCCGCACAAAATTTCTTTTCCTGTATTTTGGCACCGCATTCAGGACAAAATTTAGCACCCGTTTGCAGTGGCGCATTACATTGCGGGCAGGAAGCTTTCATTTTTGTTTTTCCTACACCGCTAATCAAAGCCTCATCCTCGCTATCGGCGCTGACATCTGCCAGAATTTTTTCCCTGGCTTTGGCGGATTACTGGGCTGAAATTTCCATTGCCAGGTCCGGGGCACAGTTTTTGCATATACCGCGCGACTCATTCCAACAGGATTTTCGGCAGACCCAGGAGGTGCATTTCGGGCTCTGAATAAAATTTGGTTTTATCTTTTGGGCCGCATCGATGAAGGCATTGTCTTTGGCTTGCTGCCAGTTGGCAGAGCGAACTCGTTCTCCTATGTTGGCGGCCTGTCCGAAAACCCCTCCGAACAGGCTGGAAGCAGTATCCAGCGCACCGGCAACAGTCCCAACCGCCCAGGGTTGGAAGGATGAGCGATAACCATTCCCGCAGCGGTTGCAGTTAAATTCAAATTGAAATCCCTGATCGGTGCTGTGGTCACTATAATTGCGTGTGAATTCAATTTCTTGCATAGGTATTCTCCTGATGATAAAAAATTCAGCTTCTAAAATTATACATCTACTTAACTGGCTTAATGGTTTCCTTAATTGGTGATTTTCCTAATTTCTCTGCGTTGGTAAAATATTCGGCCAGAAAATTCCGATATAGGATTATTTGAACGTTGCTTGCTTTTTGCCACCGCATATTGCCCATCGTGGTAGAATGATTGCCCGAAGGAGTTTTATGACTGTTAAAATAATTTTACGCGGTAAGGAATATGAAGTAAAAGCTGGTATGAATTTGCTCGATGCGTTGAGAAAATCGGGCATATTGCCGGAAGGTGTGATTGCCACACGCAATGGTGAGATGATCCTGGAAGATGAAATTCTGGTGGAAGGTGACGTGGTGCGCCTGGTGGCAGTAATTTCAGGTGGTTCACAATGAAGTGCAAGACTTGCGGTGGCAAGGCGGTCGTCAATATGCGACAACACAAGCTTGCGCTTTGTAAAGATCATTACCTCGAGTGGATTCCTGAACAAACCGCCCGCTTTATTAAAAAATATTGGATGTTTGGCCCTGATGAAAAAATCCTTGTAGCTGTTTCAGGGGGTAAGGATTCGCTTTCTTTGTGGGATATTCTCCACCGCCTGGGTTATAACGTGGCAGGCATGTATATTGGGTTAGGGATTGATGAAGGTATCCATTACTCAGATGAATCGCGGCGCTTGACAGAAAAATTTGCCAGTGAGCGCGGGTTGAAACTGCATATTGTGGATATTGAAAAAGAATACGGACATAGCATTCCCGTTCTGGCTGAAGTTTCGCAGCGCGGTCATGGCCGGCCATGCTCGGTTTGCGGCCTTGCCAAGCGTCATGAGATGAACCGAATTGCTCACGATCTGGGTTATGACGTTTTGGCTACAGGTCATAATCTTGATGATGAAGCGGCGGTTTTGTTCGGTAATACACTTACATGGTCAAAAGAATATCTTTTGCGACAGAGCCCCGTACTGCCTGAGCATGATGGACTGGCTCGCAAGGTTAAACCCCTGTGCCGCTTTTACGAAAAAGAAATGACCGCTTATGCCATCTTAAGCGGAATTGAGTATATTTATGAAGAATGTCCGTTTTCGGTTGGGTCCACATCCATTTATTATAAAGAACTGCTCAATCAAATGGAAAACCAACGGCCAGGCGCAAAATTGACTTTTTATCTTAATTACCTGCAGGCTCGTGAAGAGGGTTTGTTTGCTGAAGATGTGACTCCAACGATTCAGCCCTTGTATAATTGCCCCACTTGCGGCCAGCCTACCAAGTATGAAGGCAAATGTTCGTTTTGCAGGATGATGGAAAAAGCTGGTTAGTCTTCAGTTTTTTTTATGGGTGTATCGAAAGGTTAGTAATGTATGGATCGACAATTCCGTTTTTTTGACATCATCATGGCGTTTTTTGTCACCGTGCTGGTGGTGAGCAATGTAGCCTCTTCTGCCAAGATTGTAGACTTGAAAGTTAGCCTGTTTGGGCAGCCGCTAGCTTTTGATGCCGGAACACTGCTTTTTCCCATCAGTTATATCTTTGGGGATATATTGACGGAAGTTTACGGTTTCAAGCGTTCCAGGAGGGTGATCTGGGTTGGTTTTTTTGCTCTAGCTCTGGCTTCTGCGGTCTTTTGGGTGGTTAGCATATTGCCTGGAGAGGCAACCTGGCAGGGCTACGCCGGGGAGGCTGCTTATACTGCCATTTTGGGGGGTATGTCCACGGGTGGAATTGTGCTTGGCTCTCTCGCTGGATATTGGAGCGGTGAGTTTTCCAATTCATTTATGCTGGCAAAAATGAAAATCCTGACCAACGGCAAATACCTGTGGATGCGTACCATCGGAAGCACCCTGGTTGGTGAACTGGTTGATTCGATAATTTTTGTCGTGGTCGCTTCCTTTTTTGGCGTTTTTCCGTGGAGTCTGTTTGTTACACTTACGGTAACAAATTACCTGTTCAAAACCAGTGTAGAAGCTTTAATGACACCTGTTACTTACCTGCTGGTAAACTTTCTTAAGCGGGTTGAGCATGAAGATTATTACGATCGCGGAACAAACTTTAACCCTTTCCAAACTTGATATATCTGGTTCCTCGCTCAAAAAAGAAGCGGATTGCGCCATGGTATATGGCGCAATCCGCTTCTTAATCTACTGGCTGGTCATTAAACTGGTTTTATCACATTCGTTTTGTAAGGTATTCTATGGCGATTATGGCAGCAAGCGTCTGTTCATCTCCACTACATCTGCCTGGACCTGAAGCAATTGATCCCGCAGGCTTTGTACATCATTTCCATAACGCAACCTGCGTGCCAGGAATGAGAATTCTTCGCTGCCGAAAATGGGCACAGTGACATCTTTGGAATTACCCCTCACCACGCGCATTGAATCGATTAACCATCGTAAAAAGGTGTGCGCCTTGTGAAGTTTTGTGTAATCAGCGAAAGCGATGATTTCCAGGCGAAGTAATTCAGACATAGCTTGGCGAATATTGGTCAGGCGTAGGGAAGGAAATTCAGCTCCGCGGTTGATCTGCAAGCCCTGGATAAGATATTCAATGTCGACCAGCCCGCCCGGGCTGTACTTTGCGTTGAATTTACCTGCGCTAACCAGGTGCCGCACCTGGCGTTCACGCATGGCTCGCATGGATGTTACATCGAATGCAGCACTATTGTAGATGAAATCATCCCGTAATGTGCACAGGCGAAATCCCAGGGCTTTGTTGCCAGCGATCAGGCGCATTTTGACCAGCGCCTGTCTTTCATATGCCCAGGCAGGTCCATTTGGGGAGTAGTAATGCTGGAATGAATCAAGGGACACCGCCATGCTGCCCGCTTTTCCATACGGGCGAAGTTGCAGGTCTACTTGAAAAATCCCTTCCTGCCGGGCGCGGATTGCATTTAAAAAGTTTTGTACCACTTTCTCATGAAAGACCGAGCAAGCCAATGGTTCTGTTCCATCTGTTTGTCCTTCACCGGAATAAACAAACATTAATTCAATATCTGATGCAAAACCCAGTTCGCGCCCACCGCATTTACCCAGGGCCACCACACTCATTTGCGAGATGCTGCCATCTCTTAATCTTGGCGTGCCGTGCAGGCTGCGCAGATCTTCGTTGGTCAGATGATATGCAGAGTTGACCACGACCTCGGTCAGATCAGTCAATTCTTCAGAAAAATCCCAAAACTCTTTTGTGTGTCCCAGAATATGGCGCATATCGATGCGGAACATTTCCCGGTCCTTAAAGGCATTCAGGGAAGTACGCCAGGGCGCATCTTCGCTTGGGGGCTGTGGGCCAGCATGCACGGTTGCAAGAACTTCCTGAAGTTCAACTTGCAATTCGCTGCGACTCTTGGCAGTTGACAAGGCTCCTGCTTCACTGACCACTGGAAACAGGTTTGCATACTGCATGCGCATAAAGTCGTCCCAAAGAAAGTCACTTACCCCCAGCAGGCGCGCCAGGTTGTCCATTACTTCGGGGTTTTCTATGGAAGTTAACTCATTTGCCCAATGCGGGCGGGCAAACAACTGTGCCAGAAATTCACGGAAGTGAAGTAAGGCCGATGCCGGGTTTGGGGATCGAGGCAGCAAATGTGTGAAATGCTTGATCAGCACTGCGGCAGTGCGTAGTTCGTGCAACTTTTCGGGGTCAGAGATTTTTTTATTATTTTCATCTGTTACATACAACAGATCATCCACTCGCGGCCCATCCGTTTGTACCACCATTCGCGCGATGTAGGTGTGCGTCAACGAAAGGGCATTGGTGAATTCATACAGAAAACCCACTGTATCAGCGGTCTGGATATGTAAGGCTGTGTATCGTTTTGAACTTGTGTTGTCTATGCTAATTTCGATCGGGTAGAGTGGACGTTCAACACTTTCGATTTCTGCGAAAAGCACCCCAACGCGTTTGGCCAGGATACTGCGCGCTTCTCGCCGCTGGCCGGTGTGCAGCATTTTTAACAGGGCATGCAGATCGTTTGCGTAACTCTGCCAATCAGGGATGGCTTGACCCAGAGGTTTGACACTGAATACATCCACGATTTTGCGCCGGTTTAGGCTGGCTGGCAGCTGCTCTTTGCCAGCACCTATTCGGCTTACAGATCGAATGCGGCGTTTTGTGGTGATTTCAGAATTTGGGACCGGCTTTTCCAGTGTTTCGTAAGTGAAAATTTCCCCGGACTGGATGTCCAGACCATGCACAAACATCAGTCCACAGATTAGCGAAAGTTCTCCCAGGTAATCATAGGCCACGACTGTTACTTTCCATCGTCCATCGCTTTCAAGGATGGCTTCCACATGCACAAGCTGCTCTTCGTTTAGTTGTTCAGCAAGGCTGGCGTGGCGGCTGATTTCCTCTTTTGAAAATGCGCTGGCATACGAAGAGTCCATTCGATCCAGGTGTTGGCGGGTTGAATCTGGTGCCGCTGCTGGCGTGGAAGGTTCAGGTGTTGGTTCTGTTTCGATGCCGCCAATAAACTTGGAATACACTGCACGGATGGCCTTACTGTGCTGTTGAAATCGCTCCAGGAAAGCTTCGCGGGTGGCGAAACCAAGCCGCCGGGCCAGCAGGTGGATGGCAGCCGGGTCAGATGGCAGGCTGTAAGTTTGGCGGTAATGCATCATTTGCAGGAAATGTTCCACTGTCCGCTGAAAGATGTAGCCATCGGTGAGTACACGGGCTTCATGTGTGCTGATATGTCCGTATTTGACCAACCGGCGTAGTGCTTGCAGGGTTGATTTTTTACGCAGCTTTGGGTTGGCCCCCCCATGTGCAAGTTGCAAATATTGAACGACAAATTCAACGTCACGGATCGATCCCTCGCCGAGTTTTACCTGTCCCCACTCTTTGCCTTTCGAACGCAGGATTTCCTCAGTGCGTTGCTTCATGGCATGCACGCTTGCGCGCAAAGTTTCGGGGTTTTCGCCAAAGATAAAGGGTTCGACCTGTTTTAAAAAATCATCCCCCAGTGTTTTGTCACCAGCGATGGGTCGGGCTTTGAGCAGGGCCTGTTTTTCCCACAGGCGCGCATTTTTATGCAAGTAGGCCAGGTAGCCATTGACCGTGCTGACTAACGAGCCGTCGCGTCCCCAGGGACGTAAGCGCATATCAACGCGATAGAGAAACCCTTCTTCAGTCATACTGGCCAGCGCTTCGATGAGAAGCTGCCCCAGGCGCAGGTAATCGGTTCCGTTTTCTGCGGACAGAAAAAGCAAGTCAATATCCGAACTGTAATTAAGTTCTCCACCGCCCAGTTTGCCCATGCCAAGTACAACGAATCCTGTAGAGTCGGTCTGGCTTTGTTGGCTGGCATATCCCAGGCAGGCGCGAGTCATCCCATCCGCCAGGTTTGAAAGCTGTCCTGTCACGGCTGGCAGGTCGTACAGACTGAGCAAGTCGCTTGCGCCAATACGCAGTAGTTCTGCACGTTGATATTGGCGCAGGGCAATCAGGTGTTCGGTGATAGGCCGATTTTTATGCGATTGCAGTGCTTCTTGTTCAAATTCATCCGCACTTTTCTGCCGTGCCAACAGGGCGCGATCTGTCAGCCCATCCAATCGGCGCGGGTTGCGCAGTAGGATTTCGGTCAGGAATTGGCTTCCCGCGAAAATCGTGACTAATATTTCGAGCGTGCGCGGGTTTTCGCTGAGTTTTTGGAAAACTTCGCCTACATGTGAGTCGTTGGAAAAGCGTTCCAGGTTGACGAGCGCTTGCTGTGGATCGGCACAGGCTGAGAGAGTGATCAGCAAGTAAGGCAGCAGCGTGCTGAGAGACTGACGAACCTCGCTGCTGCGCCGGGAAATTTGCTGCAACAGGCGCAGCGCTGCCTGCCAGTCACGGAAGCCCAGCGATTTAAGCAAGGATTCCGTGGCGGGTTCGGAGAGCTGGCCGTCCAGAAGTCTATCAGTGGGAAAAGACGCGTACATGCGCAGGATTATACCGCCCACGCATTCAAGCCTGCCAACTTTTTAACCAAAGCGGTCAATTTTATTGACGCCATATTTTGCCAGCAGGGCATCCAGCGCTTCTCGTAGCAGTTCTGCCTCGCCTACCTGGCGTTCGACTGCTAATTTTGACAATCTTTCAAGTTGGGTTTGCGTGTAGTGAGATGTTTTGGGAGTCATTCTTTCATCATACGCCAGACGAATTTTTCCTCGTCCGGTCTCTTTGGCCCTGTAAAGGGCCTGATCGGCCTTGCGCATCAGCTCTGACTTCAAACGGCCATCCATTGGGTAGCAGCTCAGCCCACCACTAAGGGCAATTCCATCGAGGGTTTCTCCATTTTTGTCTACGCTAAATTTCTTCTGGCTGGCTTCAATGCGCATTTTTTCCAGCGTCAGAAAAGCCTGCTCACGCTCCACGCCCGGAAAGATTACCGCAAATTCATCGCCGCCATAACGTACGCCAATGGCATCCTTTCCGCAGGTTTGGCGGATCAAATCTGCCAAACCCTTAAGGACAGTGTCGCCCAGGGTGTGGCTGTATTCCTGGTTGATGTGCAGGAAGTTGTCGATATCGACAAATGCCAGTGCAATCGGGGCATCCGAGCCCTTTGCTTTCTCCAGTATCCCATCAAAAATTTCATGGAATACACTGCGGGTAAGTAATCCAGTTAATTGATCGGTTTGACTTTTTTCTGTGGTGGCCATAAATATCTCCTTATGTTTGTTTTGTTGTAATATATGTATATAATATAATGACATATTATATTTGTCAAGTATTACGACATATGTGTTTAGAAAATATAATATCTTGCGATCTTCAGGTATATTTGTCAAAGGTTGTTGTCCCATCCATTCAATCCCGGCCGGCTGGAACAATTTACCATTGCCGGTCGTCAGAACAAAAGCGCCACCTGCACGGTGGTACAATTTTGTTTTCTCTGAAAAGGGTCTTTATGGAAAACACGAATGCTGTTCCGGTATCCAAACGTTTTTATTTTGAATGGCTCTTTCCATTCTTATTTCGTCCGCGTGCCCACGCTCGTCAGGTGGCGCAGAAGCGGGCAACCTGGCTGACGCCATTACTTGTTGTCAGCCTGTTGATGGTTGCTCGTTTGTGGTTCACGCCAGCGATTTCTGTTTCTGTGCCTGTAGATGTAACCCCGCTGCCCATGCAGCCTGGGGCTAAGGGTATGATTACTAACACTTATGCCATTTCAGCGCATCTAGGCGGCGGTGGTGGTGGCGGTGGGGGAGGCGTTATTATCCCTCCTCCCGGTTCTATGGATCCTGGTTCAGCTGAGCTGCCTGCTGCATCAGCCACAGATCAAATTGTGCCTATCGCGGCATCTCTGGTTGGTTTGTGGGCGGGCTGGTTCCTGCTGAGTGTCTTGTTGTATGTGGGCATGGTGATCAGCGGCAGCAGTAATAGCTTTACTGAAACCCTTAACCTGGTAGGCTGGAGCAGTCTGCCTTTGGGAATTCGCCAGGTTCCTTTGCTCATTACAGCGCTGTCACTACCATCTGCGGCTGCAAACTCCGCGGGGCTTGCCTCCCTGTTGGCCATCACCAGTGGTCCAACCGGGTTTTTTCTAAGCGCCTTGCTAAAACTGGTGGATGTCTACCTGGTATGGCAGATAATCTTGATTCTGCTTGGATTGGGGCAAATTTCTCCGCTGCCGGTCAAGCGCGTACTGGGGATTACGCTCGGGGCGGTGGCACTTTTTCTGGTGATTGCGGCGATGCCTGGCTTCCTTTCATCCATATTTGCTCAATTAACCCAGCCGGTGCCGGGCATGTATTAGTTTTGCACTATGCCTGATTTCATCCAAACCCATCAATTGTTAAAGTATTTCACCATTGGCGATCAGGAAGTGCGCGCGGTCGACGGGGTGGATATTAGCGTACCGCGCGGCGCCTTCTCCATCATCATGGGACCGTCTGGCTCTGGCAAAAGCACCTTGCTCTACCTGATTGGTGGACTAGATCGCCCGACGGGTGGGCAGATCATTGTGGATGGTATCTCGCTTGCAGATATGGATGAAAACGCCCTGGCAGTTTACCGCCGTAGTCAGGTTGGATTTATTTTTCAATCATTTAATTTGGTGTCAAGCATGACAGCCCAGGATAATGTTCTTTTCCCATTACGTTTTGCCGGCATAGGTGATCGCGAGCGTAAGCAGCGTGCCATGCAATTATTAACGATGGTAGGCTTGGAAAATCGCGCCCATCACCGACCCACAGAGCTTTCTGGCGGGCAGCAGCAGCGCGTGGCAATTGCGCGGGCCCTGGTCAATAACCCCGCGCTGATTGTGGCCGACGAGCCAACTGGAAACCTGGACAGTCGATCTGGTTTTCAGCTGATGGAGCTTTTGGGCGAGCTGCACTCCGCGGGGCGTACCATCCTGATGGTGACGCACGATCCGCGTATGCAGAAATACGCCACCCATTTGATTTACCTGATGGATGGGCGTGTAGTAACTGAAAATGAATTTTTGGCCGCGAATGAATTGCACAAACAATAATGTGGAGAAACAAATGCGATACAAAACCCGATTGACTATGAGCGGTTTGGTGTTTTCCATTTTGGTGCTGGCTTTAATAGCCACACCGGCGCGGGCTACGCATCTAATGCAGGTATCTGATACTGTTACACCAACTGCCACACTCACAGATGCGCCACCTACCGCGACTCCCGTTACACCAATTGCAACGGACGTCATACCGCCAACCCCGATCACACTGCCAACCACGGTTATAACCAGTACTGTTACAGCGACGGTTTTGCCAGTCAATCGTCCTCTACTACTGGCGGGATACTCTTTGCCAAAAAAAGGCGCTACGGTTGATAATGATTTTGTTCTCAAGCTGCAATTAAATAACCAGGGCAGTTCAGATGCATATAATGTCATCATAACCATGCAGGGTGAAAATCTCATTCCTCGCGGAAATGGGGGCATTCAAGCGCTTGGGCAGATCTCAGCCGGGCAGAGCAGCGATATTTCACAAACACTTTATGTTTCCAAGGCGCTTGCCGGGCAAACGAATGCCACCTTGAACATCACTGTTGCGTATAGTGATGTTCAAGGTGCTTCTTATAGCACTACGTTGGTTATTCTGGTAAACCTTGCAGATGTTGCAGCTACTTCTGGAATTAATGGCCCGCTGGCAGCAACTCGCACGCCCACGCCATCCCCACGTTCCAAGCTGCTCATCGGTTCATTTCAAACTGATCTGGAAAAACTTCAGGCTGGCAATTTATTCAACCTGACAATCGATATCCAGAATCTGGGAAATATGACCGCCCGGAGTGTGACCATGATTCTGGGGGGCGCAACCATTTCGGCAGATGGCACCCCCACTTCAGGTGGTATAAGCGGCGGTAGCGGCGATCTCTCCAAATTCGCGCCGATGGGTAGTTCCAACCTGTATTTTTTGGGTGATATTACATCAGGGAAAACGGTAAATCAGAAGATCCCACTGGTGGTTAACGTCACTACTGAACCAGGTGTGTATACTTTCAAGATCTCGTTTGTATATGAGGATGGTTCTGGTAGTAAATTACTGGATGACCAGGTAATTACGTTGCTGGTATATGGTTTGCCCAGGGTTTCTGTCAGCTTTTATCAGGATGTTCCAGATTTTTCGGTAGGGGAATTCCGTACCCTGCCAATCCAGATCACAAATATTGGTAAAAAGCCGATCATTTTGGGGGATTTAACGATCAGCGCCAGCAGCGGCGTTATGGGAAAAAATAAGGCTACCGTGGGAACGATTGATACTGGAGGTTATTTCACCCTGGATGCAGAGTATACGGCTGATACGCCGGGTCCGGTTACACTGACGATTCAGATAAATTATACGGATGATTTCCAGCAGCCTGGTGTATTGGAAAATATGATTACCTTCAATGTGATCGATGCGCCACCTCCGCTCGCCCCGGATAACGGGAATGGCGGCGATGTTCCTTTGCCGGTGGAAGATAGCCTTTGGGACAGGGTCTTGAAGGCTGTGCTGGGTTTCTTCGGTTTTTCAGGCGGATAATTTGCGTACTATTGACCTTCTAAGACTGATTTTCGATAATCTTCGCCGTCAAAAAGGGCGCGTGGCATTGACAGCTATTGGTGTGGTCATTGGCACGGCAGCGATTGTGATGCTGGTTTCATTGGCGAATGGCATGCAGCAAGCCACTATGAGTCAGTTTGCCACCAACGGTATGCTGACAACGATAAATGTTTACCCTGGTGATGCGAGCCAGAACATGACCGGCAAACCTGTATCTGCAACAGATGCCGGCAAAGGATTATTAACATCTTCGGTAATGCGCCAGATCGCTGCGATTCCTGGGATAAAAGATGTCATCCCGCGTGCCGGCCTCGAAAGTGGTGCTGTGCTGAAATCTGGAAAACTCGAAAATTATGCTTATATCCTGGGATTGGGCGTAAAAGACACATCGGCTTTGGACGTGAAGATCGCTCAGGGCACTGGAATGTTGGAGAGAGGTACAGCCATTATTGGCGGCTGGATGGTAAAGAATTTTTATAATCCGGCGACCCGCCCAGGCGAAAATATGGAGCCGCAAACTGCGGATGTGCTTGGTAAACGTGTGCGATTAGTATTAACGCGTTATACACAGGATGGCGAAGTTCGTAAAACGGTTGAGTTGATGGTGGTTGGAATCACCAAAGAGGTAATGTCTGAATATGACAGTGCACTGCTTGTATCACTGGATGATGTGGAGAGCTGGAATGAATGGTCGCGCGGCAAACGTATCAACCGCAACTTCGAAGGCTACCCAGAGCTTCTGGTAAAAGCCGATTCAATTGACACGGTACTCTCTGGTGCCTCCAAAATCCAAGAATTGGGTTACCGCTCAGTAACCCCTATGGCTTTTATCAAGCAAATTCAGAATACCTTTACCATGATACAGGTGGTATTTGGCGGAATTGGCGCAATTTCACTTCTGGTTGCAGCGATAGGAATTGCCAATACCATGACGATGGCGATTATGGAACGCACGCGCGAAATTGGCTTGATGAAGGCCATTGGAGCCACTAACCGCGACATTCTTGGGATTTTCCTGGGGGAAGCAGCAAGCATTGGTTTTGTGGGAGGTCTTTTGGGCACAGCTTTAGGATGGGGGCTTGGCAAGGCATTTAATGGTATTTTTGCAGGTGCGCTGTCGGGTTTTTTCCCCATTCCTACAGTCTCAGCAGGTGTAACGGTTGAAATGGTGAACACGCCTGTCTGGTTGGTGGTTTTTGCGATTGTCTTTTCAACGCTGATTGGGCTGCTTTCCGGCTTGTATCCATCCATCCGCGCAGCCATGATGGAGCCTGTGGTGGCGCTTAAGTACGAATAGATTGATAAACCCACTCTCCCCTGGAAACAGGGGAGAGTTTTTCTTTAATGATATGATTGCGATTAATCTACAAAGCGAGGCCTGATGCAAGCGCTTAAATTTATTATTCTCAATTCATCTTATAGCATACATCGATTACAGCCAGATGCAGCCATCCCCAGGGCTGTTTTTGGCAGTTTGTTTTATAGCATCACAAAGACCGATAATGAGTTGTCGCTGGTTGTGCCTGAAATAATCGAAATTGATGCGGAGAACACCGACACAGGCTGGCGAGTGCTCAAGGTGGTTGGTACGCTCGAATTTTCATTAACTGGTATCCTGGCGGGGATTTCTACTGCACTGGCCCAGGTCGATGTCAGTATTTTTGCCATTTCCACCTTCGATACAGATTATATTCTTGTTAAAGATGCAAAACTAAAAACGGCCAAAGAAGCCTTGCTGGCTGCCGGGCATAAATTTGTACGCACTCCACAAAAACCAGTTGAAAAAGATGAAAACTTTCTTCAACGCAGCTATAGCAATATTTTGGTTAAGCAAATTCCGCTGATCAAGAATTTAATCACTGAAAAATTAGGCCCGAGTGCGCTGGTGACCTTGCGCAGCGAGGCAGCGCTGGCGGTTGCTGTGGGGAGCTTGTACGAGTTCTTGCCCGCGCCAGTGCGGTTGGTTGCCAACCGTGAGGCGTTTGTTAGCTTTTGTGTTCATAACCTTGATAAAATCCTGCCTGTAGCGCCAAAGCCGAAGGGCAAAACCAAGACAGCCCGATGAAGCCCTGGTCGCGTCTTTTCCTCCTATGGACACTGCAAGGGTTTATTGCGGCTGCCTGGCTGGTGCTTTTACCAACGGACACGGATAAAGGGGTTATTTTTGGATTCTCCGCGGCGCGTCTTATCTTATTCGGGGGTCAGATAACGCTCACCGGGGTTTCCGCTTTTCTGGCCTGGTTCTCACCGCGATCTACTTTTGTTATTCCCCAAAATTATTACAAACCTCTCTACCTGGTTTCAATTTGCGCGGCTCTTCTTTCTCCATTAACGATCGTTGTTTTGAACGGCCTTGGAAAAACATCCGGGTATATCTTCAGTGCTTATGCTGGGCGGCTCTTGCCGCTGGCTTTTTGGTTGACGCTTAGTTCTGTGGAATTGGCAATTTTTCTTGCTCGCAGGCTAACTTTTCAGAAAATTCCTCAGACTTTGTATAAACCGCTGGGGTTTGTGATGGTTATTCTGGTGCTGTTGGCAGGGTTTATCAGTATTACCAGGGTGGGGATCGTACGCTATAACGATGGTTCCTGGGGCGCGCCTGCCACCCCCTTGCTTGAATGGCAGATTTATCTGGTACTGCTTGCCAGTCTTGTTTTTCTTGCGATGGAAACACGCTGGCGCTGGCTGCAATCTGACCGTTTTATGGGCTTGTTTATTTATGGAGTTACCTGCCTGTTGTGGCTTTCCAAGCCGGTTAATCCTGGTTTTTTTGCCACGTCACCGCGTGCGCCCAACTTTGAGATTTATCCCTTTTCAGATGCTTTGATCTATGCTCAATATGCACAATCTGCGCTGGTGGGAAATGGTTTTATGTGGCCGGACGTACCCACGCGCCCCCTGTACATCGCTTTCATCACCTGGCTCCATGTTCTGGCAGGTCAGGATTATAATCGTATCATTATTTTGCAAACGCTTGTGCTGGCATTATTCCCTGTTGTTCTGTATTTTCTGGGAAAGGAGCTTGGCGGTCGCTCTCTGGGGTTGGGGTTGGCTTTGCTGGCTGTATTACGCGATATCACAGCCAATGTGGCTGCGCCCTTCGCGTTGAATTACACCTATACCAAGTTATTTTTCTCCGAGATTCCAACTGCATTGGTAATCAGCTTTTTTCTGTTACTGGCCTTGCGTTGGATCAAGCAGCCAAAACCATTTTGGTACCCTTTGTTGGCAGGCGGCCTGCTTGGGCTGGGTGCTCTCATCCGGCTGCAGAGCGCAGTTATTCTGGCAGCTGTTATTCCGATCAGCTTTTTTATTATCCCGAACAAAAAAAGGTGGTTGACGGGTTGTGTTCTGATCGTTTTTGGGCTTGGACTGGCACTTATCCCCTGGTTGGCACGTAACCTGATTGCAACTGGCGGTATTGTGCTCGACAATCCAATATCGCAGACTATGACGCTGGCCCGGCGTTGGAGTGGCGACAATGGAAATGAGCTAATCCCACGCCTGTCTGGAGAAGGTGATTCGCAATATTCCAGCCGCATGACGGCTCTGGCACTTGCCAGCCTGCGAGCAGCCCCCGGACGGATTTTAGGCTCAGCTGCAAATCATTTTATTAATAATGAGATCGGTAACCTGCTAATTTTTCCGCTGCGCGATCAGCTTAACAGTCCAGCAGAATTGGTTTGGCCAGAACACGCTTTCTGGCAAAACTGGGAAGGCCAGCCTTCGCCCGGTCAACTGCTGGTCATTGCTGTGTATCTTGGGCTTTTTGCGCTTGGGCTGGCAGCCGCCTGGCGCATGAACGGTTTAATAGGTCTGCTCCCGTTGAGTCTGAGCCTGGTCTATAATGCCTGGACAGCGCTTTTTCTCAGTTCAGGAGATCGTTTTCTCGTCCCGGTGGATTGGGCGGTTTATATTTATCATTTTCTGGGTCTCTTTACGCTTGGCAGGTGGATTGTAGGCGCAGGTTTCCAGGATAAAATTGTAAACTATAGCTTGGATATTGTTTTAGAAAAATCACCTTTTGCCTGGAAGAAGACAGTTCTTACTGCCGTTTTGATAATTTTTCTGGGTGCAAGTGTTCCGTTGACAGAACTGGTTTTTCCAAAAAAATATAATGCAGTCCAGGCTACAACCGGATCAGAGATTAGCCTGCGCGGCCGAGCTGTTTACCCGCGCTGGTATGCTGCCGGGGATGGCGAACCTGGCAGCGCTAAGTTGGGATATGGGGCAGTGGATGAGGCCCGGCTGGTGTTCTTCCTGGTTGGAGAAAAGAATATGCTGGTCATTCTCCCGCTCAAGAAGGCTCCGAATTTCTTTCCCAACAGCGGCGATGTGGTGATTGACGCTACTTTGCAGGATGGTTTTTTAAGCGCGCATAAAGTGATTATAGAGAAGGATAGCAAAGTTTCTGAATACATGCCATAATTGAATGGGTAATCAAGGAGAAACCATGACTGAAGAACCAAAAACAGAACCAAAAGCTGAAACCAAACCCGAAAAACCAGAAGCCAAAGACCAGCTTGTTCAAACCAGGCACTCGGTCAAAATCGGTGGTCAAGAAATCGCCTACACAGTCACTACTGGTACGATGGTGCTCAAAGAGGAAACGGTTGACCATGGAAAGGATTTTGAGCCAGGAAAACCAAAGGCCGAATTTTTCTTTGTGGCTTATTCAAAAGATGAAGTTGAAGACCCTGCCAACCGCCCTTTAACATTTTCTTTCAACGGTGGCCCAGGGTCATCGTCTGTCTGGCTGCATCTGGGGTTGCTTGGCCCGCGCCGGGTGGAGATGGAGTACGATGGTAACCTGCCAAAACCGCCTTATAAGTTAAAGGATAACGAATTTTCCCTGCTGGACCAGACTGACCTGGTTTTTATCGATCCGGTTGGCACCGGGTACAGCCGCCCGGTGGAAGGTCAGAAGGCCGGTGAGTTTCACGGATTCAAGAAAGACATCGAGAGCGTTGGCGACTTCATCCGTCTGTACACCACACGCTATAACCGCTGGCTTTCTCCCAAGTTTTTGATAGGTGAGAGTTACGGCACAACCCGCGCCAGCGGGCTCTCTGGTTATTTGCAGGAGCGGCACGGCCTGTATTTGAATGGCATCATATTGATTTCGTCAGTCTTGAATTTCCAGACCATCGATTTTGTCCAGGGCAATGAATTACCTTATGTCATGTTTTTACCCAGTTATGCTGCCACAGCCTGGTATCATCATGCACTGCGCATCCGTCGCCCGCTTCAAAAGCTGTTGGAAGAAGTGCAGGAGTTTGCCATTCATGAATATGCGTCCGCGTTAATGCAGGGCGACAAACTACCTCGCCGAGAGCGCCAGAATATTGTAGACAAACTGGCTCGTTACACTGGCTTGAGCGCGGATTATATTGAACGCTCCAACTTGCGCATTTCGGATTTTCGCTTTTTTAAGGAATTACTGCGTTCACGAGCGCGCACGGTAGGACGACTTGACAGTCGCTTTTTGGGCATCGACCCGGATACTATTAGCGATTCGACTCAAAACGACCCGTCTTTTACCAATATCATTGGCCCCTATACAGCTGCTTTTTATGATTATGTCCGGCGGGAACTGGGCTTTGAGAAAGATATTCCTTATGAAATTATCACAGGGCAGGTTCATCCCTGGTCATACGCCGAACACCAGAACCAGTTTGTCTACGTGGCAGAGATACTTAGACAGGCCATGAGCATAAACCCGGCCCTCAAGGTATTTATTGCCAATGGCTATTACGATCTTGCCACTCCGTATTTTGCCACCGAATATACATTCAACCACCTGGGGTTGGATGAAAGCCTGCGCGGCAATATCAGCATGGGTTATTATGAAGCCGGGCATATGATGTATATCCACATGCCAGCTCTTGAACAACTGAAGCAGGATCTGGCGGAATTTATTCGCACGGCTGCCTGAAACTATCCAAGTTGGCGCTTGCAAACGCGAAACTCCGTTATAAAATAAGAGTGAAACACTCTTATTTTATAACGGAGTTTTTTTTCTTGAGAGGTAATCGAAAAATGGATACTCGAACCCAGTCCACTTTAGACATTATCGAACGATTCAACCAGGCGGTAAATCAACACGATCTGGATCTGACCATGGCCTTGATGACCTCCGACTGTGTCTTTGAAAACACTTATCCAGCACCAGACGGAGAACGTTTTACGGGACAGCCAGCGGTGCGTGGTTTTGGAAAAACTTTTTTGAGTCATCACCAAACGCGCACTTTGAATTTGAAGAAACTTTTGCCAGCGAGGCACGCGCCTTTGTGCGCTGGTTATACCGTTGGGAAAGCGATGAGGGAAATCAGGGTCATATTCGCGGTGTGGATATCTTTCTTGTGAGGGATGGTCAGGTAGCCGAAAAGCTCTCTTATGTGAAGGGTTGAACCTTGATTTATCCTGCTGATGCTATTCCTAGAAAAATATCGAAGCTACTGTGAATATTGATGCAATCACGATCAACACTGAGCAGATAATGGAAAACCATCTCTGAAAGGGGTTGTTTACGTAATCGCCCATCAGGCTGCGGTCGCTGGTGAGCTTGATCAGGAAATAGAATACCAGTGGCAGAGCCACCGCGTTGATTGTCTGGGTAAGCACAGCGATCTGGAAAAGCGAAACGTTAGAGAATATGGCAATCAACAAAGCTACTAAAAGTTGAACGCCGTAAAGAATGTAGAAGGTCTTGCTCTTTTTGAAAGAATCGTCGAGACTACCTGAGACTCCAAAGAATTCGGCAAAGGCATAGGCCGTGGAGAGGGAAACCACAACCAAGCCCATAAAGCCCGCGTTCAGGATGCCCAGTGCAAAAAGTTTACCGGCCAGCTCTCCGGCGAAGGGTTGGATTGCCATGGCAGCCTGTTCGCCAGAAGTAAGTGTAATTTGATTGACGTAGAGCGTGGCAGCAGTGGCGACAATCATAAAGAACGAGAAGAAATCGGTCAAGAAAGCGCCCAAGTAGGTTTCGAGTTGAGAGAGCCCTACTTTTCCCTTTTCAATTTTCTTGTCAGAAGCAAAACTGCTGATAAAAAATTGTCCCCACGGGGTGATGGTCGTGCCCAGCACGCCCATGCCGATGATCAGGTAATCGCGCATATAGCTGCTGGTGAAATTTACACCGTTAGGAAAAATCAGGTTGGAAGTGGCTGCGCCCCAGTCTGGCTTGGCCTTGAAGGCAGAAAAAATATAAGCCAGGAAAAACAGGCAGGCAAGCAGCATGATGTTCTGCGTGAGCTTGTAATTACCTCGCGTGATTACCACAAACGAGATCAGCACAATGGCAATCACTGCCGGGACAGGGGAAATGCCGAATATTTCGCTGGTGGTCTTGACGGCTGAAAGTTCGGTGACCAGCGTGCCAATGTTGGCGATCAGCAGCGCTGCGAACATGAATATGGCCGCTCGAACGCCGTATTTTTCACGAATTAAATCGGCCAGGCCGCGGCGGGTAATGACTGTCAGGCGCATACCCATTTCCTGGGTGATTGCCAGAAGCAGGGTAATAATTGGCAGCAGGAACAGGATCGGGTAGCCTAATTTGGCTCCGGCGATAGAGTAGGTTGCCACGCCGCCCGCGTCGTTATCTGCCATGGCAGTGATCGTCGCTGGACCAAAAACAGACATGAAAAGCAGAACTTTCCGCCAGATGGTAGAAAAGAAGCGCCGGTTGTTGTTGATAAAGAGTTCGTTGTTCATTGTGAGCCTCTGTTGAAATTAACGGTAGAAACGAGGCAGGCGCTTCTTCCAGGCGGTTGGAATAATTTTATCCAGGGCATCATCCGCGGTCACAATTCCCTGGATAATATTCTCCTGGTTCACAACGGGTACAGCCAGAAGATCATACTTGGTGATGATCTGGGCAACTTCAACCTGTTCGTCAAGGGTATGGACTGTCTTAACCCGATCATCCATAAAATCGCGAACCAGGGAGGCTGGCTCAGCAAAGATCAGGTCAGTTAGCGAAAATACACCCAGCAAGTGTTCTTCCGGATCGGTCACATACACATAGAGCAGCGTATCAATATCTGAAGCGGTTTCGCGCAGAAGTTTAATCGCCTGTTCTGCAGTGATATCCGGGGGAACAATCGCATAGTCAGTGGTCATGATGCCGCCAGCTGAATCTTCAGGGAAGGTTAGCAGGTGGCGAACATCATCCGCTTCTTCTTTTTCCATCAATGAGACCAGTAGACGGCTGCGCGCTTCTGGTATTTCAGCTAACAAGTCTGCGGCTTCGTCTGGATCCATTTTTTCCAGAACGTCTGCCGCGCGTTCATCATCCATTTCGGATAATAGGCTGGCCTGAAAATCGGTTTCTACCTGTTCCAGGGCATCCGCTACTTGCTCAACATTCATTGATTCGAGAAATTGTCCGGATTCCATCTTATTCAAATCGCTCAAGATTTCAGCCAGGTCGGCCGGGTGCAGATCGGCCAGGCTTTCTGCTGGAACGCGCAAACGCATGAATTGGTCGTGGTGCAAAAGTTCCACGTTGTCCCATGAAATAAAATTATCTGTCAAAGGTATTCGCAGCCCGGATGCGATTGCATTGGTCATACGTTCCAGCCCAACCCGGCGCAAAATGCCCATCATGCCTACATCCACATTGCTGACATACAATGTGCCGTTGATGCGAACGAGTTGCAGATCATTGACCCGCACTACGCGAGCACCGTCAGTGTCGATGATCTGTTTATCAAGAACATCCCGCGATAAATACACGTCATCGTCATTAAGCGTGTACGTAGGGATGTCTTCAATATGGCACTTTAACGGGATTGCCGGGGCAAACAGTGACATAACTATGGAGTAGGGAATGATTTGTTTTTCACCACGCCGGTCGATAACCACTGCATCCACCACCGGGTGGGGAAATTCCGGGCGTTCACGTGCGATCAGGTCTTCCAATTTGCCAACATAGTTACCATCAAGATCGGTAATCGTTCGACCAAGGATTTCACTCAAAAAAGCCATAACAACCTCCTAATACCAGGAAGGGTCCCTGCAGGTTTTGCCAAAAACTCTTCCTGAATCTTTTATTTTGACAACGTAAGCTGCCGTCGTTTCAGCCTCAATTCTGCTGGGTTATTTCCTACGAATGACAAAACTGTCATTTGTAAGCCTCTCGCAAAGACAACAAAAAACCGCCTTCGCTGTGGCGGTGAGGCGGCGTTTTTTCAGGTTTGCACGAAATTTCCCCCATTGGTTGGAAGGGTGTAAAAATTTACGCCCCAACAAATCGAAGGAAAGTACGCGGACTGCCCTGAACGAACGTCAAACCACTTCGCCAGTTAACAATTGGACTTTGTCTAGAACTATCAGCGTCCACGCGCCAACCTCCTTCTCATCCGCGCAGTAAATTTGGGCAACCCAGGCGCGGTGGCAAAAAGAAACCTCCCGTTTGGAAAACAGGAGGTGAGTTAAAGCAACCAAAAATCAGCCAACACACCTCCTGGTTTAGCTTTGGCACTGCACGTCGTAAGGATACTATTTTTCCTAGCCACTTTGAGTGAAACCTTAATCCGATTTCACCTGGTCTACCCTTTAGCGTCTTTGGACGTTTCAGGGCAATGGCTTGTGTACCTTGCAGCCGCCTGGCCTAACGAGGGTTCAATTTGCTTGATTACTATACCCCCATGTTAAAGAAACGTCAAGAAATTTGCCATAGAGTGGTAAAGATTGTATTGTTATTGAAAGCCAGACATTCCTATTGCGTTTTGAGGCAACACCCGGTATCTTAGGCTTACCCAAAACAGGAGAATCTGCCGTGAAAGTTTTCTACTCCGATGTTCATTTCCAGCATAACCCACCCTTTGAAATCTTTGATGGTGGCGAAAAATTACCTAATTTTGAAGTTCCTGAACGCGCACAACGTATTCTGTCTGCGCTCCACCAAACTTCCTGGGCCGAGATACTTGCCCCGCAGAACTTTGGCCTGGAACCGTTGCGGGCTGTTCACGAAGCTGGTTATCTTGATTTTTTACGAAGTGCCTATGATGAGTGGCAGTTATCAGCAATTGATGCTGACTATCCAAAGACCGCCTTGCTGCCAGCCACGTTTCCACCTGCGGGCTGGCGGCGCAAACCATCCTCTCTTTTAGGCCTAGCCGGTTATTATATGATGGATTTGTCGGCTCCAATTGTTGCCGGTACCTATGCTGCGGCACTTGCATCGGCCAATTGCGCGCTGAGTGCTGCCAGTGCCCTGCTTGAGCCAGAGCCAACTTTTCAAAAAGCAGCATTTGCGCTGTGTCGTCCTCCGGGCCATCATGCCGGGCGCGCCAACTGTGGCGGTTATTGTTATATTAATAACGCCGCAGTCGCAACGAACTGGCTTTCCCGGAGCGGTAAAGTGGCTTTGCTGGATATCGACTATCATGCCGGGAATGGTACCCAGGATATTTTCTATGAGCGCGAGGATGTCTTGAGCATTTCGATCCATGCTGACCCCCATTTTGAGTATCCTTACTTCAGCGGCTATGCTGATGAGATTGGGGCCGGAGCGGGGCTGGGTTTTCACCGCAATTTCCCCTTGCCTGCTGGCACGCAGGATAGTCAGTATCTGGCTGCGTTGAGCGAAGCGCTGAAGCAGATCAGGGCTTTTGATCCAAAGTACCTCGTGGTTTCAGCTGGTATGGATTTGTATGGCGGTGACCCGTTGGGAAAATTTCAGGTTACGGCTTCCGGCATCCGCGCCATTGGCCGCGAAATTGCCAGCCTGGGCCTGCCCGCGTTGATTGTGATGGAAGGCGGATATAATAATGCTGCCCTTGGCGAAAACATGCTTGCTTTTCTCGAAGCATTTTGATGAAAGGAATGCTGGTCTAATTGATGGATAGCTGTGGAGGATTATGAAAAATCGTGCATTGAGAATATTGGTCAGTGTGCTTGTTCCCCTGGCAGCCGCCCTGATTATGGGCAGCCTGTTTTCCAGCCCTGCACCCGCGCTGCCTTATTACACCAATCCGCACCCCAGGGTAATGGTTTTTGCGCACATGGGCGGCGACGGTGTTTGGCCGGGAGATACACTTTATGCCTATGATCAGGCAGCCAGCCTGGGTGTGGATGCTTTCGATATGGATGCGCACATTACCAAAGATGGGCAAATTATTTTATTGCACGACGAGAGTGTCGAGCGTACCACGGGTGGAACAGGCCAGGTGGAAGACCTGACTCTTGCAGAGTTAAAGAAGCTGGATGCTGCCTATAATTGGTCAACCGATGGCGGCCAAACCTTTCTTTTTCGCGGCAAGGGTATTACTGTGCCGACCCTGGATGAAGTGTTCCAAAAATATCCCGATATGCGCTACCTGGTAGAGATTAAGTTGACCAAAACCCCGATTGCCAGGCCTTTATGCGATCTAATCCTAAAATACAACATGCAGGGAAAAATTATTATCGCCTCATTTCATGATGATGCAATGAAGATGTTCCGTGAAACCTGCCCGGGAGTGGCAACTTCCGCATCAAGAGGTGAGGTTCTGGCCTTTGTATTATTAAACAAAATCGGACTCACCAGCCTGATTTCACCGCAGTATCAGTCTCTGCAGGTGCCGTTTGATACATCCGAATCTTACGGCATTCCCATCATCACCGAATCTTTTATCAAGGCTGCGCATGCCAAAAACGTCAAAGTTGAAACCTGGACACTTGATGACCCGCAGTTGATGCAAACTTATATGGGCTGGGGTATTGATGGGGTCGATACCGATCGCCCGGATTTGATGATGCCGCTGGTGGCGCGGTAAACTGGAGGAATATTTTAATCCATCCAAACTGTGCGATCTTCAAAAGATGGCCGTTCGGCAATTGTTGTTTCTGACTGCTCGGGATACCCGATATATAGAAAACCTATCAGATGCTGGTCTGCAGAAAAGCCCAGAGATTTTTTGATTTCAGGATCGCGGGCATTATCGCCTGTTCGCCAGATGCTTGCCAGGCCAAGTGCGGTGGCTGCAAGAAGGATATTCTGGCAGGCTGCTGCTGTTGCTGCGATGTTTTCTATTTCATTAAATTTTGGTTCGGTTGGTTTATCAACACCAACAGCGATCAAGAGTGGAGCGCGCAATACTTTTTGCCTCTCTTTCTCAAATGCTTCCTCGGCCAAATCTGGAAATTTCTTTTTCATCGAAACCGCCATGCTCGCGCCAAGTGTTTCTCGTCCTTTGCCAGTTAACACAACAAATCGCCAGGGACGAATTTTAAAATGGTTGGGAGCCTGCACTCCAGCGGTTAAGAGTTTTTCGATGACATCACGTGGCACCGGGTCTGGTTTCACCTTGCCTAGCGAGTGACGGGAATAAATCGCGCTAAAAAGTTCCATAATCATTCTCCTATGAATTTTCAAGCATACAGGGAAAGCAGATGCCCGTCAACGGATGGGGAAGTTGGTCTTATGAAACTTTTATGAGTGGATGCAATTTGGCAATTAAACTGTAAAATAGAGATATGAGAAAACACACTTTCATATTCATTTGTTTCACTGCGCTTACAATGGCCTGTGCGTTGCCAGGCCTGGCTGCGCAGACTATTGTAACGGTCACTCCGCCGCCTGCCAGCATCCAGACCAGCGTGCCCACTGACACCAGTCAACCGACCTTCCTACCAAGTCTCACTCCAACACTCACTTTTACGCCGCTGCCCAGCCAGACCTCCACCATCACACTGACTCCAACTATTACTGAGACAATTGGTCCAAGTGCAACACCCACATTTTCTTTTCCTGTGGTTACTGTTAATAAGCAGGCTCACTGCCGTTACGGGCCAAACGTGGCTTATTTGCATGCGGCTGATCTCTACGCGGGGGATGTTGGTACAGTGCGCGGGCGCTTCCATTTGAGCAAGTGGTTGTTCATAAAATTCGATAAGCTCAATTACTTCTGCTGGGTGGCTCCCTCTGTCGTCGATGTGGTGGGAGATATCACCACCATAAAGTTTACGGATGTTTATTTACCTGGGCCGAGTGTCCTGTATAAGCCGCCGCAGAATGTGAGTGCCGTTCGTGATGGGAAAAATGTGACCATCACCTGGGATGTATTGCCAATGACGGATGACGATGATCGCGGTTACTTCCTGGATATTTTTGTGTGCCAGGGCGGTGCATACCTGTGGTATCCCGTTGCGCTTCCAAATCGCGATGCAACCTCTTACACGATTAAAGATGAGGCTGGCTGTCCAGTGGCATCTGGTGGTAAATTGTATGCGGTCGAAAAACATGGTTACACTCGTCCGGTTGAGCTTGGCTGGCCGAAGCCTTAAAAATATTACCTGCAATGTTATTGCAATGCAAAAGGGCGTATTTACGCCCTTTTTTGCTGCCTTGCATGGAACTATTTTGGTCTGATTGACATCATCAGAATATAGTAACCAATGTTCCATTTTGATCAGGCAAGAGGAGAAACGATGAACACAAAAAGAACTTTCCAACTTATTTTGGTGCTCGCTATTCTGGTGAGTTCACTTGCAAGTACTGGCGCTGTATTCGCCGCATCGGCTTGCGGAACTAGCTATACGATCATCAGTGGTGATACATTAAAGAAAATCGCTGCCAAATGCGATACCACCATCTATGCGCTGCGCCGGGCGAACCCAACCATTGGCAGTGGGGATTTGATCTATGCCGGTCAAATTTTAATGCTCCCGGGCGCCATCATCTATAAAAAGGATGCGTCCACCACTTATATCGTGGCGCGCGGTGACACGCTCAAAGCCATTGCCAATCGTTTTGGCACCACGATGGATGCGCTTGTCAGGCTGAATCCTGAGATTACCAATGCAAATGTTATTTACGAAGGCCAACGCATGCTGGTATCTGGCACGGGCAGTAGCGTGACACCTCCACCTGCAACCGGAGGTACTTATACTGTCCAAAGCGGTGACACGCTCAAGAAGATTGCTGCGCGCTTTGGAACCACCCTGGATGCCATCCTGCAAGTCAACCCGCAGATCGCGAACCCTAACCTGATCTATGTTGGGCAAGTGATCAACCTGCCGGTCTCTGCCACCACTTATGTGGTGCAGAGAGGGGATACGCTCAAGATCATTGCCGTTCGCTTTGGTACAACTGTGAGCAATTTACTGGCGCTCAACCCATCAATCAAAAATGCAGACTTGATCTATGTTGGTCAGGTCATCCGCATCCGGTAAAACACCGGTAGAAGTCAATAAAAAAGCGGCGCACCTCTTTGGTGCGCCGCTTTTTTATTATTTGTACGATTACTACTTGTCTTCAGCTACGTTCTTATCGCTGTATTTGAGAGCTACGTGAGCGGCAGCCAGGCGCGCAATCGGAACACGGAAGGGTGAGCAGGATACATAGTTATTACCGATAATGTGACACCACTCAATGGACTCGGGATCGCCGCCATGCTCGCCGCAGATACCAACCTCGAGGTTTGGCCGAGTCTTGCGGCCATCATCGATAGCCATTTTCATTAACTTGCCAACACCTTCGCGGTCGAGGGTTTGGAAGGGGTTCTTTGGCAGAATGCCCTGTTCTACATAAGTGACCAGGAAGTTACGCTCGGCGTCATCGCGGGAGTAGCCGAAGGTCATCTGGGTCAGATCGTTGGTGCCGAAGGAGAAGAACTCGGCCAGTTTGGCGATCTCGCCGGCAGTGACAGCGGCGCGCGGGATTTCGATCATGGTGCCGAACTTGTAGTCCAGGCGGGCTACTTTCTTCTCAGCCAGCACGGTGGCAGCAATGCGCACCAGGCGCGGCTGAATCCATTCGAGTTCTTTGACGGTGCCGGTCAGCGGGATCATCACTTCGGGCTTGACGACGATACCGCGCAGGGCGCAGTCGGCAGCGGCCTCGAAGATGGCGCGTACCTGCATCTCAACGATTTCAGGCATGGCGATGGAGAGGCGCACACCGCGCAAGCCCATCATCGGGTTGGATTCATGCAGACCCTTGATGGCGCTCAGCAGGTGTTCCTTTTCGGCCAGGCCGGCGGTTTCACCCTTGACGCGCATTGTGATGACTTCTTCCAGCAGTTTCTCTTCGTCGGGCATGAATTCATGCAGCGGCGGGTCGATCAGGCGGATGATGACCGGATGGCCATCCATGGCTTCGAACAGACCGTCGAAATCCTTGCGCTGGCTGGGGAGAAGCAGATCCAGCTGCTTGGTGCGTTCTTCGCTGGTATCGGCCAGGATCATCTTCTGGACGATCGGCAGGCGCTCCGTTTCAAAGAACATATGCTCGGTGCGGCACAGACCAATGCCCTTGGCGCCGTAAGCACGGGCGCGGCGCGCATCCTTCGGGTAATCCGCATTTGCCCATACTTCAAGGCGGGCAACTTCGTCAGCCCAGGAGAGCAGAGTGAGCAGGTCGGTTTGTTCTTCAATGGATGCGGCAACAGTGGGGATCTTTCCCAGGAAGACTTCGCCGGTGGTGCCGTCAACAGAGATCCATTCACCTTCCTTGATGACCTTATCGCCAACAACCATAACGCGCTTTTCGAGATCAATTTTGATCATGGATGCGCCCACAACGCAGGGGATGCCGAACTGGCGGGCAACCACAGCAGCATGGGAGGTGGCGCCGCCTTCACTGGTAAGTACGCCCTTGGAAGCGATCATGCCGTGCACATCATCCGGTTTGGTGAACGGGCGCACCATGATGGTGTCCTGTTTTTCTTCCTTGGCCATCTTTTCAGCCTTGTCAGCATCAAAGTAAGCCTGTCCAACGGCCGCGCCTGGTGATGCGTTCACACCCTTGGCAATGACAACACTGGCCTTTTTGACTTTGTCATCAAACTGCGGGTGGAGCAGGGTGTCAACATTATCGGTGGTGACGCGCTGAATGGCCTCTTCACGACTGATCAGGCCTTCATTTACCATTTCCACGGCGATTTTGACAGCGGATTTGGCGGTGCGTTTTGCGTTGCGAGTCTGGAGCATCCATAATTTGCCGCGTTCGATGGTGAACTCGACATCCTGGACATCCTTGTAATGCTTTTCCAGCTTGGCGGTGATATCCATGAACTCGTGATAGGCTTCGGGCAACTGCTTTACCAGGTTTTCAATCGGGTCAGCATTGCGAATACCGGCTACCACATCTTCGCCCTGGGCGTTGATCAGGTATTCACCCATCATTTTCTTATCGCCTGTGGATGGATCGCGGGTAAAGGCAACGCCGGTGGCGGAGTCATCGCCCATGTTGCCGAAGACCATCGTCACAATGTTGACAGCAGTACCCAGGTCGTCAGAAATCTTGGTGGCGCGGCGGTAATCGATGGCTTTCTTTCCCATCCAGGATTCAAATACTGCCTTGATTGCCAGTTCGAGCTGTTTGTTAACATCCTGTGGGAAGTCAGAGCCGATATGCTTCTTGTAAACTTCCTTAAAGGTGGCAACCAGGGTCTTCCAATCGTCGGCAGTCATTTCGGTGTCGACTTTATAGCCCTTCTTGGCCTTGTATTCAGCCATCGGATGTTCAAATACTTCATCATCCAGGTTGAAGACGGTGGTGCCGAACATTTCAACAAGGCGGCGATAGGAATCCCAGGCAAAACGCGCGTTGCCGGTCAGCTGTGTCAACCCTTCAACAACAACATCATTCAAGCCAATGTTGAGGATCGTGTTCATCATGCCAGGCATGGAGAACTTGGCGCCCGAGCGACATGAGACGAGCAATGGATTGCCCGCATCGCCGAAAGATTTGCCTGTCTCTTTTTCCACCGCTTTTAATGCGGTCAATGTCTGATCCCACATACCTTCAGGGAAATTGCCGACTTTTCGGAACTCGTTGCATGCTTCAGTAGTCACAGTAAAACCGGGCGGAACGGGGACGCCTGCGCGCGTCATATCTGCCAGGCCGGAGCCTTTGCCGCCTAGCAGACCGCGAACGCCTTCCCACGAACCGGCGTATTTTTCAGCATCTGCAACTTCTTCGAAACGATAAACCCATTTTTTTGCCATTTTTTGTCTCCTACTAAATGAAAGGATATGATAGCAACAAACGCATAACAAAAGAAGTTTACCATAATCTTTATACTCAAATCAGACTTTTTGTGCCCTCATTATAATAACTTTTTCAAATTCCAAATCGGTTTGGGTTTATCAATGCTTATACAGAGTCATCAAAAAATGGTTTGCTGGTAAGCTCCAGCTCTTCAGCTGCTCTTAACAGGTTTGTAAAGGATATGCAAAGTCGAATTTGCTGAAACTCTGGGATAATAATTTGGAAAGGAAATCTTATGGTAATCAAAGTATTGACCGTCGACGATGATTCTTCAATGACTGAGCTGTTGGGAGTATTACTGCGCAGCCAGGGCATGCAAGTAATTTCGTGCAATGATGGGTCAAGGGGGATTGAATTAGCCCACCAGGAGAAACCTGATATTATTATCCTTGATCTTGTAATGCCCGGTACGAGTGGGTGGGAGGTATGCAAGATCTTGCGCACAATTACTAACGCTCCTATTGTTGTTCTGTCCGCGCTTGATGATCCTGCGGTCATTTCTTCTGCGCTGGATGCCGGGGCGGATGACTATATGACTAAACCAGTCACCTGCAACATCTTGATCGCTCGTATTAGAACATTGACGCGTCGCTATATGGTGGAAAATCATAAATCGACCATGATCAGAGATGCAGTTGTGTTCAAACCCGGGTCTGAAAAAACAAAGACCACCCCAAGACCTTTGCAGGCCTTACCGCCCAGAGTACAATAGATAAAAATTTTGGAGGCTGGCTGTGCAAACCTGCTCACGTTGCAATGCAAATTCCCCGGATACGGCGACGAACTGCGTAAATTGTAAAACGGATTTACGTGAATTTTCCACCAGGGCGGTAGCGCTTAAGAATTTCCGCAGCAATGCGCGTGTAACTTCAGTGCGGATTAATGTGTCGGATGATGCCTGCCCATTATGCTATGAATCCCGCGGCACATTTGCCAAAGAAGTTGTGCCTGTTCTGCCGCATGAAGGCTGTTCACACAATCACGGCTGCCGCTGTACTTACGAGCCGGTGCTGGGCGAAATTTATCCTTAAGCATATCTGCTGGAATCAAAAATGCCCACTGAATGTGGGCATTTTTGATTCCAGCAATTGCCATTGCGGTTTTATCGAAAAACATTATTCACATTGAGAGCAAATATCTCAGGGCTTTTGCCGTCTCGCTGGGAGCCTCTACTGCAGGGCTGTGTCCTACATCGGGCAGCTCCGTCAGCATGGCTTGCGGAAGCATTGTTTTGATTTCTCGAGAACGTTCATTAGGGATAAGAGCATCTGCCAGCCCATGTACCAGGACAATCGGTTTTTTATAAAATTTCAGGACTTGTGCGACATCTGGCCGTTCTGCCATGGCGAAAAGTGCGCTTATCAGACCGGTTGTCCTTTGGCGTAATATAATTTCTTTGAAGAATGGCGCAAGCCGGGGGTTGTTGGAAAGTTTATCTGCCATGCCAGCCACTGCGCTGACTCCGTTCTCATCCACCTGCCGGGCAGTGGCATAACGGCCAGCCTTTCGCTCGGCGTTATCTGGAGCGGCCTGGGAGCCGATCAGACCTATTCCAAGCACTCGTTCAGGATAAGCTTTGGCAAAAGCCAGTGTTACATAGCCGCCCATCGAATGCCCAACGATATATACCTGTTGAATATTCAATACATCCAACAAGCCCGCCAAGTCTGCGGCCATTTGCTCAACCGTAGTTGCGCTAGCTGGCGCATTCGATTGACCGAATCCTCGCAGGTCCGGCAGGATCAGGTCAAAATCTTCATCCAGGCAGGCTGCCAGCGCATCCCAGGTGGTATGGTCAAGCGGAAAGCCGTGCACAAGCAGCATGGGCAAGCCTGTTCCGCGGCGTTCGTAAGCCAGAGAAACTTCATTGATCTGTACAATTTTCATCATTTTACCTTATAACCTTCCCTGCTTTTTGCCAGCCAGCCGCGTGCAAAAGTCAATGCCGCATCCCGATCTTTCAGGTTGCCTGCCGCCTGGGTTTCACGAATGGCCTCCAGCATTTTGCCAATTTCTGGTCCGGGTTTAACTTTGAATTGGTTGATTAAATCGTCACCATTGAGCAGTTGCGGCGGTCTGATAATTTCTTCGGGTTTCTCAAACCAGGCTTCCAATAGTGATCTACAAACCTCCAGCGTGTTGGCCCAATGGTCCTGTGTCAGCGTGTGGTCATAGGTAGCGCGGGTATCAGCCAGCGCCAGCAAGATCAGATCAATCCCGGATTCACTTGTATCTCGAAAAAACCGGTACATGGCTTTACGGCTTACCTCATGTCCATCTGCTTTGCGGCTGGAGTGGGCATGTACGCGCATGTGATGCTTGATAATGATCTTCAAACGATCCAGCTCACCGTTGCTTAGATGCAGCGCCATGCCGCGTTTACAGGCTGTCAGCGAGCCCTGTTCATCATGACCCAGGAAGCGAATGCGGCCGCTTTCTTCGACGGTCATCGTCTGCGGTTTATTAACATCGTGATACAACGCTGCAAAAAATAACAGCGCGCGCGCAGAGCGATCGACATTCAAATTCGCTGCCAGGTGTGCGCCAATCTGCTGACGGTAGCGGCCCAGGCGTAGGACCAGCAGCCCATTCATCAAGTCTGCATTGGCCTTCCCCTCATCATATTCCGGTGCCAGGGCTGCCAGAATACCTTCCAGGTGGCGCAACACACCAAGGGTATGCGTCCAGACATCATGTACGTGAGGTGCAGTCTGCTCCACGTTTTTTAGCGCGCTCAATTCAGGGAGTAAATATGGAAACACGCCCAAAAGTTCCAGTGCGCGGATGGCAGCATCTGGTTTGGGGCCTTCCAAAATTTTGAACAATTCATCGCGCTGGCGTTCCGCCGAAATATTGGGCAGCAAGGTAACGGCAGCCTTCAATAAGATTCGAGTTTCAGGGTCGATGGAAAAATCAAAGGCTGCTGCCTGCCGTACTGCGCGCAAAATACGTACCGGATCATTTTGAATCGCCGCCGCACTACATGTGCGGATGCGTTTTTCGCGGATGTCTTTAACACCCCCCAGCGGGTCGATGATCTCTCCACTTTGGATGTTCATGGCGATGGCATTGATCGTAAAATCACGCCCCAGCAAGTCAGATTCCAAAGTCCGACCGCGATAACCGGCAAAATCAAGGATATCGCGGCTGTTATCAGGGTTTTGCAAGATGACCCGCCCGGTATCAAAGGCTTCATCCAGTGGAAAAAAGGCCGCGGATAAGCCATCGGCAACCAGTTTTGCTATTTTGAGTCCATTTGGCGTGGCAAAGTCCAGATCATGGTTACTGCGCCCTCGCACAGCATCCCGCACCGCACCGCCTACCAGAAAAACGGGTACATCTTCAGGCAGCAGCGTGCGTACGGCATCCAGCAGGGGAGAATTTACAGGCATCTCTGGCATAAAACGAAGTTCCACTTTTTCTTTGCGGCGCGAAATTCGCGCAAATTGAAAAGCTTGCTCACGGGTTTCGGCCTGCGCAACGATTTTTCCTCGCACAAGTGCTACCCAGCGCCCGGCATAAGCGTTGGTCTCGGGAGCATCCTGTTCAGGCATGGCTATTAGGCCTCTGGTTTTTTGTACTTATTCAGATCGGCCGTGGCAATGAAGGGCAGGTGACGAAAATGCTCATCGATATCGATGCCGTACCCAAAAATATATTTATCAGGAACATCGAAACCGACATAATCGGCAAATACCGGAACTTCCCGGCGCATCTTTTTATCTAACAATACACAGACTTTCACGCTCAGGGGATCGCGGGTTTTCAGCATCATTAAGACGTGTGCCAAAGTGCGGCCGCTATCCACAATATCTTCTACGAGAAGGACGTGGCGGCCTTCGATATTGGTCATCAAGTCCAGGTTGACACGCACATTGCCGCTCGAAGCATAGTGCCCGACTCCGTAGGATGAAAGCGACATACAATCCAATTCATGTGAAATGGTGATGTGACGAGTCAGGTCAGCGGTGAAAGTGATGCCACCACGCAGTAAGCATACCACCAGCAAATCTTGCCCGGAGTAATCGCGGCTGATTTGCTCTCCCAATTCTATGACACGGTTTTCCAGGGTACCTTTTTCAACGAGTACTTCATCAATAAATTCATGATAATCTTGCATTTGAGTTTCTCCGTTCTGACAGGGGGTTAATTAGTTGTCGCTTTTGTACCGATTCAAGTCTACGACCCCTATGAAGCGTAAATTGCGGTAATACTCATCCAAATCAAGCCCGTACCCAAAAACAAATTTATTTGCGATGGAAAATCCCCGGTAGTCAATGGGGACCACCACTTCTCGGCGTGATTCTTTATCCAATAGGGCACACACCTTCAGGGATTTTGGGTTGCGAGTGAGCAGCATTTCCAGTACATGTGCAATGGTATGGCCGCTATCTACAATATCTTCCACTAGAATGACGTGCCTGCCCTCGATATTGGTTTTCAGATCCAGCGTCATGCGCACATTGCCAGTTGATTCACGTGCACCTTCCCCATAAGAAGAAACCGCCATGCAGTCGATTGCGTTTTGTACACTCAAGTGGCGCATTAAATCCACCAGAAAGGGCAATGCGCCGCGCAAGATGCAGATGAGCAGGATTTGTTCACCGGCATAGTCGCGATTGATATCTTCAGCCAATTCTTGCACGCGTTGTTGAAGTGTGTTTTCATCAATCAAAACTTCGGCCAAAATGTCTTTATAATCTTGCATTATTTGCTCCTATGCTGGCATCTGATTCGGCATCGTTTTCAATTGTTCAGCGTTCCATTAACGCGGGACATCGTGATGTTTACGGCAGCGAGCTTCGTATAATTCAGAAGCGCCAACGATGACAACCGGGTCATCATAACGTGCTGGTTTGCCATTGACCAGACGCTGTGTTCGTGAGGCCGGGTCACCGCATACCATACAGATTGCCTGAATTTTATCCACATGCTCGGCCATTGCCATTAACGTTGGCATGGGGCCAAAGGGTTCGCCACGAAAATCCTGATCCAGCCCTGCGATCAATACTCTAATGCCTCGCGCAGCCAGAGTATTGGTAACCTCAATAATTCCTTCGTCAAAAAATTGAGCTTCGTCTACTCCAACAACCGTTGTATCTTTATCCAGCCTGTCAAAGATGGCACTGGCTTTTTCAACCGGAATGGCGTCAAAGTCCGCCCCGGCGTGGGATGTTACTTTTTCAACGGCGTAGCGCACATCAATCGCTGGTTTGAAAACCTGTACTTTTTGGCGCGCGATGACGGCTCGCCGCATTCGGCGAATAAGCTCATCGGTCTTTCCGCTGAACATTGACCCGCAAACAACTTCAACTGACCCGTGAGTATGCTTCATATCCACTCCAGAATAATAAAATAATAACAGGCAAATGCCAAAGCATTTGCCTGTTTAGTTTACCTGATATTTCAGTTTGTTGGTACGCTTTTTGCCAACTAGAAAATTTAGGCGGCTTCGCCTGCGGTTTCGGGAAGGTCGTAACCCAGCGCGCGAATCTTTTTCTTGCTGTCGATGAGAGCCTTGCGGCCAAAGCCTTCGATGGCCAGCGCAGCGTCATCGCCTTCGCCCAGTTTAGCCATCAGTTGGGCAATGGTAGTGATCCCTGCTTTTTCAAGGGCGCCGCTGACGCGAATGCCAAGTTCAAGTTCAGTGATAGGCTTGGGAGGCGCTTTGCGGGCTTCTTCCTTGGCCTTCTGAGTTTCGACATATTCCTGGCGAACCTGCAGCTTCTTGTAGAAGCGGTCTACCTGACCTTCAACATCCAGGATGCGAGCCTGCTCGCCAGAGAAGAACGGGTGGCATTTTGAGCAAACTTCAACGTGAATGCTCTTGCGGGTAGAACCAGTCGTCCATTTTGAACCGCAGGACGCACAGACTACCTGCGTATCGGTATAATAAGTTGGGTGAATTTTTGGTTTCATATCAATCGACCTTAGGCCTGCTCAGCCTCGGCAAACGCCTCAGGGGGGAGGACGTTCACGCGCTTGCGGCCATGCACAACATCAAAAACTACCACGCCATCAATTGTAGCAAACAGGGTATCGTCAGTACCAGCGCCCACATTCATGCCAGGCTTGATGTGCGTTCCACGCTGACGGATGAGGATGTTGCCCGAGAGCACAAACTCGCCAGCATATTTCTTCACGCCCAAACGCTGGGCGTTGCTATCGCGACCGTTGCGGCTGGAACCGCCACCTTTTTTATGAGCCATAATATACCTCTCTTACTTTAATTCAATTTTCTCAACGGCAAGGCGGGTGTAATTCTGGCGATGACCGGTCTTTTGGCGAATGCGCTTCTTGGGCTTGTAGTGGAAGTTGTAAGTCTTCTCGCCTTTGAAGTGCTCAACGACGGTTGCTTTAACTGAAGCACCCGCCACAATCGGCGCGCCAACGGTAATATCGTCACCGTTTACCAGCAGAAGCACTTCGTTCAAGTCAATGCTCTCGCCCGGTTGGACATGCAGCAAATCAACCTCGATTGTGCCGCCTTCGACAGCTTTATATTGTTTGCCGCCGCTTTCTAAAATAACGTATTTCATAGATCCTTTCTCCTGGTCTTCGCTTCACCGCAGTCGCCGCGTATCGTTCAGGTTGCCGCCGCGCTACGGGGAAGCCGGGAATACAACAAGCAAATACCCCGTCATGGGGTATTGGCGAGAGAGCATTATACACTTCATGTCTTAAACCGTCAACCACGAATTCACCAGAAATGCACCCATTCAAATGTTTATAATGAGAACATCCGCATGGTATCATCCTGCAAGTTTAGCAAGAATCGGGTGTCAGCCATCCCTGAGATTGTTTACAATATTGGCAGGAAAGGAACCAGAATATGGACAATCTCCAAAACAACTTTCAGCAGCTTTGTGAAGACTACCAGCGCATTGAACAGGCAATTCGTTACCTTGATAATAATTTTCAACACCAGCCGGAATTAAAGGAAGTGGCTGAAAACGTTGGGTTAAGTGAATACCACTTTCAGCGTTTATTTACGCGCTGGGCTGGCATCAGTCCCAAACGCTTCCTGCAATTCTTAACCAAAGAAAATGCCAAAGAACAACTGAAGCATAGTTCTGTACTCATCGCAACTTATTCTGTCGGGTTATCCAGCCCGGGGCGTCTCCATGATTTGTTCGTCAGTACCGAGGCTGTCAGTCCGGGAGAATACAAAACTCATGGGAGCGGCTTGACTATTCGTTATGGCTTTCATCGCACGCCATTCGGTGAGGCTCTGATTGGGTTGACAGAGCGCGGTATCTGCCATCTTTCATTTGTGCAAACAGGTTATGATGTTTCGTTGATGAGTTTGAGAGAGAATTGGTGGAACGCCTATCTTTTGGAAGATTCTGCTGCCACCGGGGCATTGGTCGAACCGATTTTTTTCCAGAACCATAACCCGGCTCCGCTCAAGCTGTTTGTTTCCGGAACCAATTTTCAATTGAAAGTGTGGGAGGCTTTAATGAGTATCCCGCAGGGTTCGCTGACCACATACGAACAGATTGCTGTGAAAATTGGACAGCCGGGTGCCTTACGGGCTGTAGGTACGGCAGTTGGTCAAAATCAAGTTGCTTATCTCATTCCATGCCACCGTGTTATCCGTAAGATGGGTGATTTTGGCAATTACCGCTGGGGTCCAGTCCGCAAAAAGGCTTTACTGGGTTGGGAATCAGCACAGGTAACGTGATTTCTGCTAAAAAAGGATTCTATGAAAACAAAAATCTGGTCAGCTCTTTTGGCGGTTTACCTGGTTTGGGGCTCTACCTATCTTGGTATTCGATTTGCAGTGGAGACTATTCCGCCTTTCTTGCAAGCTGCTGTGCGGTTTCTCATCTCTGGTACGCTCTTGTTTACCTGGCGGCGCATGGCGGGGGACCCGGCGCCAACTCGCAGCCAGTGGAAATCGGCTGCGATCATCGGTGGTTTGCTGCTCGTCGGCGGAAATGGGTTGATCTCATTGGCAGAGACTACCATTCCGAGCGGTGTGGCTGCCTTAATAGTGGCTACCATTCCCATGTTTATGGTGCTGGTGGAGGCACTGCGACCCGGTGGTGTCAGGCCAACTTTTTGGCAAATGATGGGCTTGCTGGTGGGGTTCAGCGGGGTTATGCTGCTCATTGGCCCGGCCGAGTTTGGCGGCGTGCGCGAATTTAGCCTTATCGGTGGCGGCATAGCGCTTTTTGCTGCTTTTTTATGGTCCCTGGGTTCCATTTACAGTCGCAATGCTGATTTGCCCGAGTCGACTCTTTTATTAACCGGTATGGAAATGCTCGCTGGCAGCCTGGGACTATTCATTGTTAGCGGATTGATGGGCGAATTTACGCATTTTCAGATTTCAGATGTTTCCACCCGCTCCTTTCTCGGGCTCCTTTACCTTATCAGTTTTGGTTCGCTGGTTGGCTTTACATCTTATGCGTGGCTGCTGCGCAATGCCCCCATTTCTTTGATCTCTACTTATCCGTATGTAAACCCGGTGGTGGCGGTTTTTCTTGGCAGCCTTTTTGCCCGTGAAACAGTCAGCCCGCGCATTCTTGTTGCCGCATTAGTGATTGTTAGTTCGGTGGTTGTCGTAAATATCGCAAAAAAACAGGGTCCTATTCCAGTTGAACCTGAAGAAATAGTTTAGCACGAATGCATTGTGAAGGAAAAAGTGTCGAAAAACAGCCTGGCCGTTGGAATTTCCCCAACGGCCAGGCTGTTTTCTGTCTTACCGGAAATAAAATTCTAGTTAGCAGTCAAAATACAGGGTGAATTCGTATGGAGTAGGGCGGATGCGCACCGGATCGAGTTCCACCTGGCGTTTGTACCCAATATAAGCTTCGAGCAAGTCACTGGTGAAAACATCTCCCTTAAGCAGGAATTCGTGATCAGCTTCCAGCGCTTCAAGCACGGCTCCCAGGGAGCCAGGTACCTGCTTGATCAGGCGGGCTTCTTCTGCGGGCAGCTCATACAGATCCTTATCCTGTGGGTCACCCGGGTCAATGCGATTCTGAACACCATCCAGCCCGGCCATAAGGATGGCAGCGAAGCACAGGTAAGGATTGCTGGATGCGTCCGGGGCGCGGAATTCAACGCGTTTGGCTTTGATGCTCTTTGTAACCGGGATACGGCAGATTGCCGAACGATTGCGCTGAGAATAAGCCAGGTTAACCGGTGCTTCAAAACCGGGCACAAGGCGGCGGAAGGAATTGGTGGTTGGTGAGGTTAGAGCGAGCAGAGCCGGGGCATGTTTGAGCAGGCCGCCAATGTAGTATTTGGCAGTATCTGAAAGACCCGCGTACCCGGCCGCATCATAGAAGACATTGGTGTCGCCCTTCCATAAAGATTGGTGCACATGCATGCCAGAGCCATTATCGCCAAAAAGCGGTTTGGGCATGAATGTCACTGTTTTGCCATTCTTGCGGGCTACATTTTTGGCGATGTACTTATACAGCAGCAGGTTATCAGCCATACGAGTCAGGGTGGTGAAGCGCATACCCAACTCGGTCTGACCTGCAGTGGCAACCTCGTGATGATGAATTTCCATCGGCACGCCCGCCTGTTCCAGGGTCAGCATAATTTCGCTGCGAACAACCTGAAGTGTGTCGGTGGGCGGCACAGGGAAATATCCGCGCTTGGGTGAGATCTGTCCGCCGAAGTTTTGGCGATCAGAACGGCCGCTGTTCCACCAGCCTTCATCGCTGTCAATGTGATAGTACGATTCGTTGGTACCACTGGAATAGCGCACATTATCGAAAATAAAGAATTCAGCCTCTGGTCCCACAAAGACTGTATCGGCAATGCCGGTTTGCTTAAGGTAAGCTTCGGCCTTGCGCGCTACATAACGCGGATCGCGGCTGTAGGGCTGTAATGTGATGGGGTCGAGCACGTCACAGGTAACTACCAGGGTTGGGATTTCTGCAACCGGGTCAATGAAGGCTGTATCAGGATCGGCCATTAATAGCATGTCCGACTCGTGGATTTCTTGAAAGCCTCGGATGGATGAACCATCAAAAGGGATACCTTCTGTAAAAAATTCTTCGTCGAGACGCCTTACAGGAATGGTGAAATGCTGCCAGGTACCAGGCAAGTCTGTGAAACGAATATCCACCATTTTTACGCTTTTGCCCATCTCTAAAACTTCACTTATGGTTTTTGCCATGAAAAAACTCCTCCTCGTTCAAATTAAATATTTTGTTTTATCGCAAATAATTATAAAATTACGATAGAGGAGAGTCCATACCCCAAATGGGTACTCTTGGCTGGCTTTAGGAATATTTATTGAATTTATCTAGTTATTAATTCTCCCCCGGGCGAAAAACTTGTTATCATATTTGGTGCGAAATTTCTCCGCTCATACCGTCCTCGGTCAGGCTATCAAGTTTAACCATATCCAACTGGTTCCATCTCAATTCGGGAGCCCAGGCATTGACACGAATGTAGTTATTGGTGAGGCCTTCAATTTGCCAGCCGTTTTTGGATCGAGTGGCAGACGCTTCCCATAATACGGGTAATCTCTCATTCAGAAATTTCCTGCGATAGGTTGCGCTCAATCTGGCAAAAGCGGCTTGAAGCAGGTGGTTGCGTTCCTTACGCACATCGTGTGGAACTTGATCCCGCATGCGCGCGGCTGGCGTGCCTGGCCGGGCCGAATACCTGAAAACGTGTCCACCGGCAAAGTCGATTTCTTGAATAAATGCCAGAGTCTCCTCGAATTCAGCGCTAGTTTCGCCTGGAAATCCAGCAATGACATCGGTAGTGATTGCCACACTTGGGATATATTTGCGGGCAGCTTCTACAAGGACCCGGAAAGAATCAGGGCTGGTTTTACGCAGCATGCGCTTCAGGGTGGCAGTACTGCCTGATTGCAGTGGTAAATGCAAGTGCGGGCAAAGCCGGGTATCTGCCCAGAGAGAAAAAAAGCCTTCATCGAGATCCCAGGGCTCAATTGAAGATAGACGCAGGCGTGCAGGGTTTGTTTCATTAAGGATAAGCGTAATAAGATCTCGTAGGTGAAGGTTGAGTTCCTGCCCCCAGGAGCCGAGGTGCACCCCGGTCAACACAATTTCCCTTGCGCCACCTTGCAGTGCAGCGTTGATATCTGCGATGACCTCATGCGCTGCTCGCGAACGTGCGCCGCCGCGGGCAACGGTCGTGATACAAAAAGTACAGGCATTATCACATCCGTCCTGAACCTTAATAAATGCCCGGGTCCGTTGGCGCATGCCGGGGATGGGTTGCCGTGAAATTGGTTCAAGATCGAAGGTTTCGGAAACATTGGCTGGGTCTTCCCTAGGGTTCATACTGAAAACCAGCGCATCCTTGCGCTGGTTGGGAATCACTTGAACGACATTTGGGAGTTGTGCGGCTTGTTCGGGTTGCAGGGTTGACCAACAACCTGTGACGATGATCTCTTTTGCTCCGAGGCGCGCTGCCTGGCGGATTTTCTGCCGCGAATCAGATGCGGCCTCTGTGGTAACTGAACAGGTGTTAACCACCACGAGTTCGGCAGTTTCGGCTGTGCTTACAATCGTATGCCCCTGGGCGCGAAACTGGCGGGCCATTTGCTCTATTTCGGCCTGATTAAGCCTGCAACCTACCATGTCAAGGTAAATATTCATGTACAACTACCTGTAAAATATGAAACCAATCTGCTGTAATGAGCCTGGTTTCAGGGTTTGATCGCTACAAAATTATCAAAATAAACATCTGCGCCTGGCTGTTCAAAAGTTCCGGCCAGAATGCCAACATCCCCATTGGGGAAAGTTGCATCTAAAACAGTTGCCACCAGCGTATTGTTGACATAAAAGGATAAGGTACTGTCAACGCAATCCGCGCGTAGGCGGTTGATCTGGCTACCGGTTAGAATTGCATCATTCAGTTGCATTTTTTCACCGCTAAGCCAGGCAGCCTGACCATCTTTTACTTTGCCAATGCCAAAGTTACCATCAGCGCTAATGACAAAGAAATAGAAATTCTGTTCATCTTTAAGACGGCAGATTAAACCCATGCGGTTGGTAAGGGGTCCAGCTGGGGTCATCAGGGAAACTTCAGTGCGTACTGAGGCAAAATTCATACCGGGGTGGGTCCAAAGATTGGTATCAGGTTGGCCAACCATGATCCGATATGCCCCGTCTTTGTAACCAGCTATGCCAGGCACCGAGTTAAATTCCCCCCACCCACTTTGCGGGTTGCTGAAAATATCCTGATACAGCACACTGCCCGAGGAAACCAGGCTTTCCGCTAGACCGGTGGTGCTGCACGCCAGCGCGGGGATAAGAAAGAGTGAAAGAAGCAAAAAATATGGTTTCATCGTAGTTTAATTGTACCTAAGATTTTACTGTTTTAACGAAAATATCGCTCGAGTAGTTTTATTGCTTGCCGACCGATCACGCTGGACGGATCAGATTTAACAATGTTTTCAAATTCATATTTTGCTTGAGCACCTCTGTTGGTCTGTAAATATAGCAGTCCCAGGTGTAGATGGTAACTGGTAGTTTGTAGAGTATCGCCAGCAGCGAGAGCTTTGTTAAACATTACTTCAGCCGCCTGCCATTGACCGGCCGCCATTTGTGCGCGGCCCAGCATATCCATGTAAAGCGGGTTTTTGGGTGCAAGAGCATAGGCGCGCAAAGCGGCCTGTAATCCATAATCTTCAATAAAGGCGTTATTCTCCACGCAGAACGTAGCGAGCGCATACCAGTTCGCAGGGTTTTGAGGTTCCAAATTTACAGCTTGCGTGTAGGATTTCAGTGCCTCGGGCAGGTTGTCAGTTGCCTGGGCTCCGCCCAATGCCAGCCACCAGGCCGGGTTTCCTGGCTCAAGTTCGGTCGCCTTTTTAAATTCAAATTGAGCTTTTTGTGGTTTTCCTGCTTGCTGCCAGTATGCTCCCATAAATAGGCGTATGGGCGCGGATTTTGCGTCCAGGTTTATTGCCTTGATCAGTGTTTGCAACGCTGCGGGTGATTTATTATTTTGCTGCGCGAAACCCAACCAGGCCCAGGCAATGGCGTATTGTGGGTTGTTTTCTACCGCCAGTGAGAAAGCCTTTTCAGCCAGAATCCATTCGCCCATTTGCGCCAGCGCCTGTCCACAAAGCATCAGAGGGTAGGATGATTCTTTTGAACTGGTTTTGAGCGCTGTAATGAGTTTTTCCAGGCGGGCAGCCGAAAGTGGGGATGATGATGCCGCATTTTCCAATAATGCCAGAGCATCCGGACTTGCGGAGGCTGCCTTCAAAATCCCCATCCTTTCGCTGGCATCTGGATTGGTAGGGTCAGCGTTCAACCACTTCTGCAATACACGTTGTTCTGCCTCGTAATTTTGAGCGGAATGATAAGCAATTGCAAGTCGCAAGCTCGCGGTTGGAATTTCCTTATTTTCAGAAAGAAGGTTTTCCCATTCGGAAATTGCTTTATCAGATTCGTCGATAGCCTGATAAGCATCACCGAGGCCAATTTGCCCGGCGGGTGAAAGTACACCATTTTCGCGGGCTATGGTAAGCAGCTGAATGGCGTGTTGTGAATTGTTACGGCTCATTAAGCTTGCCAGACCTGCTTTTTCATACAGACTGGGCTGCCAGAAAAGTTGTTTTGCAGCGAGTTCGTAATATCTTGATGCATCCGCTGTGTTTTGCGTGTAGTTTGCCAACGCCAGATTTTGATAGCCTGCCAGGATAGGCGGCAGCGCAATCAAAGCCGTTATAGATAATAAAAATAAGAACCTGTAAAACCATTTCATATATTTTTTATTATAAGTCCCTCGGCAATCTTTTGGGCAAGCCGTGCTATAATCGCCACCATAAACTATGCAACTACTCAATGACCTTATCGCATTTTTAGCCAATCCGCCCGGCAACTTGGTTTATATACTGGCGGTTGTTTTTACGTTAATTGGCTCACTGCAGGGCGCAATTAGCCAGTGGCGTGCTTCTGATTATCCACAGGCTAGGCGTTTGTTATTTGGTCTGACGCTCCTGCTGGGTTTTCAAACGGTTCTATTTGCCCTAAGCGGCCTGATGGAACAGAAAGTAATTGCAAACCAGTCACTGCTGCCTGTTTTTGACCGTGCTGTGGTCTTGATCAGCCTGGTTTGGGTGATATGGATCTGGACTTTCCCGGAACCATCCAGGTTTGGCGATGCGGCAACTGCATTATTGAGTCTATTGGTGATTGCATCACTGGTTTTTGGGGTTGTTGCGTATGCGAGCGGAAATTTTGAGCCAGGTTTATTCAACGAATCAAACCAGGCATTTTATTGGAGCCTGGGTGGTGCCGTCATTCAGGTATTGGGAATCGTTCTGTTGCTCATTCGCAAACCGTCTCATTGGGGTACGGGCATGGCAGTGTTGGTGCTCGCTTTAACCGGTTTTCTGCTTGACATATTTTTGCCGGTCGTCAAAGGGGACTTTTCTGGTATTTTACGTTTTTGCCTTCTCGCTGGTCTTCCGCTATTATTAACTCTCCCCATGCGGTTTCCTACCCCAATTTCTGGTTCACAACCGCATACGGTTGCAGTTTTTCAGCAGAAAGTGGATGATGCACAGCGTCTTTCTCTTGAAGATGGTTCTGAACATTTGGTTCGTGAGCGTCGCCGGTACAGTACCGATCCCAAGACTTTGCAATCCTTGCTGGCACTTGCCGCAGAAAATGATGTCACCAAGATCAACCAGTGTATTGCGCGTTCCCTGGCGCAAGCCATGCTGTCTGACCTGTGTTTTTTGATCTATATCGGAGATGATAAAAGTACACTTTTCATTGCCACAGGCTACGATCTGATCCGCGAAGAGAATCTGGATGGCGGCCTGGTGAACAAGGAAAGCATTCCGATGATGGCCAATGCAGTTCTTCGCGGCCGCCCGTTGCGCTTGCCCGCAAGCACCACTTCTTCTGATCTGAAAGGCCTGAGCGATCTGCTTGGTTTACCCAACCCTGGCAACCTGCTTAATGTTCCAATCAGCTCAGAAAAAGGAATTTACGGAAGTATTTTGCTGCTTTCACCGTACTCCAACCGGGTTTGGAATGCGGATGATCAGACATTCTTGACCACGATTGCCTCCTCTTTTGTCCCGATTATTGATCGAGGCAGGCGCATTGCTGAAGCAGATCAGGATCGGAATCGTGCTTTGTATGTCACAGAAGATGTGCAGGCTCAAGAAATGCGCATGCAGGCCGCTATTTCGGATCTGAACGGCCAGGTAGAATCTTTAAAGGGACAGTTACAACAGGCTGCAGTAAATGCTGTTCAGCAGAAGGAAATTGGACAAAAGTTTCAACAATTGGAAGCTGAAAATCAAAGATTGCGTGTCCAAATGGAAGGCGCAATGACTGCGCCTGGTGCAAATGCTTCCGCAGCCAACCCGAATGTTCAGCTGGAAGACGAACTGCGCCAGACTCTCAAGGAAATGGCCCGGTTACAAAACTCGCTCGCTGAGTCGAATATAAAAATCTTGCAGTTGGAGAGCAGGCCAACTGGAAAAATAACTTCTGATCAAGTTGAAGTGATCGCCTCTATATCTCAGGAATTGCGCCAACCAATGTCTTCCATTATTGGGTATGCAGATTTACTTTTGGGCGAGTCTGTGGGAATTCTAGGCGCGCTCCAACGGAAATTTATTGAGCGGGTGCGTGCATCGACTGAGCGCATTGGCAGCCTGATTGATGATTTGATCCAGATTACCACGCTTGAAACGGGCTTGATGGCTCTAAAGCCTGAATCTGTTGATTTAAATTTGATCATCGATAATGCCATGGCGTATACATCCAGCCAGCTAAGAGAAAAAAATATCACGCTGCGTATTGATATTCCTGAAAATTTACAACCTTTGCACGCAGACCGTGAAGCGCTACAGCAAATCCTTATTCACCTGCTGCAAAATGCCGGGGCGGCTTCTCCAGTTGAAGGTTCGGTGACTCTGCGTGTTCGCACGCAAAAAGAAAACGATATTGAACAGGTCGTGATACAGATTAGCGATACAGGCGGGGGCATTCCTCAAGAGGATTTGTCACGTGTATTTTCACGCCTTTATCGAGCCGAAAATGTACTTATTCAAGGCGTTGGTGATACCGGCGTAGGCCTTTCAATCGCAAAGGCTTTGACTGAAGCGCAGGGCGGGCGCATTTGGGTCGATACTGAAATAAATACCGGCTCCACTTTTAGCGTATTACTGCCACTAAAATCCAGCCTTTCTGAAATTCTGCAAGGGGAATGATTTATGGATACCCTGCGGCAAATCGGTGCAGGATTTTTACTTGCAGTTATTTCCATCACGCTGGTTTTAGGCGGGTTTGTTTTATCCGTTACCGAAGGTGGCAAGAGTAATGTCCAACCCAGCGTAATTCCATCGCTGCCAGTAACTGCAACCATTCTGGTAGTTCTTGAGCCGTCCAGTACCGAAATGGTGGTTCCCACTATTTCACAACCGCCCGCTACTTTAACTGTTGTGATGACAGTTACACAACTTCCCCAACTTCCTACCCAGACCTCTACTCAATTTAATACCAGCACACCTCCACCTACGCCGGCTTCGTGCACACCGCCACCTGGCTGGGTGGTTGTGGTTGTGCAATCTTACGACACGCTGTATTCACTGGCACAAACCTTTCAGACAACCGCTAAGGCGATAAAAGATGGTAATTGCCTTTTTAGTGACCAGCTTATTGTCGGGTCTTTTATGTATGTGCCGCTTAGGCCAACAGCTACTTACGTTCCATGTGGCGCTCCAGCAGGTTGGGTAAATTACTATGTTCAGCCTGGCGATACGTTGTATCAAATCAGTCTGGCCTATCGTGTTACGGTGGAACAACTGCAAATTGCCAACTGCCTGGGGAGTTCAACTTATATTCAGGCGGGCAAAATCTTAAAAGTACCCAATGTTATTCCTTCCACGCCGGTCAAAACGGCAACCCCGATTTGGTATGTGACAGCCACTCAGATCATATTACCTACTGTTTCTGTTGCTACACCGGTTGATACGGCAGTACCAACGCCTGTTGATACACCCGTGCCGCCACCAACAACTTATCCCTGAGTCAGTCATATAATTCAATTCTGGCATCCAGGTCCGTGCTAAAGGTGTAAATCTATCTCCTTTGCAAGGGTGGTAATTGCTAGTTTTATTGATATTCTCATGAATAAACGTATCGCAAGCCTTGCTGTGCTCCTGCTGTTCTTTCTTTCTTCTTGCGCGCCTGCTTCTAAGGCTGCGCCTTATTTGCCATATATTTTTGTTACTGTTGGACCGGATGCAACAGCGACGCCCACACCGTTTCAGCCCTCCGCTATTCTGGTAGAACGAGTTTCAAAGGTTACTAAACAAGCCCCAGCATCTGCTACGATTGCCCCTCCTGCTGAAACGGCAACGCCATTCCCAACAAGCTCCATTCTTCCAACGATACAGCCCACACCAGAAATGGTTACCCAGCCGCAGCCAGTGATTGATTCGCCTGAATCCGTCACTTTCTTGCTATTGGGATCTGATACCAGAAGTGGAACTTCCTTTCGCACCGATACCATGTTGGTTGCCATTGTTCGTCCAAAGGATGGGCAGCTTTCTCTTATTTCCATTCCTCGTGATCTTTGGGTAAATATTCCTACAGTAGGTATGCAGCGTATCAATACCGCATACCAGTTTGGTGAATTCAGCGGTTATCCTGGGGCGGGAGCTGGTTTGCTTAAAGATACCATTCTGTTCAATCTGGGTTTGCAAATTGACCATACGGCTATGGTTGATTTCAACGGTTTCCGAAAGGTTGTGGATACCATCGGTGGTGTTGACATGCCGATATCTTGCGCATACACTGATTGGCGCTTGTTGGATCCTTCTTATGATCCTGAAGATGAAAATAACTGGTTTCTCTATACCGCGGGGCCAGGGCTTTTGCACATGGATGGAGATATATCTTTATGGTACGCGCGTTCGCGAAAACGTTCAAATGATTTTGACCGCGGACGCCGCCAGCAGGAAGTTATTCGCGCAATATATAAGCAGGCGTTGAGCAGCGACTCAATTGCACGAATCCCCCAATTGTATAATGACCTTTCAAGTTCTTTTACCACCGATCTTGGGTTGCCAGATGTTTTGAAACTTTCTCCCCTTGCTTTGCACATGACCAATGCCGATATCCGTTCATATTATATTGCCGGTGACATGGTTACCTCCTGGATTACGCCAGGGGGGGCTTATGTGCTCTTGCCAAATACCGAATTAATCCAGCAAATGATAAGCACGGCAATGTTGCCTTCGGCACGCCCACAGGAACGGGAAAAAATAACAGTTGAAATTCAAAACGGTGTCGCCACAGATGGTTGGGATGCGCTTGCCGCAGAGCGCTTGAACTACGCGGGGTACCAAACATCCATTCACGCTGCTGATCATCGTGAGCATGCTGTGAGCCTGCTGTATGATCTATCGCCAGATCAAGATCGAAACCGTTCAGCCAGCCTGTTAACGATACTGGGATTGCCTGATAGTTCCCTGGTTTCCGCGCCGTCCAAAAATAGCAAAGTAAATTATGCTTATATTGTGGGTGCTGACTATAATCCTTGTTTCGATCCAGCTGGCATGTCTCCCTGAAAGCCAAAAAAAGATGTCATTTGTAATAGGGGGATTGTGACAAAAGCATTTCAAAGATGTAAAGGCCATTTTATTCGTTTCAGATGTGCTACACTATGCGCGTAGTGAAATATTATTTTGGTTTGTTAGAGGAGCAACTATGGCAGAAACCGCCAATGTTACCGCGCATATCACCGCTAATACAACGATAACCCCCGCCATCGCGGCGTATGAAATGTTTTTGAATGATCAGGGCCGTTCTCACTATACAGTAAAGGCTTTTTTGTCCGATTTGCGCTTGATGGCTTCCTATTTTCCTCCTGATCGCACACTTGGTTCAATTGGAACCGATGATCTGAATAATTTTTTTGATTGGATGCAGAAAGTGCGTGGTGTGCCTTGCAGCCCCAAGACCCTGGCACGCCGCATCACCACTGCCAAGTCCTTCTTCCGCTGGCTGCACAAAAATGGATTATTGCTGATTGACCCTGCCGAGAAAGTAATTCAGCATTCAGTCATGAGTCCTTTGCCTACTACATTGACAGATGACGAAATTCAGGCTGTTTTGTTGGCAGCTGATCGTTACAGGCGTAAAGCCAAACCGGATGCACGTCCTTATACGCTGTTGTATCTGCTGCTAAGCACGGGAATAAAAAAGAATGAGTGCCTTAGTATCCATCTTAATCACATCGACCTTGAATCGCCGGATGGGCCCATTCTTTTTGTGCGCTATGGCAGTCCAGCAAATCGGTATAAAGAACGAAAATTGACTGTTTCTGATGAGTGGATTGCTTCTTACGAAGAATATTTGGGTCAATATAACCCTACTGAAAACCTGTTTCCCTGGTCGCCGCGCAGGTTGGAATATTTACTAGAAGATATCGGTGAGGACGCTGGTTTGACAAAGCACCTATCTTTTGACATGTGCCGCTGGACGTATGCGCTTTCTGAGCACCGTTTGGGCACTGAAAGCGATAGGATCCGCCAAAACCTTGGAGTATCAAAAATCCAATGGCGTGAATTAAACTTGAAACTTAAGCAGTTAGCAGAAAACAATGCATAACCCAAAGGGCAGGTTTCAAACCTGCCCTTTGCTATTTTGTACAGTGATCTTTATCGCCCGCCTTGTTTTTTTATCAATCTTCATTCGTTCAGATAAACGCAACCCCACCACCCACACAATTTCATCTCCCAGGCAGACTAGAGGCCAATGCTGCCTGAGCCTTTTGGGGATTTTCAGGTTGACAAATAAATCCGTCAGTTTTATGGTTTGCCTGGGCATGCCCAGTGGTTCGAATCTATCACCTGAGTGACCTGTTCGGATGTGAACACTTTCTTCCACCTGGTCAGCTGCCAGCCAGGCGGTCAATCGGTCAGTATTGGACAGAGCCTCATCATACAGATTTTCACCAGTTTTTTCTTCACAGGTAAAGAACCAACCGGATTCCAACTTAATCTGACCGGGAACGACTGGAATCAGGTTGTTGTCAGGCGCCTGTGGCCAGTGTTCGCTGGGGAGTATTGCATGTTTATGCATCAGGTAAAAAAGGTTGGCTTCCTGATAGGTACACAAACCGCCAGTCAGTTCGGATGTCTTAAGTGCAGCAGCTTTGCTGAGCACATCAAAATCGATATCGCGCTCGCCCGGGCAAAGTTGGAAAGCTGCTTTACGGAAAAGATTCCTGCGCAGGGCCGGGTGCATTTCTTGTAATTTGACAAGCTCAAATGCCAAAAAATCCTGACCTGTCATCTCAATAGAATGATCCCAGGCGTTCTGAATTAACTCGCTCAATAGATCGTAATCGCCCTGTAAGGCCAGGGCTGTTTTGCTCAGGGCTTGTTTGATATGGGGATTATATTGTTCAAGGATGGGTAAGAGTTCATGGCGTAGCCGGTTGCGAAAATAATGTAAATCGGCGTTGCTTGCATCGTTACAGGGCTGTAGTTCGTGTTTGCGGCAGCAGGCTTCAGTATCAGCGCGTTTCCACTTCAACAGCGGGCGCACAAGCGGGATTTGCGGGTCAAAAGATGGCAGAATCACACGGGCGGGCATGCCTTTCAGCCCGGAGAGGCCAGCGCCGCGCACAAAGTGCATGAGAACTGTTTCTGCCTGGTCATCAGATGTGTGCCCTGTGGCGACAGCCTGGGCTTTTGCTTCACGGGCCGCATGAAACAAGAAGCGGTATCGCAGTTCTCGGGCTGCTTCTTCAATGGATAAGCCTTCTTTAATCGCGTGCTCAGCCACATTGCCAGACCCGCCAACAAACGGAATCCCTGATTTTTCGGCAACCTCATGTACATAAGAAACATCATTTGCTGCCGTTGGGCGCAGTCCGTGATTAAAAGATGCCACAATCAGTGGGTAGCCAGTCTGAATCAGGGTATGTAAGAGAGCCAACGAATCTGCCCCGCCAGAAACAGCCACCAGAATGGGCAACCCTGCTTGCAGACCGCAGGCAGAAAGGTCAATGGTTGGCATATTTGATTTAGAGCTGGTAAAGCTCAACCAGTACACCGCTTGCGCTTTCTGGATGGATAAAAGCGTAGCGTTTCCCATCGGCAGCCGTGCGCGGCTGTTCATTGATCAAACGCACGCCTTTGGCGGTTAATTGTGCCAGCATCCCCTCTATATCGTCTACTTCCAGGCAAACATGGTGCATGCCCTGGCCGCGTTTGGCCAGGTATTTTCCAATTCCAGAATCATCGCTGGTTGGCTGGACGAGTTCAATCTCGCTGCCCGCTACAGGCAGAAAAGCCACTTTGGATTTTTCAGCTGGCACATCACGCAGTTCGTGTAACTCAATTCCAAGTGCATCGCGCCAGAAGGCGAGCGATGCATCGATATCTTCAACAACAATGGCTACATGGTTAATTCGTTTTATTTTCGGCATGGATTCCTCGCGATTTCCAGATCTTCGTTTTGTTTGGCCCAAAAAATTTCGGCAAATATGGCTATGTCAGCCGATTAGGTTCGTTTTGTTACTCATTCGGTAAAAGATAAACAAAATTGCTCATTCCCGGGCGTTCCTCCCAGCCTTGTTTTTCATAAAATTTACGGTCATACGATTCACGGTCTTTTCCATTAAGCAGCGATAGGCGATAACAGCTGCGCTCTTCGGCTTGTTCTTTTACTGTTTCCAACAAGGCAGTTCCAACTCCCTGCCCGCGGGCAGACGGACTCACAAATAATTCTGAAATAAATCCCTCTGGCCCCGCCATAAACAGATAGGCCAGCCAGTGCACGCTGACATAGCCCACCACCTGGGCGTCTTCATCGACACTGACATAAACGGAGTGACTTTCATCGGCCAGGCATTCTGCCAGGTGGCTTTCCACATGGGTGATGGCCTCGGCGTGTGTTTTGCCGTTAATGGCCTTGAACCAGCCGATTTCGCGCAGTAATTTTGCCAGGGCTGGGCAATCAATAAATTGGGCGGAGCGAACAGTAAAGTTCATATCTACATTTTACCTTCGATTAAATCCATGTAAGCGCCTTCCAGTAAATCGGCGGCAGGGATGCCCAATTTTTGCATAAGGTCCTCAGCAATTGCCTGCCCTTCATGGTCAGTTTGACCGGGCTGCATTACAACTTCCAGTTCCATAAATTTTCCCAGACCACTCACGTCATCCAGGTGAATACGGGTTTGCCCGGCCAGATACAGGTAGCGCGTCTTTCGCACCACTCCGCGTATGCCGTATGCCAGGCTGAGCACGGTCTTAAGATTTTCCGCATCGTCCGTTTCAAAGATATGGTATTCAGAACGCTTTGGGCCGCTCTTGTTGGAGCGTGCATAATAGATAAGTTGGGCGCGCCTGGCTGCCAGCACGCGCAGCTTCAACCGCCCCTGCGCGGTGATAAAAAATATATCTTCCTGCTCGATGATCTCGCAAGTTGTATCGCTCAGCGCCGCGGCACGCGACTGGATTTCATCAAATTTGTGGGCATAAGCCTTGATTTCTATGTTGGCTGGCATAATATTTCCTGTCTGTTGTGTTGATTAAACAAAGGCGTATCATACTACAGGGGCGCGTCTGTGTAAAATCTCCCTACCCAAAAAGCCAACCCCCACATGGGCTGGCTTTTTGGGTAGGCGTAAGGTCTTACTCTGCCGGTAAGAATCCCAGCATGCCAAATAATCCTCTCATCATGCCGTGTGCAAAATCCGGCTTCAGGAATTGGTTTGGACAGGTGCCTGGGATGACACTGATGTTGTTTTCGCGGCAGACTCTCACCGCTTCGGATGAGACACTGCTCATGTTGGCAGCCAGACCAGGTTTTGTGCCCATCATGCAATGCATCCAAACGTGCTTGATGCCCAGATCGACACACTGCTGAACGATCTGTTCGGTTACAGCCGGGCGAGTCAGCATAAATACAGCATCCGGCCTTTGCGGGATCGAGTTTAGATCCGGGTAGCAAACATCACCGTTGAATGTATTGATGCGTGGATTTACTGCGAAAACCTGGTATCCGGCTTCTTTGAATTTTGTATAAGCCAGGTTGCATCCGGTTTCGCGTTTATCAGAAACGCCAACCACTGCAATTTTCTTTTGAGCTAAAAATGTTTGGACGAGAGAGTCAATTCTTTCCATGAGTTTTTCCTTTAATCTAAAAAGATAGTGAAATAATACACTATTAAATGTGGCGAAGGCAAGTATGACTCATTCTTAATAACGCGTTTTCTGAGACAAAAGCCTTTGTCGGCTGCTCGACAATCAAAATAATAGCAAAAATACCAAAATATTATGTATATTGCAAAAATATTTGACAAACATTTAATGTTGTGCTATCATAGCAGGTATGGAGACCACAATATGACCAGTATTCCACAGACATGTCCAAGTTGTTCTGCCCTTCTGGCGGTCACTCAATTGACCTGTACTTCTTGCGGGACGAGCGTGGTGGGGCGCTTTGAATTATCACCATTTTTCAGGCTTTCGCAGGTCAGTCTACACTTTCTAGAAGTTTTTGTGCGTAACCGGGGGAACGTCAAGGAGCTTGAGCGCGAGACCGGCGAATCCTATTGGGCCATTCGCCGCCGGTTGGATGAAGTGATTGCCGAAATGGGTTTTGAACAACCTGGGCAAGATCATTCCACCCGTCGTCAGGAGATACTGGGCCAACTGAGCCGCGGCGAAATAGATGTAGCTAATGCCACTCGCTTGTTGACCTCGTTGGGAAAAGAATAACATTCGTTGCCTATTTATTGGAAAGGAGCTTAACATGGATTTGAAAAAAGAACGCATGATGATTCTCGATATGATCTCGGAAGGCAAGATTACCGCTGGCGATGGTGAACAGCTCTTTAAAGCGCTTGAGCAGAGTGTCTATGCTGCCGAAACAGGCGAAGAAGAAGGTCAGCAGGCGGATAAAAACCCGCCCACACCGCAGCAAACTTTTTCAGGGCGTGCCAACCGGCAGGAACAAATCTTTTTTGGCGAGATTGCCAGCGCACTGCGTGAGGCAGGCATTGACCATCTTACGTTAAGTGACGTTCAGGAATTGGAAACCCAACACATCACCCCGGAATATATCCGCGAGATGCTGGCGCTTGGTGTTGAGCCGGATGGTCTCGGCGCCTGGATTGAAATGCGTATAAACAACATTACGCCAATGTATGTGCGTGAGTTGCGCGAGCTTGGCATCAACGATCTGGATTCGGAAGAATTGCTTGAATTAAGCAGGAACGAAGTCTCGGTGAAATTTGTTTCTGAACTTCGCATTGCGGGATTGAAAGATTTGGATACCGATGAATTGGTGGAACTCAGCAATAACAACATCTCTCCTAAATTTATTATGGACTTGCGTGCCGCTGGCCTCAAAGACCTGGATGTGGATGAATTGATCGAGCTAAGTAACAATGGTATTTCATCCAAATACATCGCCGAACTGGCAGCGTTGGGGTTGAAGACCCTGGATGTGGATGAACTGATTGAGTTGGGCGCAAACGATGTTTCTCCACGCCTGGTGGCAGAATTACGGGAATTGGGATTGACCGATCTGGATGTGGACGAGTTGGTGGAATTGACAAACAACGATATCTCTCCCAGGTATATCAGCGAGCTGCGTGAATTGGGATTGACCGATCTGGATGCAAATGAATTGGTGGAATTGAGTCAAAACGATATTTCCCCGCGCTATATCGCTGAACTGCGCGAACTGGGCCTGGATGATCTGGAAGTGGATGAGTTGGTGGAATTAAGCCAGAATAATGTCACACCTGAATTTCTGGCAGCTTTGCAAGAATTTGGTCTGAAAGATCTGGAGGCGGACGAGATCATAGAACTCTGCCATCAGGGCGTTACGGCACGTTACGTGGGTGAGATGAAAGCGGCCGGACTGGTGGCTGTAGATGCCGATGAACTCGCAGAATTAAAGTCGCATAATGTGAGCGCACGTTTTGTGCGTGAATTGCAAGAGCTGGGGTTTACCGTGATCCCGGCAGATCAATTGATTGAAATGAGCATTCACCATGTCACACCGCGTTTTATCCGTGAAATGCGTAAACGCTTTGGGGCTGACCTGAGCCTCGAACGTTTGATTGAGCTAAAAGAGCGCGGGCTGGATACAGAATTGATCTATACTTAATTGCACGGTGTTACAAATGATATAAAATGTCATTTGTTGGCTGAGGGACGCTTAAACGTCCCGTTCGTTCTCTCAAGAATAAAAGCGAGTCTTCCTTTTGGAAGACTCGCTTTTGTCTTAACAAAACAATATATTTCGGAAGGGAAATAATATTAAAAACCAACGGCCACATACTCACCCCATACCGCGCGTAATGTATTGCAAACTTCACCCAGGGTCATCTTATTTTCCACGCATTCAATAAACAGCGGCATCAGGTTTTCACTGCCTTTAGCGGCGCTGTCGAGCCGCTGGCGCAGTTCGCTGATCTTCTGATTGTCGCGACCGGCTCGCAATGTAGCCAGCCGCTGATGGGCGGCAGCCTCAATCGCCGGATCGATTTTTTGTCGCTCCAGGGTGATTTTTTCCTCGCTTTGGAATTGGTTAACCCCTACCACAATCTGTTCGTTTTTCTCAATTGCCTTTTGAGCGGCGTAGGCTGCATTTTGAATTTCATTCTGCATAAAGCCGCGTTCAATTGCATTGAGCGCTCCGCCCATCTCATCGATACGCTGGATGTATTCTGTGGCGCGTGTTTCGATCTCGTTTGTGAGATGTTCGATCAAATAAGAACCTGCCAGTGGGTCAATTGAATCCGCGACACCTGATTCATAGGCGATGATCTGCTGAGTGCGTAATGCTACGCGTACGGACTTTTCTGTGGGAAGCCATAAAGCCTCATCCATCGAATTGGTGTGCAAGGATTGCGTCCCGCCCAGAATGGCTGAAAGCGCCTGCAGGGTTACGCGTGCCACATTATTTTCTGGCTGTTGTGCGGTCAGGGTGGACCCGGCGGTCTGGGTGTGAAAACGCAGTTGTAAACTGGATGTTTTTTGTGCGCCGAAGCGGTTACGCATGATCTTTGCCCACATTCGCCGCGCAGCGCGGAACTTAGCAATTTCTTCCAGCACATTGTTATGCGCGTTAAAAAAGAACGAGAGCTGTGGGGCAAACTCGTCAACTGGCAGCCCTGCTTTCAGGGCCGCTTCCACATAGGCGATTGCATTGGCCAGTGTAAAAGCCACTTCCTGTACAGCTGTGGAACCTGCTTCACGAATATGATAACCAGAAATGGAAATGGTGTTCCAGTTGGGTATATTTTCAGTGCAGAAACCAAAAATATCCGTGATCAGCCTCATGGATGGCTGAGGTGGAAAAATATAGGTTCCCCGGGCAATATATTCTTTCAAAATATCGTTCTGGATGGTGCCGTGTAAATCCTTCATTTCCGCGCCCTGGCGCTTTGCCACCGCAATGTACATGGCCAGCAGAACACCTGCTGGCGCGTTGATGGTCATGGATGTGGAAACCTTGCCCAGTGGGATCTGGTCAAATAGCGTGGACATGTCTTCCACCGAGGAAATCGCTACACCAACTTTTCCTACTTCACCAAGTGCCATGGGATCATCAGCATCATATCCGATCTGGGTGGGCAGGTCAAAAGCGACAGAAAGACCGGTTTGTCCAGCGCCCAACAGGTAGCGGTAGCGACGATTTGATTCTTCAGCGGTAGAGAAACCCGCATATTGGCGCATGGTCCAGAACCGTCCTCGGTACATGGTTGGTTGCACACCCCGCGTGAACGGGTATTCACCGGGGAAACCAAGCATTTCTTCGTATGAATCCGCTTCCTTGTCCAGTGCCAGGCAGGCAGGCATCTCAATTTCCGAACTTGTTTCAAATTTTGACTTGCGCTCAGGAAACCTGTCAATTGATTTTTTGTAAGTTGTTGCTTTCCAACGTGAGTATTGATTCTGGATGGTCATGCTTGCTCCATTAATCGCTTTTCTTTTGTAAAAAAAATGTCAGTGTATATTGTTGTGACCAGTACGCCTGGGCTTATTGTACTTTCTTTAGAACACTCTCGGGCGGGTTAGGTGACACTGTGGCTTGTGAATTTTATCACCATCGTACTGCTTCTTCGTTTCGTAATCTCAAATTTTAGGTTTCAGGCAACTTTTTATTCAGAATAGCGTAAAAAAAGAGACGAAAGTCATTTGTGCACGGTGGAGCAAAGTGCTACACTGAATAGGTCAGATTTTTAGCCTGGAGGTTTTGCATGGGACGCACACTAATGTATGTCGGGGCAGGGATTTTATTCTTAATCGGTTTGTGCCTTGTTGGGTACGGCCTGTTAAGTGTGGTGGGTTCCACTTCAGCGCAGGGAGATTCAACCTGGCTTTCGATTGGGATTGGAATTGCCTGTGCGGGTGTGGTTTTTCTGGCCGGGGGCGCGGGGCTTGTCTGGCTGGGTTCACGAAAAACCGGCGCAGGCGATACTGTCCAACAGGTGGTAATGAAAATAGATTTGCCCGGTGATACCAAAATCAGTCAGATGAAATGTCAATCATGCGGCGGCGCCATCACATCCAACGATGTCAAGATGATGGCGGGTGCGCCTGTGGTCACCTGTCCGTATTGTCAGGCCACTTATCAACTCACGGAAGAACCCAAGTGGTAAGTTCTCTGGGGAGGCATGCCATGAAAAATAGATTTTTCGCGTGTTTGTTCGCTCTTGTGCTCCTTTTTGGGGTTGTCAATTCTGCGGCAGCTCAGGCCAGTTACGCATTTCAGCTGACCAACGAGGTTGTGCATGTCTACTTGAATGAAGATGGCACGATGGCGTTGGATTATGTGCTGACGTTTAAGAACGATGCTGGAGCGCATGTAATTGATTTTGTAGACCTTGGTTTGCCGAATTCCGATTACGACATTGGCAGCATAACGGCGGATGTGGGCGGTAAACCAGTAAAAGTTACCACCGATTATCAGGGCAGTGGCAGCGGCGTAGCGCTTGATCTGGGAAATAATTTCATCCGAAATACTGGTAGTGTGCATGCTCGTGTAGGGCGCATCACCAACATGTTCTACCCGGATGACAATGATCAGAACTATGCCAGCAGTGAGTTTTCTCCCACCTATTTTGACTCCAAATATGTCCATGGAAGTACAGATTTGACGGTTGTTTTGCACTTGCCCCCAGGTGTAAAATCCGAAGAACCCCGTTATCATCCCGCAAAAGGTGGCTGGTCTGGAACATCGGAACCTGTCGCCGGGTTTGATGCAGATAACCGCATCACCTATACATGGAACAGCCCCACGGCCAATGGATCCACCCAATATACATTTGGCGCATCTTTCCCCAAGCAGTACATCCCGGCTTCTGCGATCGTAACCGTATCATTTGTAGATATCATCACCGGTATGCTTGGATCGGCGGTTGGCCTGGCTCCTTTCTGTTGTTTTGGCTTTATGTTTATCTTTATGCCAATATTCGGCATAATTAGTGAACGGAAACGCAAATTGCAGTATATCAAACCCACTATTGCCATTGAGGGCCATGGCATCAAGCGTGGTTTGACTGCGGTTGAGGCCGCAATATTGATGGGTCAGCCGTTGGATAAAATAATGACGATGATCTTATTCAGTACAGTCAAAAAAGGCGCGCTGCAAGTAATTACAAAAGATCCGCTTAAAGTGCAACTCTTGCAGCCGCAGCCGGAGGGTTTGCAGGATTATGAAACTGCCTTTGTCAACGCCATGGCCAAAGATGACCGCCCGCGCCGTGCAGATTTACAGGATATGACCGTCAGGCTTGTAAAAAGCGTTACAGAAAAAATGAAAGGTTTTAGCCGCAAGGAAACTTTGGATTATTACACGGCTATCAATGAAAAAGCATGGCAGCAAATTAATGCCGCCGGAACCCCCGAGGTCAAGAGCGAGATGTTTGAACAAGCCCTTGAATGGACCATGCTGGATAAAAACTATGATGATCGTGCCCGGCGCTCATTTACAGGCCCGATTTTCTTGCCGATGTGGTGGGGACATTATGACCCTGTTTATCGCCAAACATCCATGCCGCAAGCATCAACTTCTGGGATTCCGGGTATGTCGAGCGGATCCGCTGGACGCGCTTCCCTGCCCGGCGCAGATTTTGCCGCATCAGTGGTTGGAGGCGTGCAGAATTTTTCAGGACGTGTGCTTGGGAATGTTAATGATTTCACCAAGGGTATTACAAGTGTAACCAATCCTCCACCGCCGCCCAGCAGGTCGGGTGGCAGTCGATCTGGCGGCGGTGGCTGTGCCTGCGCCTGTGCCTGTGCGGGTTGTGCCTGTGCGTGTGCCGGCGGCGGCCGGTAAATGGAAGTTCAGTAACCTTTAAAGGTATATTATGAGTTTCTTTTCGAATTTGTTTAGTCATGGTTCGCAAGTTAATTCACCAAAACCGGGCCTGTATCACTATCGTATTCAGGCAGATGATGAGAAAAGCCGCGTTCACTTGCGTCTCGATCCTGATGGCCGCGGGACGCTGATTGTCAATGCGAACCGGGTTATGCATTTGAACCCGACTGCGGCCTTGATGGCGTACCTGGTTTTGGAAAAAACGCCGCAAACCGAAGCCTTAAAAACCGTACGCAAGCAGTATCGCGTCAGTGTTGACCAGGCGCGCGGCGATTTGCAAACCATCAATGATCAGCTTTCAGAGTTGATCCGCCCGGATGGGGCCTGTCCGATCCATGAATTGGAACTGGATACACTTGCGCCGTTCAGCGCACGCCCTTCGGCCCCTTACCGTATGGATCTGGCGCTGACTTATCGTTGTAACAACGATTGTTCGCATTGTTACAATGCTCGCGAACGCAACTTTCCTGAATTGCAGACCCAGGATTGGCAGCGTGTGTTGGACAAAACCTGGGACCTCGGTATTCCGCATATTATTTTCACAGGCGGCGAGCCAACTTTACGGGATGATCTGCCTGAACTGGTGGCGCATGCTGAAGCCAATGGTCAAATCACCGGGCTGAATACCAACGCCAGGCGATTGGCAGACCCGGACTTTGTGAAGAAACTGGTGGATGCGGGCCTGGACCATGTTCAGGTTACCGTCGAATCCTGCGATGCGGCTATTCATAACGGCATGGTAAACGCCAGGGCTTTTGAACAGACCATCAAGGGTCTCAAAAATGCTCTCGCCAGTCCTTTGTTTGTCATGACCAACACCACCATGTTACGGGACAATGTTGCCAGTATTCCAGATACTCTCGATTTTCTGGCTGAGTTGGGTGTGCCAACGATTGGTTTAAATGCCTTGATCCATTCGGGGCATGGTGCCACCGTTGGTACGGGTCTGCCGGAGAGTGATCTGACTGCGCTGCTTGAGATTGCGCGTCAAAAGACGGAACTACGCGGACAGCGCCTGATCTGGTATACCCCCACTCAATATTGCGGATTTGACCCGCAGACATTGGATTTGGGCGTAAAAGGCTGTACAGCGGCGTTGTACAACATGTGTGTGGAGCCCAATGGAGATGTGTTGCCCTGCCAGTCTTATTACAAACCGCTCGGCAATATCCTGAATGCTGAGTGGAATACCATTTGGAACCACGATCTTTCCGTTTTGTTGCGTGAACGGAAAGCACTTCCAAAAAAATGTGGCGGCTGTGAACTGTTGGCTGAGTGCGGCGGAGGCTGTCCATTGCAATTTGAAAATTTTGGAAATCAATCACTATCTGGAGAATTATGAAGCATAACTGGATCAAAGAATTTCCCGCTGCAGTAACTGTATGTGACCCGCAAGGGGTTATTCTTGAAATGAATGACAAATCTGCAAAATCAAATGAAATTGACGGCGGTTATGACCTGATTGGTCAGAATATGTTGGATTGCCACCCAGAACCGGCGCGCTCAAAAACCGAGCGTCTGCTTGCGGCAAAAGAAAAAAATGTCTATACCATCGAAAAGAAAGGCATTAAAAAATTGATTTACCAATCGCCCTGGTATCAGGATGGGCAATATGCTGGATTTGTGGAGCTTTCGCTCGAAATTCCTTTTGAATTGGATCATTTCGTCCGCTCTTGAACCAGCCGGTTGTGTCTTAACAAATCATGCTTTCATTAATACGGAGGCAATATGAATATTTTTTCCCGCATTGCTGAACTTTTTACGCCGGTCAAGTCCTTGCCCGAAGGTCTCTATCACCTCCAATCATCAGCCGAGGATGAAAAACCTTACCGTATGCATTTACGTTTGCAAAAAGGCGGAACAGGTATTTTGATCTTGAATGCATCGACTGTTTTGCAGCTTAATCCTACTGCCGCAGAATATGCTTTTCACTTGATTAAAGGCAGCGAAGCCATGGAGGCTGCCAGGGCTATCGCAGCGCGTTACCGAATTAGCAAATCGCAAGCGCTTGCCGATTACGACGATTTTATTGAACGGATTCTAAGTTTGCTGCACACTCCTGATCTTGATCCGGTTTCAGTGTTAAATTTCGACCAGGCTCAACCCAATAGCGCCAGTCTGACTGCCCCGCTGCGCCTTGATTGTGCCCTGACATATAGCCTTCCTGAAGGCGGTGATCCGCTTAATGCACCTACCCGGCGGGTGGATCGAGAACTCAATACAGCAGAGTGGCAGAGCGTAATTGATAAAGCCTGGGCGGTAGGCATACCGCATATCGTCTTTACCGGTGGTGAGGCTACACTTCGTAGTGATTTGCCCGATTTAATTTCATATGCTGAGAAAAATGGACAGGTAGCCGGTTTGCTGACAGATGGTGTCCGGCTTGCCGACCAGGCCTATCTGGATACATTACTGCAAACCGGCCTGGATCATTTGATGATTGTTCTGCCTACTCAGGGCCAGCCAAACTGGCAGGCGATTAAAAACACGGTTGCCGCTGAAATTTTTCTGTCTATTCACATAACACTCACGCCAGAAAATATTTCTGGCGCACGTGCATTGATGGATCGTTTGCGCGAAACGGGCGTGGAAACCATTTCTTTGAGCGTATCAGAGCCGTCCTTGAACGAACAAGCTTCCTACTTGCGTGACCACGCGGCCAATCTTAACCTGCGGCTGGTATCCGATTTGCCCGTACCTTATTCTGGGGCACACCCGGTTGCGTTGGAGACAGAAACTGATTCAGAGCCTGCTGGGGCAGGTAAAGCCTGGTTGTATGTTGAGCCGGATGGAGATGTACTTCCTGCGCAGGGCTGTGCAGATAAAATTTTAGGCAATATTCTAAAAGATGCCTGGGAAAAAATATATGTGGTCTGATGCCTGGCTGCGTGATTGCCAGGTTTCTGAAATTCAGAAGAGATTGGTTGTCATTCAGCGGGTATAATTCATTAATATGGATGATAAACCAACATTTCAACCTTTTTTATTTTCAACACTTCTGTTGTTTCTTGGCGGCTGGGGTGGGCTGGCGTTGCTTTTAAATTTTAGCGTTCCCACTCTTTGGCCTCGCTGGGGATTTTTTGCTTTGCTTGTTCTGGCAGGCACGGGAACAACCATCCCGGTTTCGTATTGGCTCAATTCCCGGTTTTCTTCCAATTTTTCAGCCGACCCTCGTGTTATTGCCCGGCAGTCAGTTTCTGTTGGTGTCTACCTCGCACTTCTTTCCTGGTTGGCGATTGGCCGCATCCTTAATTTATCGATTGCCGTCTGGCTTGCGCTGGGGCTGGCCGCGATTGAGTATATTGTCCGTTTACGGCAAGCTTCGTTACAATCAGACAAAAAGACAGAAAATGTCTCTTCGCAGTCTCCCGGCGGTTGACCAGCTCTTGCGAGTTAGCGCGGAACTGGTTGTAACATATGGCCGCCCGCTGACCCTCACAGCTCTTCGTATGGTTTTGGATGAGATTCGGGTTGAGATTCGCGCGGGAGGGGGAACGGCCTCGCAAGAACAAATCCTTGAACGCGCAGGGTTATATTTAATTGACTGGACTCGGCCCAGCCTGGAACAAGTCATTAATGCCACCGGTGTGGTGTTACATACCAATCTCGGACGAGCTCCTCTTTCAGAAGCAAGCTTGCGCGCGATCCATGCGGTTTCATCCGGTTATTCCACCCTTGAGTTTGATTTACAGAATGGCAAGCGAGGCAGTCGCTTTGTCCATGCCGAAACAATATTGCAAAAATTAACCGGTGCAGAATCGGCCCTGGTGGTCAATAACTGCGCTTCGGCAGTGCTTTTGGTGCTGACTGCGCTTGCCAACCGCAAGCCGGTTATCATTCCTCGTTCGCAGTTGGTCGAGATTGGTGGTGGATTTCGCGTGCCCGATGTGATGAAGCAGTCTGGCGCAAAGCTGGTCGAGATTGGCACCACCAACAAGGTTCGTATTGCTGATTATGAAGAGGCTCTGCAGGGGCATTCCGGCAGGGCACTTGTCATGCGCGCCCATCGTTCCAACTTTAAGATTATTGGGTTTACAGAAGAACCTGGGTTGAGTGATGCTGTGGAAGCTGCGCGTAGATTTGATGCCATATTTGTTGACGATCTCGGATCTGGCGCCTTATTGGACACCAGTAAATACGGTATTCAACACGAACCAACTGTGCAAGAATCCATCGCTGCCGGGGCAGATGTGGTCATGTTCTCAGGGGATAAGCTGCTGGGCGGACCGCAGGCTGGCGTGATTATTGGCCGTAGAGATCTGATTGCTAAAATAAAAAAACACCCCCTGGCGCGTGCTATGCGGGCAGATAAGACATGTCTGGCAGGCCTTACGGCTACTTTACTGCACTATCTCAAAGACGAAGTCGAACAGGAAATACCCATCTGGCGTATGATTTCTATGCCCTTGCATGCAGTGAAATCCCGGGCGCACGCCTGGCAGCAAGCCGTCGGGTTCGGTGAGGTGCTGCCCGGCGAATCCACTATTGGGGGCGGTTCCCTGCCCGGAGAGTCTTTCCCAACCTGGGTGTTATCTCTGCCTGTGAAATCTCCCGATAAGTTTTTGGCAAAGATTCGCAATTTCCACCCGCCTGTGATCGCCCGCACCGAAAATGACCAGGTTTTATTGGACCCGCGTACTGTCCTGCTTGATCAAGACTCGCAAGTAATAGATTGCTTAAAAACTGCTTTGTTGAAATAACATTTTCATATCAAACCATCCTGTTAACGGAGTAACAATGAAATCTGATCTTGATGCCCTGATGCATTCGAAAAACATGGATGCGCTGCTGATTTTTGGCAACGCTGAACATAACCCGCCCATGACATACCTGACCGGTGGTGGGCATGTTTCTGCTGCCACCCTGATCAAAAAGAGGGGTGAGCAGGCAGTATTATTTTGTAATAACATGGAACGTGACGAAGCTGCCAAATCTGGATTAATAGTGCGTTTATACGACGAATTTCCCTGGCAGGATTTGCTCAAAGAAGCGGGTGGGGATATGGCGTTGATGACAGCCATGCGCCTGAAGTTGATATTTTTGGACATGGGGGTGAAGGGACGCGTGGGGCTTTACGGCCATACTGACCTGGGCAGCCTGTTTGCTGTGCTGAGTCACTTTCAGAAGCTCATGGCGGAAGTGGAATTGGTGGGTGAGACTCGTGAAAACTCACTTTTCATGGTGGCGATGGAAACCAAAGACGAATCGGAAGTGGCTCATATTCGTGCGATGGGCAAAATCACCACCGAAGTTGTGCGCCTGACCGCCGAATATCTCACAAACTGCCGGGTATCTGCGGAGGAAGTTTTGCTAAAGGAAAGCGGCGCGCCGCTCAAGCTGGGTGAAGTGAAAGACAAAATCAACCTGTGGTTGGCAGAACGCAACGCGGTTCCAAGCGAAGGATTTATTTTCGCCATTGGTCGTGATGCTGGCGTACCGCATTCACTGGGCAATCCAGATGATCTAATGCGTTTGGGGCAGACGATTGTTTTTGATATTTACCCCCAGGAAGCAGGTGGGGGCTATTTTTATGACTTCACCCGCACCTGGAGCCTGGGCTACGCCACTCCGAAGGCTCAGGAACTTTACGATCAGGTTCACACCGTTTACGATACACTGATCGAGAACCTGGATTTAAACGCTAGGTTCAAAGAAACTCAGGCGCTTACCTGTGATCTTTACGAGCAATATGGGCACCCTACGCTGCGCACCTACCAGGCTCCGTTGGAAGGCTATATCCATTCCATTGGTCACGGCGTTGGCTTGAATATCCATGAGCGCCCCTGGAGTGGAGCTACCTCCGCCGATGATAATATCCTCAAACCTGGCGTGGTAATGACAATTGAGCCTGGCCTGTATTATCCATCTCAAGGCATGGGTTTCCGTATTGAGGATACTTACTGGGTGCGTCCTGATGGTCAGATTGAACTGCTGGCAGAATATCCCTATGATTTTGTGCTGCCGATGAAACACTGGAAAGCAAAATAACCTTTCTTCGAGGTGTCACATATACTATTTTTGACGTTAGCATAAAAAAAATCTGCCGCGGAGCTGAAATTTGCAGCCGCGGCAGTTTTTATTCTAACGTTTTTATTCCTTCATTTTTACATAAAACAGGTTGGAGCCGTCGGTTTCTTGTGAACGCATTTCAAAAGAATCTTTAAGATTCCCCACCAGCCGCGAAAGCTGCCGCTGTCCGTAAGTGCGCGGGTCAAATCCGGGGTCGAGCTGGTAAAGCGCATTGCCCATGTGGTCCAGGCGCGCCCAGCCGTCTTCCTGCACGGCCATATCAAAGGCTTTTGCAAGGATCGGCATGGGGTCGGCTTCCTCTTTTTCTTCCTTTTCTTCCTTCTTTTTGCCCTTGGTATTGGTTACTTTACGCACCGCGGGTCTGGCAGGTTTCGGTTCGCTCACCAGGTTTTCGGTATAGACGAACACATCGCAGGCATTCACAAAAGGTTTGGGGGTTTTCTTTTCGCCGATGCCCATCACAAAAATACCAGATTCTCGGATGCGTGTTGACAGCCGGGTGTAATCGCTGTCGCTGGAAACCAGGCAAAAGCCATCCACCACTTTGCCGTGCATGATATCCATTGCATCGATAATCATCGCGCTGTCAGTGGCGTTTTTACCAATGGTATAACGGAATTGCTGGATGGGTTGAATGGCATGGAAATTTAACACATCCTTCCATGAATTCATATTAGGCGTGGTCCAATCGCCATAAATACGGCGGACTGTCACCATGCCATATTTTCCAGCTTCCACTAGCATCTGCGGTAGCAGGCTGGACTGGGCATTATCGCCATCAATCAACATGGCAATTTTACGTCGGGAAAGGGATGAGATTTGATCTTCAGGCATACTATCATTATACTTGTTTATCGCGTTGGGGGGTTCTGTTGCAGGTGTTTTGTTTGAAGAACTCTGACACTTTACACGATCTTTATCATAGCTTTATCCTGCATTTACCCACCGCTTCATCATTCTGCTACAATATCATTATGACGAAAATTCTCGTGATAGATGATGAACCTTCGATTGTCAACCTGGTCAGTGCCTATCTTAAACCTGAGGGTTACGAGGTCTTTACTGCTGCCGACGGCCCTTCGGGGTTAAAAGCTGCCAAAGCCTACAAGCCGGATTTAATTGTGCTGGATTTGATGCTGCCTGGTCTGGATGGAATTGAACTGCTCTCCCGCTTGCGGCGCGAGTCAGATGTGTATGTGATCTTGCTGACTGCGCGGACTGAAGAAACGGATAAGATCGTTGGTCTTTCAGTAGGTGCGGATGATTATGTCACCAAACCTTTCAGTCCGCGTGAACTGGTGGCACGTATTAAAGCGGCGCTGCGCCGTTTACAGGCCGGGACAGGCTCAGGGGAGGCAGCCATCCTGTCTTTCAAACGGGTTGCCATCGATTCTGGCGCGCGCATTGTTACAGTGGATGGCCAACCGGTTGACCTGACCGCCATCGAGTTCGACCTGCTCAAAGCCCTGGCCGAAAACCGCGGACGGGTGCTCACCCGCGAGCACCTGCTGGACAAAGTCTGGGGTGGTTCCTATTTTGGCGAGATGCGCGTGGTGGATGTTCACCTTGGACATGTTCGCCAGAAATTAGGGGCTGATTTTATAACTACAGTGCGTGGGGTTGGTTATCGTTTTGAGGATGAACCTGCGTGAAAATAATTCGTGAACACATCAGTATCAAGCTCTTGCTCTCCTATCTTGCCGTGCTGTTGGTGGGCTCGGCAGTTTTGCTGGCTGCGGTAATGTTCACTGCTCCGGGTGCGTACAGCCGGCATATGCAAATGACAGAGAATGGCATGACTATCGATGGTACGCTCGTCCCCGGAATGATGGGCAAGGCACCGGGACGTGGCATTGGAATGGGGCAGGGGGTCGGTTTCGATAATTTTCGAGCTGGCGTACTTGAATCATTGGGGTATGCTGTGGTAGCGGCGATTTTGGTTGCTGTCACGGTCAGCGTGGTCTTTAGCAGGCAAATTGTCGCGCCAATTCGAGCCATGATGGGCGCTTCGCAACGTATTGCGGACGGGCGCTACGATGAGCGCGTGCAGGTGAGTGGGTCTGATGAATTGGGCCAATTGGCTGAACGTTTTAATCGCATGGCTGAAAGGTTGGAACAAACCGAAACGATGCGGCGCCAGTTGTTGGGAGACGTGAGCCACGAACTTCGTACGCCATTGACCGCCATTGGCGGCTATATGGAAGGACTTACCGATGGCGTCTTCCCCGCCACGCCTGAGACCTTTGAGCAGGTTCGCATGGAAGCCAGCCGCTTGAGCCGCCTGGTGGATGATTTGCAGGAACTAAGCCGGGTGGAAGCCCGAGCTTATCGCCTGGATATACATCCGGTAAAGGTATCCGCCTTGCTGGGAACCACATTGAAAAGATTGGCGCGTCAATTCTCCGAAAAACAAGTGCGCTTGATTTCACTGCCTGGCAACCAGGCAGTGGAAAACCTGCAAGTTTTAGTGGACGAAGATCGCATAATCCAGGTGCTGACAAATTTGGTGGGGAATGCCTTGGCATACACTTCCAACGGCGGTGAAGTGACTGTTCTCGTACAAAGGGTTGGGCATGAAGTACAGTTTTCTATTAAGGACACTGGAATTGGAATTCCCGCCGAGAGTTTGCCCCATATCTTTGACCGCTTCTATCGTGTGGACAAATCCCGCTCACGCGCTGCAGGCGGTGGCTCGGGAATTGGCCTTACCATTGCCAGAGCCTTTGTTGAGGCGCACGCCGGGCGCATCTGGGCTGAGAGTGCGGGCGAAGGTCAGGGTAGCACTTTTCTATTCACTCTGCCGCTATCAAATTGAAAAAAGCAGGTAAAAACACCTTACAATTGTCTTAAAATCACCTTAAAACCAGTTCCGATTGCTTGAATTCAAAGATGGTTTGTGCAACAATATAATTGCACTTCGATAAAAAGCAAAACCAGCGAAAGCTGGCGACGCAAAGTCTAGGGTCTAAAGCGATATGCTATGATCGCCTGACTATCGAAAAAGCAAAACCAGCGAAAGCTGGCGACGCAAAGTCTAGGGTCTAAAGCGGAAAACCGCCATGACAGCCTGACTGTCTAAAAGCAAAACCAGCGAAAGCTGGCGGCACAAAGCCAGTGGGTCTAAAGTCATCATAGAAAGTGACCAGGATCGCCCGGCTGCCGAAAGGCAAACCCGGTAAAAACCGGGGACGCAAAGCCATGGATCTACGATCAGAGCCGTTGAAAAATATCTACTGATTATGATAGCCAGGCTGCCGAAAAGTGCTTTTATACCTACCGTTGGATGTTCCCTACATCCAACGGTGTTTGTTAAATGGAAAATGTTAATTATTGGAATCTTTCTCGTTCATCAGCTGGGCGAATAGATAGATGGTTACATACACAAATAAGAAGAAAAGTGCGAACAGAAAAGAAAAAGTCAGCGTGCGTTCTTCAGTTAAAGAAAAATTATCAATTAAACGGCTGGTCATTTTCACTGGCCTTAACAAAATATCCCAACTATTCCAACGCAGAAAACGACCAGCGTAAATACCCAGGCTGCTCAGAATGGTGACAGCCACCACGAAAATCCAGCCTGCCAGTTTGCCAAACCACCTGTCCATAATTTTCTGCATAAAATACAGCGAGATGATCCCCAGGAATAACCCACTCCAGGAAAACCAGATCAGCATGATTACGTCATACCATACAGGAGCTTCAGAATTTAATTTTGCCAGGTGTTGAAAATCGGTCAGAATATAGGGCGCATTGGGGAAAAATAACAGCCAGAGTATTGCGCTTCCGCCGACAAACGTAATCCTCAGAAATTTTGGTAACTGGCTTGCTGTGTACGCCACCCAGGCAAATCCGAAGGGCACCCAGGCCAGAAAGAGATTCCACACCAGAAATGCATACCGAAAGCTTTCACTGCTTCTGGCACGCATGGCAAACATGCCAATCGAGATGATGGATGAAAGCGCCAGTATGGCAAAAAGAGCCAGCCGGTATTTTAGTCCAGGGTTTAACCCGGCAAGTTTTTTCATAAAGGGGTTTGTTGTTTATTACTTGTGGTCAAGAATTGTGACTTTCCACTGGTAGAAAAATGCCAAAGGTCTCAGGAGCATGTGTGATCGTGCCGGATACAGAACGCGGACGGGAATGAAATGTCACATACAAAGTGAACGCTCTTGCACGTGACTTTGTTCCCGTCCGCGTTTTATGATCTTATATTTTCCCCAGGCCGCGTAATACCCTCTCAGGCGTCAGCGGGAACTCGTTAAACCAAACACCTGTTGCTGCATGAACTGCGCTGATGATAGCCGGCGCCAAGGGCAGGTAAGGTAGTTCTCCCAATCCTTTGGCGCCCCAGGGTCCGCGCTCATCTGGAATTTCCACCACCAAAGATTCAACCACATCAGGAATATCTCGAATAGTGGGAATAAGGTAGGTGCTTAGCTGATCGGTGAGCACATAACCGCCCTTCGTGATGAAGTTTTCCATCATTACATAGCCCTGGGCTTGAACCACACCGCCTTCAATCTGTCCCTCAACTAGCATGGGATTGATCGCCTTTCCCACATCGTCCGCAGAGATAATCTTTAAAATGTGTATCTGACCAGTTTCAGTATCCACTTCCACTTCGGCAGCCTGTGCTACATAAGCATACGCAAAATTTGGCATGCATTTCCCGGTTTCCTTGTCGAATGGTGTTGTTTCAGGAGCCAGGTAAGTGTATTCGACAATTGCCGGGCGTTCTTCTGCATCCCATTTTGCGCGCGCCTGTTCAGCTGCGCCCTTGACTGCGTTGCCTGACATAAAAGTCAGCCGGGAGGCCGAAGCTGAGCCAGCATTGCCCATATTAAGCGTATCCATGGTCACCATTTCAACCTTATCAAACGACACGCCGATGCCTTCTGCGGCCAATTGGGCCAGGATTGTGTGATTTCCCTGCCCTACTTCTGCTGCGGCATTGTAAACCACCACACGCTCAATTTTTCCGTTTCCATAAATTTCCACTCTCGCCCAGCAATTTTCCTTATAGCCAAAGCTGAAGCCAATGTTTTTAAAACCTGCTGCCAGGCCAATACCTCTGGCGAGCGGTCCGGCAGTTTGTTGTACCGCAGCCAACTGCCATTGACCGCTTTCATTTGTCCATCCGGCTCTGCGTGCCGCAGCCTCTATAACCTGAATTGCCGTTATGGGACCTGGCGGTGGGCTTTGTACATCAAGCGTATCACCATCGCGCAGGGCATTTCGCATCCGGAATTCCACCGGGTCCAGCCCTAATTTTTCAGCCAATTTGCTCATTTGCATCTCGGCCATAAACTGTGCTTGCGGCGCGCCAAAGCCACGGTAAGCCGCGCCAGGAATGTTATTGGTGTAAATCCCGTAAACATCCGATTTTACGTTGGGAATGGCGTATGGGCCGGTCTGGGTGATTGTGGAGTTCCCCAGCACTTTGTTGCTGGTATACATATAGGCGCCGCCATCAGCCAGGAAGATCGTTTCTGCTGCTGTTAATTTCCCATCTTTGGTGGCGCCCCATTTGGCGCGGATAACCATCTGGTGGCGTTTTCCGTGCCCGATCAACGATTCTTTTCGTGACCATATAATTTTGACCGGTTTATTGAGCCTCATAGTTGCCAGGGCCAACACAATTTGCACGGACATATCCTCGCGCCCGCCAAATGCGCCCCCAATCGCTGGGTATTGCACACGAATTTTCTCAACGGGCAGGCCCAGGGAATGCGCAATCTGTTTCTGGTCGGCATGCGTCCATTGCCCGGCGGCTTTCACGGTGATCAAGCCGTTTTCATCGACGTATGCAATCCCCGCTTCCGGTTGCAGATAGGCATGTTCCTGGACTGGTACACGGTATTCGCCTTCGACAATTACATCTGCCTGGGCAAAACCGGTTTCCACGTTGCCCTTCCGGATTTTGTCGTGTACGCAGATATTGGATGGGCCTATTTCTGGATGAATGGAGTAAGCACCGGGTTGGAAGGCTTCTTCTGCATCAGTCAGCACTGGCAGATCCTCGTATTCAACCCGGATCAGTTTAACAGCGCTGGCAGCGATCGCTTCAGTTTCCGCTACAACAACAGCCACCTGATCCCCAATAAAGCGCACGATATCTCCGCCAGCTTTTCCAGAGCCAGGTCCGCAAAGCACAGGCTGGTCGTTGATTTGCAGCCCATATTCGTTGACGGGTACGTCTTTGGCTGTTAAAACAACAGCCACGCCGGGCAAAGCCTCGGCAGCGTTACAATCAATGCTCAAGATACGAGCGTGGGGTTTCCCGGAGAACAAAATTTTCATGTGGAGCATGCCTGGCATGACAATGTCGCCAGAGTATTGGGTTTCGCCAGTTACTTTGCCTTTGGCGTCAATACGCGGTACCGATTGACCTACGATGTTTGTTAACATGGTTTACCTCAGTTGCATTTGTTAGCGCGTGTAGCGTTTTGTTTTTACTCGTGGGGCGGGTTCGTCAAGAGGCCCATAACGCGGAGGCCCAACCATGCGATAGAGCAGGGAATTGATGAAGGCAAATACACCCGAAAACAGCATCATATACACGATGAAAAACAAAATGAGCGCACCCAGGTACGGGATGCTGGAAAGGTAATTTGCCGCAATAGATATGTAGGGAGTCTTGTAAACGATATCTGGAAAGTAGATTCTGCCGACCAGAGAGAAAATAAAGGGCCATTTCTGGCTTTTTCCTAGATCAAGCGTCACCATGGCTGCCGCCCAAGAGATGATTGGGGTCAGTAAGATGATTATCAAACCAATTCCACGCCATACCGGGTGAATTTTGTTACGCGGCGCTTCTTTTGCCTTTTGGAAAGTATTGTACTTAGCCATTATTTGACCTCCGTCATTTTGCTGGCGTCTTCAATTGCTTGTACGATTTTGTAGTAACCGGTACAGCGGCACAGATTACCGGTAATTGCCTGTTCAATTTGATTTTTATCTGGCTGTGGTTGCTCTTGAAGTAGTTTAGCCGCTGACATTATGAATCCTGGCGTGCAATACCCACATTGTACTGCGCCATCTTCAAGAAAGGCTGCCTGAACAGGATGCAGCTGGTCACCAATTGCCAGACCTTCAACCGTCACAATTTCCGCTCCATTTGCGCGTGGGGCAGGAACCATGCAGGCCATTACCGCCATTCCGTCCAGAAATACTGTGCATGCACCGCACTCCCCTTCGGCGCAACCCTCCTTTGTTCCAATCAGCCCCGCGTCTTCACGCAGGAGTCTGAGCAGTGTTTTCTCAAACCCGCTTTGAAATGTGTAGTCTTTGCCATTGATTTTTGTATTAATGATGGATGTTTCTTCGGTGTGCTGTGTACTGGTAAATTTGGTCGTGCTTGCCGGATATGATTTTCCCATCAGCGTGATCGGGTTATCAGGCATGCCAACCTGTTCCTTCCCATCCCGTAGCGATTTTAATCCGCGCATGGTGAACACTCGCACCATTTCGCGGCGGTAATCGGCAGAACTTCGAATATCATCAATAGGTTTGGCAGCCTGTCTGGTGAGTTCGGCAGCCTGTGAGATGACATCATCAGTCAGAGTTTTCCCTTTAAGGTAACTTTCGGCATCGGCTGCGTGAATAATTGTGGGGGCTACGGCTCCCAGTGTGATGACAGCCTGTTGGACGATACTGGAATCCGCATCTTGCGTCAGGATAATCGCCACGTTGATCACGGAAATTGCCTGGGCGCGCCGCAGTGCTACTTTGACGAAAGTTCCATGCTGGTTGGTATTCAGTCCTTTAAAGGCGATATCCACCAGCATTTCATCTGCTTGCATCACTGTTTTGCGAACACCAGTGTAGAAATCCTGAAGTTTTACAGTGCGTTCACCTCGCACGGAGCCTAATACCACCCAGGCGTCCAATGCCATAAGGGGGGTTATGGTGTCATTGGCAGGTGATGCGGTAATTAGATTTCCAGCTACGCTGGCGCGGTTTCGGATTTGTGGTGCGCCTACTTCCCAACTTGCTCGCGCCAGTGGATAGGCTTGCTCTCGCATCAGTTTGGAAGTTGCAACGTGATTATGTGTGACGAGCGGACCAAGGTGAATGACACCGTCTTCGTCCAGTGTGATCCTGTTCAGCCCTGGGATGCGGGTGATGTCGATAAGCGTTTCGATACCAGTACGGCTGCCGCGTTCGAGTTCGATAATTAAGTCAGTGGCCCCGGCTACGATGCGTGCTTTGGAACCATTTTTTGCGAGCACCTGGAAAACTTCTTCGGTGGTTGCGGCATTGATGTATTCAGTCCACATGGATGTGCCTCCTGTTATTGCGCATGATTGCGCTTTGCCCCTATTAAATCACAAAACCGGTAAGTTTGTCCTACAATCAGGTGGTTTGCTCTGATAAATGGTGCCAGCTCAGAAATGCAAAAAATACCCCCGCAGATGCAAGAAATCTGCGGGGGTATTCCGTGTTTATTACTTGGAGCTGTTGAATATTTCGTAACGCTGCTCGTATGTAGTGACGTTCTGGCGGGCAAGTGTCACCAGGTTTCGGATGGAGGCTGGCAAACCCTCAGGGACACCCATGGTGGCCTCTACCGTGTCAATAGCATTTTTGATCTGTTCTGCCTGGTCAAAAAAAGCAGCATCAAAAGCGTAAATTTTTGCCAGTTCAGCTTCGTTTATTTTGACGGCATCAAAAAAACCGGAATAGCCGTAAGTGGCGTTGCGAATCTTATCGGTAAAAGTGCGAATTTGCAGCGCAGCTTTTTCGATATCATCAATAAACTCTATGCCGCCCTGGCTGATTAAATCAGTCTGAAGGGCAGAAAGGCGTTTGTATAATTCTTCAAAGCGCCTGGCAACAGTGTCGCGCATCAGCTTGTCGGCGGCGCGGCGGTTTTCGCGTTCAATATAGCCGCTGAAACCGGGTATGTACGAAGCCAGTTTTTTGATTGGGTCCTGGTCTCCGGTTACACGTCCAAAAAAGTCGCTCATTGTTTCCTCCTGAGAAAACTGCGAGTTGGAAGGATTTTTATTCATTATAGCCTGAGTTTGTGAGTATAATCAAGTTTGATTTTCAGACTACATTCACATTTACGCTGCCAGTACCGTAAAGGTTGCAAATTGCTTGGCAAGCGGGCAGTGGTATTTCATCCAGAAAGGACATTAAAATGATTGTCACAACCAAAAAACTGTTCGAGGCGGCCTATGGTAAATATGCTATTGGCGCTTATAACATCAATAACCTGGAACAGGCCATGGGTTTGTTCCGGGGATGTGTTGACAGCAAGGCGCCTTTTATTATCCAGATTAGCAAAGGCGCCCGTTCCTATACCCACAAGAAAATGCTTGAAGGCTTGATCTCCTCAGCAGATCAAGTGTTCCCTGATGCGGTCTTTGCGGTTCATCTCGATCATGGTGATGAAGAATCCTGCTACGATTGCATCAACAGCGGTTTCTACAGCTCGGTGATGATCGATGCCAGCCACGAATCATTCGATAAAAATATCGAAACCACTCGTCGGGTAGTCGATGCTGCGCATGCCAAAGGTCTCGTGGTTGAGGCCGAATTGGGCCAATTGGGTGGCGTGGAAGAACACGTGGCGGTTGACGAGGCGAATGCCAAATTGACCGACCCCAGCCAGGCTCGCGAATTTGTGGAACGTTCCGGCTGTGATTCTCTGGCAGTCGCCATTGGCACAAGCCATGGGGCTTTTAAGTTCAGCGGCACGCAAGGTCTGCATTTTGAAGTGCTGACGGAAATTCAGAAAGTAATGTCCGGCTTCCCGCTCGTCATGCACGGTTCCAGCTCGGTGCCGCAGGAAGAAGTTGAACGCATCAACAATGCTGGTGGGAAACTCTTGGGCGCCAAGGGCGTCGATGATACCCAGTTCAAGAAAGCCGCCACCCTGGGTGTTACAAAAATCAATATCGATACCGATGGGCGCCTGGTCTGGACCCGCGTACACCGCGAGTATTTCCGTGACAATCCAGATCAGTTTGATTTGCGTCCGGTTGGCAAGATCTTCATGTCGGAATACGCCAGGTTTATTGCTTCTAAGAACGAGAAGCTTGGCTCCGCCGGTCATCTCGACGAAGTCCGCAAGCTTGTGGCCTGATAATATAGGCCCGCAGGGTTTCAATCCCTGCGGGCCTATTTTTGTTGGAGTTATATGCCTGTCTCAGACCAGGGTGTAAACCGTGAACGGTATATGCTCATTCCGCGCACAGCCATTTTTCTTCGCAAGGGAAATGCCTATCTTTTGCTTAAAGGGGCGCCGTCTAAGCGCCTTTGGGCAAATAAATACAATGGCCTGGGTGGTCATGTTGAGCAGGGCGAAGACATCTTATCTGCTGCCAATCGTGAACTGAGCGAAGAAACAGGCCTTCAGGCTGATTTGTGGCAGTGCGGAACAGTTGTGATTGATACCGGGCAAAACCCGGGAATTTGCCTGTATATTTTCTGCGGTGATTATAGCGTTGGTATTGTCCAACCCTCCATCGAAGGGATGGCGGAGTGGATTGAATATGCTGACTTGAATAATCGAGCGGTAGTGGAAGATCTACCCATCCTGCTTGGGCGTATTCATGGCATGTCGCGCGGGGCTCCGCCCTTTTCAGCGCGATCTTTTTATGATGAAACCGACACACTCAATGTGAACTTTGGTTGAATAAGTGTCTGGCAATCAAAATCCGAGTCACCGGGCGCGGATTTTTTAATATTGGGGGTAACCTTAAAATATAACCTTCATTGCTTTCAATCGTACCGTAAAAGTGCTGCCTTTTCCCTGTTCACTTTTGACCGAGATGCGTCCGTTGTGCTGCTTGATTACCTGGTTAGTGATTGCCAACCCCAGGCCAATGCCGCTGAAAAGGCTCTCTCCGCTTTTTTCCAGGTGGTAGAAACGTTCAAATACATGCCGGAGATGTTCTTCCGAGATGCCAATTCCCTGGTCTACCACATCGATTACAACATGTTTGTCTTCTTCGAAAAGCCGCATCACCACCTGTCCGCCATCATTACTGAATTTGATGGCGTTATCTACCAGAGCCATGAGTGCGCGTTCAAGAGATTTTGGATCACCTGAGACATTCAGCAGATTTTTGGTTGTTTCAATCTGTATTGTCAGCAAATTTGCTGCGGATTTATCCTGGTATTTTTCTGCGACTTCATGTGCAATCGCAACCATATCCACTGGTTGAAATTTGGGTAAGATCAAATCCATTTCTTGCAAGAATAAAATGTCATTCACCAGAGTCGTAATTTGCTGAATATTCCGCGCAATTGTATCGATGGTTGCAGGCAGTTTATCCTGGCTGATTACCCCTTTTTGCAATAATTGCAAAAATCCTCCGGCAGCCATTAATGGGGTTCGTAGCTCGTGGGCTACATTGGTGATGAATTCGCGGCGGGTTAAATCTTGTTCGGCCAATTTTTGGTAGGCCTGAGCCAGTTCATTGGCGCGCATTTTTAGATCTTCCACAGCCATTTGATCATTTTCGCGCAGCCTGCTGCTGATTTCTCGTACCATTGCAAGCGAGATGGTTGAAGAGCGTTGAATAACGCAGTCAAAATTTTCTTTGTCAATTTCGAGTACAGTTACCAGATCAGTGGCTGTTACGGATGCCGCGCGAGGTGCATTGTGGATAATGGCCATTTCACCAAAGAAATCGCCGGCACTCAGCATCTTTAGCCTGCGTTCTTCCACGTTGTTAATGGTTTTTGTGACTGCTACCTTGCCATCCAACAGGATGTAAAATTTATTTTCCAGGTAGCCTTCGCGGCATAAAATAGTACCCGCCGGGTAATTAATGACCTGACTGCGCATGACCAGCTCGTCAATTTCGAGCTCAGAAATCCCCGGGAAAGCCCGTGGAATGATTGCTTTTGGTGAAGGCAGATTTTTACGTGGTTGATTAAAGGTGTTCATATAAGGCCTCGTGAGAACGACTGTTTAATTTTATCACCCGGGTCAACCACTTTCGTGACTATAGCATTTCAGCTCTTACAGTTTGTACCCTATCATTCGTAAAAAACCCTTGCGCCATTCCTTGCCTTCTGCTTCTTCGACTCCTTTGGGCGAAAACCCATCAATAACACCCACTATGCCGCGCCCTAGCTCGCTTTCAGCTACCACCACCTGGGTCGGGTTGGCAGTTGCGCAGAAAATGTGTGCCACTTCTGGTACATTTTTGACTGCGTTCAGAATGTTGATCGGGTAAAAACCTTCGGCTAGGAAGACAATAAACGAATGGCCTGCGCCAATCGCCAGCGCATTTTTGGACGCCATCTCGACCATCTCATCATCTGTGCCGCTGGTACGCACCAGGCATTGCCCGGATGCTTCACAGAAGGCCAATCCAAACTTAATTCCCGGTACGCTGTTTACCAGCGCTTCGTGAATGTCTTCGACAGTTTTGATAAAGTGTGCCTGGCCCAGAATGAAGTTGATGGGTTCCGGCTTTTCAATATTGACGGTTTTGAGTTCCATGGTTGGCTCCTTCAAGTAATTTTCACTTTAATATTCTTTATCCAGGCAGCACAAGCAACGCGCCAAAAACTATTTCAACTCCCAGGCTGCTCTTCCCGCGATTAGTGGGAAAATTCCCATAGCGATAAACAGCCATCCCACTATAGAACGGATTTTGGTGTTGCCACGTCCCCGGTCAGGGACGAGAATTTACTCTGCCTTTTCGTAAAACAACAACAGAGTGCTGCCGTACTTGCGTTCGTCAAATTTTCGGAGATTGTGTAAGGGCAGGTCTTTGTCTTCGCGCGGGTGGATCTGTACGATCACTTCACCGCTATCGCCCAACCAGCCTGGGTTGGCATCCAGCAGGTTGAGCGCATCAGACCACATTTCTTTGTATTGCGGGGGTGCAATGTAAATAAAGTCAAATTGCGCATCCGGTGTGGCTTTTAATAGCCCAAAGGCATCCGCTTGCCGTACTTCGGCCTGTTTGCTAAAACCGCAGGTGGCAAGATTATCTTTGATGGTAATGACTGGCAGGCGGTTCAAGTCTGTAAAGCGGACAAAGGTCGCTTCACGACTCAGTGCCTCGATACCGATTGCGCCTGTTCCTCCAAAAACATCCCACCAGCGTGAATCAAGCACATCTCCACCCAGAATATTGAAAAGAGACTCCTTTACCATATCCGTCACCGGGCGGGTTGTGTCCCCTGGTACCGATTTAATCTTGCGGCCTTTGGCCTTCCCTGCAATCACACGCAGCATTAGAGCTCAACACTCGTTCTGGCTGCCAGCAAATTTCCGTGTGGGGCGATGATGGGCACTACGCAGCCTGTGCCAAGCAGCAGCCTTTTACCGCCCGTTTGTTGGATGGCATCCAGTGCTTCAGCCTGCACATCCGGAGCGTTGCCATACACAATTGTTTCCCGGCGCAGGCCGCCGCATAAAACGGCCTTGGTGCGCGGCAGCGCTTCACTCAGGGTTGGAGGTGTATCGCGGTCATGCCAATTGATGGCCTGTACTGGGTAATCTGCAACGCTGTTGAAGTAAACACTGTCGCCGTGCAGGTGAAGAATATTCAGCCACAATGGGCGGGCGGATTCCAGGGTTAGCAGGTCATAAGCGCGGCCAAACTCAACAAATTCATCCTTTGAAAGCAGGCTGGTCTGTGCGTGTTGTACCGCATAAAAGATACCGTCCACCAGCCCATGGGCGCGGGCCGCGCGGATAAAGCGGCGTGTGCTTTCGGCAATGATCTCCAGGCCGCGCCCCACCAATTCCGGGCGCATGCGCATGTGCGCCAGCAGATTATCACCCCCCACCAGGTTTTTAGCCTGTGCCAGCGGGGAGAAAACGGTCTGAACCAGCGGAATATCAGGGCCAAGTTCGCTGCGCATGATGGAAAGACTTTTTAACTGGGCAGCCAGGTGTGGTGAGTCAGCATCCAGCACGGATAATTTGGACCAGTCTTCCAGGTTGAAAACAACCCTCCTGGTGTAAGACCGGGTGCCTTCGCTGTCGCCAATCCACTCATCTTCCACGCCCCAATCTTTCAGAGCGAAGGAAGATGCCGGGGTAACTTTTACAAGGTCCCAGTCATAGTTTTTTTGCCATTGTAGAGTGGCCGTTGCCAGTCTATCGGCATTCTGGTCATCTACCGGGAAATGTCTCCACAATGCCACTGGAGGACAATCAATGATTTGGCCTGCCAGGCAAGCCTCCACGCGTTGGCGGTGAGTTGTCATAATATGCGCCTTTCTGCCGCATCATAAGCGGCACATTCCAAATTTGCGGATGGAGTATTGGGATAATCTTTGGCAAACAATGTCCAGATCATCTGGTCGGATGCATGTCCATAAGCGAAACTGCGCTCTTTGAGGGTGGCCTCCTGGGTGAACCCCAGCTTACGTGGTACGGTTGCCGAGCGTAGGTTTTCAACAGAGCAGTGTATTTCCACACGGCTGACGTGGTGAATTTCAAAGGCTGCCCTGGTCAATGCCGCGGATGTTTCGGTGGCGTAACCCAGGTTTATGAAATCTTTGTGAATCCAGTAGCCGATTTCCAGGGCGCCGCTGCCAATTCGGGAGTGCAACCCGCTTCCGCCGAGCAATCGGTTTTGCTGGGAATTAAAAATGCCATAGACAAAATCGTGGCCAATGTCAAAATTCGATCGCAGGCGGCGCAGCAGTTCCACTTTTTTATCGAGAGATTCTGGCTCTGCTGCTGCCCAGAGCATCCAGGGCAGTAAATGCTCAAGACTTTCAGTCACAGATGCCGCTAACAGGGCTGCGTCTGTTGGATTGTAGCAGCGAATCACAAGTCGTGGGGTGGTGATGCGGTAAGCCGGGCCAGGCATGGATTTTCCTTTATTCCCTTGATTTAATAATGCAAAATTGCGCGCCATCACGCCCAATGGTATGAATTACAGGGTATTTGCGATAAATGGAACGCAAATCGAGGTTAGCCCGACTGTGCAAAAGCAATAAATCGCCAGGCAGCACCTGGTCTTCGCTTTCTTTATCCAGGTTTTTTAAGGTCAGGGTTCCAGCATAATATTTTGCCAGCCCGATTTCACGCTGTACATGCAGTGTGCTGTCGGGCGCATTGGCGCGTGTCCATTCCAACGCTTCCTTGTAACAGGTGAGCCAGTATTCGGTCTCATAAACACGAAATGCTTTGCCCACACCACCGCTTGCCAGATTGTAATAGGCATATTCATACGGGTGCATTTGCAGGATACCCAACAGGCCGGGCAGCAGCATAAGCACTACCATGAGCCACCAGAGCGTATGTTTTATTTTTTCCCATAACCATTGAAATCCAAATCCTATGGCTATGAAAATGGGTGGTGTGATAAACAAAAAATGTCGAAAGCCGTCGTACACCGCAGGCTGATTATTGACAACATAGGCTAGCATAAATAAAAATAATCCAATTACCAACACTGGTGCACGCCAATTCCATTTTTTTGTCCAAATACTATGCCCGGCAGCCAGTAATCCAAATACAAACAGAGGCCAGGTGGGTTCCGTAAGCGTGAGTCCCAGCATTTGCGGCAGATAGCGGCGAGGCATTTCATTGGCTCTGAAAATCTGACCATCAAAAACAACTGCCAGCTCCGTGGGATTGTTTGCCATGTGTTTGAGAACTTCCAGTAAACGGTTTAATGGATCTGCCCACAGGTAAGGCCAAAAGACGAACATGGTGACTGCGGCGATGACTCCATAGGCGATGAATAGCGGAAAACCGCGCCATTTCTTCAGGAATACAAAGTAAATAAAAATAATCGCGCCAGCCAGAGGCCCGATAACCCGGATGGCAGAAGCCAGGCCCAGCATCAGGCTAGCAGAAATCAACCGTGCCCATGCTATTTTCCCATGCTCTGCCAGGCTGTCCACAAATCTTAACCCCAACACCAGCGCAGAGAGGAAAAAAACCATGAAAGGCGCGTCTTTTGGATTGATAAAAGCATGTCCCCAAAAAACTGGCTGCCAGGCGAAAAAGGCTGTCGCTGCTCCCGCAGGGCAGGTATCGAGCCAGCGGCGTGCCAGACAATAAAAAGCGATCAGTCCCAGTTGAAAGGTGATGAAATTTACCAGGTGCCAGGCCGAAGCCATATCTGCACCCGGGAACAGCATTGCTAAACGTTGAACAGGCCATGCCAGCAGCAGGTATGCAGGCCCATATATTTTATGGTCTTCGGGGCTTTTGCCAAAAACCTGGTAAAAATCAAAGCCAGGTGCAAATGCCTGTGGGGTATATGCGCCGCGGATCGAATCGGCATAATTGTAAAATAACGGCTCGTCCCAGCTCATTCCGTAGTGTTGATACGTCAAAAACCCGCCAGCCAGATTGATCGCAAGCAGCAGGAGTATTGGAGTGCGTGGGTGTTTCAAAAAACGAATCACAAACTATTTTTTCGTTTTTTTGAGCTGTTCAGGGTTAGCAGCAGGTTTTTTAGTTCGTCTTCTTCATTTTTTTGCCGGTCAAAGTATTCGGTTATAAAATCTGACCGGCGCAAGCGCAGGGCCATGGGTGCAACGGCTGCCAGGTCTGCGGCGTTAACAATATCGTGTCCATCAGCAGCGGCATAAGCGCGGGCAGCTTCGAACCAGGTGATTTCGGCGCGCAAAGAATCAATACCCATTTTTTGGATTAATTTGATAGCAGTATCAGCCAGTGTGTCTGGCAGGCTTACCTGCCGCAAGCGCTTGCGGGCTTCCCGAAGTTCTATACTTGCGCTGTCAATTTCCTCGGCATATAAGTTAATCAAGGCGCGTGGATTGGTAAGGTAAGCTTTTACCCGGCGGTAAGCTTCCAGCCGTTCCCCGGCATTTTCCAGCCCGCGTACCACCACGCGCAGCCCAAATCGGTCGAGAATTTGAGGGCGCAGCTTGCCTTCTTCCGGGTTCATCGAACCAATCAACACAAAGCGTGCCCGGTAAGTGGCGGAAACGGGTCCCCGGCGCACGGTATAGATTCCTTGTGCGGCCGCGTCCAGAATGGCATCCACGATTTCATTGCTCAATAAGTTAATTTCATCAATGTAAAGCAGGTTCTTATCGGCCTGAGCCAGAATGCCCCGTCGGATGCGCATGCGTTCATGTACTGCGGCACGCTCGTCTATGCCTCCCACCACATCTTCCAGACGGGCATTGAGCGGTAATTCCACCAGTCGTACTCGATCAGTTGTGGTGAGTGACTGCCCCTCCGCGTATTTTTTTGCACAGTCCGGGCAGACAGCATCAATTCCCCCAGCTTCAATATCTTCGGGCAGGCAACCGTAATAACAACTGGCGCGCTCGGTTTGAGGCAGCAAGTCAAGCAGTGAACGTACTGCGGTGGTTTTGCCTGTTCCTCGCGGGCCGATCAATAAAATTCCACCGATATTAGGATTTACCAGACCGAGCATCAACGCCAGTTTCATTTCATTTTGTCCAACCACTGCCAGAAATGGAAACGGAAGCGGTTCTGCAATACCAGCATCTCCCATCTGTTCCATGCTTTTTGCAAGATCTTTGCCAGAGACAAAATTAATCAAATCCTTGAGCGAACGGAAGCTGTGGGTTGGTTGTCCGTCTTCTGCTTCGTGGTTGCTTTGATTTGGTAGCGGGGTCTGGGCAGTATTCATGGGATCATTTCTTAAGTCGCATTATCTGGCGTTGTTTGGCAGCTTCAAGCCTGTTCTGTTCTTCCGGGGTTTCTGCCGTTATGGGCGCGATACTGACCGGTTTCCCATCATCGTCCAGGGCTACATACACCAGGTAGGCATTGTTCGTATGAGTTTTTCCACCCGTTATGGGGTTTTCGGCCTCTACGCGTACTTCTGCTTCCATGGATGTCCGCCCGGTATACGTTACTTCGGCAGTAAGTGTAACCAGGTTGCCGATTTTGATCGGCTGACGGAAGGTCATGCTGTCCACTGCTACGGTCACTACGCGGCGCTGACTGTGCCGCATACATGCTAACGCGCCGCACTCATCCACCAGCTTCATGATCCATCCACCGTGGACATTCCCAAGGTTATTGGCGTGTTCTGGCTGCATGAGCTGGGAAAGGCTGATACGGGATGCGCGCATTGTTTTTGGAGCAGGTAGGGACATAATAATTTAATCCAGATCAGAGCGCAGTTCGCCTGCGTCCAGAGTGTGTAGGAGCTCAGGTTCGTCTAGAAGCACATCCAGGTGCTGGTGACCCAAATCTGACATCAGCTTGGCCAACGGAACGGTTGGCGAAATGCGCAAGGTGGGAGGATGTATAGGCGGTTTAAGGCGCGGTTTGTATTCTCCGGACCGGCAGCGGATAATTCGTGGGTCACTGGTCAGAATTCCCACGTAATACCCAAGAACGGAGTAGACTTCTCGTTGTGAATTCACAAATCCAATCCAATCGCCAGTACGGTTGTGAAGGTATGGATAGCGCAAGAAAGCGAGCGCGTCTCCTTTGGAAGTATAGATAGGGATTACTTGATTTTCCATACTTTTCTGCCTGATCTTGAGACAATTGATGACATCAACCATCGATGTCGTTATAAGTCCAATAGCGGTTGACAAAGAAATTCCACATCATAACCACGCCTACAGCCATGGCTAGCGTGATGTTGTGACTGAGAATTTGGTGAATTCTGGATGTCAGTGATAGAGAAATCATAAAATGGTCAAGGGCTGGTTCGCCATAATGCAGGATCGGGATACGGATGAGCAGGCCTGCGGCATTGACCAGGGAAAATTGCCCCAGCTGGCCGATCAGCGCTTTGGAACGCGATTCGGGATAAGTCCAAAAACGGTTCCATGTGAAGTTGCTGATCACAGCGCAAATAAAAGAAATCGTGCCAGCGATGACAAACGGAGTCTGGGAAATACCAACCAGCAGGTTCATGATACCAAAATCGATAAGAGCTCCAATTGCGCCGACAATTGCGAACTTAAAAAAGCGGGTTCGTTCTGCAGGGTTTTTGAGAACTGCTGTCATGCAATACCTAATTTTTGTTTGAAATAAGGAATGGTTCGTGCGAGACCTTCTTGCAGGTTTACTTTGGGTTCCCAATTTAGAATAGTTTGAGCGCGCGTGATATCCGGGCGGCGGCGTTGGGGATCACGTGCTGAGCGCGCATCGACATAGGTGATGCCCGCTGTGTTGCCCGACAGTCGGTTGATCGTTTCTGCAAACTGTAAAATGGTCATTTCCACCGGGTTGCCGATGTTAACCGGCATGTGTTCATCCGAGTAAAGCAAGCGTACAATGCCGTCCACCAGATCATCAACGTAGCAGAATGAGCGTGTTTGCCCGCCATCACCATACACGGTTAGCGGTTGGCCGAGCAAGGCCTGTTTTAACAGGTTCGGGAGCGCTCGCCCATCTTCCAGGTCCATTCGTGGGCCGTAGGTGTTGAAGATGCGCACGATGCGTGTGTCTACGTTGTGCTGTCGAAAATATGCAAGACTCAAAGATTCTGCAAACCTTTTTGCCTCGTCGTAAACAGCGCGCGGTCCTGTAATGTCCACATTTCCCGCGTATGTTTCTTTTTGAGGATGTTCGGTAGGATCTCCATAGATTTCGCTGGTTGAAGCAAGTAAGAAACGCGCCTTGTTGGCTTTTGCCACACCCAGTGTATTATGAGTCCCTAGTGCGCCAGCCTTCATGGTCTGTATGGGCAGGTTGAAATAGGCATAGGGCGATGCCGGGTTGGGGCTGGCTGGAGAAGCAAAGTGCAGAACAGCATCCAGTTTGCCGGGCACGAAAATATAATTCGAGACATCGTGCTTGAAAAAGGTGAAATGTTCATTGCCCATCAGGTGGGCAATATTTTCCTGCGAACCGGTGACAAAGTTATCTATGCCAACCACTTCGTGGCCTTCTTGGATAAGGCGGTCGCTTAAATGGGAACCAAGAAATCCGGCCGCGCCGGTAATCAGAACTCGCATGTTTTTCTCCGTAGCGAAATTTACACCAAAACCTTTAAGAAGTTGGAAATTAATCTGGTATTGTTATTTCCAGATGATTTTTTGGATCAATCCATCGGCTGTTACCTGGTAACTTAAGCCTGTAGATGCATCGATCAGCCACAGGTTGCCTTGATAGAGTACCGCCACAAAGTCACCCTTGCCGTCATAAAGCGGGTTTGGGGCCCAAACCGGAGTCTGTGGGAGCAGACCGCGCGAACCTGTATCCGGAAAAACTGCACGGCGATTGGAGCCATCCCGATCCATCAATACCAACCTGTAGCCTGAACTGGCCGATTGGCTCGGGGCCAGCGCCTGTAAATAGGCCAGCAAGTAAGATCGTTCTGTACCTTCCGGGCGTAATCCTGATGCTGATGGATATGCAAACATGCCACTCTGTTTCGTGATGCGCACGTTTATATCAGAATCCAACGAGATGGCGCTAAGGTCAAAGTTGGGTGATTCTTCCGGGATTACAAGCCCCGGGGGTGGCGCATGGGTCACTACAAAAAGGGTTCGCCCATCGGCACCCCAGGCCAGTCCGGGGATCAATGTCCAGTCTGAACGCGTTTGTAGCGGGGTAATATCCAGCAGATGTATCAGATTTTTGTTCTTAAAACTAACAATTCCCACGCCATCTGGACGCGCGTATGCCAGGTAGCTGCCAGTGGTCGACCATTGGTAATCGGTGCCCCACCAGCCGTAAATACCGCCGTTATTTGCATCGATGATTTTCTCACGTACGCCCAGGTTGCCGTTTTTACCAACCACCATGCGGTATAGGTCATTATTAGCCTGCCATCCTGGCGAAGCAGCGCGAGGTTCGACCGTTGAATAGAGTACCCTCAAATTCGGCGAGGTTGTAGGATCCCAATCCGCAAAGTGCACGATATTTGAGGTCTTTAAGCTCATTGGTTCAGCCTGCGGGGTTTCAATATTTAAAGCCCACAGGGTATTGATCTCTTGTTCTGGTGCTTTCGCCGATTTCCGGGTGTAAAGCAGCCAGACTCCATCTTTGGAAAGTTGTAAAACGCGCCCATCCAAATCTGCGGTCTTTGTCAGCAGCGAGCGATTGGAGGTGGATCCCTGCACAAGCCATGCATTTCCGCCAGCCAGGTAAATCAATTTACCAGAAATTGGCTGTGGGGCAAATGGTTTTTGTGCGCCGTACATGATGATTTCAGGCAGAGCCGGTTTGATGGTAGTTGATCGTGAAATATCTGTGTTAACCAACTTCCCGTCTTCAAAATAGGACCGGTAAACAATTTCTTCAAGCCCGTTCACGCCATTCTGGATCATCTGCAATTCACCTAGCGGCATAGACTCGTTGCGCACAGTCTGGCGTTCAAATGGGACGATGGATTGTGCAGTTTGGAATTCTTCCCGCACTCGGGTGACTCGAATGACCAGGCCCTCACTTACGATGCTGTATGTGCGAGGCTCAACCTTATCCAGGTTGCCAGGTGTTATACCAACAGTTTCCAACACCTGTTGGATATTACTTCCTGAAGGCACTTGCAGCGTTTTTGTTTCTCCATCCGCCACCAGGCTGACCGATAGGTTAACATTACTTTGGGAAACACTTGGAGCAAGGCAACCTCCTATGGCCAATGCCAGCAAGGAGAGCAAGATCGCCAGCCGGGGGAAGGGTTTGTCTGCCAACACTTGGTATAATCTACCTATTGTACTTTTCCGGTCAGAGTCATTACGCCATCCGCAATATTAATTGTTTCCAGGCGTAGGCCGGTGGCTGCTGGCCCGAATGAGCCGGTGAACATTTCATCCAAAAACCCGCTGATGGTGTCATTGAGACCCGCAGGTGCAGGAACTGGACCAAAATCAGCAGAGGTGATTGTAATTACTGGTTTCCCTTCGGGGTCGAATGCAACAGTAAAAACAATGCGTACATTCGCCTCAATATCACCTTTTTGAGCAACGCCGTAAACCTGAATTTGCCCATCCCGTAAATACACTTGCGGGTTGCGAATAAGTGGGTCGGCCTGCTTATCTAATTTTGCCGCAAGCAAGGATGTGATCTGAGGTTCTGTAATGCTCAGGTTGATTTGTCCGCTTTGAACAGCAGTGGCTTGGGCTGACTGGACCTGATCTTCTAAACTCCCAATCGCTTCGGTTGAAACGGGAATTGTGGGTTGCGGATTAGTTGGCCCACCTGCAGAAATAGTGCAGGCAAGAGAACCCAGCACCAGAGCGAAAACTGCGAACAGCATAATAATATTTTTTCTCATTACAAATCTCCACCCCGTAAAATCGGGGACTGATATATTGACTAAAGCGGAGCTAATTATAGCATGAGCGACTCAGCATCGATTGAATTGAATCTGGCTGCTTTTTTGGAAGGTTTATTATTTGTTGCCAGTGAACCTGTTACGCCTTCACAGTTGGCTGTAGCCCTGGATATGACCGTTACCAATGTGGAAAAGGGCCTTGAAGAATTGGAAGAAAATCTGCGCTCACGCGGTTTGCGTTTGCAAAGACACGCCGGGCGCCTGCAATTGACCACCGCTCCAGAACTTGGGGATGTGGTTGAACGCTTTTTGGGTTTGGAGGCCACGAGCCGCCTGAGCCGGGCAGCTTTGGAAACCCTGGCCATTATTGCTTATCAACAGCCTGTCACTCGTCCGTCAGTGGATTCTGTGCGCGGCGTAAATAGTGATGGCGTGATTAAAAGTTTATTGAGTAAGGGCCTGCTGCAAGAGGTGGGCCGCGCGGAGGGGCCAGGCCGCCCGATCCTTTTTGGTACAACGCCGCAGTTTTTACAGCATTTTGGTATAAATTCTCTCACCGAATTGCCTGCCCTCAATCTGGCGGTAGACAGTGATAGGGATGTCGATTTACTAAAAGGCTGATTTACTCTCGCATCCCTTTTTAGATCAGCGTGTTATAGTTTCATAGAATAGAATGGGGCGCAGCCTGGCTGCGCCCTTGTTATTCGTAGTAAATCTTACAGGAGAGTGCAATGCGAAACCGTGTAGTAGTCACCGGGCTGGGATGCATCAGCCCTTTGGGAAATAATTTCCAGGATACTTGGTCTGCGTTAATTGCGGGCAAGTCGGGTGCCGCTCCTATCACTCACTTTGATGCAAGCAACCATAAGACCCGCTTCGCTTGTGAAGTGAAGGGTTTTGATGCTGCTGGGTTATTTGGCAGCAAGGAAGCCAGGCGCATGGATCGTTTTTGTCAGCTTGCAGTTGCTGCCGCGCAGGAAGCCGTAAGCCATTCAACTTTACAGCTGACAAACGAAAATCGCGACCGGATCGGCGTTATTGTTGGTACAGGTATTGGTGGTATTGGTACTTTATTGGAACAGGTCGAGATCATGCGTGAGAAGGGTCCCGATCGCGTCAGCCCCTTCCTGGTACCTATGATGATCGCGGATAATGCTGCCGGAACGATCGCCATTCGTATGGGCATTCGAGGGCCAAACGCCGCATTTGTGACAGCCTGTGCAACCGGCTCAAACGCAATCGGTGAGGCAACCGAGATGATCCGGCGCGGATCGGCGGATGTGATGCTGGCCGGGGGGGCAGAGGCTGCCATTGTGAGCGTGGCAATGGCAGGTTTGAATGTAATGACCGCTCTTTCAGTGAACAACGCCGAACCTGCCAGAGCCTCGCGTCCTTTTGATAAAAACCGCGATGGCTTTGTGATGGGAGAAGGCGCGGCTATCCTGGTTCTGGAATCCCTTGAACATGCCCGGGCGCGCGGCGCAAATATCCTGTGCGAGGTCGTTGGCTACGGCACAACCGACGATGCCTATCATATCTCTGCACCTGCTGAAAATGGGACGGGTGCTGCTTTATGTATGAAGCTTGCGCTCGAAAACGCCAGCCTTAAGGCGGAAGATCTGGACTATATCAATGCCCACGGAACCTCAACGTATCTAAATGACAAATCTGAAACAGCTGCCATCAAGGCTACTTTGGGCGAACATGCTTACCGTTTACCTGTTTCTTCCACCAAATCCATGACCGGTCATCTGCTGGGAGCCTCTGGGGCGGTGGAGGCAGCCATTTGTACTGAGATTTTCCAGCGTGACTTGTTGCCGCCTACTATTAACTACGAAACCCCCGATCCAAACTGTGACCTGGATTATGTTCCCAATATAGCCCGGGCAGCACATCCGCGTCACATCATGTCCAATTCCTTCGGTTTTGGTGGTCATAACGCCACAATAATTTTGAGCCGTTTCGAAAACTAGAAGACCACAACTAGCATAGCTTTAGCGTTGGTTAAGGAGTATGAATGCCTTACGCACATATCACCGGTTGGGGCATGTCTGTGCCTCAAAAGGTGCTTACGAATGATGATCTGAGTAAGTTGGTTGATACGAATGATGCCTGGATTCGCGATCGCACCGGCATCAAGCAGCGGCACATCGCAGGAGATAGTGATACTTCATCATCCCTGGGTGTCGAAGCATCCTACAAGGCGTTGACGGTGGCTGGACTTTTGGCTACAGATCTCGATTTAATCATTTGTTCCACTTCAACCCCGGAGCATATCTTCCCGGCAACTGCCTGCCTCATCCAGGATAAATTGGGTGCAAGCAATGCAGGGGCTTTTGATCTTTCCGCCGCCTGCTCTGGGTTCATCTTCGCATTAAACATGGGTGCCCAGGCCATTCGTTCCGGATCCGTAAAAACGGTTCTGGTCATTGGCACCGAAACGCTCTCTCGTTTTGTAGACTGGACTGATCGCAATACCTGTATCCTTTTTGGAGATGGAGCAGGTGCTTTTATTTTGCAAGCCAGCGAAAAACCTGGCGGCGTACAGGGTGTTGTGATGCATTCTGACGGTTCTGGTGGGGATTTCTTATCAGTTCCAGCCGGTGGCAGCGCGCATCCCGCCAGTGAGATCACTGTACATACCGGGTTGCACTTTATCCACATGGATGGCAAAGAAGTGTTTCGGTTCGCCACACGTGTCATGGCCCAGGCGACCCGTGAAGTAATCGAGAAATCTGGTTGGAAAGTGGAAGATCTGGCATTAATTGTGCCGCACCAGGCGAATTTCCGTATTATTGATGCCGCCGCTCGTAGTCTAAAGCTGCCGATTGAGAAATTTATGATAAATGTGGATCAGTATGGAAATACATCCACTGCTTCCATTCCGATTGCCGCGGTTGAAGCAATCCAAAATGGTCGTCTCCATCCTGGCGATAAAGTTGTCTTTGTTGGTTTTGGCGCCGGGCTTACATGGGGCGCTTTGGCCGCCGAATGGAGCGGCCCTCTTCCTTCCGAACATTTCTTGAGTGCGGAATGGTACAGGCCCTGGGCAAGGGTTCGCTCTGCTTTCCGGCGAGTTAACCGCGTCTTGGAAGGTTTATTTACCGATAAAGACGCCTAGGATAGGCAATCCAAATTGATTGTGATATGATAATAATTAAGCACTAATTTCAGATAGCTGTACAAAAGGAGTTCCTATGCGTTTTGGTGTCCCTGAGTTACTCATTTTACTTGTGATCGTAATCGTGCTATTTGGCCCGGGCCGTTTTGGCAAAGTGCTCGGTGAAATTGGCAGTGGGTTGAAATCCTTTAAAGACAATCTTGGTGGAGAAAAGAAAGACGAAGAACCAAAGGCTCCAAACAACGAGATAAAGTAGTTTTTTCTGACAAGCTTGCCACAAAGATCATAGGAGTGCAGTTAAACATGCCTGCTCTGGTCTTTGTGGTTATTTATTTAAGCAATGAAAAAATGGATATTGGTGTTCCTGAACTATTAATCATTTTAGTCATCATAATTCTTTTGTTTGGGCCATCTCGCTTTGGTAAAATTATGGGCGAACTGGGCTCTGGTTTGCGATTTTTCAAAGATAACCTGGGATCTGATTCCGTGTCGAAGGAAAAGCCAAAAAAGGAACAGACCCAGACCCTGGCTGAACCCCTGCCCTCCCCTGATGAATAAAAGAATAATCTCAATGAGCAGGCTGAATTATCTCGACCCCACCCCTGAAGGTACTCCAGCTGTATTGCTTTTGCATGGATTGGGCGCGAATGGTTCTTCCTGGACTCTACAATTTGAGCCGCTTGGTGCAGCTGGTATGCGCCCAATAGCGCCAGATGCCCCGGGTTTTGGCAAATCAACCTACGATGGGCACGGTTGGAATTTCAAACGCGTTGCTGCTGATCTGGCAGCTTTACTTGCTGATTTGCGCACCGGCCCCGTCCACGTTGTGGGACTATCCATGGGCGGGGTGATTGCCCAGCAGCTTGCTCTTGATTATCCTCATTTGGTTCGCAAGCTGGTATTGGTGAGCACATTTTCGGTTTTGCAACCCCAGGGGCTTGCGCAATGGCTTTTTTTTGCTCAGCGCGCACTGGTGGTGCATGCTGTCGGATTAAAAACACAGTCTGCGATTGTTGCCCGGCGGGTTTTCCCGGATGCAGATCAAGAATCATTGCGCGAAATGGCTGAACAACAAATCGCGTCTGCTGATCCGCGCGCTTATCGCGCCGCCATGCGTTGCCTGGGATTATTCAATTCTCGCCGGAGACTTGCAGAAATCAAAGCCCCCACACTAGTGATCAGTGGGGATAAAGACACTACTGTTACTCCAGCCAGACAGAAAATTTTGGCAGATGAAATCCGTGGCGCGCGCCATATAATCATCCAGGGCGCTGGACACGCAGTAGCCATTGATCATTTTGAGGCTTTCAACCGGGAATTATTGGGTTTTTTATAAATTCCAATTCTTTATGTTTCAAATGGATGATCTTGCAACCTTGTGGGTGCGTTAATAATTTTCTTACAAACCTCTTTCTTTTTGAAGATGTCAGTCAGTTAAAATAAATTTTGATAATTTATGCAATATCTTTGTTTATTCTTGTTTCGGTTGGCAAAGTAAATGTATAAATACCCCACTCTAAACCTTTCACTTCAGGCAAACTGGAGCATTATTGAATGTACCTTTGGAGAAATAAAATGGATGAGACCAATGCCACCCCGCTGATTGAAAATGCCCAGTCGTTTTCTTTCAAAGCAGAAACAAAACAATTGTTGAATATCTTGATCCACTCCCTTTACAAGGACAAGGAAGTATTTCTAAGGGAACTGCTTTCTAATGCGTCCGATGCGCTCAATCGTTTGCGTTTTGAAATGCTCACCAACCAGGCTGTGCTGGATGCTGATGCGGAACTCTGCATCCACATTGCAGCTGATAAAGATGCCAAAACGATCACCATTAGCGATACCGGCATAGGGATGACGCATGATGAGATGATCGAAAACCTGGGCACTATTGCTCAGTCAGGTGCGCGCAAATTTTTGGAAGCAGCCAAAGATCAGAAGGGCGATTTTACCCAGGTGATAGGCCAGTTTGGTGTTGGGTTCTATTCGGTTTTCATGGTGGCTGAATGGGTAAAAGTAACTTCTCGCTCTTATCATCCAGGTGCTCAAGCGGTTACCTGGGTCGCAACTGGTGATGACCAATACCAGATTGCCGATGGGGTGAAAGAAGAACGCGGTACAACCATTGAGATCAAGCTCAAAGAGGATGCTGCCGAATTCGCCAATGATTATCGCCTGAAAGAGATTATCCACAAACATTCAGACTATATTGGTTTTCCAATTTATATGGATGCAGGCGAGGAAAAAAAGCGCGAACAGATAAATAAGCGCACAGCCATATGGCGCACTGCCAAACAGGAAGTTACTGATGAACAGTACAATGATTTTTACCGGCAGCTAACGCTCGATTTTGAAGAGCCTCTCTTGCATATTCACTTTGTAACGGATGCCCCGGTGCAAATTTACTCTCTCTTATACTTGCCTGGCAAAGCCGAGCGCGCGGTTTTTTCGCTGCGCAAGGATGACGGCTTAAAGTTGTACTCTCGCAATATCCTGATTGATGAGTATTCAAAAGATTTGTTGCCTGAACATCTGCGTTTTGTTCAAGGTGTGGTCGATTCTGAAGACCTGCCTCTAAACGTTTCCCGTGAGACGATTCAATCTTCTGGTTTGATGGCGCGCCTGAAAAAAGTTTTGACTGGTCAGGTGGTTAAGGAATTGGAAAACCAGGCCAAAAATGACCCTGAAAAATATCAGACTTTCTGGAAAGAGTTTGGTGTTTTCCTGAAACAGGGTGTGGCTACCAATCAGCCCGATATTGAAAAGATTTATCCCTTATTGCGCTTTAAGACCAGCCAGCAAGCTGAAGCACTCTCTTCCCTGGATGATTATGTCAGCCGCATGCCAGCAGGCCAAAAGGTGATTTACTTTATTCTAGGCGAAGACCCAAAGTCTGTATTGCGCAGTCCGCATCTGGATTATTTCAATACTCAAGGCACGGAAGTGTTGCTCCTCACCGAGCCAATGGATTCTTTCATGCTCATGGGGCTGCACCAATACAAAGAGTATGAATTAAAAAACGTTGCCCAGGCAGATGTCACTCCAACAGAAGATAAGCCCGATGCCCAGTCCGAAGAAAAAGAAAAAATGGCTGAATCGGATTTCAACTCTCTCGTTGAGCATTTCAAGCAAATTCTTGGAGAGCGGGTTGCGGATGTGCGTAGTACCAACCGGCTTTCAACATCTGTGGCGCGCCTGGTGGATGCGGAAGGCAGCATGAACCCGGAGATGCAGCGCGTGTATAAATATCTTGGCAAGGAGTTCGAATCATCCAGGAAAATTCTGGAACTGAACCCCTCGCATGAAGTTCTGAAGAGCCTTTTAGGTCTGGATGCTGGATCTGAACTGCATCGAATGGTTGTCGAGCAGATTTACGACAGTGCCCTATTGGCCGAGGGCTTGCACCCCGACCCATCCAGCATGGTGTCGCGCGTTCAGAATATTATGCTGGTTGCTCTCGGAAAGAAGTAAGTCTATCTTCACCAACTAGAAAAAGCTGTCATGGGGCATTACCCCACGACAGCTTTTTTCAATACAACATTTTATTTCCACCTTTGCAACAGTGTATACTTGGTAGCAATTCTGCGAAACCAATTATATTCACAACCAGGGTTCACTCAATAATGACACCTCTACCAACTGCACGTATTCTTGCCATCGAATCTTCCTGTGATGAAACTGCCGCCGCCGTGATCGAAAACGGTCGCGCCTTGCTGTCATCTGTTGTGGCATCTCAAATGGATATTCACGCTCGTTACGGTGGCGTATTCCCCGAAGTCGCTTCGCGCCAGCATGTCTTGAGCATTGTTCCGGTGATTGAACAAGCTCTGGCTCAGGCGCACCTCAGACTCGCAGACGTGGATGCGATTGCTGTTACGCGCGGGCCGGGGCTGGCGGGTTCGCTGGTGGTGGGTCTGAATGCTGCCAAAGGCCTTTCGCTCGGTGCTGGCAAGCCCCTGGTGGGAGTTAATCACCTCGAAGGACATATCTATTCTTCCTGGGTATATGATAATCTACCAGTTGGCAGCCCTGCTCCAGATGCGCCTCAATTTCCCTTACTGGCATTGTTGGTTTCTGGCGGTCATACAGAACTGAACCTGATGACTGATCATCTCAGCTATCGCCGCCTGGGTGCCACCCTGGATGATGCCGCTGGCGAAGCCTTTGATAAAACTGCTCGATTACTGGGTTTGCCATACCCTGGCGGCCCGTCTGTTCAAAAGGCGGCAGAATCTGGTAATCCGCAGGCATTTCACTTTCCTCGCGCGCGCACCGATGGCGCCTGGGATTTCTCCTTCAGTGGGATTAAAACTGCGGTATTGCGTGAAGTACGCAAGCTACAGGCTGCCGGACAGGTTGTGCCTGTAGAGGATATGGCTGCCAGTTTTCAATCAGCTGTTGTAGGTACCCTTTTAACCAAAACACTGGCTGCCGCGCGTGAATTTGGGGTGAAGGAAATCCTCGTTGCAGGTGGGGTTTCGGCCAATACTGCGCTGCGCAAGGCTTTTTTGGAACAAACCGAATTCAAGGTCAATATCCCCAAATTTTCTTACTGCACTGATAACGCCGCTATGATCGCCAGCGCCGGTTACTTTCGCTTTGCGCTGGGGCATAAATCAACGCTCGATATTGACGTAATGCCCACCTGGCCGCTTTCTTAATTTCGAGCGCAAAAAAAGGCGTAAGTTGTAGATGATTGTCATCTAGTCTCACGCCCTTCTGTTATTTAAAAACCCAACCCCGTTTTGGAGACCGGCCCAGGTTTCCGACGGGGGTTCGTTAAGAGAATGAATTTAT